>Ga0066646_10001009_pt1 | contig 12940 bp, 8 predicted proteins | sample CryGeyCG2114_250_3_FD_59511 | JGI IMG/M metagenome (GOLD analysis project Ga0066646, IMG submission 59511) | Groundwater microbial communities from aquifer - Crystal Geyser CG17_big_fil_post_rev_8/21/14_2.50 | ecosystem: Environmental > Aquatic > Deep subsurface > Groundwater | place: USA: Utah...
ACAACTGCGGCACGTCGATGGGCTTCCCTACGAACCGGAAGATCAAGACGATCACAGCAATTCCCACGAGGTAGGAGACAATGGCGGGCATACCCAGCGGCACGATGCCATAGCCAAGGACCGCCGCGAGCCCCATCACCGTGAGCGCGTAGGGCATCTGGGTCCGCACGTGCTGAATGTGATCGCAGCCCGATGCGATGGAGCTCATGACGGTGGTGTCGCTGATCGGCGAGCAGTGGTCGCCGAAGATGGCACCATCGAGCACGCCGCCCATGCACAGCAAGGTCAGCGTCAGGTCGCCGGTCATCACCCAAGCCATGGGAATCAAGGCGGGCAACAGGATGCCCATGGTGCCCCAACTGGTCCCGGTCGAGAACGCAACGGCGGCCGCCAAAATGAACACGAGTAGGGGCAACAGCGCGGGCAAGATCACGGGCTCTAAGACCGAGACCAGGTAGGCGCTGGTTCCCAAATCCTCGGTGACCGCCTGGATGCACCAAGCCAAGACCAGGATGGCCATGGCTACGCCCATGATGCGCGCCCCGGCGGACCAGGCTTTTAGGGCTTCTTTGACGGAGAGGATGCGCTGGCCGGTGGCCAGGGCGATGGCGACGACCGAGCCGATGAGGGAGGCCACGAAGAGGACCTTGCCGCTGTCGGCTTCGGCGAAGACGGCGCGCCAGCCGTCGAAGGTGCTCAGCAGGGGAGCCGGCGCTTCGGCGGCTGACAGGACGCTGCCGCCATCGATGGCGATGCCGGCGATGACGGCGCAGAGGGTGACGAGGATCGGCACGCCGGAGTTGTACCAGCGGGCTGGGGCGCCCTTCTTGTGGCTCACCTTCTCGAGGTGCGCATTGGCCGCGCGCTCGCGCCTGCCGCCGCGCGGGGGCACGCCCAGCGTCGCTCGCCGCTCGGCCTCGAGCATGGGACCGTAGTCGCGAGACACGAGGGCGCCGACCGAGACGAAGACCAGCGCGAGGATGCAGTAGAAGCGGCTGGGGAGGACGAGCAAGAGGAGCTCGAAGCCACTCTTGCCGAGCGAAAGATCGTCGGAGAGGCCTTGAAAGAGGCCGACCTCGTAGCCGACCCAGGTCGAGATGATGGCGAGCCCGGCGACGGGAGCCGCGGTGGAGTCGACGATGTAGGCGAGCTTCTCGCGGCTGATCTTCATGCGGTCGGTCATGGGCCGCGCCGAGGTGCCGACGACCAAGGTGTTGGCGTAGTCGTCGAAGAAGATGATGAGGCCCATGGCGACGGTGGCGATGCGGGTGGAGCGGGCGGTCTTGGCGAAGCGCCCAACGGCGTCGATGAGTCCTTGGTTTCCGCCGCTGCGGGCGGCGACCTGGACCATGCCGACCAGGGCCACCGTGAAGCCCAAGACGTAGAGCTTGAAGGAGTCGCTCAGCGCCCCGCCGACATAGGTAGCCAGCGCCTCGTAGACGATGACGACCGGATTGGAGCCGTTGACGAGAGCGCTCCCCAGGAGCACCGCTGCGCCGAGGGCGAGCAGGGCGCGGCCGTAGAAGAAGGCGATGAGGATCGCCAGCAACGGCGGCAGGATCGACCACCAATGTCCCGGCAGTCCATCGCCGCTGGCCTGTCGCTCGCCCCCATCCAGGCTGGGTCCTTTGTAGAGCACGCCGAGACCCAGCTTGCCGTCGGGGCCTTCGCCGGTCTTCATCTTGAGGGTGGCCATCGCCAAGTGGGGCGACTCGACGGCGCGCAGGCCGAGGGAGCGCAGGCGATTCTCCAGCGCGGTGCGGGTGACTGGGCCCGCGTCGACCTTCACGGACACTGGCAGCCGCGGGTCGCTCATGCCCAGCGGCTCGGCCACTCCTGTGGCGACCAGCAGGGCGTGAACTTTGGCCCAGGCGGGCAGCACCTCGGGCGGCAGTGCCCCCTCGTCGCCGACCATGACGTCCTCGAGTAGGGAGGCTGCGGTGAGCGCTTCGGCCCGTGAGGCGTCGCGTCCGCCGTCGGTGAGCGCAAGGAATCCAACGACTACGCCTATGGTTACTGCGAAGGCGACGTGCCGTTTGTGCTTCTCTATGCGTTGACGAAAGGTTTGGGTTGCCTCCTTGGCCATCTTGATCTCGAGGTCTTGGGGAGCGGCGGTGCCTGCTCCGTTCAATGGGTCTATTGCGGGTCTATTGCAGGTCTTTGCCAGGTCTAATGCCGGGTTTCTCCCGACCGACTTTCGCGACGTTTCGATGACATCGGCGAGAAAACCGGCCACCCGCTCGGCAAGCATTCGTGATGGCACGAAGGTATCCTTATCGCCCACGAATTCGCCAGTCTCCAACGAAGAGAGCGAGCCCATCCACAGCGCGCTTCGTATTGGTCGAGAAGGGGCTCCCAACCCGCTATTGGCTTGACCTGACGGGGCTCGGGATTATCAGTTGTGCATCTTGGTGCTTAATCAGTGGGCCGAAGACTTCGGGCGATTGCAGCGCAAGAAGAGGAGCGATGGCTGAGAAGAAGGGCAAAGGCCAAGGCGATCTGGCGATCGCCGAGAAGCAGAAGGCCAAGACCAAGAAGCCCAAACGCTTCCGGGTGCTGCTGCACAACGACGACTACACGACCATGGAGTTCGTGGTCGAGGTCTTGGAGTCTGTGTTCAGGAAATCCCCGTCCGAGGCCACTCAGATCATGCTTAAGGTCCACAACGAGGGCGTAGGCATCGCCGGCATTTATAGCCGCGAGGTGGCCGAGACCAAGGTCGAGCAAGTTCACGCCAGCGCCGAGTCGGCCGGCTACCCGTTGCTGGCGAGCTACGAACCAGAGTGAACCGACGCCGAAGCGTCACAGGATAGCGCCATGAGTCAGCGAGAATTGGAAATGTCCCTCTATGCGGCGATTCGCGAAGGCGAGAAGCGACGCAGCGAGTACATCACGCTGGAGCACTTGCTCTACGCCCTCTCCTTCGACCCCAAGACCAAGCAGACCCTGCTGGCTTGCGGCGTCAACCTCAAGAAGCTGCGCAAAGACCTCGCCGAGTTCATGGACGAGTCCATCGGCAAGATCCCGGACGAGGACGAGAACACCCCCATCCAGAGTGTCAGCTTCCAGCGAGTCCTGCAGCGCGCGTTCTTGCAGGCCCGCAGCGCGGGGAAGGCGGAGATCCACGGCGGTAACATTATTGCCGCCATGTTCGCCGAGACCGACTCCCACGCCGTGTATTGCCTCGAGAGCCAAGGCGTCACCCGGCTCGACATCGTCAACCACATCTCGCACGGCATCGTGAAGTTCGAGCGTGGCGAGGAGCTCGAGGACGAGGACGAGGCCTTCGCCAACAAGGAGGAGGACGAGAACGACGACGAAGAGGCAGGACCCGCCAAGGACCCGCTCTCGGCCTATATGGTCAACCTCAACGAGCGCGCTCGAGAGGGCAAGATCGACCCACTCATCGGCCGCCTCGAGGAGGTCGAGCGCATCGTTCAGGTGCTCTCGCGGCGCCGCAAGAACAATCCCCTGCTCGTCGGCGATCCCGGCGTCGGAAAGACCGCCATTGTCGAGGGGCTCGCGCGCCTCATCGTCGAGAAGAAGGTGCCCGACGTGCTCCTCGACGCCGAGATCTTCGCGTTGGACATGGGCTCTCTGATCGCCGGCACCAAATTCCGAGGCCAGTTCGAGGAGCGCCTCAAGGCCTCGCTGCGCGCCCTGGCCAAACGGGAACACGCCATCCTCTTCATCGACGAGATCCACACGGTCATCGGCGCCGGCGCCACGTCCGGTGGGACCATGGACGCCTCGAACCTGCTCAAGCCGGCGTTGGCCAGCGGCGAGCTGCGCTGCGTCGGCTCGACGACCCACGAGGACTATCGGCGTTCTTTCAACAAAGACCCGGCGCTGCGGCGGCGCTTCCAGAAGATCGACATCGGCGAGCCCTCGGTCGAGGACACCATCGAGATCCTCAAGGGGCTGCAGCCCAGCTACGAGAAGTTCCACCACGTCACCTACACCGACGAGGCCATCGAGTCGGCCGCACGGCTGTCGTCCAGGCACATCCTGGAGCGCTACTTGCCCGACAAGGCCATCGACGTCATCGACGAGACCGGCGCGCGCAACCGCGTGCGCAAGGCCGAAGACCGCGTCGAGGTCATCGGCCTGCAGGAGGTCGAGGCGGTGGTCGCCAAGATTGGCCGCATGCCGGAGATCAACGCAGGCGACACCGAGCGGGACCGGCTCGCCAAGCTCGAATCCAACATGAAGGCCAAGGTCTTCGGCCAAGACGAGGCCATCGCCTCCATCTGTGGCTTGGTCAAGCTCAACCGCGCGGGCCTTGGCTCTCCCGACAAGCCCGTAGGCAACTTCCTCTTCGTCGGCCCCACTGGGGTCGGGAAGACCGAGGTCGCCAAGCAACTCGCCGCCGCCCTGGCCATCGAGTTCATTCGCTTCGACATGAGCGAGTACCAAGAAGCCCACTCGATCAGCCGCCTCATCGGCGCTCCTCCGGGCTACGTCGGCTACGACAACGGCGGTCTGCTCACCGAAGCCGTCCGCAAGCACCCACACGCGGTCTTGCTCCTGGACGAGATCGAGAAAGCCCACCCCAACCTCTACGACGTGCTCCTGCAGGTCATGGACGCCGCCTCGCTGACCGACAACAACGGCCGAGTCGCCGACTTCCGCAACGTCTTCATCATCATGACGTCCAACGCCGGCGCCCGTGAGATGGGCAAGAACGTCATCGGCTTCGGCGCCACGCTGGACGTCTCCCGCAGCCTCAAGGCCGTCGAGCGCACCTTCAGCCCCGAGTTCCGCAATCGCCTGGACAAGATCGTGGTGTTCGCCCCGCTCTCCCGTGAGACGATGGGCTTCATCGTCACCAAGTTTATCGGCGACCTATCTAAGCAACTCGCCGAGAGAGACGTCACTCTCGAGGTCACCGACGAGGCGCGCGCCTGGCTCGCCGTCGAAGGTCACGACGAGCTCAACGGCGCTCGGCCGCTGCATCGGGTGATTCAGACCGAGATCAAGATGCAGGTCGCCGACGTGATCCTCTTCGGCGCCCTGGTCAATGGCGGCGCGCTCAAGGTGGGCAAGGCCGAGAAGGGAGCAAAATCCCCACTCACCTTCGAGTTCACGGCCAAAGAGTCCGAGGCCTAGGCCCTCGTCGTCGGCGCCTCTTCGCGAAAGCCTCCCTACAGGCTCTCGCGCAGAGGCGCAGAGCCGCAGAGAGCGAGGAGAGAGGCGCTTCCCGAGGCTCGACGCCCCGAGGTCGAGGCTTGGGCTCGCGCGAAGGCAGCGTCCCCCTACTCCTCCGGCTGGGCGAACTGCCCGCTGATCACGTCGAGGTGTCCAGCCAGCGGCAACGTGAAGCAGAGGCGCGCGCCGACGTCGACCTCCTCCGCCCAGATCCGACCCTTGTGGTGGTTGAGGATCTCGCGACAGATGGCGAGGCCTAGGCCCACGCCCCGGATATTGGCATGGACCGTTGCCCGACTGAAGCGCTCGAAGACACGTTCGAGCATGTCCTTGGGGATGCCAGGGCCGTCGTCTTGGACCGTCACCAAGATGAACTCCCTAACCTCGGAACCTTTGGTGTCGGTGATGAGCTCGCTGGTGATTTTGATCTTGGTGACTTCTTGCTTGAGGGAGTTGTCGATGAGGTTCATCAACACCTGCGAGATGCGATCTCCGTCTCCCCACACCGGTGGCGGTTCTGAAAACATCTCGACTTCACAGGCGACGTGTTGTTTCTCGATGAGCGCCTTGACCTGCGAGACAACCGTAGGGATGAGCGCGCTGACGTCGACCTCTCCCATCTTCCACGCCATGCTGCCGGCGTTGAGTCGGGCAAGGTCGAGCAAATCGTCGATCATGCGGCCGAGCAGCTTGGTCTCGGCGTCGATGACTTTGAGGAACTCCAGCCGCTCGCTCTTTTTGGATGGCGGGCAGTCCATCAGCAACTCCACATAGGATCGCACCAAGGTCATCGGGGTGCGCAGCTCGTGGCTGATGTTCTCGAGGAAGGCGTTCTTGATCTCGTCTACGTTGCGCAGCTCTTCGTTGTGGCGGCGCAGCTTTTGGGTGCGGTCCTGGATCGACTGTTCCCAGCCGTTGAGGATGCGGGCGATCTCGTGTTCGAGGTGGGTCCGCTCTTGCTTGAGCGTCTGGTGGTACAGCGAGCGCCTGAGGTAGCGGGCGAGCGCTGGCTTGAGGGATTTCCCCTTGAGGACGTACCCGCAGAGGGTGAGCAGGCCGTCTTTGGCCATCTTGAGCAGCTCATCCTGCTCGACGAGCAAGAGGATGTCGTGTCCCTCTTCGGCGAAATCCGCCGCGGCGAGCAGGTCGCCTGGGATGGCCTCGATCATGGACTGATCGACGATGATGATGTCCCAAGGCTGCAAGCGCAGCGCGGCCTCGAAGACGTATGGCTTCTCGACGAACCCCCACTGAACCTTCGTGTCGGGGAGCAGCGCCCGGTAATCGAACTCCCCCTTATTTTCGTCCGCGACGAGCACATACAACGTCGTGCTGCGGGCGATTTCGTTGGTTGGCATCTTCACGGGGTCGGCTCCTTTGGGGGGCTTTCGGGTCTTAGCGTCGTTCGTGTTGGGTCTTGCGGTGTAAAATACAGCAATTGGGGTCGTTGCACAGGTTGCAGTGATCCAGATTGGCGTATTGTTTTGGATCACCGAGAACGCTCACGCAGTGATGGCGCTCAGATCGAGCCGGCCCTGACGCACTGGAGGGCACCAAAACATCGAGCCCGTGATCGGCCTGCTGATGCGGAAGAGCGAATCTGTCAGCCCGTCGTCCAAGCCAACCATCCGGTGGATCAGCGCGTCGAATGCAGCGAAGTTGCGGCCGAACGCGACGAACATCAGCCCAGCCCGCGCACCGTCTGCCCAAGGCACCGAACGGCGAACGAGGAAAGCCGCGGGAGCGAACTCCTCCTGAGCGGTGCGTTTGACGTGGGCGGTAGCCGGGGCGTCGTCGATCTCTTCGTTGTCGCTGACGCGGCGACCGATGATGTGGTCCTGCTCCTCGAGGGGAAGCGACTGAAACGTGTCCAGGTCGTGCACCCATTGCTGAACCGCGACGAAGCTCGAGCCGAACATGGGGCCTTGATCGCCCACTACGCCCACCTCGAGGGCCTGTTCACCGGTCGGGTTGGCAGTCCCATCCACGTAGCCGGTCAGGTCGCGTCCCTCTTGGTAGCGGAAGCCGTCGACCACCGAAGAGATCATGAAGCTCGCCGACATTCGCTCGATCCACCACCGGCTCACATGGTGCAGATGACCGGGGTCGTTGCCCCGCAACCACAACCACAGCGCGGCTTGGGTCGAAGGAGTGCTGACCATGGGTCCACTCAGAGCCGGAAAGTCCTGCAGCCCCTCGATGTGCCCTCCGAGACGTCCCACCAACGCGCGCCCGAGCCCGACCACCACCGAGTTGCCGTGGGCTTCGGCGATCAGCTTTGCGATCTCAGCGCTGGGGTCTGCATCGCCGCGAAGATCGAAGAAGAGGTAACGGGAGTGGCTGGGCACTTCGGCGAGAATCCCTGTTTGCGAACCGTTCATCGATTCCTCCGTTTTCGTTTCTAGACCTACCGTGCTACGTCAACCACTTCCGCGTGGTTGGTGGCTGAGCGAGTGCGCTGCTGGTTCTTTCATTGACGATCGGGGCGTTGCTCACAGGCCTGGGCGCAAAGTGAACGTGGTCAGCGCTTCCCAGAAAGGAGCGCTGGCGTGTCGGCTGGCGGTCGCAGCTACGCTCCAGCATTGGCATTCAGACGTGTATCCCAAAAGGGCCTGCGATTCCAACCCCAACGGGTCCCCCCACAAGGTCGCCGCCAGCAGGCCGATGTTGACCCCAGGGCCTCGCCGACTCAGCGACGCGCCCGTCAGGTGAGAGGCGCTCATGACCTCGTCGAGCGTGTGGGAGAGGCGACCGCGGGGGATGGACAAGAGCAAAGTGTTCGAGGTCTCGGCGAGCCACCAGCGGGCCGGTGAGCTCACGTGCCAGAGTTCGGCCCGCCAGCCATCTGGGTCGACCACCGAAAAGCGCGCGTCGAGGGCCGGCGACGCATCGCCCCAGCCCACCGCTCCACGTAGGCCAAACGAGAGGGTCGACGCTGGGTTGGAGACCCGCAAACGAGCGCCGCTCCAACCGCAGCCCTCGCAGTTCTCGAAATCCATGTCGGGATGCAGGGCGTTCTCGAACGCCAGAGTCACGCGCCACTCCTCTGAGAGCCAGGTGGAATCGAGCTCGGCGGTGAGCGTGTGGTCCCTGAGCTGACCGCGGGCCAGGTCGACGAGGGTCTCGCGCCCCAGTCGATCCTCGTCGAAGGTCGCCAAGAGCCCGCGCCAGGAGAGTTTTGGGACGAGGACGTGGGTGCGTTGCGGGCTGCGCTTGAAGAGGCTGGTCGAGAGCTCGGCCCCCGCGGCCAGCTGGGTTTCGCTGGCGAAGGCGCTCTGGCCGTCCTCCCGGCGTGCAACCCGGTGCCGCTGCTCGACGCCGAGGCCAAGAAGCACTTGGGCATAACCGTCAAGGGACAGGGGGAGCTCCGCGATCAAGTCGATGCCGACGAGTTCGGAGTCGGCCAGCACTTCGTTCTCTCCCATGAGTCCATCGAAGGCCCCAGTGGAAGGCAAGGCCGGAACCGGGTTCCAGAGGCTCGCCCGGGGATAGTCCCCCCAGTCGATGAACCTAGTGTCGGCGAAGGTCCTGCTGCGCAGGTATTCGGCGTCGAAATCGAAGCGCAAGGTTCCGAGCAGCGCGCTCGTCGAGAAGCCGAGGTGCGGCAGCGCGTGGGTGTCCTCGAGCCCGTCCGGGAAGGGAGCGTAGCCCCCTTGGGAGCCCTGCTCGGTGGCCGTGTTGCGCGGCCGGCCCTGGAGGAGGTCCGCTCCGACGGCCAGCGTCGCCGTGTCGCTCTCCCAGGCCAGTGCCAACGCGTTGCGTCCGTAGCGCTGGGCGCGTTCGGCGAGCACACCGCGGCGCTCTTCGTGAAGTGTGGGGGCGGCGAGGAGGTCGGCGAGGAGAAACGCCCTCGCCGAGGTCATGAAGGCGACGGTGAGCTCGCCGGAGACCTCGTAGTCGAGGCGTTCGGCCTCGAGCTCGTAGAGGCCCTCGGCCCGGACATCGCCGTGGGTTCCGCGGTCGCCAGCGAGGCGAGCGCGCGCTTCCACCATGGGACCGATTGAGGTCGCCCAGCCGAGTGCGGGCTGCAGGTCGGCCGCCGAGCCAAGCCTGAGGAAGGCGGGGATGAGCAGCTCGAGCCCGCGATGGCTCTGGTAGCCGAGCTGAGGCAGCAGAAAGCCCGACGAGCGGCCGTCGCTCTCGATGTTCTCGACCCACACTGGCAAGCCAATGCCCCACAGCCCGAGCTTTGGTGAGGTCCCGAAGTGTGCGCGCCGTCGCTCGGGGTCTTCGGGCGAGTCGATGGTGACAGTCTGGGCCGTCAGCACTACCGAGGCATCGCCCTCGGCGCAGGGACAGGGGGAGAGCCAGGCGTCCTGCAGCTCGAGCTGCGCGCCGTCATAGTCCGCTTGCGCGGCCTTGACGAGCGAGGTGCCGAGGCGCAGGAGCTCGAAGCCGGTGAGGTGGATGCTCCCTGGCGCCAACGAGACTCGCGAGGCCCGAAGCTCGAGGTCGCCGCGCTGCAAGCGGACCTGAGTCAGCATCAGCTGCTCGGGGTTCCGTTCTAGGGTGTCCATCTCCAGCAGGAGTTCGCCTGAGCGCAGCATCACGGCGCCTTCGAAGCGCAGGGTTTCGCCTTGGTAGGCGAGGCGATCGGCTTCGATGTCGGCGTCGGGCGCGGCGACGGCGTCCTGGAGCTGAGTGAGGAGTGTTCCCAATCCGGAGGTCTCGAGGGCGAGGCCTTCGCAGGCGGGGGGCGCAGGGGTGTCGGCGCGCGCGTTGGTCGGACCAACGGCGAGGAGCGCGACGAGAGCCAGGAACACGACGACACGACCAGGCGTGGAGCGAGGCCGTGTCTCGGTTGTGCGCAGGGGGTCGCTAAGGAGTGCTCTGTTTTTCCGCAGCGGCCTTTTCGGCTCGTTTTTTCTCGGCGAGCAGATCGGCGTACGAGGCAGCACCGGCGTCATCGAAGTCGACGAAGAGGAACTCGGCCTCTTGGTGGACCTTGTAGCTGGTCTTGTTCTGCAACGTAATCGTAACAAGGGTACCCTTGCCGGACGGTTTTGCTTTGGCGCCGATGACTGCGCTCTGGAAATAGCTCGTGTCGAGAGTTCGGCGGTTGTTGTAGACCGGGATGCGGGTCCCGATCAAAGAGATTTCGAGCGTCGGGAGTCCATCGGAGCCGACGGATTCTGCGACGTCGTAGGTGGCGGCCTTGATGGTCTGCAAGAAGACACGGGTGCCTGAGTCCATGTCTTGGTAGCCGATCCAGGTCAGACGGTTGCGCGCCTTGCCGTTCTTTTTGGCGGCGTCGCGGGCTTTGCGGGCGAAGACGTGCCAGTCCTTGATGCCGGGGACGATGCCTCGGTACATGTCGCCGACCTTGAGCGAGGCTCGGTCGATGCCCTCGGTCTTGTCGTTTTTGCCGCTGCGATCGACGGTCGAGACCTTGCCGATCTTACCGCCGGACTTGCTGGTAGCCCCAGCCGCCGCGCCCTCTTCCCCTGTGGCCTTGGGCATGGGCATACCAGGGATGTAGTAGGGGGTGTCGGTCGACGCGCCGGCTTTGGCGACCGAGTCGGATTGGCCCGAGGTGAGGCTGCCGGTCCCTTCGATCTGGGCGAAGGCGCGGCTGGACAGCCCGAGCAGGAGCGCGGCGCTGACGAGCACCGCGAGGAGATACGGGCGCTGAGAGAATGAAAGAGCGTGGGCACTGAGTCGCATCGATATTCTCACCGACTGCATCGAACTCGTCGACCTCCCTGGTCCGATTCGATGAACAGAGCGCGCCCCCTTGCGCACTCAACCGCTGAGTCTAGGGGCGGAAGGGAAGCTCCGCAACTTCGAAGGGTATGCCCTTTGGGTGAGGCTTTGGGTCAGGGAGCTCGATAGGACTGCTCGCTGGCGACCAAAGTGAGCACCGTGGCCTCGAGGGCGTGGGTGAGGGCGGCGAGCCGTTTGAAGTCGAGCTTCTCGAGAGTGTCAGTGGCTTCGTGGTAGTTGGGATTGCGGAAGATCGCGGTGTCCGTGACCATTAGTGCGGGAACGCCGGCCGCCGCAAACGGCGCGTGGTCCGACCAGTCGATACCAGGAACGAAGGCAGGTGCGGCGATCGACTCGACCGCCACATTTTGGTTGGCCAACTCTTTTTTTACTGCGGCGATGAGCTTCGACGCTGTGAGGTCTCCGACGACCGCGACAAAGTTTCCGGCGTCGGGATAGAGGCTCCCGACCAGCGGTGGATAGCTCTGGCTGCCGGGCGCCTCCGAGTAGAACCCCATGCACTCCAGAGAGAGCATCGCCGTGATCGAGGTCCGCTGCGCCTCGTCGAGGGAGGCGACGTAGGCGGCGCTGCCCATGTCCTCGGTCCCAAAATAGGGCGGTTCCTCGTTGGTGAAGGCGATGAGCCGTACGCGCCCAGCGAGTTCCTTGCCGTGCAGACGTCTGGCCAACTCCAAGAGGACGGCGACGCCAGTGGCGTTGTCATCTGCGCCAGGGGTTCCTCTCGCCGAGTCGTAGTGTGCCCCAACGATGAGCGTCGGCGCGTCGGCACGGGTAGCAGGGACCTCGACGACGAGATTCTGCGAGGTCGTCCCGTCACTGGCGGTGATGGGGAGCACCAGGACCTCGAATCCAAACTGCTCGAGCTGCTCTCTAATGTAGTCCTCGGCTTCGCTCAGTTGGGCGAGGTGGGCCGTGTTTCGTTCCCCTATCGTTTTCGAGAGTGTGGTGACGTGCTCCCGCAAGCGCGAGGAGTCGATTTCTGGCGGCTCTATGGGCGCGATCGGCTCGTCTTTAGCGCTCTCCCCGCCGCGCTCCGAAGCGCTGGTGCGGTGCGGAGTGCAGTTGGGGAGCAGCAGCGTCAGGTGTGGGGTGAGCAGGAGGGTGAGCAGGAGGGTGAGGGTCTTGCTGTCGAGCACGGTGGGACCTCGCTTCGCATGGCGGCCTGGGCGTCGCCGAAGTTTAGGAGTCGTCAGAAAACAACCTGCCCATTTGAGCATCGCCAGAGGCGTGATGGCGGCGTTGGTCTGCTTCTACGATGCTGGGCATCGCCTGCATCGACCTCCTTGCCCTTCCACCTCTGACTTCGCCCAAACGCGCATTTTGTTCCCGGACGACTCCTTAGTAGCACACCCGCTCGAGGCAAGTGTCCTGGCGGTGTGGTGCGTATTTTCGTCGCGAGATTGCACGCGAGGGGATTTGCTTGTAAGAAGGCGCAACTCGTGGCTCTGGCTCACTTTGGCCGGGTTCACTGTGAGCCCCTCCCGACAGGACATTCCAGGGTTGGCGAGGGACGCACTTTTTTGAATACGTTTCCAACGTCTGACGTCTTGGGGGGGGACTTGCAAACCCTTCGGGACCATTCCCGTTCGTTATTTCGTTTTGTTCGTCGATTTCTTTCTTTTTTTGGTCTCTCCACCACCACACTCGGAGAGCCGCTCAAACGGAGGTCACGCGACCATGAAGAAGTTCATCCTCGTTCTCACCGCATGTCTGTTCGTCCTCGGCATCAGCCTCACCGCTGCCCTGGCAACCGATCCTCCCACCGAGACCATGACGGTCACGAACTACGGCTCGAAAGATGCCGTCAAGTTCGCCCACAAGACCCACGTCGACGCCAAGATCGAGTGCGTGACCTGCCATCACAAGGCGACCGCTCCTGACGCTGCTGCCGACCAGTACAAGTGTGGCAACTGCCACAAGGCCGAGGCGGAAGCTGGCGTTCCTGCCATCAAGGACGCCGCGCATGAGAAGGACACCGGCAAGTGCTGGAAGTGCCACAACAGCAAGAGCCCGGACGTCAAGAAAGAGCTGAAGTGCAAAGACTGCCATGTTGGTGCGTAGTCTCTCT
>Ga0066646_10001052_pt1 | contig 12618 bp, 9 predicted proteins | sample CryGeyCG2114_250_3_FD_59511 | JGI IMG/M metagenome (GOLD analysis project Ga0066646, IMG submission 59511) | Groundwater microbial communities from aquifer - Crystal Geyser CG17_big_fil_post_rev_8/21/14_2.50 | ecosystem: Environmental > Aquatic > Deep subsurface > Groundwater | place: USA: Utah...
CACGCGGATGTCGGAGGCCTCGCCATGCGTCTGCGGGAAGCGCAGGTCCGGCCGCGCCTCGGCAAGCCAGCCCGCCATGGCCTCGGTCGCACCGACAGGAGAGGTGCTTTCGAGGATCACGAGATTGCCGGGGTCCAGAACCGGCGCGATTGCCCGGCTGGCGGCTTCGATATAGGACAGGTCGGGGGCGTGGTTGTCGCCCGTGAACGGTGTGGGGACCGCGATCAGAAACGCATCGGCAGGTTCAGGTGTGCTCGTGGCGCGCAGAAAGCCTTCATGCACGGCGGCGTGCACAACCATGTCAAGGTCAGGTTCGACGATATGGATTTTGCCCTTGTTGATAGTATCGACCGCGTGCTGGTTGACGTCAACGCCCACCACTTCGATCTTGCGCGAGGCGAACATCGCGGCGGTGGGCAGGCCGATATAGCCGAGGCCGATGACGGAAATCCGGCGGAAAATCTTGCTGGTCATGGTCAATCTCTCGAGAGTGTTTTCGAATAGCCGCGAATGGCGTCCCGGATACGGCCCGCCGCCAAGCCGTCGCCATAGGGGTTATGGGCGCGCGCCATGGCGTCATAGGCGGCCGGGTCATCCAGCAAGCGCGTGACTTCACGCACGATCAAGGGGGTGTCGGTGCCGACGAGTTTGACCGTGCCGGCCTCCACGGCCTCGGGACGTTCAGTTGTGTCGCGCATGACCAAAACGGGTTTGCCCAGCGATGGCGCTTCTTCCTGCACGCCCCCTGAATCGGTCAGAATGATATCGGCACGGCGCATCAGATGGACGAAAGGCAGGTAATCCTGGGGCGGGATCAGATGAACATTCCGTGCGGCACCCAGATGCTTTTCAACAGGGCCCTTCACATTTGGATTGAGGTGCACCGGGTATATGATCTGAACATCATCGCGTTTTGCCAGATGTGCCAATGCATCGCAGATGCGTTCAAAACCGCCACCAAAACTTTCCCTGCGATGGCCCGTGACGAGGACGAGCCTCTTCGACAGATCGATTTCAAAGGCTGCGTCGAGCTCCTTGCTGCGCTTCTGGTCACCCGCCAGTTTTTCCACCACATCCAATAACGCATCGATGACGGTGTTGCCGGTCACATGAATATGGGCATCAGGCACATTTTCGGCGAGAAGATTTGCGCGCGAACGCTCAGTTGGCGCGAAATGAAGCCGTGTGATTGCGCCTGCGACCTTGCGATTGATTTCCTCCGGCCATGGCGAGTAGATGTTTCCGGTCCTGAGGCCTGCCTCGACATGCCCTACGGGTATCCGCTGATAATAGGCAGCCAGGGACGCGGCCAGCGTGGTCGTGGTGTCGCCATGGACCAGCACAATATCCGGAGCGAAATCTTCCAGAACCGGGTTCAGACCCGTCAGAACAGCGCTTGTTATTTCGGTCAGCCCTTGACCGGGTTTCATTATGTTCAAGTCATAATCAGGTGTGATCTCGAAAAGCTGCAAGACTTGGTCGAGCATTTCGCGGTGCTGCGCAGTGACTGCCACTCGCGCATCGATATCCGATATTGGAGCCAATGCCTTCACAACTGGTGCCATCTTGATCGCTTCTGGGCGTGTTCCGAAAACGGATAGAACTTTTATCATATTCAACTTTTCTTGCTAATTGCTGAAGAGACGTCTCTTTGGTCAGGCAACCGCATCCTTGAGTTCGGGCAGGAGAAACCGACAAAGCACGCAAGACGCCAGATCCCGGGAAAGTCCACCTGGCGGATGGCGCGCATCTTGCTTGAACTCATGAACTCGGCTGGCTTTTCAATTCAGCGCTGATCGCCACCAGATCGATTTCGGACAGATCGCCGCGCACATCTTCGATCTCGGCCTTTAAAGCCTCATACTCGGCCATTTTTCGGATCAGAAACTTGCGGGTCAGCTTTGCTTTTGCCGCGACGCCCTTCGGTGTCAGAAGATAGGCATAGCGCCGCTTGTCGACAGCAGCCGTGAAGCTGCCCAACTTCAGCAGTCCCTTCTCCAAGAGTGCGTTCAATACATAGTTGATGCCGCCTGTACTGACCCCTACCGCCCTGGCAAGCTCGCGCTGCGACATTTCCGGGTTCTCCTGAAGCAGGCGCAGGATGCGGAACTGCACATCTTCTCGCAGCTTGCTGCGCTGTGTGGTCATGATATCAGGCTTTTTTCAGGCTACCGCACAAGGCCAACCTTTGCGGCGCCTTGGGACGTCAGTTGTCTTCATACAGCGAACGGTCAGCATAACCGCTCAGATTCGATCAATAGGCGCTCTCGCGACGGTGTGCAAGAGGTCGCCTTACGACGAGCAATCCAACTTGGAGGTAAGCTGGCCAACTGCGGATTGGCGGGAAGAAAATTCTCACCCCTTGGCTCAGGTGAAGGTGAGGTGACATGTCGGATGCGCGAAATATCAAACATGAACACATCATAAGCTGTAATAGTCGCGGTACCATCTCACGAAGCGGCGCACGCCCTCGCGAAACGGCGTCTCGGGTCGGTAGCCGGTGAGCCGTTGCAGCAGGGTCGCGTCGGCCCATGTTGCGGTCACGTCTCCCCTCTGCATCGGCATCATGTTGCGGATCGCCTTCTGGCCGACTGCGGCTTCGATCGCGTCAATGAAATCCAGGAGCCGAACCTTCTCGGAATTGCCGATATTCACCACCCGAAAGGGGGCCGCGGGGCTCAGGCTGTCGCCTTCCACGGCCGTCTCGGGCCCGCCGGGTACCGCGTCGATCAGTCCCCGGATGGCGCACACCAGATCGTCCACATAGGTGAAGTCGCGCCACATCTCGCCGTTGTTGTAGATGTCGATGGGGGTGCCCTCGATGATGCCCCTGGTGAACTTGAAGTGCGCCATGTCGGGCCGCCCCCAGGGTCCGTAGACAGTGAAGAAACGGAACATCGTCACCGGCAGCCCGTGGACATGTGCCCAGGCGTGGCCCATGCTCTCGTTCGCCTTCTTGGTGGCGGCATAGATGGTGAGCTGCGTGTCGGCCTTCTGCGTCTCGGCGAAGGGCATGTCCTCATTCGCGCCATAGACCGATGAGGTCGAGGCCATCAGCAGATGCCGCACCCCTGCCGCGCGCGCCGCTTCCATCACGTTGAGCGTGCCGGTGACATTCGCGTCGATATAGGCGCGCGGGTTCTCGAGACTGTAACGCACACCCGCCTGCGCGGCGAGGTGAACGATGACATCGGGCGCGAAGACCGCCACCGCCGTGTTCAGCGCCTCCGCGTCCTCGAGCATCGCCTCGGTCGCACTGAACCCCGCGTTCTGGCGCAGCATCGCGTGGCGACACTCCTTCAGGCGGACATCGTAGTAATCGGTCATCCCGTCGAAGCCCGCCACCTGATGCCCGTCGGAGAGCAGCAGCCGCGCCAGGTGAAAGCCGATGACCCCCGCCGTGCCGGTGACAAAGACCCGCATCAGCGCCCCACGCCTTCATAGGCAAGGAAGCCGGCACGCCGCGCATCCTTCGCGGAATAGATGTTGCGCAGGTCGGCCATGCGCGGCGTGGCCATCTTCTTTGCCAGCTTCTTCAGGTCGAGCGCGCGAAACTCGTTCCACTCGGTCAGGATCACCAGCAGGTCGGCATTCTGTGCCGCCTTGTAGGGATCTTCGAGCCACACCACCCCGGGGAGCAGCGCCTCTCCCTCGCGTCGACCCTGCGGGTCCACAACGCGCACCTTGGCACCTCCGCCGACCAGCGCGGGGATGATGGTCAGGGAGGGCGCCTCGCGCATGTCATCGGTGTTGGGCTTGAAGGTAACACCGAGCACCGCGACGGTGCGCCCGTTGAAGCTGCCCTCGCAGAGGTCGCGCAGCTTCTCGATCATGCGCAGCTTCATGCCCTCGTTGACGCGGATCACCGTCTCGACGATGGTCTGCGGCACCGCGTGCTCCTGCCCGATCCGCGCAAGCGCCGTGGTGTCCTTGGGAAAGCACGACCCGCCATAGCCCGGCCCGGCATGCAGGAACTTGTTACCGATGCGCCCGTCCAGACCGATGCCGCGTGCCACCTCCTTCACATCTGCGTCCACCCGCTCGCACAGGGCGGCGATCTCGTTGATGAAGCTGATCTTTGTGGCGAGAAAGGCATTGGCGGCATATTTGATCATCTCGGCGCTTTCCAGATCGGTGGTCAGGATCGGGAAATCGCGCAGGTAGAGCGGACGGTAGATCTCGGCCATGACTTCTGCCGCGCGGTCGGACTGCACGCCGACCACCACGCGGTCGGGCTTCATGAAATCGTCGATGGCCGCGCCTTCGCGCAGAAACTCGGGATTGGAGGCAACGTCGAAGTCGGCTGCAGGGTTGGCCCTGGCCACGGCCTGCTTGACCTTGCGGTTGGTGCCCACGGGCACCGTCGATTTGGTCACGATCACCGCGTAGCCCGTCAGGGCCAGTGCCACCTCTTCGGCGGCGGCCATCACGTAGGTGAGATCCGCATGCCCGTCGCCGCGCCGCGTGGGCGTGCCCACAGCGATGAACACAGCCTCGGCATCGGCAACTGCCCCCGCCAGATCGGTGGTGAAGGTAAGTCGCCCCGCCTCGACGTTCCGGGTCATCAGCGCCTCGAGTCCGGGCTCATAGATCGGCACCTCGCCGCGTTCCAGGCGCGCGATCTTGTCGGGGTTCTTGTCGACGCAGGTCACGTCATGTCCGAAGTCGGAAAAACATACCCCAGAGACAAGCCCGACATAGCCCGTGCCGATCATCGCGATCCTCACGCTTTGCTCTCCCCGTCCTCGGCAGCAGCGAGACCGACGCGCATCGTCTCGATCTCGGCGCTGAGCCCGCCATATTCGTCCAGCTTGCGGACGAGGGAGCGCCGCGTCAGCCGCGCCGTTCCCGCCGGCCCGCCGGCCGCCAGCACACGGACATAGCGCCGCTTGTCCTCGGCGGTGGTGAAATTACTCGTCTTGATACGTCCCTTGTCGAGCAGCGTGGAGCGCCCAGAAAGGATCCAGCCGGTGCTTGCGCCGCGAACGCACGCAAGCGCGCGCCGACTCAAATCGGGGTTCTCCTTCAGCAGCCGCAGACCGCAGGACTTCTCACCCTCGCGCATCTCGTCACGCTGGTTGGTCATACCATAATCAACTCGCAGGATGGCTCGCAAGAAGGGGCTGCGGGGCTCCTCAGGCGAAGGGATATGCTGATATCGAGCGGCCCGTGAGCAGGCGCACAACAAGAAATGGCCTAAGCGCACCCCGGCAGCGATGCAAGCAAAATTTCCATGGAAGTCGAGGCGATCGGCCGGACGTGTCTCCCGGCACACCGATCGCGTCGCAGCATGGTCAGGTTCATCGCGGACGCTGCCGGAACTGTCCCGAGAGTTGGTTCGGCTGGGCGCGTCGGGCACGGGCACGCTGAGCGGTGTGAACGACGCCGACCAAACGCCGCCCATCGCGCTGACGGCGACGCTGGAGACGTTGACGATCAAGGTCGATCGCCCGCAACTCTCCGATGCCGACAACGCACGGCTCGGGGCGGCCATGAAGCCGACCTCTCTGAGTGGATTGGCTCCTGGTGATGATGGACCAAGGATGAAGATGCGTTCGACCATCGGCGCGCTCGGGGTGACGGTGGCTGTTGCGGGCGTTCTGGCGCGCGATCCGTGCACTCGGTCCGGTCAGCGCGACGGTCCCGGTCTTCGCCGAAACTGACAGGATCACTGACCAGCGGCTTTCATGCTGCCCTTGATTGTCCCGAAACAGGCGAGCGGCACGCTCGCGCCATTCGGGGAAATACTTGTCCGACGTCGTGCTCATGATGCTCCATCCCACTCAGGGGGTGGAGCCTCGGGCAAACCCGCTGCGGTTCAATTGGCAGCAGATCGCCGCTGCCAGAACGGAAAGGGTCGAAAAAAGGCGCGGCGGTCGCCGCAACCCTCGCTATAAGCGCGAAAGCGGTCATCCAATCCCGATCTTGGTCGCAGTTGCATGTCACCTCAGCGAGAGCTTCGAAGAAGTGAAGAAGTTGGGCCTTGACGCCACGGATATCCGGATCCTCAGCGCTCTGCAGCAGCACGGACAGTTGAGCAAGACCAAGCTGGCGGAACTCGCCAACATCTCGCCAACCCCGTGCTGGGCGCGGCTCGATCGCCTGAAGGCGGCGGGGCTGGTCCGGGGCTATCATGCCGATATCGCGCTGGAGCGCATCTGTGACTTCACGCAGGTCATGGTCACCGCGTCCCTGACCCACCACCGCAAGGCGGATTTCGACCGGTTCGAAGCCTGGGTCGCGCGTCAGGATGACATCACCGAATGCATCGCGACCGGGGGCGGCATGGACTATGTGATGAAGACGGTCAGCCCGAGCCTCGGCGCGTTCCAGATCCTGATGCAAGCCATGCTCGAGGCCGACATGGGCGTTGACCGGTACATGACCTACATCGCGACTCGGGTGGTCAAGGCGGGACGTCCCAACATCGCCAAACTCGCCGGTTCCGTGCCGCGCGACCGATCAGCCTGAGCGCGGCCGGACTTCAGCCCGAACGGTCCGAAACGCGCGTGTTTTCGGACCACACGCGGCCCGGCTTCGAGCTTAGACAGGCGCCATCTTCCACCGAGTCCCGGACCGCTGATCCGGGTTTCAGAAAAGGGCGCAAACGATGCATGCAGACGAGTTCGGCTTTGGCACGCAGATCCGCAAATCCCCCTATTTCGACGCAACGGTGCGTTGGGGGGCGAAGGGATTTTCCGTCTACAATCACATGTATATCCCGCGTGATTTCGGCGATCCGGAACAGAATTTCTGGAACCTCGTCAACGATGCGATCCTTTGTGACGTGGCGGTCGAGCGTCAGGTCGAGATCACCGGGCCGGATGCCGCGAAATTCGTCCAGATGCTGACGCCGCGCGATCTGTCCAGGATGGCGGTCGGCCAATGCAAATACGTGCTGATCACCAACGCACAGGGTGGCATCCTCAACGATCCGATCCTGCTCCGGCTGGCCGAGAACCACTTCTGGATCTCGCTGGCCGACAGCGACATCCTGCTCTGGGCGCAGGGTGTTGCGGTGCATTCCGGCATGGATGTGCAGATCTGCGAACCCGATGTCTCTCCGCTACAGCTTCAGGGTCCGAAATCCGGCGAGATAATGAAGGCCCTTTTCGGCGAGGAGATCCTTGATCTGAAATACTATTGGCTTCGAGAGCTCGAGCTGGACGGCATTCCGCTGATTGTCTCGCGCACGGGCTGGTCGAGCGAGCTGGGGTACGAACTCTACCTGCGGGACGGCAGCAAGGGCGACGCGCTGTGGGAACGGATCATGGCTACGGGCATGGAATTCGGACTGAAGCCCGGGCACACCTCGTCCATCCGGCGGATCGAAGGGGGGATGGTATCCTATCACGCCGATGCGGATATCAACACCAACCCCTACGAGCTTGGCCTCGACCGGCTGGTCAACCACGACATGGAGGCGAATTTCATCGGCAAGGAGGCGCTGCGCCGCATCCGCGACGAAGGCGTGAAGCGGATGCAGGTCGGCCTGGTCATCGAGGCGGATCCGCTCAAGGGGCCCAACACGACCTTCTGGCCGATCACCAGGGCGGGCAGCGAGATCGGCAAGGTGACTTCGGCAGTGTATTCACCGCGGCTGAACCAGAACATCGCGCTTGCCATGGTTGCCGTCGAGCACGCGCATATCGGCACACAGCTCGAGGTGACCCTGCCCTCGGGCCCGACCGTGGCAACCGTCGTGGAGCGCCCCTTCTTCGATCCGAAGAAATCGCTGGCAGCCGCCTGAACTGGTCTGTCGGCACCTGCCTACCGCCCATGGAGAGAATATTCCGGCTGCAATTTCCTGACAGGGCGGTCAGTTGGGCTCCGTGGCGGCAAGACGCGATATGGCGTCGCCGCTAATCTCGTGACGTCCGGCGGCCCATGTGCCTCGTGTTTGCATTGCAACGCGGTCCAGCACCTGCGGCGCCGGACGGCGGAGAGCGACGGGGCGCATCCCGTCCTCGTGGAAGAGATAGAGGCGCGAGGCGAAGGTTTCGAACGGCAGCGAGGCCTCGCCGAACCGCTCGCCGCAGCCATGGGTCGAGACCACCGCCCCGTCGCCCCAATCCTGGCCTGAATCGTTGTTGGGATTGTAGAAATAGACCCGCATTTCGCCCTCGCGGTCGGGCGCGACGCGCAGGATGGTGATGGCATGCCAGCCGATGAAACGACCGGCGGCATCGGTGGCCGCAATGCCCGCAGGCTGCGGGTGGATGACCGGCTCGCCGCCGTTGTAGTCCGGGTGGTAGGCGGCGTGGAAGCGGGCGATGAAATCCTCGATCCCGGCAAGCGCTCCGGTCGGAACATGCACCGCCACGGCACAGGCGCGGCCCACCCACCAGCCATGAAATTCCGGGTTGATCCAGATATGCGGATCGTCGTCGCGATCCGCGCAGAGCCGACCCATCTCGGCATAGATCCGGTCGAGATGCGGCACCAGCACGACCGAGACGGGATCGGCATCGAGCGGCGCGCCAGGGGCCAGACCCGCAGGCAGTTGGGCGGCGTTGATCGCGCGGCCTTCGAAATGCATCATCACCGTGTCGAGGCGGGCCGCCTGCGCCACCAGATGCAGCAGGTAATCGGGATCGTTCTGCGCCCACATCGCAATGGCGCGGGCCGACTGGCACGTCGGGTTCGCGCCTTGACCCACACCCAGCGGCTGACCAAGAACCTGGATGCAGCCCGCAAGCAAAAGGTCGGCGGGTTGCGCGGCGTGCAGCCCGGCCATTGAGAGGCGCTCGGCAACGGTCGGGCAGGGCTCAAGCTTCAGCTGTCGGCGCAGGGCCGGGGCGATCGGCGCGTGATGCAGGATGCCGCGATCGAGCATCAGCGACATGCCGTAAAGTGCCTGCGCGGTCTCGGGACGCACCGCGCGGCGGATGAGATCGATGACAAGGCCCCGATGCTGTTGAAGGCAATCGCGCCCGGTAGTGCCAAGACCGAGCGTATCCGCGATCATGCCGTCATGTTCGCTATCGAGCACCCAGATAAGAAAGGCCGCGTGATAATCCGACACGAGCCCGGTGTCGTGCATCGCCCGCGCAAGCCCCTGCGCCTCGTGGCGCAGGTCGGTCTCGTCCATCACGCCCAGGCGTGCGAGATAGGGCTCAAGCCCCGGATCGCCCAAACAGGCCGATGTCGGCCCGAAGAGCGCGGAAACCAGACGGTCGGCCCCGAGCCGCCGATCCCCGATCTCGCCGCCACGTTCCGCCAGGGTAATGGCCATCTGCGCGATCATGTCCTTGACATGCGCCACCTGGATCGGGCGTTGACGCAGGATACGCCAGATTTCGTTGACCAGTTCGCCCAGCACATCCTGAAAGCCGACCTGCGCGGCCACGTATTGAAAGAGCGCGTCGATCTTCGCCTGCCGGTCTCCGGCGCTTCGTGCCGCCTCGTCTGTGGAGCCAAAGAAGCGGCGCATGTTGAGCGCGAGCACCTGGGTCAGGAAGCGCCGGGCAGCAGCGGCGTGAATGTGCGGGTGTTCGGCCTCCCGTTTGGCAACGGCGAGCAGGCGCAGCAGGCTCACGGCCTCGGCGGCGACCGAAGCGGACGCGCCCTGTTCGAGCGTGCCCGCGACGAGGCCGGGCAAGAGATTGGCCGGCGCATCCCAGTCGGATCCGACAAAGAGCCCGGCCGCGTCCATCCGGGGTGCAAGCGCGTGCAGCCGTTCCAGCCCGCCGGGCACGGCCAACAGACGCCCTGCCACGTCCAGCACCTGGCTTTGAAAGCGGGGCTTGGCAAAGGGGCGGGCCTGTTCGAGCCGCGTGAGCGGCCCGTCGAGCGTTGCCGCGAGACGCGCTGCCTCTTCGCCCTGATGCAGTTCGCTCATGCGGTGCCCCCGTGGACCTGATCATACATAAAAATCAAGGTCTTCCTGTGCCTTGAGAAGATCGCGCAGCCGGTGCGGATCCTCGCCGAAGAAATACACCAACCCCCAATGGGTACCGAACGCGGTTCGCTTTGTCACCTTCTGCTCCATCGGCTGGGCAAGCTCGTGGAATTCGAAATAGGGGTCTTTCGCCGTTGGCTCGGGGATTTCCATGCGCTCGACCACCCGTCGGCGCGGATAGGCCCCGAAGCAACCGGCGTGGCCCTTGGCATCCTTGACCGGGGTCGGGAAGAAGGCGTCGATCTCGTCCTGTGTGGTCTTGGGGTCAAAGGCCAGCACGATACCCTGATACCCGTTGAACCCGTAGGCGCGCTCGATCAGTTCGAGCGCGTTGAATCCGGGCGGACGATAGGCAACCTCGCCGAAATACATCGTGCCGTCACTGGTCACGAAATATTCGGGGTGAATGAAGCCGAAATCGATCTCGAACGCCTTGATCAGCTTTTTTATTTCCTCTTCGATCTTGGGCCGCCAAGCTTCGAGTTCAGGCGTGGCGGGGACAAAGACGGAATAGCCCAGCGTCACATATTCGGAAATATTGAGGAACTGGATTTCGCCGTCCTTGATCCAGGCCTCGACCGCGAATTCCCAGCCATCGAGGTGGCTTTCGAGCAGGGCCGGAAACTCGTCTTTCGAGATGGAATCGACATCCTCGACAGTCCGGATCGTGCGGTGCCCGAGGCATCCGGCCTTGTCGAATGCCTTGAAATGGATCGGATCGTTGGGATCGCCCTCGAGCTTGAGCAACGTCTGGTTCACGCGCCTGAGAAAGCGCACCACGTCGGCGTGATTGTCCGCCTCCTCGAAGATCCCCACACGGATGCCCGCCAATTGTGCCCGGCGTTTCATGAGCGATTTGTCCCGGAAGAGCATCGACTGACCCAGAAGGCGCGGATTGTCGAGCAGCACGGAATTGATCGCACCCGCCCATTCGACTGTCTCCTCGTAGAGCGGAATCGCCACATCGCAGCCCTCGTCCTTGAGGATCTGCGCGATCTCGTGCGAGCGCTCGTTGAGCCGATCGAAATCCCAGGGGATGAACGGTATGTCATTGGCCTTGGCATAGTCTTCGGCCCAGACAGGCGCGACGATCACATAGCGTCGGTCAAAGCGATCAATCGCGTCTATCGCGTTCAACGACCATCCGAGGATCGCAACATAGCCCTTGTCTGGATTTTTCTCGGTCATGGTTGATCCTCCTTCGGATGTCTGGGTTATGAGCGGTCGCCCCGACAAGTGATGATTTTTCCGTCGGCGTGTCGGCAACACGACATGTTGGGCGCCGGACAGGCTGAGCTCATGGTTATGAAGCATAACTTAGCATATCAAAGTAAAACTTCAAGTATGGCGGTTTTCATCGGTATCAGGAATCTACTCAGAATAATTTTTATTTCAATGTAAGAGCAAGATATCTCGCATCAGATCGGTGACGTATTGTCATGTATATGCTTTGTAATTCGAAATCTATGATTGGCTGTGGCTTTGTCTGACAGAGCCGCGGGTCATGTCGCTAGACCGTGGCCTCGGACCCCACATGCGACGTCGCAAGGCAGGACCTGTTCGAGTGGGTCGAGCTTTTCTGCAACCTCGAACGCAGGCACACGAACCACGGCAGGCTGTCGCCCGGTGCCTTCGAGATCAGGCAGATGGAATCGAACGAGGCAGGTGTCTGCAAATCCAGGGGCATTTTGGTCTGACGGCACCTCGCCCGGTCACGAAGAGCCATGAAAAAGGGGGCCGTTGGGGCCCCCTTCGCGATGGTTGACCGATGTGCCTGCTATTGCAGCAGTTCGGTCCAGATCTGCGTGCGGATATCCTGGATTTCCTGCGGGCAGGCCGGGCTGAAGCGGCCGGCCGCGACCAGTTCTTCGGGGATGACGATTTCCGGCGCGCTCTTCATATCGGCCTCCATGAAGGCTTCGGAGCCGCTGATGCCGTTGCCGTAGCGGGCGAAGTTCGACAGCTTCGCCGCGTTCTCGGGCTGCAGGATGTAGTTCATGAAGATCATCGCGTTCTCGCGGTTCTCCGCATCGGCCAGCACGGCGGCGTTGTCCATCCATACCGGGTAGCCCGTCTTCGGATAGCCATAGGCCAGGTCGGCATTCTGCAGGCGCGCGCGCATCGACGCCCCGTTCCAGTAGACGCCCGCCGAGATGTCGCCCGCGACGTAGCTGTCGAGCGTTCCGTAATCGAGTGCGAGCCAGCTCGGCTTGGCCGCCAGGAGCGTGTCTCGGACCGACCGCCAGACCACCATGTCGTCGGTGCAGGGGCTGTCGCCGCCGGCGGCATAGACGGCCATGGCCATCACGTCCGACATTTCCGGGATCACGTTGATCCGGCCGACAAGCGCTTCGGGCGGATCGAGGAAAATGTCGGCGGTGTTGATGTCGCCATCGTAGACCGAGGTGTTCACGATGACGCCTGTCGTGCCCCATTGCCATGGCACCGTGTATTCGCGGCCCGGATCGAAGTCGACGTCGAGCCACTGCGGCGCGATGTTGCCGCGGTCGGTCACGATCTCGTCGTCAAGCGGCTGCAGCAGCCCCTCGGAGATCCATTGCTGGACATAGCTATGGGTGGGCACCACGATGTCGAACCCGTGGCCGCCCTGCCGCACGCGGGCCAGCGCGGTGTCGTTGCTGTCGAAATCGGTAATCGTTACCTCGATTCCGGTCTCGGCGGTGAACTGCTCGATCAGTTCGGGGCTGGTATAGTTG
>Ga0066646_10001073_pt1 | contig 12469 bp, 10 predicted proteins | sample CryGeyCG2114_250_3_FD_59511 | JGI IMG/M metagenome (GOLD analysis project Ga0066646, IMG submission 59511) | Groundwater microbial communities from aquifer - Crystal Geyser CG17_big_fil_post_rev_8/21/14_2.50 | ecosystem: Environmental > Aquatic > Deep subsurface > Groundwater | place: USA...
ATTTAGCAAAATCTAAGGAAATTTCTTTTGATAGCCTAAAGTTTAGTGGTGATGATAAGAAAAACATAAAATTTATAATTGAAAATTTAGCTACCAAGAAGAAATCTGAACTTCTAAAGATGAGCAGTGAGTTAAGTTCTTGTGGCAATAAAATTAAAGATATACATCCATTAAAGTTCATGTCTTATGTTTTATCTGATAAAAAAATTAAAAATGAGCATATACCGTTAATCTTAAAAGATATGTTCAAAAAAATGAGCTTTATGAAAGGCCTTACCAAATCATTAGAACAAACAAATAATAATAATCTTTTGGAACCTTGTTTAACTGATTTTATGAAGTCAGTCAGTATTTCTTTATCTAAAAGAGACGAACTGGCATCTTTAATTGAAAAAAGAAAGTGGAATGATTTCTTTAACTTTGCACTCCAGAACTCCAACTCTTCATTCTCTTTATTTTAGTGGCACAATATCAAGCTTAGAACGATTTTAAAATTGAAAATAAAAATTTTAATTGTTAAAAATCTTCATTTAAAGAAAGGAAAAGCCATGAATTTTTTTTACCTTAAAAAAAACATACGAGCACTCGCATTATTCTTTTGTTTTACCTTAGCTGCATCAAGCCAAAACGTCCAGGCAAGTATTCTAAGCAGTTTAATTAAAGTAAAACCAGAGAAAAATGAGCCTTTTCACAATTTGCGTTTAACTAATCAAGACAAGGAAAACATCACTTATATTATTACAAGTCTAGGAGAACAAGGTAAACTAACCCTTTTAGTTAACAAATCCGAACTTACAAGACGCGGAGATTTAATTCAGGGTGTTCACCCTTTAAAGTTTTTAACTGTAGTATTTAAAGATGAGTATTTGAAAAAAGTTTGCATGCCTGCAATTTTAAAAGACTATTTCAAAAAGAAAAATTTTCTTGATGGACTTGGTGCTAATATGACAAGGGAAGCTCAAAAAGGAAAACTACAGAAGTACATGCCAGATTTTCTTAATGAAATTAACTTAAGCTCAGAACACTCAGAAAATCTTCTAAAATTCGTTGAAACAAGAGATTGGGAAGGATTTATTCGTCATATAGTCAATAACTAAAAATATCTGCTTAAGTGCTTTTCAAATGTTCTTGGCGTCACAATTGTAGCTCCATTCTTTTCTTCTAAATAAAGCGCACTGCCTGACTCCCAAGCATACATTCCTTTTAACAGCTTTTCTCTGGTTGGCTCTCCCTTTACTTCAGAATGAATGAACATCTTTCCCCGCATAACTGCCATTAGCTCCATAACTGTCTGTCCTCCAGATCTAGTAAAAGTGACATTACTACGACTAAATATGGGTGAAATTACTTCTTCATTTTGGAAAGATATAGGGATTATTATTAAGTTACTATAGGGATTATTTTCTGTGGCAAAATTGGCAACTGTTTTAAATAATGATCTTTTTTTCATATTGTGCTTCGAACAGAAAATAAAAATAATATGCTTTAAGTCTTTTTTTGAGTTTGCAAACAAGTTCAAAAAGCCATTTAAGTATGCAATAGTGGCATCACCTGCCGGTTGTGAACCTAAAAGAATTGTATACACTAAATTATTGGCATTTATTTTATAGAAAAAATCCATATCTTTTTTTTCAAAGTTTATATTTTTTTTGCTTAAAACATCTTCTGTCATCTGGATTTCTTCTTTATCATGGCATTTTGCCATAATAACAGTAGGGGTATCGATAGTGTCTTTGTTTTGATATTTTTTAAACGACTGTCTTATAAAATATTTCTGTAAACAGATTCTATCTAATGGTAGTTTACAATTTCTTTCCCAAAACTGTTCTTCTGTCTCATTGTCTTTTAATAAAGGATCTACCGTGAATACTCTTATAAATTTTCTGTCTTTATCGCTTAACTTTTTAATCGGAAGAAAATAGTGGGTATTTAAGTCTGTAGGCAGATCAACAACTACTTTTTCTAATTGAATATTTTTTTTTCTATGATAATTGACAAACCTAATAGCTTTGATAACAGCAGCTGTACAAACAGGTTGTGTATCAATTACTCGATTAATATTTTCTTTTAGAAGGATCCTGACAGCTCTGAGGAACACATTAGGCCAAAAAAGATAGTCTGCAGCACTTTGACAAGAGCGAATTTGTTCAAGCCTAGGTATATTCCCTTTTTTTTGAGCATAATCCCAGGCTTTTACCCCAAAATATCCAAAAGGCTTTCCAACCCAGTCTATCATTAAATCTTTCTTAATTATATTTGCTTCCGGATTTTCAGATAAAATTTCTTGACATTTCGCTTCAGCTGCTTGAATTAAGCCTCCTCCTCCAGATGCATAAATAATGAGCACATTTTCTTTCATGTCTTATCTTTCATTTGTAATTTTTTAACAATAACCCAACTTGGCCAGAAGAGTTGTTCATATTATCTTTTTATATCAGCTCAAGAGAACTGCTCTTTCTATGTCGAAAGAGTGAGCCTTTAGCTATTATGTCAAGGGAGTTGTATAATAAAAAATTTTATATTTTTTTTGCAAAAAATCTTACTTTCAAGCCTGGACATTCAAGATGTGCGTACTCGCAGCATTACGGATCTCTTAGGAATTGAGCAAGGAAGAAACAGCTACAAAGAGTGGTAAATAGTTCACAGTTTAATCACAGATAGCATTGTCCTTGCAAAATCAGTTCTTGATTGAATTAATTATATTTTTTCGTTTAAAGCTTAGGAAATACCATTTGAGGAAGATTAATGAAAGGTCTAAAAAGACTTTTAGTTGTAATTTTTGGACTTGTTATTGCACTTGTTGCTTTATTTTTTACTGGGGCAATTTATAATAATATTCCCAGCTTAGAAAAATCCCCAAAAATTGAAACTGTAGTCTATCAAAAAAAATATTCGCCTCAAGATACTTTAAAGGTAATCTCATATAATATTCATTTTGCCACCGGCCTAAATGATAAGGTAATTGATGATGCAGATGTAGAAGGATTCAAAAAAAGACTGGATAAAATAGCTGAAGTATTAATCAAAGCAGATGCAGATATTGTCTTATTGCAAGAAGTAGACATTAACTCATCCAGATCATATAAAATCAACCAGGGAGAGTATTTAGCAAATAAATCAAGCTACAATCATTATGCTTGTGCATCACTTTGGCGGCGAAAGGTATTTCCGGATATTAATGGCAGGCATGGTATTTTAGAGCATGGTCTATGCATTTTATCTAAATTTCCATTGACTAATCACGAAGCTCAAATTTTTAATTTATCAAAAGGTATTCCCTTTTTTTTAAGGTGGCTCTTTAATCCTCATGGAGTCCAAAAAGTAGATGTCAAATTGGGAAGCAGATTAATAACTATAGTAAACCTGCATCTAGACCCATGGTCTAGCAAAGAAAGAGAACTGCAGATGAAAAATGTAATTAATTGGCTAAAACCTATCAAATATTCAGTTGTGCTTGGAGGAGATCTAAATTTAGAGCCTACAGAAACTTCATTCAAAACAACTTATCATTTAAAAGATAAACCCTGGTTTATAAGCATAGATCAAGCTAATTTACAAAACGAAAAAACATTAACTTCTCTTAAAGAACTTGGTTTTAAACCTTGCATTGATTCGAAAAGATATCTAAAAAATCCCCAAATTTATTATTCCTATCCTTCTAATAATCCAAAAGTTAAATTAGATTTTATTTTTTCAAGAAAACTGGAAGTTATAAATGGATATATCTTCCATGAAGCCAAAGATGCGTCAGACCACTTGCCAATTGTCGCTGAAATAAAGTTATGATCCAAGAATAGCTCCAACAACACAAAAGGAAATTAACCAATAAAAAGTATTGATTAAGTACAAAGTAAAAGAGGTTTTAGCCCATATAACAGATGATAAATGTGTAGTTGCAACAAAGCCAAGCCAAATTCCAAACCCTACAAATATTCCGTCTATTGCTGAATTTATTCCTAAAAAACCAATTAATAATGAGAAGAGAAAGCACAAAACAAATGAATTTATAAAAGATAAAATTATTGTCTTTAGACCTACCTTAGTATTTTTAGAGCCGGTATTTGAATATTTTGACCACTGCTTACCGAAAACAAAGGGCGAATACCACAAGAATCCTATAGCCATATAAACAATAGTAGCTATAAAAACAGATAAAAATTGATAGTCAACCGAATTCATAATTAAAACCCTAAAATTTAGCCGCCAAGCGGTAGCGTTAATATAGGCGGAGTCACTTGAGGTTTCCCTGCCTGTAAATTATATAACTGCAACAAAAGCAAAAATGTTTGCTTTGATTGAATGTCCGAATCATCGATATAAAACCAATGATTCCGATATTTTACAGCCACATATGCATTTTTTGGCAAGTAATCACATGATTTAACCTTAATTAAGCTTCCGATCAAATCAGACCAGGCAAATAACCGTTTTTCATCTCCCCTAAAATATGGGATCCTGCTCTTTTTTAAATCTGACTTTGGAATTTCTATCCCATGGCTCAAATAATACATGCAAGAGAGGATCGAGCGCGGGTAGACTCCTATTTGTCCTTTGACGTTAAATCCCAGCTCCATACTCAGCACATAGTTGCCATTTGATGTATAGACTCCCTTTAACATAGAAGCTAAACGTTTAGCCTCTTCTCCCTCATACGGGAAAGCAATTTGAAGATTATTTACCTTATTTTTTTCCTCTCTGATCTGAACTCCCATCCGAAGTTCATTACGAAGCTGAAAATATCGCATCAGTCTAGTTGCTTCGAAAAAATTCTCATATTCCGGCAAACGTTCAAGTATTGGGCCTGATGCTTCAGGCGCATTATCTAACTCATCAAAACTTTGAATAACTAATCTAAACACTCTATCAACATCCCATCCCGAATAGATCAGCTGCTGGATAGTTGTAAGATCAATTGGGGTTAGAAGTTGTTGAGAAAATGCTTGTCCTTCCAATGGAGTAAACTGCAGAGTTGGTTGGTTTTGCCATGAAATGTCTCCACCTAGCGACAATGGGTTATTTGAATTGAATCCAGGTATTGGAATAGATGCACTTGCGGCCGCCCGGTAAGTAAACTGCGTGGTTATGTTACTTACATCTATAAAGTAGGGGTTATCAAAATAGCGAAGTCTAACTAGATTCAAAAGCATTTGTTCGTTATTAGATATCTGAACTGCTGTATTATATGCATTTCTTCCACCAGAACCTTCCAATGCCATTCTACTTGGAATATTGCATGAGGAGAAAAACAAACTGAGAAAAATAATGACCGTGAAAAATAAGCCTTTCATAAAACACATTATTTATCTTTGCAATTTCATCAAAAATTTATTAAAAATCAAGAATTTAATTTTTAAAGGTGGGTATTCTTGTATTGAGAACTTTTGCCTTGTATCTCTCTAACATTTACAAATTATTTTTTTTCAATCTAATCAAACAAAACTTTATTGGGAAAAAATAATCACCCTGGTGGTTTGCGAATCTATTTTCAACAAGCTCATAGTCTGCTTTTTTCTTAAAGTATTTTAAATAAAAATCATTCATCTCACTAAAATTTTTAAAGTGAGCTATTTCTGATATGATTTGAAATTGAGTTACTTTAAATCCAATCGATGTCACATAATCCCTTACTTCCCTAATACTTTCAAAGTAATTCTGATCTTTTATGAAAAGACTCAAACCGCAGTTATCAGGGAAAAAAAGAAGTAAAATATCTGTTTTTTTCTCAGAGATCTCTTTCAAATCATTTTTTAAATTGTTACTAAAAAAAATTTTAGATTCATCATTTTGAGAAAAATTTTCTTTATAAGAGTCGAGTATTTGAGAAAAATTTTCTTCGAATGTCATTGAAAAGCAAAAGGCTGGGAAAATCCATAATATTAACTTAATTTTATTTATCATAATTAATTATAATTACAGTGTTAAATTTTATTATTAATAATATTTTTATGGCTAATTTAATAAATTATTACCTTCACAGAAGTTATACTGCTTCTTACTGTCATAGACAAATTGACAACGACATAGAAGATAAGACTAATATCCTATCAAGAATCTCAAAAGTAGGATTTCAGTTCCTACTTTTATACAAGCCCGCTGCCAATTTGTGCAATTTATCTTTAACTACTATAAGGACAGCATCCAATTTCTCAAAATGCATAAAGAGGATTGAAAGCCAAAATTTTGATGAAGGGATGTTTTCTGATGCATATTTAACATCTTTATCACTAATTACTCTAGCTGGTACTTACTTTAATTTCACAATTGGAATTTATTTAACAACAGTCAGCGATATCTCTAGCAATCTTTTTCAAATTTATAACTCCATAAAAAAACAGGATTTTGAAAAAGCTCTTGAGCTTTTGTTTCAAGCAATTAGTAGTCTGCTTTACTTAGGTATAATGCTTTTTGGTTCTCTAGAAATCACTTTAGCTTCATTGCTAATACAAGTACTGACTCAACTTAAGCTAGCTTCCAAAGAGTTCAAGCAAGGGAGGTATTTAGAGACAGCTGCCAATATTATTTTAGCTGCTATCAAAGTAAACGAATCTAAAAATCAGTTCTCACTCATAAGAAGAAGAGATGCTCTTCTACAGATTCAAAAGTACAAAGACCTTAAAAGGAGAATAGAAAACGGAAGAGAAATAAACGAGCTATATGACCATCCTCTAGTTAAGTTGGTTGATAGAATTAATGAAAATAGCGTCATTTTAGAAGATGAAAATGGGGAAAAAATAGATTTCGGCTCACATTTTTTTGGTTATGGGAAAGATCAAGTTAAGGGAATGAATCTATCCCTCAAAAAAGAGAATAATGAGATTGAACTTGAGTTTAAGGTAAATCATATACATCGAGATAAACTCACAAAAATTATAAGTGAGCTTAAATCAAGTAGTAAAAGCGAACTCAATGATCTTTTAAAAATTTGTAAATCACACTCTACTCAAATATGTTTTAGCGAAAAAGACTCACTTAAAATGAACTCTTACTATAAGCCAAAAGATCTCGTTATAAGTTTAAAGGACATAGGGAGTTTAAGCATCGGATCTTCAAAAGATTTTGTTGGATTGTATGATAGAGTACGAATTAGGTTAAAAAAAGAAAAAAATTTATATGATTTACATGAGGTTTTAACATTTTTTGATCTTGGCAACGTGTTAAAGGCATCAGCTGAAGAAGACATAGATAGAATGAAAATTGGTCAGGTTTTTCGAATGTGCTGCCCTAAAGCTGCAACTATTTTTGAAAGGACTGATGATTTTTTTGACCTATCATTAGAAAAATTAAAGCAGAAAATAATTATGATTGCACCTGAAATGAATGACAATTTTCAAAAATACCTGTCTAGAGTAGAATTTAGAGAAATTTTGCCAGGAAGAATGCGCTGTATTGTTAAAGGATTGTCAGATGAGCTATACGAACTTGGAGCTAGAGGTATAACATCTGTTATAACTGGAGCTCATAGCGACAAGTCGCTTTGCAAACGTATTGTCTCTATGTTTAAAATGGGTGCACTATCTACTCAAGTAAGGCATTACGCTAATATGATTCAAAACGGTCTTTCTCCTATTACTGACTTTAAGTCTGGTGGATCTGACAGTGTTTTCACGCAGCTTATTACAAAAAATAATGAAAGTTACAATGATATGTGGTATTCAGGGAAAATTCGTTTGTTATATTCTTTAAAAGCCCTTGATACTATTTCATACCAATACCATTACGATAGTTCTGGAAACAGAAGTCTTAACTCATGGTGGTGGGGAAATAATTATTTAAACAGACCTAATATTTTTAAATTCATAGAAAGAGAAAATGACAATTATATCGGCTCTAATGAAATTATGATTAAAGAAAGAATAGCACCTGAGTATATCGAAGGCATGGTTGTTGATTCAGATAGTTTAAAAAATAAAATTATTAGTGCGTTAGAGCACGCTAAATTATTAAAAACTGATGATGCTGGCAATAAAACTATTTTTGGAAAATCAGTTGATGCATTCATTCAGGTAGGAAATGCAATAGCCAAAGGTTAAATAGTTTTAATGTGAATAAGGGTTTGCCCTTAACATGAAATATTTTTTTAAAACATCCTCGGCAGCTATAATTCCAAATACCATATTCTCTATAAATTTACTAACACTGCCCTCTATTTTAGGACTTTGCATTTCAGCTATTTCTATATATCCACTGCTATCTCTTAGCGGAATTTCTCCTTCATTTTTTAACCTAGTAACATTTGCTAAGCCATTTCCAAGAGCTTTCCTAAACTTTGTTATAGCATTTGGATCTGATAAAAACATTGGAGTTAGACACATATGCACACAGTCATTTTTCAACTTATTGAGAATAATTCCTCTTTTCTTCATCTCGTCTGCTAATTGAAGAGTTGCGCCCTTGGGAAATTCATTTCCTAGTTTAAAAGCCACAACGCTGGAATCAAGAGATCCAACAATATCAATCCTGCTGTCTCCTTTCAAGCAATCTATAATCTCTTTTGTTTTTTCTCTTACTTTTAAGGCGATTTCCTGATATCTGTTTTTGCCAATAGTTAACATAGTAATGAACGCAAAAAGCGATGGCAAACATGACTTACTCCCTTCTGGGCCATAAGTTGCGTATCTCCCCCCTGACCATCCAGGTACTGTTCTAACTGCATATCGTAAAAGTTCTTCATATCCAATTACACATGAGCTTCCTTTTGGAGCTTGACCATATTTATGAAAATCGCAAGATACTGACATAACAGCTGGAAATTCACTGTGGTTAAGAAATTCTGTCCTAAATTCATCTAAAAAATTAACTATAAATGAACCCAAGCATGCATCTACATGTACTGGGCACTCGTATTCACATGCTAAATCCGATATATCTTTGACAGGATCTACTGTGCCCATTGGATAACCTGGAGTAGAAGCAACAATACAAACAACTTTTTTTCCATACTCCTTAAGCTTTTTTTCTAAATCACTTAAATCTATCCGTCCTTTAGAAGTTGAGTCGACATCTACAAATTTTAAATAAAAATCTTGTTCTGCTTTGTTAAAAGCTGCATGAGAAAATTTACTTCCCAATATAACTCCCTGACCTAGATTGATATGACCCAAGTCCATAGATCGTTTTTTGTACATTAACATCGCCTCAAGTATGCTCATAGTTCCACCTGAAGTTATTATTCCCATTACTTTGTTTGAATCAGCTCCAAACATGTCACCCATCATTTGAGTCACTTGAAAATCTAAAAAGCCTCCAATTGGAAAGTCATCAGAATGCAATGAATTCCAAAAGTATGCCTCTCTAGTTACTTCTGCATACAAGTCACTTAAGACACTAGTTAAATATTTGACAAGATCTTCTGGTCTTAAGTCTTTAGTTGAAAGTAAATTTTCATATCTGTCAAAAATATCCTTATTAAGTCCTGTCTTGGCATTTTGTATTTCATTTAGATCTGAGTGATCATAGGTCAAGCTAGCGCCATAAATGGCTCCAGATATATGAAAATCTTTTAGCTTCTCTTTTGTTGATCTAGCATACGAGCTAATAAGTTCCAAAACGGCACTAGGTTTCATTCCATTTTCTGGAATTTTTACAATTGGTTCGCCAAATTGCTCCCAGCTCCCTAGAAACCCATTTGCAAAGTGTTGTGTTTTAGCATCAAGTTTTTTTAAATAAAATTCTCGAATGGATCTGATTTTAAAAAAAATCCTCGCTAGTTGCTTTCTATTGCCCTCACCATACCTGGTTTGATATTCAGATATTTTTTTTATAATAAATAATGAAGCTAAAGCAACTGCAGCAGTCCTTTTAATTTTATTATTTGCTAAACGAGAATTAACCTCGTGAAAGCTAAAACCTAAAAATTGACGAACCACTGTGTTAATCGCATTTACTGTCATAATACATATGCCCTTCTTTACATTTTTTAAAATTTTTATTTGATAATTTTTCGTTAATTTTTTCCAATAAAAAAATTAAGAATTCTTAAAGAATGGTAGATTTATATTTAAAGTTTGCTTTCAGCAAAAAAACCAATCGCTCTTACTAAAAACTCAGCTAGCTTTGGATGATGCATATCATATGCTTTTTTCAGACCACTTTCTAAAATAAGCTGTCCATGAGATGGATAAGTTACTTTTGTTGGCGTCCAGAAATTTTTAAGCCACAAATAATGGCGACGCACTACTTCTTGAACCTTATCTGAGGTCTCACTATAATTTTCTTTCATTAATTGTGATAAATCAGTACAAATTCTTTCAAATTCCTCTTGAACTTCATCCCATTTTTCTTTTGAATAGTTTTTAACTTTTTTGTGAGATTCTGAGATTGACTCTTTTATTTCATCTCCGAAGCGCTCAATCAATTCATTTTCATATTTAGTCTGATTTTCATTGTCAAAGCCCCAGTAAATTTCTTTGCTATTCATTTTTTTTACCCCTTTTAAGTGATTAATTGTCTTATCAATGGTTGCAATCAATTCTCTTGTTTTAGTTAAGCTTTTTTCTAAAACTTTTTTATGTGATGTCAAGGCTGCTATCTTATTAAAATCACTGCTATTCAGGATGTCTTTAATATGTTTTAGCCTAAATCCAAGCTTGCGAAAGAAAAGGATTTGTTGGAGTTTTAAAAGTTCTTCTTCACTGTAATATCTATAGCCGTTATTTCCATAATATGCAGGCTTAAGCAGACCAATCTCATCATAAAAGTGAAGAGTCCTAATGCTAACATTTGAAAGCTTAGATAATTCCTTGACTGTGCATTCCATCTTATTTTTCTCAAAAAATATACTTTGATTTTTTAAAAACAACACTATTGTAAAGGATCACGCTACGAGAAGGTAAAGCGATTTAATTTTTTAGATTTGGAATGCTTTAAAATAGATCAACTATTTCGATTGCAACTGCTGTTAACCCTAGTAAAAATAAGAAAAATAAATAACTTTTGCCGAAGTAATATCTTTTCTCACCAAACAGCCCTTCCATCTTATAAAATCCCACCCAGATTAAAGTTACTGGAAAAATTCCATTTAAAATTGCTTCTCCAACTCCTCCTGCCAAACCTAAAGCTCTCGAGAAAATATCAGGTTTTAAAATTGCAAAAAAAGTACAAGGAGCAAATACCAGAAAGCAAAGCAATGCTCTGCTTATTTTTATTTTATAATTGGAAAAACCATCTTTTAAAAAATCAACAACAGAAAGAGACACTCCTAAAAGTGAAGTCGCCAATGCAGAAACCGCAAAGTATTTACCAAAAAGATAAAGTTTTGAGTTTACAGTAACCTCTTGTAAAGTTGAGATGCATGTTTTTCCATCTTTCATCGCCTTTTGAAGCGATTCCATGCTAACCGATCCTAAGACAGCCTGCTGCCACATTAGATAGACAACTAGCGAAATCAGGGTTCCTAATACAAGCGATAAGAGGAGTACTTTTCTATCCCTTTCTAAATAATCACATAGTGACGGAATTACATTATGGTAGCCAAAAGCCCCAAATAAGACAGGCACTGAAAATAACATTTTTGAAAAATTATGCTGAGATAGATTTGATAGATTTATAGTGCTAGCGCTAAAAAATATAATAAATATAAAAAGAACATACATACTAAAACTTAAGGCGATATTGAAGCGATCTACCCATTTAGTTCCCAAAAAGACTACAGCTCCAAATATCAGGCTAAAAACCAAATATCCTATAGGTGAAACAACAGAGCTTTCGGTTATTAACTCACAGAACAAAGGCGCTCCACCTGCAATATAAGCGACTATCAGGCAATAATATAAAAAAACAAACATGAAGCCGATAAAATACTTGCCTAACTTGCCTAGAAAATGCTCAGAGATAGACAGAAAATTGGAACCTTTTGGCATCTTGAGGCATACTTCTAAAAGTAAGATTCCAGTCATTAACATAAACAACCACACACCTATAGTGGTTAAACAACCTGGAATAAAACCTGATTGCGCTGTCGCCATAGGCATGCCCAGCATTCCCGCTCCAATCATAGTTCCTGCTATCAAAAAAGACCCAGATAGAAGCTTCCTGCCTGATAGCTTATTACTTTTAACTTCAGAAATACTGCTCATAAATTTTGTAGTCTTAAAAAAACCAATTTTTTATGCAGAAGAATAATCTTTTTACAATTAAAAAACTATAGATCAATAGTTTTGAGGAATATTTTATATAGTTACTAAAATTTAATCCCAAAAAGCTTCTTGGTTAAAATAATATTTTTGTGCCGTATAAGTAACATTTATTAAATATTTGATTCTAAAAAATGTTTGCTTAGCTTAGATTACTTAAATTTATTTGAATTAATAGTTTCATGAGAACAAATTTGATTAACCAAAAAGAGAGGGAGTTCAGTGAATTTAAGAATTTTTAAAAATCTATTGTATTGTTCCTTATTAACGATACTTTCGCTAGCTGTAGGCTGTAGTAGAAATGCCCCCCAAAAAAATTCAAAAAGCCAGATTCTTCG
>Ga0066646_10001084_pt1 | contig 12405 bp, 9 predicted proteins | sample CryGeyCG2114_250_3_FD_59511 | JGI IMG/M metagenome (GOLD analysis project Ga0066646, IMG submission 59511) | Groundwater microbial communities from aquifer - Crystal Geyser CG17_big_fil_post_rev_8/21/14_2.50 | ecosystem: Environmental > Aquatic > Deep subsurface > Groundwater | place: USA: Utah...
AAGTATAAAAGAGATACGTCTATCCAGCTTAAAGTAAATGCTCAGTCAGGGAACTGGATTATTGGACTGGTTGATTATCAAACGGGTGATATGGATATCACAACTAACCATAAATATCCTGAAGAAGCCAAGATGATTGCACACTTTAAAGAGGGGATAGCTCTCTTTCTGGAGAGAATTAAAGCATAAAGAATCTACGGATCAATGTTTATATAACAGGCAATCAACTGCTTTAACTGTTACGGGAACGATCCTGTTGACGCACTTGGGGATGACATTCATGAACGATGAGATCAATTACAGTAACAACCCCTTACACGGACTTGGTTTGAAAAGCATGTTGGTTGAAATAGTGGATCATTATGGTTTTGAGATACTCTTTGCCTATCTGAATATCAATTGTTTCAAGACCAATCCAAGCATCGATTCCAGTGTGAAGTTTTTAAAGAAAACGGATTGGGCGCGCGAAAAAGTTGAAGCCTTCTATCTCTATGAATATAAAAACTTACCCGGAGCATCGTATGAACAGTTTTCACTGCCCCCAAGGGAGCGGGTTATTCCAGAGGACCAAGTGCCGGGTGAGCCTAAAAAACTGAGTTTAGAAGATGCTGAACGGTTGCGCGAAGAGCGTACACAGAAGTCAGCGGAGCGATTGCGAGACAAGCGTGACAACAGATCAGCTGCGCGAGAGCCGTGGGGTGAGAAGCCCTCTAAAAAGAAAATTGATCCATGGGCCAGATAAAGGGACTGCCCCCTGCTCCGCCACATTGAAGGTGTTTTTGCTTTACCTTCAGTTATCATCTCCCCATGCCGTCGCTCCCCATCCATGATGTTCTGCCAGAGATCAAAGACAAATTAACCACGTTTAATCGTCTTGTACTGCAAGCCCCGCCGGGCGCGGGAAAAACCACCGCCGTACCTATCGCCCTGCTCGACCAGAAGTGGTTGGGTGATAAACAGATCATGATGCTCGAACCGCGCAGGCTGGCTGCGCGCAATGCGGCGGCGCGCATGGCATTTCTGCTCGGTGAGAAAGTCGGTGAAACCGTCGGTTACCAGATTCGTCAGGACAGCTGCTTGAGCGACAGAACAAAAATACTGGTGGTCACCGAAGGTATTTTAACGCGCAAACTGCAGGCTGACCCGGAACTGAAAAACACGGCGCTGGTTATTTTTGATGAATTTCACGAACGCAGTCTGCATGCCGATCTGTCACTGGCACTCTCTCTGCAAAGCCAGCAGATCTTACGCGAAGATCTGAAAATCCTGGTGATGTCGGCAACCCTGCATACGGATGCTGTTGCGACCATGCTGGATCATGCACCGATCATTGAGAGCGAAGGGCGCAGCTTTCCTGTCGAGAACAGATACCTCGATCACGTAATCCGTCAGCACAACACAAAGCCACAGCAGCAACTGATGATCAACCTGACCAACACAGTCAAAACATTCATTCATGAACACGAAGGCAACTGTCTGGTCTTTCTGCCCGGTGTCAAAGAGATCAACCAGCTCTCCAAACAGATTAAACAGCTCCTTGATCGCGAATCGATCAGGAATATTGTGATCGCGCCGCTACATGGCAGTTTAAACAAAGAGCAACAGGATCTGGCTATCACATCACCCCGTGATAAAGATGTGCGTAAAATTGTTCTGGCCACCAATATCGCAGAGACCAGCATCACCATAGAGGGGATCAGCTGTGTGATCGATTCGGGACTGGAGCGCGTGCTCGATTATAGCCCTGCCTCGGGTATGAACCGACTTACCACCCGCTCCATTTCACAAGACTCAGCCGTGCAACGTAGTGGACGCGCCGGAAGGTTATCAGCCGGTATCTGTTACCGTATGTGGGCAGAAGCGCAGCAGTCACGCCTGCTTAAACATGCATCGCCTGAAATTTTACACAGCGACCTCTCAACGCTGGTGCTCGAACTGGCCAACTGGGGCGTCACCAGGGCTGATGAATTGCAGTGGATGGATCTGCCGCCAACCGGTGCCACCGAACAGGCAAAAACGCTGCTGCAGCAACTCAGCGCTATCGATGAACGGGGCAAGATCACTGGACACGGTCGTGACATGCTGAAGCTGGGTACGCATCCCCGTCTGGCGCACATGATGCTGGCTGCAGTTAAGCTAAATCAGGCCTATCACGCCTGTCTGATCGCCAGCCTGCTCACCGAGAAAGACTTGTTTCAGGCTAATGCAGATAAATCTGCCGACATTCATGACAGGCTGAATGTACTTCTGCATGCCAAATCAAACCAAAATTATGTTGATAACCAGAAGGGCATAGATAACCAGCAGTGCAAACGCATCATAAAGAGCGCCGATGATTTTTTCAGGCGTCTTCAACAGTGCAGCAAAGCAGTGTTAAGCAAGGATAGATCAGACAATCATTATAGCGGCGTGCTGCTGGCCTACGCCTACCCCGACAGAATCGCCAAGCGTCGCAATGCCAACGAAGCACGTTATCTGCTCAGCAACGGCAAAGGCGCTGTTATTCCGCCCTATCTTCAGCATCACCTGCATGAATATCTTGTGGTCGCCAACCTTGATGCCAAACAGGGTGAAGCCTGTATCTATCTGGCGGCAGATATCAGCGCTGAACAATTACGGGAATATTTTAGCGGGAATATTCAGCACGAAGAGCGTGTTGAATGGAACGAGAGCGCACAACGTGTTGAGGTCAAACAGACCAGTAGTATTGGAAAAATAGTGTTGCAGGAATCCATTGTTAGTAACAGCGAATGCAGAGAGGCAGTGCAGCGGTGTCTGATGCAGGCAATCAGAGATATGGGACTCGCATGCCTGAACTGGAGCAGCAAGGCCGAGAGCCTGAAACAACGGGTGCAATTTATTACCCACCATCTTCATAACAATTCCGCTGTCAAAAAACAGTTTGCTGATTTGCCTCTGCCGGATTTTTCCGGGCAGGCGCTGAGCGACAGCCTGGATGTCTGGTTGCAGCCACACTTGAGCAATGAAAACAGCCTCAGGCAGTGTCTCAAACTGGATCTGTATAACCTGCTGTTAAATCAGCTCAGCTGGCAACAACAGCAACTGATCAACCAGTTAGCGCCGGAACGTATCAGTGTACCCAGCGGCTCATCAGTGAGCATTGATTACAGCGATCCCGAACAGCCTCTGCTTGCCGTCAGGCTGCAGGAAGTGTTTGGCCTATACGACACCCCCACTCTGCTCAATGGTCAGTGCAAACTGACGATGCAACTATTGTCACCAGCACGCAAACCCATGCAGGTCACACAGGATCTGAACAGCTTCTGGAACACCACCTATCACGAGGTCAAAAAAGAGCTGCGTGGAAAATACAAACGCCACTACTGGCCGGATGATCCATTCACCGCACAGGCCACCAGCAAAACCAAAAAACAGATGCATCGTGAATAGAAAAATCGTAACAAACCGCAGGCAAAGTTAGCCACGAATGCACACGAATTAGCACGAATAAAGAGATTTCAAATCAGTGAAAATTAGTGGAATCAGTGGCCAAAGAATTTTCTGATTGCCTTAACAGTCAGTAGCTGGTTTGAGCAACGACATCACCAAGCTGGATATAGGTCTCAATGCCTGCCCTGGTGTTGGTTAACATATCGCTGGAGGGAGCCCACTTGCCCTTTTCGCCACACAGAACAACGGTGCTTCCGCCAAAAAGGAAGTAGCCTTTTTCATCGCCCTTTTTGAAAGGGGCGGATTCATCGAAGGATTGCACGATTTTACCCACACAGGTGGCGCCTACTTCAATATAGGCCAGCTTACCGAAATGGTCAGTTTCCAAGATCGAAACACGGCGCTCATTTTTGATAAAAATATCCTGCCTGTATTTCAGGGCCAATGGATTGACTGAATGCAGATCGCCGGGAACTGTGAAGGCTTGAAGGGTTTTTCCATCATCGGGATAGTGGTAGCGATGATAATCAACAGGGCATAACCGTGCGATCATCAGCGGGCCGCCAATAAAGTCTTTGGCTAATTCTGAATCACCGATCAGATCAACTGCGCGTAGCATTGATCCCTTCACCGGAATCGTGAGGTCATCGTGCATAGCTTCATGGCCAAAGTATCGCGCCTCGGCAAATGCACCCATTTCATCATCATTCGGAGTGAACGTTCTTTGTCCTTCCTGAAACTGGCGAATAAAGAACTCATTAAATGATTTGTAGGATATTTCGATAGGATTCTCTTTGAAAGAGCCTTTTTGATACTGATCAATATCAATATTAAAGTTTTTGAGAAAGGGTGCGACCTTTTGCGCTGACTTTAAACTGTCCTGTGATTTTCCGTACAGTTGACTGAGCATTTTGCTTGCAATGACAGGCCCCAGGAGCCGCCCGATGGGGGTGGCATATGCAAACTTAACCATCTCATCACCGTAAACTTTTTCAATTTCCATTTTGTTTTCGCGACGGTTAAATACCTGAATTTCAAAGCCTTGGCTCATTGGGGCTCCTTTGCCTTTTTATACTTAGGTGATGGTATCATGTGAATCGAAGTGAGCAAAGATTGATGCCCCGCTTCTCGATCCCCTGTCAGCAGGCTGCCGGGACAAATGTTTTAAATCGGAGAAGAGCGGCAGAGCCTTGGCCGATTTTAAACATGCAGGATCGGGCATCCGAAGGACAGGCTGGTCTCGGGGCGCCCTTCTTTCGTTCTTTCTTGGGCGGCAAGAAAGGACTCAGCAGAAAAACTGCTGTTATGCTCCTTTTCCTGCAGCTGGAAGATAAAAGGGTGCTGCCTCTTTTATTCTTCTTCAACTGCGACAGATGCCATTTTCATGGTGCTTTCAAATGATTCGGCACCGGCAATAAACAGACCATTATGGCAGAACATGGCATCGTCAATGCCGGTTACTTCCTGAAGCTCTTTACCGGAGAGTCCGGCCCATGCTTTAGGCAGCGATTTTCTATCTTCGAATGAACCGAGTTCAGCAGGTACGGTCTGAATTCTCCACTCACCCGTCTGCGATGGATAGACCACATACAGCGCCTCTTCAGACAGGTTAAAAACAGTTTTTTTCCACGGGGTATACTGCTCTAAGACAATCACTCTTGGATCTTCTGCATTTTCAATGGCTTGCGCCACAATCGCTTTGGCACTGATGCCACCGCTTGCTGCTGCAATGAAGCGTGTTAACACGCGCGATGCAAACTCAACCGCTTCATCAAAACAGGCATCAACGTGACTCTCTTCCTGCCAGGTCGGGTTAAACATGCCAATCGTCTGGCTAAGGGTAATACCTTTAATAACGCCTTCGACATGACCACAATCGATGGCATCAATGTTTGATACGAGGCCTGCATCAACTGCATTGGCGACATCCTGATCACCGCCGCAGATCGCCGCGCCATATTTCTGCCAGATCAGACCAAACGAGGAATAGGGAATACCATTTTCGCGCTCACCTGCCCCACCACGCTGATGATGATCAAAACGGTCGCTCTCCGGATCATATTCAAGACCAACATCGATCACGATATCGGCTTTGGCGATAAGCTCTGCATCACGTGTGCGAACAAGCGTAAAAGAAGGGAATCTGAGCTCAATTGCAGCGACACTGAAAACATCATCTGCATGAAAATTACCGTTGTGAGTAGCTATCGTTTTATCATTCATTTGTTTGTTTATACCATGTTAGAAAGTGATGAAGGTGTCGCTAGTTAAACGTTATTGTTTTGGACACATTTGAAGCAAGTTTATATGGCGGACACTATACGGAAATCGGGGACAGTGTGAGCCTCCCCTTTTCCTGCGTCTTCAAACAACGCAATAACTCATGGCTGACCCAGTCAATTTTATCCCCGTGCGAAATAAATCATGTTGGGATAGGCTAAATCCATGTCCGCCAAGTCATTAAGCGCAACCGGAGCGACAGCCCTGATCGCAGCACTATTTGTGCTGGCAGCCAGTGGATGCGCATCGTCGTCATCAAAAGCATTGAAGTTTTCACATTCTGAGGTTGAGCGCATTCCGCCGGCAGCAATGCAACGACTCCTGCTATCCGGCTCGAGTACTATAAGCCTTGTCGTTAAGGCACCACCACACACCTGGCCACTTACCGTTCAACGCCAGGACAGCAACGAGCATGTCATTGTCGCCGATACAAAAGGAGAAATAAGCCGCTTGCCCATCCGGGATATCGTTGAAGTTTACCGCGTATACCATCCCAGACAGCAGGCTGCACCAAGCGCCCCGGCCAACACTGCCGAAGCCGTTGGTGAAACGCTGATCTATGCCCCGCTGGTTCCTGTTGCAGTCGTTTCATGGCCGGTGCTCAGTTCAATGGGGCTCGATGAACATAAAAACTCGGAAGACCGTGAAAAAGCGCTGCTGATTTATGAAGGCATGACGAGGAGCGAACTGGAAGCTGTCCAGGGAAAACCTGTCGAGAAGTTCAGCTGTGCTAGAGAAAGCGGCAAGGGTGCGTCCTATGAGCTATGGGCCTACGAGAAGGAGAAAGTCATTCGGGCAGCTCGCTTCCTTTTTATTGATCAGCAAACAGGCAAGGTTAACTTCGCATCATTCCGCATGCCGGGGTGGCTGGAGTGCTCACCTATCAAATGATAGACGCCATCGATGCTGTTGCCGACTTCATCCGCAAATAATCTGCCCACTATTCGCACACCCCAGACAATCAAAAAAAGCCCCCTGCCAATCATCAAAAGATCAGCAGAGGGCTTTATACGTTGAAACAACAGCTTCAGTTACTGGTTGCTTTCAAATTCCTGCATCCAGGCAACCAGTGCATCCACGCCCGCTTCCGGCATCGCATTGTAGATGCTGGCGCGCATGCCGCCGACGGAACGATGCCCCTTCAGAGTGACCAGACCACGTTCTGAAGCGCCTTTGAGGAAAGCGGCATCCAGTTCGGCATCAGCCAGTGTGAACGGTACATTCATCCATGAACGCGCGTTTTTGGCTACCGGGCTACCGTAAAAATCGGTGGCATCGATAGCGGCATAAAGCTTGTCGGCCTTGCGCTTGTTGACCACAGCCATGCCTTCAAGGCCGCCCTGCTCCTTGAGCCACTCGAAAACCAGACCTGCCACATACCAGCTGTAGGTCGCAGGTGTGTTGTACATGGAGTCGTTTTCCACCTGGACAGTGTAGTTGAACATGGTCGGCGTGATATCGGATGCCTTGCCCAGCAGATCATCACGGATGATCACAATAGTCAGACCGGCAGGGCCGATATTCTTCTGCGCACCGGCATAGATCATGCCGAATTTGGACACATCAATCGGACGCGAAAGAATGGTGGAAGACATATCCGCGATCAGCGGTACGCCGTTGGTTTCCGGAATATAATCGAATTCAACGCCGCCGATGGTTTCATTCGGCGTGTAATGCACATAGGCCGCATCAGGATTAAGTTTCAGCTCTGCCTGTGTCGGTACGCTGGTAAAGCCGTCACCCGAGGTATCAGCAGCGATATTCACAGTGCCGTAGCGTTTGGCCTCGGAAATAGCCTTCTTCGACCACATGCCTGTATTGATATAATCCGCACTCTTCTTATCGCCCATCAGGTTGAGCGGGATCGCTGCGAACTGGGAAGAGGCACCGCCCTGCAGAAAGAGAACCTTGTAGTTATCGGGGATACCCATCACATCGCGCAGATCTTTCTCTGCTTTTGCCGCGATCGACATATACTCTTTACCGCGATGACTCATTTCCATTACGGACATGCCTGAGCCGTTCCAATCCAGCATCTCGGCTTGCGCGCGCTCGATTACGGCTGTCGGCAACATTGCCGGGCCAGCACTGAAGTTAAACTTTCTTGCCATGGTTACATCCTTTTTTCCGGTTGAATTTTGGGGTGAGATAATCTGCTTCCCGTCAGTTTCCGTCAATGCAAAGAGGCTAGCCCGACACAAACGATTCCTCAATGAGCGAAAAGATATAAAATCCCTGCTGCTGAATACTTTTATGTGACTGAATCAAATCCTATACTGCCTGATAGTTTAACCAAAACGGAGGATTACCATGAGCGCCTTACATGATATTGAGTCCAGAGCCATGCATCTGGAACCCTCCGAGCGCGCTCTTCTTGTCCGCCATTTGATTGATTCGCTTGATACCGAAGAAGAAGCCAATGTGGACAAGTTATGGGTCATGGAGGCGGAAACCCGTTATCAGGCTTATCTGAAAGGTGAAATGACAGCTATTCCTGCTGACGAGGTTCTGGCCAGAGCGCGTAAGAACCTGAAATGAAAACAGTCCGTTTCATTTCAGCCGCCGAGGAGGAAATGAACGCATCGGCCCAATACTATGAGGATCAGTTAACAGGACTTGGGCACGAGGTCGAGCGAGCCATTGATGTTATCCGGCCCCATCCGGATTCCGGTTCGTCTATGCCCCGAAATATCCGACGCAAACTGCTCAGGCACTTTCCCTTTGCTCTGCTTTATCGCATCACACCGGATGAAATCATTGTTCTCGCAGTGATGCATCAGCATCGAAAACCCGGCTATTGGAAAGAAAGAAGAATATAGCTCGAACCAAGCATGTGCCCCCCCGACCTTAAAATTCGTGCAGCATCGTTCGAGAAATGCATACACTATCCCCGCGTTCCTAGCCTATACCTCGCTATGCTTGTTATGTTATTATGCCGGAACAATGGGATAAATAGTTACACCTCAATAATAAATCATGCCGGCTGAAGGTCCAAAAAAACCTGATGACTAAAGCATCAGATCCATCACCAACAAAAGAAACAGCACAGGGCGGTAAGACACAAATGGATGCTCAATATTTTGAGACCGTGATCATCGGTACAGGCTTTTCAGGTTTGCTGGCGGCTATACGTTTGCAGAAAAAACATTGTCATGATTTTGTCCTGCTGGAAAGAAGCCCTGAGTTAGGCGGAACCTGGCAGATCAACTCCTATCCCGGAGCCGAGGTGGATATTCCAACCAGCCTCTATTCCATCTCCTTTATCCCCTACCCGTTCAGGAAAACCTTTGCCCCGCAAAGCGAATTGCTCGCATATATGAACCATATCATCGATAAGTTCGGCTTAAGAAAACAGGCAAAAACGAACCAGACAGTCACCCGGCTCACTTATGACGAGAGCACTTGTTTGTGGCATGTCGAGACCGGATCGGGCGAGACTTATACTGCCCGCTTTGTGATCGACACCAGCGGTGTGCTGGCGAATCCGCATATCCCCGATATTAAGGGTGCGGAAACCTTTAAGGGGCCGATATTCCACGCCGGCCACTGGGATCACTCTGTCGATTATGCAGCAAAACGGGTCGGCGTGATCGGTTCGGGATGTTCAGGGGCTCAGATCGTTCCCGCCCTTGCCGGCAAGGTTGACCGGTTAACCCTGTTCATGGGCAAAGCGCAGTGGGTTCTGCCGCGTTCAGACCGGGAATACAGTGCGGTAGAACGTTTCGTTCGCGCGCTGCCGGGCATCCGGCATATCATCCGTTTGTTCGTCTTTATTTTTTATGACATCAGGTTTATCGCGTTTCGCCGCTATCCGGTGCTCTCAAGCGTCGCTCCGTACATGAAAAGCTATTACCGCAGAAGGCAGAAAGAGCATCTCGAGAAATACATCAAAAACGACAAGTTACGTCAGCATATGATGCCCGATTATGAGCTGGGCTGCCGGCGGGTCATACCGTCAAACACCTATCTTCCCGCGCTGGCCAAAGCAAATGTCGATGTCGATATCAGCGGCATCGCATGCATCACGCCCACAGGCATTAAAACAAAAGACGGCAAGGACATCCCTCTGGATATCATCGTCTACGCCACGGGTTATTACGCCTACTCGAATATGAAAAAGGCGCTGACGTTTCAGGTCTATGGCATGGGTGGTCGCAACCTCAACAGTGAATGGGAAAAAGAGGCCGTCTCTTATAAGGGCATCACCGTTTCCGGTTACCCCAACTATTTCAAAGTAAACGGCCCGAACACCGGCTCCGGCCACAGTTCGCAAATATCCTATATGCAGGTGGCAACCGATTATATCGTTCAGGCCATAACGGCTGTAAAACAGGATAACAGCATCAAAGCTATCCATCCCAGGAAGAACCTTCAGGATGCATACGTCGCCGCAATGAGGCAGAAGATGCAAAAGACGGTCTGGCAAAATGCCACGGTCACCGCCTTCTACAGAAAGAACATGAGTGAAGAAGTCACCAGTCTGTCACCGGAGCCGGTGACCGGATTTATCTTTTCACGTCGTTGGTTTCACTTGAGTGATTATCATTTAATAAAGTGAGGAAATCGTTTCCCGGGTTAGCCCGATACTTTATACTACAGACAAAATACGAAGTATGAACCTGCCCCACTAATGCTGGGAACGCATCAATAGTAGACCTGACCCCTTCACGTTATAGCCAGATTCGCAGCAGTGATACAGCTTTCAGGATCGGTTGGTGAGGAGTTTCTTATTCTTGTCTATAAGGCTGATGCGAAGCAGGCTACCACTATTGCCGAGGATCTGCGCAGGCAGGTGGAAAACAGTTCGATACTTCCCGATCAAACCGTGACCATCAGTGTCGGGGTTGCAGGCTTACAGGAAAATATGAGCGCATCAGCCTAGATGAACGCGTGCGATGAGAAGCTCTACAGGGCCAAGCAGGGCGGCCGTAACATCGTTGTTGTATAGGGGGTAACAATGAAGTCATCTGAATATTTGCTCCACCCCGTTGATAAATTCAAACTTATGCATCGCAGTCACCCTTGGGGTCAGGTCTACTTTCATACCATGTTACTGAAATGAATGAACCGCAGGAGCGAATATCACCCCTGCGGTCCAATTGAATTACTTCAGCTGATCGAGATTGCGAACAGCGCCCTTGTCGGCGGAAGTGGTCAGGGCTGCATAGGCTTTCAGAGCATTAGAAACCGGACGGTCACGACCAACCGGTTTCCAGGCATCACTTCCCTTCGCATCCATATTGATGCGGCGCGTTGCCAGTTCATCATCCGAGATAGCCAGATGAATGGTGCGGTTCGGGATATCGATTTCGATTTTATCGCCATCATGCACCAAGCCGATCGCGCCGCCTTCGGCTGCTTCCGGAGAAGCATGACCGATGGACAAGCCCGAAGTACCGCCGGAGAAACGGCCATCGGTTAGCAGTGCGCATACCTTGCCCATACCTTTGGATTTCAGGTAGGAGGTAGGATAGAGCATCTCCTGCATGCCGGGGCCACCTTTAGGGCCTTCGTAGCGGATAATAACAATGTCACCGGCAACGATTTTATCGTTAAGGATAGCAGTCACCGAATCGTCCTGTGATTCGAAGACACGCGCGCGACCGGTGAACTTCCAGATGGACTCGTCCACACCGGCTGTTTTTACGATGCAGCCGCGCTCGGCAATATTGCCGTAGAGCACGGCAATGCCGCCCTCTTTTGAGTAGGCATGTGCGAGATCGCGGATGCAACCGGCTTCACGATCGGTATCCAGCGTTTTATAACGCTCGGCCTGTGAAAACGCCTCCTGCGTCGGGATGCCGCCGGGGGCGGCGCGATAGAGGTGATGCGCATCCTCATTGTCCTGATTCATCACATCCCATGCATCCAGACCTTCACCCAGCGTGGTCGCATGCACGGTCGGCACATCACGGTGAATCAGCCCTGCCCGATCCAGTTCGGCAAGGATGCCGATCACGCCACCGGCGCGATGCACATCTTCCATGTGATAGTGCTGCACGGCAGGTGCCACCTTGCAGAGGTTGGGAACACGGCGGCTCATGCGATCGATATCGGCCATGGTGAAATCGACACCGGCTTCCTGCGCACAGGCCAGCAGATGCAATACGGTGTTGGTGGAACCGCCCATGGCGATATCAAGCGCCATGGCATTTTCGAACGCTTCAAAGGTGGCAACCGAGCGCGGCAGAACGGAGGCATCCTCCTTTTCATACCAGTTGCGGGCATTCTCAACAATCAGGCGACCGGCTTTGAGAAACAGTTCGCGACGATCCGCGTGGGTTGCCAGCAGTGAGCCGTTGCCCGGTAGCGCCAGGCCGAGTGCTTCAGCCAGGCAATTCATGGAGTTGGCCGTAAACATGCCCGAGCAGGAACCGCAGGTCGGACAGGCCGAGCGTTCAACCGCCGCTACATCTTCATCGGACTCATGCGGATCGGCCGCCATGACCATGGCATCGACCAGGTCGAGATGCACTTCACGATTTTTCAGGGTGATTTTACCGGCTTCCATCGGGCCACCGGACACGAACACGGCCGGGATATTCAGGCGCAGGGCCGCCATCAGCATGCCCGGCGTGATCTTGTCGCAGTTGGAGATGCAGACCATGGCATCGGCCGTATGCGCGTTGCACATATACTCCACCGAATCGGCAATCAGATCGCGCGACGGTAATGAGTAGAGCATGCCGCCATGACCCATGGCGATACCGTCAT
>Ga0066646_10001100_pt1 | contig 12323 bp, 11 predicted proteins | sample CryGeyCG2114_250_3_FD_59511 | JGI IMG/M metagenome (GOLD analysis project Ga0066646, IMG submission 59511) | Groundwater microbial communities from aquifer - Crystal Geyser CG17_big_fil_post_rev_8/21/14_2.50 | ecosystem: Environmental > Aquatic > Deep subsurface > Groundwater | place: USA...
GAAAAAAAATGACTTGGAGATCAATTAAAAGGGTCTCGAAACTTTACGCAATGGTCTCAACAGATGCAATTTTCTGATCTAAACTTATTGGACATGAAATGTGATGAGCTTTTTTAGTAAATTGAAAAGTAGTATTACGCATACTAAGTATAGTTTCTAAAAAACTCAGTTGTAGTTTCTTTGCAGGGGGTAAATATGGCTGGTAGAAAGATTCATTCTCATTACATTCTTTAGGATCAAGTTCAATATACAATTTTTCCTCATGGTTTTTTTTCGATATTTTAAATATTTCTTATATATCTGAAAGTTTTATGTGAAGGGCTGGTTAAAAAATCGTGAGGATCTAGGTGTGCTGAGATTGAACAAAAGGTGTGTGTAGAACTTTGGTAAAGGCTTTTAAGCTAAATGAATCCTGCGCCATCAGATGTACTTAGATTTTCTTGATTAGAATTTTAAGATCCAGTACCTTCGAGCGCTAAACGGAGTAAAGAGATGAGAATTTGTGTAGCTGGTGGTGCTGGATATGTTGGATCCAGACTCGTTCCTGAATTGATAAAAAAAGGTCATGAAGTTGTAGTTTTAGATCTTTATCTTTTTGGCGATGACATCTTTGATGATTTAAAAAATAATAAAAACCTTGTTCAAATCAAAGCTGATATTCGTGACTTCAAAGCAGTAGATCAGGCGTTAACTGGTTGTGATGCAGCTATACACTTAGCTTGCATTTCAAATGATCCAAGTTTTGAGCTCAATCCAGAGCTTGGAAAATCTATCAATCTCGATGCCTTTGAGCCATTTGTTGAGCTTGCTAAAAAGCACAAAGTAAAACGGTTCATTTATGCATCCTCATCTTCAGTTTATGGTGTAAAGCAAGAAGCTAATGTAACAGAAGATATGTCACTGGAGCCGCTTACTGATTATTCTAAGTTCAAGGCAGAGTGTGAGAAAATCCTCTTTAAGCACATGTCAGATGACTTTATTTGCACAGTGCTTCGCCCAGCAACCGTTTGTGGCTACGCGCCCCGACAACGTTTAGATGTAGTTGTCAATATTTTAACTAACCTTGCCTATCATACAGGAAAAGTGAAAGTAACCGGTGGCGCGCAAATGCGTCCGAATATCCATGTTGAAGACATGGTCCGCTCATATCTCCTGGTTTTAGAAAGCCCTAAAGAAAAAATCCAGGGTGAAATATTTAACGTAGGCTACCATAATCATACGGTTTTAGAGCTGGGCCAAATGGTTCACGAAATTGTGGGTAAAAAGCGTCCAGTTGAATTAACAGTAGAGCCTACAAATGATAATCGCTCTTACCACGTTTCTTCCAAAAAGATTGCAGAAAAGTTGGACTTCCACCCTCAATATACAATTAAAGATGCCGTAGAGGGGCTTTTGACAGCTTTTGAGGAAAATAAACTGCCCAATGCAATGGAAGATATCCGATATGTGAACATTAAAACGATGAAAGCGGTAGAACTAAAATGAAAAAAGCCCTCATTACAGGTGGAGCTGGTTTTATCGGGAGCCATCTTACCGATCTATTGCTATCTCATGGTTATCATGTAACAGTCATTGATAATCTTTGTGGCGGTAGGATGAAAAATCTAATTGAGGCCGAGAAAAATCCGAACTTTCAGTTTATAAATGCCGATATTAGAAATGCAGCGTCTCTTCAAGGACATTTTGATGGAATTGATTGGGTTTTTCACTTAGCAGCTCTTGCAGACATTGTTCCATCCATTGAAAAACCACGTGATTACTTTGAGACAAATGTCGATGGCACTTTTAATGTATTAGAGGCCTCAAAAAAAGCGAACGTGAAGCGCTTTATGTATGCTGCCTCTTCCTCTTGCTATGGGATTGCTCAAACATATCCAACTCCAGAAGTGGCCCCTGCTGCTCCTCAGTACCCTTATGCCTTAACTAAATATCTAGGGGAGCAACTCGTCCTTCATTGGGCGCAAGTTTATCAACTCCCGGCAGTTAGCTTACGACTATTCAATGTGTTTGGTCCTCGTTCCCGAACAACTGGTGTGTATGGAGCTGTTTTTGGAGTCTTTTTGGCTCAAAAACTTCATGGCAAGCCCTTTACAGTTGTCGGTGATGGCAATCAAACTCGGGACTTTACCTTTGTTGGAGACGTTGCTGATGCTTTTTACACAGCAGCCCAATCAGATATTACAAATGAGTATATGAATGTAGGGAGCTCTGACCATTATAGTGTAAACAGACTCGTGGAGCTACTAGGTGGTCCAATTACCTATATTCCAAAGAGACCTGGTGAGCCTGATTGTACATTTGCAGATACTGCGAAAATAAGTAAGAAACTCAACTGGAAAGCAAAAACATCCTTTGAAGATGGTGTACAAAAGATCTTAGATAAGATTGATGACTTTAAAGACGCCCCTCTTTGGGAGCCAGATAGTATCCAGCAAGCAACAAAAACTTGGTTTGAGCACCTAAAAAATTAAGAGATAATATGTTTTTAAATCGATTTAAGGCTCTCTCTACTTCTGTAGAAACATGTGAATATTCTACTAAAAATTCTAAAATTAATGAAACGGAAGCTCTTGATAAAGCTCTTAGGATGATTGCTTTAGCTCGGTTACAGGGTGGAATTGTCTATGTGATTGGAAATGGTGGTAGCGCTGGGATTGCTTCCCATTTTAGTGCGGATTTAATTAAGTCACTTGGTGTCCCCTCTCAGACATTTTATGACTCAAATTTGATGACATGCCTCTCCAATGATTGGGGATATGAAAATGTCTTTAGTTATCCTCTTGAAAAGTTGATGAAACCTCAAGATTTACTGGTAGCGATTAGTAGCTCAGGAAAATCCCCTAATATTATTAAAGCAGCAGAGGTAGCCCTTTCTAAAAAGGGATCCCTTATCACTCTTAGCGGGTTTGGAGAAGACAATCCATTGAGGAAATTAGGAAATCTAAATTTTTGGATCAATCGTTGCGATTATGGTCTTGTAGAAACTGCCCATTTTTTTCTTTTACATACAATCATTGATCTATGGAACAAACATCCAACTGCGGAACAGGAATATGCAAAAATCACTGGAAATGACCTTGCGAAAGATTAAATCTCTTCAAGAAATTGAAGAAATTCTTGAAGAAGATCGAAGACATAATTTAAAAATTGTTCAGTGCCATGGAGTTTTTGATCTTCTTCATCCTGGTCACATTCGTCATTTTGGTGCAGCCAAAGCTCAAGGAGATAAACTTGTAGTATCTCTTACTCCTGATCGCTTTGTAAATAAAGGTCCTGGTAGACCTGCTTTTAATGAAACTCTCCGACTTGAATCAATTGCAGCCTTAGAGGATGTCGATTATGTAGTTCTTAACGATTCTCCGGATGCTGTCTCGATTATAAAAAAGATTAAGCCTTCCATTTATGTAAAAGGGAGTGAGTACAGTGATCATGCAGCAGATATTACTGGAAAAATTTCTGAAGAGGTTCAGGCTATTGAGTCAGTTGGGGGAGCAATACATTACACCGATGATGTTGTTTTTAGTTCATCGTCTCTTTTAAATCGATATTTTGAGAGCATGCCGCCAGAAGTAACAAACTTCCTCAATAAACAAAAAAAACAGTATACCTCGGATGAAATTGTAAAGTTAATAGACTCACTGAGCGATCTAAAAGTCTTAGTTATTGGGGATGCGATTATTGACCAATATCAATTTGTGACTCCACTTGGCCAGTCAGGCAAAGGGGTTCATATGGTTGCAAGAAACTTAGAACAAGAGACTTACTTGGGAGGGTCTCTCATTATTGCAAATCACATTGCTCAGTTTACTCCAAATGTGACGCTTCTAGCTGCTTTGGGTAAAAACTGTCCCCACCTTAATTTTATACGTAGTCATTTAGATCCAAATGTTGAGACTCAAATTACCTATCTTGAAGATACGACTACATTAACCAAGAAAAGATATGTAATGAAAGATGGCAAAACCCTCACTAAACTTTTTGAGACATACTCTGACCAAGAAGATCTTCTCAACGGAGATCAAACAGAAGGTATTACCAACTATTTAAATAACCATGCCTCAAACTTTGATCTTATCTTAGTGTGTGACTTTGGTAATGGATTTACAAATCCTCAACTAATAGATGCAATAGCAGATGTGCCGACGTTCTTAGCTCTAAATACTCAGGTAAATAGTGGTAACAGAGGTTATAACGTGGTAACCAATTACAGAAGAGCTGATTTCATTTCTCTTAATGAACCAGAATTTCGTCTTTCTGCTCATGATAAAACGAGCTCTCTTGAAGGATTAGCTACAGATATTTGTCAGATTATGCAGTGTAAAAATATTGCTATTACGCAAGGTGTTAAAGGTGTCTATTGCCACTCTGAAGGTGGGGCCTTTGAACAAATTCCAGCATTTGCGACTAATAGCGTGGATAGAATTGGAGCAGGAGATAGTTTTCTTTCCCTTGCATCACTCTGTTTGGCTAAAAAATACTCTCCTATCCTAGCCGGATTTATCGGATCGGTTGCCGCTGCAATGAGCGTTCAAATGGTAGGAAATCAAGAAGCGATAAATAAAGCTTCTCTTTGTAAATTTATTACTCGGTTAATGAAATAATGGTTACTCAAGAAAGTCTTTCCTTAGAACTGTATAGGGAAATGTTACGGATTCGTCTAATAGAAGAATCCATTGCAGCTCGATACCATGAACAAAAAATGAGGTGTCCAGTTCATCTCAGTATTGGACAAGAAGCTGTTGCTGTTGGTGTATGTAAAGCTGCTTTACAAACTGATTACTTGATTAGCAATCATAGGGCTCACGCTCACTACCTTGCTAAAGGAGGAAGCTTAAAGCAGATGATGGCTGAGATTTACGGCAAGAGTACGGGCTGCTGTCTAGGTCGAGGAGGGTCTATGCATCTTGTTGATCGATCAGTAGGTATGTACGGCTCCACTCCTATTGTAGGAGGAAGTCTTCCCGTAGGTGTGGGCTTAGCTTTTGCAACTAAACTGAAAAAGGAAAGTGATATAACTCTTATCTTTTTTGGTGAAGGTTCAACTGAAGAAGGTGTTTTTGGGGAAAGCTTGAATTTTGCTGCTCTAAAGAATCTGCCAGTCCTATTTATCTGTGAAAATAACCTGTATTCTGTCTATTCCCCTTTAAATGTTCGTCAGCCTACTGAGAGAGATAGAGCCGCTATTGCAACGGCTCATGGGATACAAGCCGAAACTGGAAATGGAAATGATGTTGAGGAAGTTTATAACATTACAAGTAAAGCTATTACTTCAATACGTAATGGTAATGGTCCTGTGTTTTTAGAATTTGATACTTATCGTCACCGAGAACATTGCGGGCCAAATTTTGATAACGATATTGGGTATCGAACAGAAGAAGAATTCTTTTTATGGGAAAAGAAGTGTCCTATCAAAAACCAAGAATTAAAAATAAATGCTGATCTAGATACGATTCGGAGCTCAATCCTTACCGAAATTGAAGAGGCCTTTACCTTTGCTGAAGAAAGCCCATACCCTACCTTTGATATAGAAAAAGAAGGTGCTTATGCCTAGGCAGCTGAAATTTTACGAGGCAATTCAAGAAGCTACTGATCAAAAAATGGCAATCGATCCGAGTATTTACTTAATGGGCCTTGGCGTTCCCGATCCAAAAGGTATTTTTGGAACACTTTCCGGCCTTTCTGAGAAATACGGCCCAGATCGGGTTATGGATATGCCCACATCAGAGAATGCAATGACTGGGGTAGCAATAGGATCTGCTCTTTTAGGTATGCGTCCTATTATGACTCACCAAAGAGTCGATTTTTTCCTTCTGGCACTTGATCAACTCATCAACAACGCTGCCAAGTGGCATTACATGTTTGGATCTCAAATGAAGGTCCCATTAGTCATTCGTCTGATTATTGGTCGTGGTTGGGGGCAAGGTCCTCAGCACTCTCAATCGCTGCATAGCTTTTTTGCTCACATCCCAGGACTTAAAGTGGTTATGCCCTCAACACCTCAAGATGCAAAGGGGCTTTTGATATCTGCAATTGAAGATGATAATCCTGTTGTCTATCTAGAGCATCGCTGGTTGCATAATACGTTTGGAGATGTGACGGAAGATTTGACTCCGACCCCAATTGGAAAAGCAAAAATTGTACGAGCAGGATCAGATATTACAATAGTTGCTGTTTCACATATGGTGATAGAAGCAATACGCGCAGCCCAGTGGCTAGAAAAAGATGGAATATCAGTAGAGATCATTGATCTTCGGACCATTGCTCCTCTTGATAAAGAAACGATTCTAACTTCTGTAAAAAAAACAGGCCGCATCATTATTGCAGACCCTGATTGGAAAACAGTCGGTATGTCTGCAGAAGTGCTTGCTATTGTGGTAGAAGAGGCTCTTTTTTCTCTTAAATCTCCTCCAGTAAGGATTGCATACCCTGATAGACATACTCCTACAAGTTGGGTCCTTTCAAACCACTTTTATCCAACTGCAAAAGACATAGCCATTGCGGCTTTGACAATGTTAGGTAAGCCGACAAAGGCTAATTCACTGCTTGAGGAATTGATTAAGCAACAAGCCCAAACTCCTCTTGACGTACCTGATAAAGAATTTACCGGCCCGTTTTAATAAAAGGTTAACTATGAAAAAAGTACTTGTAATTGGTAGCAACTCATTTTCTGGCAGTGATTTCATTGATCTTCTTCTAGAGGGAAACGAGTACGATGTGATTGGTATTAGTAGATCTCCTGAAAAAGATCCATTATTTCTTCCCTATAGAGCAAAAAACTCTAAGAACTTCCAGTTTCATCAGATTGATCTGAATAAGGATCTTGATAGGCTAGCAATCCTATTAGAAGATTTTCAGCCTGACTACATTGTTAACTTTGCAGCTCAAAGTGAAGTAGCTCCAAGTTGGGAAAATCCTCATCACTGGTTTCAAACCAATGCAGTAGCCCTCACTCAATTTGTAAATTTAATCAAAGAAGCTCCTTACTTAAAGCGGTATGTTCACATCTCCTCACCTGAAGTTTATGGAACATGTGTTGGGAATATTTTTGAGACAGCTCCACTTAATCCTAGTACACCATACGCTGCATCCAAAGCTGCTGGGGACCTATCTCTATTTACCTTCGCTAAAAATTTCTCATTTCCTCTTGTGATGGTACGGGCAACGAATGTTTATGGCGCTTATCAACAACTATTTAAGATTATCCCAAGATCAGCAATCTATCTAAAGATGGGAAAATCTATTGAACTTCACGGTGGTGGAGTAGCAATTAAATCCTATATTCATATTCGAGATATTTCTCGAGGAGAGCTTGCTATTATGGAGCATGGTCGTATTGGTGAAATCTACCATTTATCTCCAGATCAAGGTGTCGCTGTAAAAGATGTTGTTCATGCAATTTGTAAAAAAATGAAGGTGGATTTTGGCATAGCCACTAAAATTGTAGCAGAGAGACTTGGGCAAGATAAAGCTTATACTATTGATTCAACCAAGGCGCGGACAGAATTAAACTGGAAGCCGTTGATCACACTTGATGAAGGGATCTCTCAAACAGTTGACTGGGTAGAGAAATCATTCGACGAAATAGCAAAACAACCATTAGTCTATATCCACAAGGAATAATATTATGGGTCAAGAAATCGATCTTCTCATTAACTACCCTCGCACAAAGCGTGATGTAAAAGAACGGGGAGCTTCCAAAACTGTAGAAGATAGAGAGATAGCTAGGAAGTTTGGAAAAGATTTCTTTGATGGAGATCGTCGTCATGGTTACGGAGGGTTTAATTATTTTCCTCGATTTTGGCAGCCAGTTATACCAACTTTCAAAAGTCATTATGGCTTGGAGCCTTCCCATTCAGTGTTAGATGTAGGGTGTGCTAAAGGATTTATGCTTCATGATTTCAATCAACTGATTCCGGGTATTAAATTAGCAGGCATTGATGTTTCATCCTATGCAATTGAAGATGCAATAGAATCAATAAAGCCGCTTGTTCAGGTAGCAGATGCTAGAAAACTTCCTTTCAAGGATAAGTCATTTGATCTGGTGATCTCTATTAATACTATTCACAATCTGGAAAAAGATGACCTGGCGATTGCTCTTCAAGAAATTGAGCGTGTATCGAAAGGTAATAGTTTTATCACTGTGGATGCCTACCGAAATGATGAAGAAAAAGAAGCTATGTATGCTTGGAACTTAACAGCTAAGACAATCATGCATGTCGATGAATGGAAAGCTTTCTTCAAAGAAGTCGGTTATACCGGTGATTACTTTTGGTTTGTCCCATGAAGTTATCAGATTATGTAATTGATTTTTTAGCAAAGCAGGGAGTTAAGCATAATTTTCTTGTTTCAGGCGGTGCAGTTATTCACCTTGTCGACTCAACATCTAAACATCCTGATATGGATTACATTTGTGGTCAGCATGAAGAGCATAGCGCAGCAGCAGCAGATATGTACTCGCGTGTAACGGGAAATTTAGGTGTAGTAATGACCACAAGTGGTCCTGGCGCTACAAATATTGTTACTAGTGTGGCAAATGCTTATTTTGATTCTATTCCAATGCTTTGCATAACTGGTCAAGTTGCTCGATTTCGGATTAGAAAGAGTAAGAAATTACGGCAAAGGGGATTTCAGGAGACAGATGTGGTCTCTCTTTTTCAAGGAATTACAAAATATTGTAGTTTAGTTCTTAAACCTGAAGATATTCGTTATGAACTTGAAAAAGCTATTTACCTGGCTAAAGAGGGAAGACCAGGACCCTCGTTATTAGATATTCCTGATGATCTACAACGAGTAGATATTGACCCACTAACTCTGCGTGGATTTACTCCGCCCACTGAGCAGAAGCCAGATATTTCTGAAAAGGTAAAGACACTTTCTCAAATGATATCAGAATCCCAACGACCGGTAATAATTTTTGGAGCGGGTATTCAGTATGCAAAGTCAGCCAAAGAGGCTCTTTCCTTTGCAGAATTTCATAATATTCCAGTAGTTTGCACCTGGGGAGGGGCCGATGTTATCCCTTATGCTCATCCATTAAATATGGGATGCATAGGAATATGCGGACCAAGAGCCGGGAACTTTGCTCTTCAAAATTCAGATTTAGTAATTGCCTTAGGCACGAGACTCTCGCCTAACATTACAGGTGGTAAGCAAAACTTATTTGCAACTCAGGCTAAAAAAGTCATGATTGATATTGATGAGGAAGAACTTAGTAAATTTGATATAGAGACATTTACTCTTGACTTATCTATCTGTTCAGATCTTAAAGATTTTTTTGCAGCACATAAACCTCTTCAAATTAAGAAATCTGATAATTACTTGAATTGGAGATCTCTCATTGAGTCATGGAAAGAAAGGTACCCAATTTGTCCATCAGGTTATGAAAATACAGATTTTAAAGTGCAGCCTCACCTTTTTGTGAAAATGATTTCAGCCCTTGCTAGTGAGGGAGACATTATTATCGGGGATACAGGGGCTAATTTGTCGTGGATGCTTCAAGCTTTTGAAACTAAATCTAATCAGCGCATTTTTTCAGCATGGAACCAAACTCCGATGGGTTACGCGCTCCCTGCGAGCATAGGGGCCGCATTAGCATCAAAAAATAAAGTAATTTGCATGATAGGTGACGGCGGATTCATGATGTGTATGCAAGAGCTGGCAACAATTCGGAGGCATAATCTTCCTGTATTGATTTTTCTCTTCAATAATGCAGGTCATGGGATTCAGAAACAAACGATTGATAATTGGTTACAATCTAATTATGCAGCTGTGGATCAGGCTAGTGGTCTTTATTTTCCCGACTATAAAAAAATAGCTGCAGCATTCGATATCCCCTACTTTAAAATAAGTACAAATAGGGAGCTCAATTCCCTCCCAGATGTATGGAAGCACAATGGTCCTTGTTTTTGTGATGTAGAGATTATAGAGAGTGAAAAGATTGCACCGATGCTGAAATTTGGAGCAGGCATTGAAGATTTGGATCCTAAGATATCAACACTTGAATTAGAAAAAGTCATTTTAGAGTGTCAAAATCTGAATAGTAAACAATCCCTGTATTCGGTTGATAATGCGTAATGCGATTGTGTTTTCTGCCTCAAGTGATATAGGTGCAGCTTTATGCAAGAATTGGAAAGAAGCTGGTTGGAATGTCTTTGGTACATATAGAACTGAATCCAAACTAGTAGATGAGTTGAAAGTGGAACATCAGATTCAGATGATTCATTGTGATTTTTCTGATATAGAATCAATCAAAAATGCATATACCAAATTGAAAGAAAAATGTTTTTACTGGGATGTTTTAGTATTTGCATCAGGGATTATGGAGCCTATTGGAAACTTTGAAGAAGTGAATTTTGATGAATGGGAGCAATCAGTATCTACAAATTTGCTGAGCCCTCTTAGAATGCTCCATTATTTCCTGCCACAACGAAATGTGGAGATAAATTCAGCTTCTCCAATAAAACCAACAGTATTATTTTTTGCTGGAGCAGGGACGAATAATGCGGCTTTAAACTATTCAGCATACGCTTTATCTAAAGTTGCCTTGATAAAAACATGTGAACTGCTTGATGCAGAAATACCAGATTCCAAATTTGTCATCATTGGACCAGGTTGGGTAAATACAAAAATTCACACCTCCACATTGCAAGCTGGAGAAAAAGGGGCTGGTAGTAACTATCAACGCACCCTACAACAAATTTCAGAAAAAAACTGGGTACCAATGGAAAAGGTTATTGATTGCTGTAATTGGGTAATCAATACTGGATCGAATGGGGTAGGCGGAAGAAATTTTAGTGTAGCCTTTGATTCTTGGGGAACAAAAGATATTGAAGATGCCTTAGAAAATAATTCTGATATGTATAAACTTCGTCGAAGTCATAACTCTTGGAGTAGTAAATGAACCTAAAAACTGAAAATTTGATCGAAGAGCTTATCTTAAGTCTTCCATCGGTAAAAGATCAACACGCTCGAACAACAGATACCTATTCTATGTATTATATGAATCTTAGAACGGCAATTGAATCATTATTTAACGATTCCTCTGAAATAAAAAAGCCTTTTGGTCCCTTCGGCGAGATTGTGTTCCCTTATTTTAAAATGGGTAACAGAAGCTCGTTAGATCTTTTTGATCTGGATGAGTTTATTATATTTAGCTTCTATTGGCAGAATCGCACTAAATATAAAAAAGTTCTTGATATTGGAGCAAATATTGGACTTCATACCTTAATTCTTTCGAAGTGTGGATTTCATGTTGAGTCATTTGAGCCAGACCCCATCCACTTTAATCAACTTAAGCATAACTTAGACATAAATCAGGCTAAGAATGTGAAGCTTAACTGTGGAGCAGTATCTTCGGCTAAAGGACAGGCAGAATTTGTTAGAGTATTAGGAAATACTACATCTAGTCACCTTGCTGGTTGTAAAAATCCCTACGGAGATCTCGAAAAGTTCATGGTAGAGTTATTTGATATTCATGAATTAATTCGATCGGCTGATTTTATTAAGATGGATGTTGAAGGGCATGAGGATCAAATTCTTTTAGCGACACATGGATGCGATTGGGACTCAACCGATGCTATCGTAGAAGTTGGTGATTCAGATAAAGCTCTATCAATATTCAATCATTTCAAAAATGAAAATGTAAATCTGTTTGCTCAGAAAATTGGTTGGCAGCGAGTCTCTAAATTTGATGATATGCCTATGAGTTATAAAGAAGGTTCCCTATTTATTTCAAAGAAAACACAAATGCCTTGGGAATGATTAAGATATGAAAACACAGGCAGCTGTTCTTTGCGCCCTTAATCAGCCTTTAGAAATTATGGATCTGGAGATTCCTAAGCTAGCTAAGGGACAAGTCTTAGTGGAAATAGCGTATAGTGGTATTTGTAGAACGCAGTTAAATGAAATTAAAGGATATAAGGGGCACGACCCATATTTACCCCATACTCTTGGTCATGAAGGGTCAGGTATTGTTCTAGAGATTGGGCCTGATGTATCAAAAGTTAATGTTGGTGATCATGTTGTGCTGACCTGGATTAAAGGCAGCGGTATTGATGCTGGTGGCTGTAAGTATATATCACAAAATGGAGTTGTAAATTCTGGTGCAATTAGCACTTTTATGAACTACTCAATAATTTCAGAGAATAGACTTGTACCTATACCCAATAATCTCCCACTTAGAGAAGCCGCCTTATTAGGGTGTGCCATCCCAACAGGTGCTGGAATTGTATTTAATCAGTTAAAACTATCTAAAGGGAGCTCATGTGCTGTATTTGGTACTGGAGGCATTGGTCTGAGTGCAATTTTAGCCGCTAGATTCCTAG
>Ga0066646_10001171_pt1 | contig 11926 bp, 13 predicted proteins | sample CryGeyCG2114_250_3_FD_59511 | JGI IMG/M metagenome (GOLD analysis project Ga0066646, IMG submission 59511) | Groundwater microbial communities from aquifer - Crystal Geyser CG17_big_fil_post_rev_8/21/14_2.50 | ecosystem: Environmental > Aquatic > Deep subsurface > Groundwater | place: USA...
TTGATCAATCATATATTCACGGCCTTTTCCGCTAGGGTTCATTACGGTCATGGTGCCTTGTTTATCAATGGATTTGACTTCAAACAATGCACCGTTATTTAACCGCCCACGATTGATGTCAAAACCGTTCTTGGTGATGGAGATCAAATCACCCTTGCTAACCAAGGTTTCTTGTTCCCGGTAAACATCAAAACGGCCTGTTTTGGTGGTATCAAGAGAATGGATTTTGCCCTCACGATCTTTGATCGAAATCCTATCGTCTTTGATGGAATGCACATGGCATTTAGCCCCTCGTTGAATGCCCTTGGTGTTCTGATGAAATTGAATGACATGGCCTTCCTCAAAATTGCGAGGATCTGATTTTTCAGCTTCGGTCAAATACAGATTTCGGTAGGTCTTAAAGTGTTTATCCCTTTTTGCAATCAGACCATTTTCTTTCAGGGCTTGTCTGATTTTATCCGTGACAATGCCCGATTGCTCATTGGTCGGAGAAATCACCAAAGCCGATTTTCTATCCTTCAAGCATTGCAAATAATCTTTGACCAATTGATCGGCCAATTGATCACCCTCTAACTCTTTAATTGCACCCATCTTATCAAGACGGTTAAATCCAGCCTCAATATTTCCCTGACTGATATCGTCCACAGCTTTACGATACTCTATGCCCTTTTGACGATAAATCCGATTGACAGAAGCAGGGGAGATGCCGCCCATTTTCTGCAAAATGCGTAAGGCATCACCACGTTGAACAGCTGTGTGTTGTCGGCTATCACCAGACAATACAACACGCGCGTTTTGATCTTTGGCCAAGGACAAAATATCGGCCATATCCTTTGTGCCTAACAATCCCGCTTCATCAATCCAAAGCACTTGTCCTTTTATCTCTTGCTGAAGAGGTTTGTCACTCAAGAGCTTCTTCACTGTATCGGCATTGTCAAACCCTTCTGCTCGAAGGACACCTCTTGAGGCTTCAGCAGTCGGAGCGAACAAAAAGACATTACGCCCAACATTGTTAAACTCTTTCACCGCTGTCTTGGTCAAAGTTGTTTTACCCGTTCCTGCACCACCTCTGATAAATGTGACCCGATCAGGGGAGGACAGGACGTGTTTGACAGCATTTGATTGCTCACGATTCAATCCGTCATAAATGGCGTTATCGTCAAATATTTTTAGCGGAGTGAGTTTTCCCCGACCATCTTTGGCAAGCTCTAACATTCGCTTTTCTTCCCATTGCACGCTTCGCGTTGTCACCAATGTTTGATACCCATCATTGACCTTAAATAGTCGCTGATCTTCTCGATAAGCTTTATCAATACCGCCAATTGTGAGCGCAGGGCGATCTATGGCCTGATGATAGGCCTTAGCCAGTAACCGTCTTTCAGCCACCACAGAAGCCCTTTCAAAACTATGCTCAATGGCATGATCAAGACACTGATCAATGCTTTGTTTTTCTTTTGTTTGTGGGCTGATATTTTCCAATACCTCATGCCCTTGGTTTTTAACCTGATGCTTCCAACCTTCGATTAGCTCGAACATGGAATGGCCTTTAACCTTTTTCGCCCTGGTACGTGCGCCAAGCTGATCCAATGCCTTTGGATCAGTAATTCCTTTTTCTTTGGCAAATTGACCAATCTCGTTGGTGCGTTTCGAAAACAGTCTCACCACGTCTTTGTTGATCTGCTTTACCTCAAAAGCCTTGGGTGTTTTTTCTATGTCATAGCCAAGATTAGAAATGTTATCGGCTAACATCTTTTGAAAGACCGCTTGATAATAGGGCATGTCTCTTTTGATATCCCTGAATTGCCCTGCTTTGAACCGCTGTTCAACAGGGTCATAGGTGGTGTTAAAAACAAAACAATGTGCGTGTAGATGTGGGTCAGGCAATTGACCATCAACAGGACGAGCCGTTTGATGGACAAATTCCGCATAGATCAATTCGCCTGTGTGTCTGTTTTCTTGTTTGTTCGAAATACGCACACGGGTTTTAATATCCTTTTCAATTTCAAACATGGTGGCATTGACGGTATTGCGAAAGACCTCAAGAATGCGATCATCACCGCTGAGGACATGAAGCAAGGAAACAGACTTTGGGCAGTGGAAATTAATGTCGTACCCAACGGTTTTATCGCTCTTGTTTCTTGGGTTAAGTTGTCGCCCCGTTTGCGGATTAATATTGTCGCAAAGCGCATGAAACATTCTTCGATCCGCTTGAAGCCCAGACATACCAAGACGTGTCGCGATCTTTCCATGAAAGTATCCCTCTAACTCTTGATCTTGGGTGTAGTAGTCAGCTTTTGCAAGGGCAGCATCAAAGTAATCTTTGGCTTGCGTTGCAGTTTTTGACTGGATCATGCGAATCATAAGCGTTGTCTGTTGTTGGCGTTTTCAGAGAAAATAAGTTCTGAATAAAACCAGACCACGCACATCGAAAATATTGTGTGCTAGATAAAACTAATAAATTCTTTGATTAGTCAGAAAGGGTAGGGGTAAAAAAAGGAAAGGCGACTCCAGTACTGGAAATCGCCCCACACTTACACACGTTAATCCCTAGATAATAAAAAATATCAATGGATACGAGATTTATTATTTATAGGTCATGTGAAAATAAAAGCTTGCCAGTCTTTCCGTCATACACTTGCACCTTACTGACAATCACACCAGTGGTTTTTTTAGTGGCATTATTCTGTGGCTCAAAGAAATCCTTGAATAAGACATCAACTATAACCTCTCGATTGGTAGTCTCACTAAATAATTCACTAGCCTTTTCTTCGCTCATTTTAATCTCAAGATTAGATATCTCTATGGGATTTTTAACACTACCTTGATAATACTGTGCGTATGCCATTCGACCTGCAACAGTGACCCCAGCACTAATAGATAGAGGTAATACGCCTTTATCAAAATCATAGGATTCGGCTCTTAAGCTTTTTTTCCAATAGTAATGTGTCATAGGAATTTCATACCCTTCAATGGCTGACAGTGCTTCACCTTCTTTCTTTTTAAGTTCAGCTCTTGCTTGTTTCAGTTTAAATGGGTTTGTTCTGGCTTCTTTGAGAGAGTTGTCTCCTTTAATTTTCGTCCAGTATATCTCAGCAACACTTTGAGGAAAGTCTTCTCTTGTACTCGCTCCAGGTTCATAAACGAACTCACAGGCAGTGGACATTTTATCTTTTGGGGCATTAGTGTTTTTACACACTTTTAGAAATCCCATCCAAAGCAGTTCAGAAATCCCATCATTTATATTTCTATTTGTTGCTGTTAGGATGGATGGGTCTAATTGATTTTGAGCCTTGCAATCGAAAAGGCTCACTGTGGCTATCAAGATCAAAACAGCCACCAGTTTTGATTTTTTCATGGTTTATAAATTTTAGTTCGACAATAGGTCATGCTCCTTTTTTAAAGAGGGAGTCTAAAGTATGAAAAATACTTAAAGTGTGGTACTAAAACTATGGTTAATTATTGAGGTAACAAAAATGAACCAGCATATCCATCTTAGCGATATGGCAGAACATGACGAATTCAGCAAAGAAATGCTTGAGAAATTGAGTAACCGCATTAAATCAATTAGGAAAGAAAAGGGTCACTCCAATTATGAGAACTTTGCTTTTACACACGGCTTCAATCACGTACAGTATGGTCGATATGAAAGAGGCTCTGATCTAAGATTTACCAGCCTTGTACGCATAGTAAAAGCCTTTGATATGACCTTACAAGAATTCTTTTCAGAAGGTTTTGATGATTAATAGAACGGCTCATTGGCGTGTCGTTCTAGGAATTCATCTATTGATTTCCGATCATAAAGAATGACCCTTTTTTGAGGCTGTGAATATCTTATCTTACCCTCGTTGCGGTAACTTTGAAGGGTTGTGTTCGATTTAATGTTTAACAGCTTCATGGCCTCAGTCGGTGTGACCCATTTGTTTTCATGCTCAATGTTCTCTTTTGTATAGGTGATCACTTTGTCCAAGAGCTGATAAAAGGCTTGTTCTTCAATGCAAATAACGTTCATCGTCTTTCTGGTTTATAATAGTACAAGAGTTATTGCGACCCAATCTTCACTGAATATCATACATAAGTGATTTTTTAATTTTATATATATAATATATATGTTATATATTTAACTTAAATTAACCACCTAAAGGTGATGATATGAGCTATTGGGATAAAAAACTCGTTCGCGAACAAGTAGATAAAAAGCTTTTAAGACTGAAAGCTTTGCCTGAAAAACCCTCTATTGGTTGGATTAAAACCCTACGTGAGGCTCTTGGCATGACTGCCGTTCAATTCGGAAAGCGTATTGGCGTGCGTCAATCACGTATTACCCAAATTGAAAAATCTGAAATTGAAGGCAACCTGAAATTAGCCACCATGGAAAAAATTGCTGATGGGCTAGGGATGAAGTTTGTCTATGGCTTTGTCTCTCAAGAGGGGCTAGAGGATATTATTAGAACCCAAGCCAAGAAACTTGCCTTACAGCGTATGAAAACATTAGACCATACGATGCGATTAGAACTTCAAAACTTGTCGCCTTCCGAAAAGGAAAAAGCGATTGAAGATATGGTTGATCGCATTCTGATTGAGGGGGATAAACAACTATGGGAAGTCATATGATGTTTGAAGAACCAGAAGGCGCAACACCTCTTGACCCAGACGATATTGAGGGGCTGAAAATAAAGCATATAACCACCCGTGAAGAACTCAATCGTTGGGAGCAAGAAAACATTGCAGAGGCTTATCGTTGGTGTGAAAAAAGACGCCAGAAAAAGAATGTTTTGACGGAAGACTTCTTGATCACACTTCATCAAAAAATGTTTGAAAAGGTATGGCAATGGGCAGGGTCTTTTAGAAGAAGTGGCAAGAATATAGGTGTTGATTGGGAGCAAATCCCAATCGCCCTTCGCCAGCTTTTAAATGATACCCAATACTGGATTGACCACGATACATATCCACCTCAAGAAATTTCCGCTCGGTTTCATCATCGGCTCGTACAAATCCATCTTTTCCCGAACGGCAATGGTCGTCATGCCCGTCTTGCAACCGACCGACTTTTGATTGATGTTTTTGGCCTAGAACCCTTTGCATGGGGCAATGAAGATATCAATCAGAAAAGCGATATTCGTACAAGATATATCAGTGCATTAAGAAAAGCAGATCATCACGACTACAGTGATCTATTGGCTTTTCTACAAACAACATCTAAATAGAAATTGTCTATTTAATCGTTCAGCCTTTGGTGAGTTCTATCATCATTAAGAAGATACCAATTACGTACTAAAAAAAGTATCAGACATCTTCCCTAAGCACAGCTTAGGACTGAAATAATAGAAGGTAAACCGTCTTTAAATGGCATTTATCTGTCATTATCTATTGTGAATAAGGGTAAATTGTATTGTTTTTCAAAAAGAAAATCGACATCTTTTCGAACGCAATAACTTATTATCGAGAGCTAATCGGTAAGCACACACACAAGAGAGTATGCCTTCTTTTATTGATCGTCCGATTTTACATTTAACAGAGCAGGATAGTTTTACGCCTCGACATGCCTTTGAAGGAGTGGCGATTTTCGGCAGTATTGGGTCGGGGAAAACTTCTGGTTCTGGTAAAAATTTAGCTCTTAATTATTTGCGATCTGGTTTTGGTGGTGTGGTGATGTGCGCCAAAGAAGAAGAGTATGCCCAGTGGCAAGAATACTGTGAAAAAACAGGAAGGGCAAAAGACCTTTACCGTATTGGTGCAGGTTCAAATGAAACTTTCAACTTCCTAGATTATGAGAGTAAAAGGAAGGATTCAGGAGCAGGTATAACGCACAATATAGCCTCAACTTTAATGACCGTTATGAAGGCGGGCGAACCAGAAGGAGATGAGAAAGACAAGTCCTTTTGGGATGGGACAATGCGATCACTTTTAATCCATGCCATAGACTTATGTAACCTGAATAAGAAGGAGCTTTTATTTAAAGATATATCAGCTGTTATTAAGAGTGCACCGACAAGTTTGGACGAAGTAAAAGACATTCAATGGCGGTCACAATCTTTGTGTTTCAAGATGATGAAAAAGGCATCAGATATCATTAACTCTTTAATTGTTTCTAATGTATCGGATCAGATGTATTTGAAACTTAGAAAGGTCGAAGATTTCTTTTTAACCACTTGGGTCAACCTATCGCCAAAGACCAGATCAATTGTTGAACAGATATTTTTGAACTTCTCTCATCGCTTTTTATCTGAGCCTTTAAATAGAATTTTTTGTAGTGGCACAACGATTAGACCAGAGGACACTCAACAAGGCAAGGTGATCGTATTGGACTTACCTTACCTGATCTATGAACAGGCAGGAAGAGATGGTCAGATCCTTTTCAAATATATCTGGCAACGAGCCATGCAAAGACGAAAGATAGATGAGACTTCAAGGCCCGTTTTTCTATGGGCGGATGAGGCCCATCTGTTTTTACACGAACATGATGTTGACCATCAATCAACGGCAAGATCGTTTCGGGCAAGCACTATCTATATCAGTCAGAATCTACCCAATTATTATATCCATGCTGGGGCTGGTCAGCAGGGTAGAAACAGAATTGAGGCCTTGCTTGGGAACATGGGGACAAAAATATTTCATGCCAATAGCTGTATTCAGACCAATCAATATGCAGCTGATACAGTCGGTAAAATCAGAACATGGCAGGCCAATCAAGGCTCAAGTTATGGGGAGCAGGTATCACATAATCAGGGGATTTCTGAGACGGTTGAATATGTGATTCAACCGTCAGAGTTTGCAACCTTAAAGACAGGAGGGGAGATGAATAATTTTATCACAGAAGCCATTATTCACCGTCAAGGTGCACCTTTTAAATTTTCGAAGACAAACTATGTCCGTAAATATTTTTCACAAAACATATAAACAACACTCCTTATGAAAGCATATACAAGACGTGAAGAAAATGAGATTAAGCTGTTTTGGTCTGGGTTTGAACGTAGAGATAATATTATCCTGACAGCCTTGGTGGGTTTGGGTTTTGCTTTGGCAAAATACCCAAGTATTATTATTGAGGTATTTTATCGAAAGAAGTTTGGGGAACGATATTTTACACTGGCTTCTTCGGTCTTCATTTTTTTGTTGTTGTTGCTGATAAGTTTGGCACCAAAAATTGTTGCGTTCATTTTTGTGCTTCTTAACATGCAGCCCAATTTTGATAATGGGTTTGATGTTGTGCTTTTTCTTTTTGCTTGTGCGTTTTTATTCAAGTCGATTAAGCAGAGACAAGAGATTTCAAAATATGGTGTAACCTACAAGTTAGATCGCTTCAGTTTGTCCCAAGGGGAGTTTCACAAATTTTTCAATGATCGGTTTGGTCAAAAACTCTATGGTATTCCTGTCAATAGTAAAACCATTCAGATTCTCTTTGAGCCAAGTGTGCCGATTATTGCTGGGGTTGTTTTTCTTCTGATTCCTTACTTTCAGGTGCTGGGAGCGATCTTTTTATTCTGTGGCGTGATCATGGTCATCAGGCAGTTTGGACGCGCTATGCAAGGAAGGAATGCGGTGCTCGATATTATTGATCAAAATATTATTTCACAAGATAAGGCGGGTATTCTCATGGAAGAAAAGCCGATGGAAGAAGTGCACGGCATCCGATTGCCTGTGGCATTGCCAACAGATGAAAATGTTAGACAGCTTTTGTTTGATGAGACCAATACAGAGAATTTATCAAAAGATACTTGGACGGAGTAGAGGCTATTGAGCCGAATTGTTTTGGCTAATAGCCTGATGTCTTTCTTCAAAGAGGCGTTTGGTTTTCGCCATACGCATTTCTTGCGCTAGGTAATAGAATTCATGCATATACATTTCAACATAACTACTCAGAAGAATTTCAAGGTTTTCTTCCATTTCTTCTTTTGTCATTCGACCCAGTTGATGTTTGGCCAAAGTGTTGTTGACGTACTTAAGAAGCTGATCTTCATAGTCGTAGATTTCACTCTTCAGCTTATCAATCGGAATGCCGTAATAGTTGGAAATGATCCGTTCAGACATAGGCGTGTTGTGTGCAATCAAATCCTTAAAGTCACACCATGCAGTTGTGAAGACATTTGTTTTCCCTGGACCGATATACTTGTCGAAATAGATCGTCCAGCGCATGTCGCCATATGTATAAATGATATTCCAATCCATACAAAATTGTACCATATGTAAACAGTAAAAACAATGAGTAATTCAGATTTTGAAAAGAAAAAAGTCGCCCTTTATGAGAAGCATTTAAAGGAGAGAGGGGCAATGGCATCTAAACATGATGACGTTATAGGAGCGCACGGAAGTAAGGAAAATTTACCACCTGAGACAGCAGATAGAATCCAGCAGGAAATAGGCAAAATGAATGAGAAACATGCGGAGGAAATGAAAGACTTCTTTGATAAGCATCAAGGATATGATCCTGATGAACCTTCTAGGGACAAGGATGATCATTCCAAAGAGAAATCAAAAGATAAAGACAAGGATATTGATAAAGAGGACTAGCCTTCCTTTCATCTGAGATGCGAAGGTAAAGCTCAATCAGAACCCGTCAAGGGTATATAAACGGTGTTCGTGCCTCCACCGCCCTTGACCGAACCTGTTTGAGCGTTTAAAGGGCATCTAACAGTTGAGAGGAAGGAGATGGATTTAGGGGTTTACTTTTCAAGGTCTTTTGAACGGTCTTTTTCCTTACTGGGAATGTTATCAAGAAGCATTTTATCAGGATCAAGATCATCTTTGTGTTGGTCTTTAAGTTGGTCGACTTGATCATGAACATATTGCTCACCACCATCTTTCATTCCTTCAAGGAATTCGTTTTTCATGGTTAGGTTTTCACTCAAGCTTTTGAAAAGATCAGGGTCTTTTTCTTGCATAAGATACCCTGCATTGAATCCCTTGATGTATCGTTCTTCATTCATATCACTTTTCTTTTAAAATCGGTCTTGTGCGTTTTCTTCTAAATATTCAATGATGGAGTCACGGTCATAAAGAATGATTTTCTTTTGTGGTTGAGAAAAGCGTATGCGTCCATCATCACGCATCCGTTGAAGTGTTGTCTTTGATTTGATGTCTAGGAGTTTTAAAGCATCATCAGCCGATATCCATTTATCACGTTCAACTGAATGCGTTTGCTTGAGATGATCCACGACTCTTTCAACAAGAGCATAAAACGCTTTTTCTTCTAGGCAGATGACTTCCAATGAGTTGCGAATTTGGTGTTTATTAAAATTTCGATAATTTACAATTTAATCAATAGAATACACATAGTTAAATGGGGCGATTTACAAAGGGCTTTTTGAAACTAAACTGGAGAGGAATTTTTAGTTGGAAGATAATTAGAAGAGCTCTTATTTCATTAACTGCTGTTACTTTAAGTATTTGGTTTTCTTATGTTCGAGACTTTGTCGGTATAAATTCGATTAATTTTTTTAAGGCCTTAGTTAAGCCTTTAGGCTGGTCTGATACGTCTGTTTCATATGAGTTACACATCCCCACAGTTGCATTTGTTGTAGGCGCATTGATAGCCGTTGGATTTCTGATGAACCATTTTGGTAAAGAAGAGTCTGAAGCGAGGCGAAAGGAAACCAAGAAACTAGCAGAAGAAAATGAAAAGCAAAATTTACTGTTATCGGATTTAAATAGCTTGATTTTAAACCTACCAGATTCAAAGGCTCTAAGTTATTATCCAGAGCGCTATATGAAGCTGAGAGATGCTCTGAATGGCATAAATGATTTGAAATCTCTTGAAGAAGCAATAATTGGTTCATTCAAATCCATTGATGATTTGGCTAGAATGTTTGTGCCCAAAGTTTCTAAAGATAAAAGCTTTCAGTCTTGCGTTAACTTCATGCCTTATTTACCTATTAGCAAAACGGGTAAAGAATTAATTCAAAAGTGTCGGAATGTAAGGATTCACTACTTGGGGGAGGATAAAATTCAGGACTTTGAAGCTTATCTATATTTAGATAAACGTCTTTGTTATAGTTCTGAGGGGTATGAACCTAAAGAAATCTCACTGCCTTTATTTAAGAAATCCTCAAAATATAAGAATGACATACCTGGAGCTACTAAAGCATATGAAGAGGGAACATATTATACTGGCAGTTTAGATGACTTGCTGGATATATGCTCTCAACTAGATAGCGAAACCAGTAAAGAAGTAAGACAGTATTTTGGAGAAGGCAAAGACGGAGAAAATATAGAGACGCTATTCTCGTTTAAGTTAGAGGAAGAGGATGAAATAATCGGTGTACTAAATATCCATTCCGATATAAAACAGTTTTTAGGGGGAGAGATTTATTTAAGGTCATTTATAGCCTTACTTACTCCTCTTACGTATAACCTATATAGATATTTAAAGAGATATCAGAAATTATTGATATCTTTAGAGGAATAAGTTATTATGCCTTCAGCAGGAGGCAGATGTGTCTAACAAAGAGTTTATGAGTTACACAAATTTTAAACCAGAAGTCAGAGAAGAAATGGACAATTGGACTATTGTCAACTCTGAACTAAAAACCGATGAATATGGTGGAATCACTAGAAGATCCCCATGGACAGCATTTGAGAATAACAGTGTCGGTGAGTGGAATCAAGAAGATGAGGATTTTGTAAAAAATGCTCGGAAAGAGTTTAAGCTTACCCCTTAATTTGCGTGATAGCTTCATCAGATCATTCTATAATTGAAGCTTTTTTCTTGTCTAGTTTATAGCGGTCTCAATGTGATCTGACTATTGATCTCATCCAAAATCCTTTCCTGAACCGTTTGGCTATAGTGTTTTTCAGTGGTCTTGACGCTGGCATGGCCTAAACCACTTGATATTTTTCGAATATCAATACCCATTTCTAAGCCTAAGTTTGTCCATGTGTCCCTTGCAGTATAGGTGGTCACATTCTTGTCAATGCCTAATTCCTTAGTCATTTTCTTCATGTGTTTGTTGAACCACTTGACCTTATCATTCTTAACCCGAAATATCCGACTTTCGGGCGTGTCTGAAGATAGAATAGGGAAGAGGTAATCATCCTGATTTTTACCATAGCTGTAGTGAGCAATGATGTGTCTAGCCTCATCGGTTTGCTTGATGGAGAAAAAGTCACCGTCACTATTCTCATTTTTCTTTCGGGTGTAATTGATCCGTTCACCGTCAAATTGATGAACCTTTAAAAGAGCCAAATCATAAAAATTCATACCCATGTTGTTAAACATGAACAAGAAGTAATTACGCACATGAAATTGCCCAGAGTCAGTTGGGTAATCAGTATTCCGATAAAGATCAATTTCGTCATAGGTTAAGACGACTGTGGCATTCTTACTGCTTGATTTTTTAATGCCTTCTAATGGCTTGTGTCCTTTGAGTTCGGGGTGAGTGCGTTCGGCATCATTCAAGACAGCCTGTAGGCTCCTTAAAAATATAGCCACAGTGTTTTTTGAATTGGAACGACTATCAACGTAAGTCTTTAGCTCTTGGACAAAAGACACGGTGATACTCTTAATTGGTAGATCATACTGTTTGTATTGTTCTTTGACCGTAAAACAATCATCCATATTCTTATTGAAGAGTGTTTTGATCATTACCTTGTCATCTTGACGGGCTTGTTTCATCTGGTATTTGATAACCAGCTTCAATGAGTCTTCATAGGAAGATGCTGTTGAAAATCGCTTTTCAACATGAAAGCGATAGAGAAGCTTTGCCGAGTGGGAGAGGAGGCTTAGATCAGGTTGTTTGTTGAAGAATTTCTTTTCGATCTCATCTTTGAGTTGAGCAATAGACCAGAGTTTAATCATGGCTTTGTTCTCATCCAGCCATAGATCAATATCCTTGTACTTTTGATCAATGCGCTTGGTGTGCCGAACAGCATTTGTTATGCCTGTTATTTTTAAAGGGCTAATTTCAATTTGATCTTCAAAGACCTGTATGTC
>Ga0066646_10001173_pt1 | contig 11921 bp, 11 predicted proteins | sample CryGeyCG2114_250_3_FD_59511 | JGI IMG/M metagenome (GOLD analysis project Ga0066646, IMG submission 59511) | Groundwater microbial communities from aquifer - Crystal Geyser CG17_big_fil_post_rev_8/21/14_2.50 | ecosystem: Environmental > Aquatic > Deep subsurface > Groundwater | place: USA...
GCCAGTGAGGCATCGATACGGTCGCAACCTTCTTCGACAGCGACAATGGAATTCGCCACACCCAGCGATAAATTGTGGTGGGCGTGCATGCCGGTTTCAGTTTCCGGTTTCAGCACATCCTTCACGGCGCGGAAGCGGTCACGGATATCCTGCATACTCATTGCACCGCCTGAGTCCACCACATAAATACAGGTCGCACCGTAGCCTTCCATCAGTTTTGCCTGCTGCGCCAAATGCTGGGGTGTGGTCATGTGGCTCATCATTAAAAAGCCCACCGTGTCCATGCCCAGGGTGCGCGCATAATCAATGTGCTGACGGGAAATATCCGCTTCGGTACAGTGGGTCGCAACGCGCACCACACGGGCGCCGGCATCGTAGGCATTTTTCAGATCGTGACAGGTGCCGATACCCGGTAATAACAGAGTGGCAATTTGGGCGTGGGACACCACGTCCGCCACGGCTTCGATCCACTCCAGATCTGTGTGCGCACCAAAACCATAATTAAAGCTTGACCCTTGAAGGCCATCGCCGTGGGCCACTTCGATGCTGTCAACTTTGGCTTTGTCCAGTGCACGGGCAATGTCCTGCACATTTTTAATAGAATACTGATGGCGGATTGCATGGCTGCCATCGCGCAGGGTTACATCGGAGATGTAGAGTTTTTTTTGTGGGTTAAACGTCATAAAAGTCTCCTTAACCCTGAATCAGGGATTGCGCCATACGCTCGGCGGTCGCCATGGCGGCCGAGGTCATAATGTCGAGGTTGCCGGCGTAGGCCGGTAAATAATGGGCTGCGCCTTCCACTTCCAGAAATACCGATGTTTTTAAACCGGAAAAGGTGCCGTGGCCTGGAATGGTGAGCGGCTTGTCGGCCGGAATCACTTCAAATTGCACTTCCTGCTTTAAGCGGTAGCCCGGCACATAGGTATGAACCTGCTGAACCATGGACTCAATATATTGACGTACAACTTCAGGATCGGCAGCTTCCGACAGCACGTACACGGTGTCGCGCATAATCAGTGGTGGCTCGGCCGGGTTCATAATAATAATGGCCTTGCCTTTGGCTGCACCGCCAATCACCTCGATGGCCTTTGACGTAGTTTCGGTAAATTCATCAATATTGGCACGGGTACCCGGGCCTGCGGATTTACTGCTTATAGAGGCGATGATTTCCGCGTAATGTACTTTGGCTACGCGCGATACCGCTGCCACCATAGGAATGGTCGCCTGGCCGCCACAGGTCACCATGTTGACGTTGTTCTTACCCACATGTTCATTAATGTTCACAACAGGAACACAGTACGGACCAATGGCCGCCGGGGTTAAATCGATGCAGCGGATATCCGCTTTGTGAGCACGTAAAAACGCATCGTTCTTAACGTGTGCGCCAGCAGACGTGGCATCAAACACAATATCAATATCGTCAAAGCAAGGCATGCGTACCAGACCATCTACCCCTTCGTGGGTGGTTGCTACACCCATGCGCGCAGCCCGTGCAAGACCGTCTGACTCAGGATCGATGCCTACCATAGCGACCACTTCAACGTTTTTACCGTGGCGCAGGATTTTAATCATCAGGTCGGTGCCAATATTGCCGCTACCGATAATTGCAGCCTGAATTTTTTTGCTCATTTTTTACTCCTCACACCATTTTGCAGGACACAGAGCCCAGATTACCGATACGTGCCTGAATCAGATCGCCGGCGCGGATATTCACCATTGGGCCCAGTGCACCGGATAAAATAATTTCGCCGGCTTTTAAACCTTCACCGAGCTCAGCCATCTGACAGGCCAGCCAGTAGGCGGCGCGCAACGGATGGCCAAGACAGGCTGCTCCGGAACCAACGGACAGGGTCTGACCGTTCACATCCAGCTGCAGCCCCAGTTCTGCCAACGCCAGTTGACCAATGGCCACCGGTTGATGGCCGAGCACATACAGACCACAGGAGGCGTTGTCCGCCACGGTGTCGGCCAGAGTGATCTGCCAGTTGGTGATGGCACTGTCGACTATTTCCAGCGCCGGAAGCGCGTAAGCCAGCGACGCCAGAAATTCTGCATAACTGGGTTTTTTCTGGCTCAGATCGCGGCCGACCACAAAGGCGACTTCACCTTCGATTTTTGGCTGCAGTAAACGACGGCATGGCACTTCATCACCATCGAGGTATTCCATGTCGTCGAATAAAACACCAAAGTCCGGCTGATCGACGCCCAGTTGCTGTTGCACAGAATGAGAGGTCAGGCCGACTTTTTTGCCGACAATACGTGCACCTTCGCTCACGCGTTTATGATTGTTCAGCGCTGCAACAGCGTAGGCATCGTTCAGACTGGTTACGCCGAATTGTTCTGAAATCTTTCCGACGCTGACACCGCTTTTGCGGGCATTGAACAGCACCTCTGCTGCACTATTAATATCGGATTTCATTACCGGTTCTCCGCAAAAAAGTTATATTGCTGCAGCGCTGCCAGAGGTGGCAGGTTGGCTGATAATTTGTGCTTGTCCCTGACCCATCTGTTTTTTCAGTTCGCTTACTGCTGCGTTCAGGTTGTCGGCGCGAACGACGGCAAAAGTAAAGCGATCAGGACGTAGGATGGCGACGGCGTTTTTGCCTCGACCGGTTTTGCGTAGCCATGTTGTCATTAGGCCAGTCATATCCTCCACTTCGGCCAGATCTTTGGCTGTAGCGTGGTTAATATGCAGGCCTTGAGGGCGCTGGCCAAAGTCCACTACTGACAGGTAACGGGTATCTAGTTTCGCCAGCCAGGACTGATTGCTTTCAGATAGTGATTCACGAGGGTCTGAACCCAGGCCAATAAGGCTGAAACTGGTACCGCATACATCATCCAGCAGTGCTTTCTGGCCATTGATTAAACGAACTTCTGGCTGTGGCGCCAGAGTACCTTCAGGGCTCTTTCGACCTTTCCTTTTCAGACCCATGTAGTGGTTTTGCGTGTAGGAAGGTTTGGGTTTGAACTCCCCCTCCTGAAAGTACTCACGCAAAGGTTTAACCGCCAGAATGGCTTTGATACTAATGTCCCGGAGCGTCGTGAGCAGTGGGTTGGTCATAGACACCATGTCTTTCAACTGCACAGAAATATCAATCATCGCTTTGGCATGGTCGTGACGTTCTTTGCCATAGGTTTCCAGTAATGACTCAGACGCCTGACCTTTGAGAACCGCACTCAGTTTCCAGCCAAGATTGTATCCGTCCCTGATACCGGCACTTGCCCCCTGACCCATAAATTGCGGTGTCATGTGTGCTGCATCACCGCCAAGTAATACGCGCCCTTCCTGCCATTTTTCAACGATCAAAGCGTTAAATGTGTAAACCAGTTTGCGTTTGACATTAAACTTATCAGGATCAACGTAACGTGAAATCAGACTGCGCACGGTATCCGGGTGTTCCATATATTCTTTGGTCTGGCCGGGCTTAAGCATGAATTCAAAACGGTGGAAGGCGCCAGGTTGTATACAACTGACGACTGGCTGACCCGGGTCGACGACAAAATTGAAGTAGGGCATATGACGCAATTCATCACATCCCGGTTTTTTCTCCAGATCAACGACGAGCCAAGGTTCTGGGAAGCTTTTCCCAGTCATTTTTATGCTAAGTTTTTCTCGTACGAAGCTGCGGCCACCGTCACACCCCACCAGGAATAAGGCTCGGATATCCTGAGAGTCAGTTATGCCGTCAGACATCATCTTGCGGTCACCGGCATCATCGAACCGGAATTCCTGCGTGGCTTGATGAGTAACGGTTACTCCGTCACTGTCCTGCCTGAAGTCTACGACCTCACGGCCACGCAACACGGTAACATTCGGATAGCGCGAAAGCGCATCAGTAAGAGTTGTTTCCAGATAAGGTTGGTAAAAGAAGTTAACGACAGGCCAGCCAAACGGACGCTTTGTAGGAAGGTACTGACCCATTACAGTACAATCTGTGCGTACAAACTGAGCAGGCACGTCTGAAAGCACGTCCTTACCAACTTCCGCAGCACAGTTGATGTGCTGAAAAATTCGCATGCATTCATCATCGGTATAGACAGCTCGGGCATTACCGTAAAACGCCGGTTCTTTCTCCAGTACGGTCACCCGATGACCGCGCATGCCAAGCATGTGCGCCAGAATAAGACCGGTAGGCCCGAGTCCGGCAATTACGACTTCAGTATCTGCGGCTGAGTGCTTGCTGTTCATTTTTTTGTTCTCTTATTGTTATTTTTTACAGTGGTGAATGTTCTTTGCGTGTCAGCGAAAGAATGCCATTCCAAAAGTTGACGGAATTAACCCGTAAAAAATTGATCAGTCCCGGGTTTTGTGGCTTGTGGCCCCACTGACTGATGCGGTCGTAATGCTGAATTTTCCAGTTGGCTTCATCCACGGTGCGCGCATTCCAGCCCACCTCTAACTCAAAGCCAGATGGCGATACCACGTAGAAGGAAATATCGTGGTCGTTCGGATGACGACCCACCTCCCGGGCAATTTCATAGCCAAGTTTTCGTACGCGCTGCAGAGCTCCGGTCAGGTCTTCGACGGTTTCGACCATCAGGTTCATGTGCTGAATTCGGGTACGGATTGGGTCCAGTTTTACGCCCTGCGAGGCAGCAATCGCAACGGTATGATGACGTTCGTTAAATCGTAGGAATGTGAAGTCGAGCGTGACACCTGCAATGGCCTGAGTAATGTAATCCGTCACGCGGGCGTCCATGATGTCGGTGAAGAAATTCAGCATTTTGTCGGGTACGCGCGAAATAATCGCGGCATGTCCCATGCCACCAACGCCGGTTTCGAAGGCACTGATGGGTGTTTTTAAAGGCGTGTCATCCAAAATTGGCTGGGTGTAATATTCAAACTCAATGTCTTTTGGGCCGCGGATTCGCCAGAAATTTTCTACCCCGCGAGCTGAGGCTTCGGAGCCCGAAGATTCAGTCATATTGATATTGTGCTGTTTCAGACGACTGCGGATCACTTCCAGTGTGTTGAGATTCGCGAGCTCCCATCCAAAGGCGACGACGTCTTCTGCCGGACCATGGCGTACGATCAGACGACAGGCATGGTCGTCCATTCGGAAGGTCATAAGTTCTTTGGTGTTCTGCGCCAGATGCAGTCCAATGCCATCCACCAGAAACGATCGCCACTGATCCGTTTTCCGCGATTCAATGACGACATAACCTAAACTGATCTGGTTAAAAATATCGATCTTTTTATCCGTCATAACGTTTACCTTTTATCGTTTTAAAAAGATTACTGTTTGGCCAGCGTATGCTGACTAAGGAAGCTTGTAGTGATTGCGTTGAACTCGTCGGCACGCTCCCACTGCGCCCAATGACCCGTTTTGCTCATGACGTACAGGTCGCAATTGCGCATGGTTTTTTGCAGGCGAGGACCGCCAGAAGGACGATTGACTTTGTCGTCGGCGCCCCAGATCACCAGAGTCGGCGTTTCGCAGCTGGCAAGGCGTTGATCACGGGTGAAGTCCATGCGGATGGCGCCTGCCAGACCGGTCGGACGGCGCAGTGGCGGAGCCGCGATGACGTCCGGATCAATACTCGACAGATAGCGTTCCTGAATAACAACGTCACTGACCAGCTTGCCGTCGTACACCAGGTAGTTACGGATAAAGTCAGTGAGTTTTTCCTTCGATGGACCTGTACCTCCGTAATAATTGAGCAGCTTATTCAGGCCCTTGGTTGGCAGTGCTCGGGTCGTGCCTATGCCTCCGGGGCCCATCAGTACGAGTGCCGATACCCGGGTAGGTTGATCAAGTGCCATGCGCAGAGCGCAAGCGCCGCCCAGTGAATTTCCTACCAGATGGGCGCAGGAGATGTTCATTGCGTCCATCAGACCGAGAATGCCGCTGGCGAGATCGCCGAACGGATCATCGCGGTTCACGCCTTTGGTTGATGCTCCGTACCCCGGCATGTCGGGAATGATGACGCGGAAATTTTGTGCCAGCGTTTGCAGGTTGCGCGAGTAATTGGACATGCCAGATGCTCCAGGACCTCCACCATGCAACATGATCAGCGGGTAACCAGTACCGGCTTCTGTTACATGGATGGTCTTCTGGCCGACCTTCACACTGTGAATGGTGGTTGGGTACTTATCGTTATTCTTCACCTGCGAATCCTCGTTACGTTGACGACTGATACGGAGCATCTTATTCTTGATATGACGATATCGTCAATATGACATTAGTGTCATTTTAGTTGTGATTGCTTTACGGGACATGACAAATAAGCAATTTGGTGCCCGCGTTGCGGCCCAATAACAATGAATGTTGGCAACCAATGGCCATGGCGCTGGGTTGCTGTTACTGCCTGAGGAAAAATATGAAGCCGTCACTGAGAGGTAAGGTCGCCATTGTCACGGGAGCGAATACAGGGATTGGGCGCATCACTGCCATTGAGCTGGCGAGACAAGGAGTAAAGGTATTTCTTGCCTGTCGCTCTGAGTCGAAAACCAGACCCGTGCTGGAGGAAATTGGGAGGCTTACCGGTGATGTTGAGCGGGCGCAGTTTTTGTCGCTGGATCTGGGCGACCTCAAGTCTGTGCAGCATGCGGCGCAGGTGTTTTTAAGCACAGGGCTGCCGCTGCATATTCTGGTGTGCAACGCCGGTTTGGCTGGGCAAAAAGGTATGACCTCATCCGGCTTTGAGCTGGCTTTCGGCACTTGCCACGTTGGGCACTTTCTACTTACTAAGCTGCTGCTGGAATGTTTGAAAGCATCGGCACCGGCAAGGGTCGTGGTGGTGTCCAGCAAAGCGCACCGGCACGCTAAAGACATCGACTTCGCGGCGCTCAGACAGACCACAGCCAGCACCGGAGGTCTGAAAGAATATGCCGTAGCTAAACTTGCCAATCTGTTATTTGTATCCGAGCTCGCTAACCGCCTGAAAGGGACTGGCGTGGATGTATACGCCTTGCACCCGGGAGTTGTGGCGTCGGATGTCTGGCGTTCTGTGCCGGCGCTGCTGCGTGTGCTGATCAGGCCGTTTATGATTACCCCCGAACAAGGCGCTGCGACCAGCTTGTGGTGCGCCACGGCGCCGGAACTCTGCGGTCAGAGTGGTGGCTACTACGAAAACTGTCGCGTTCAGACGCCATCGGACGTAGCGCTGGATCAGAATCTGGCGGTGCGTCTATGGCAGTCATCTGAGGATTGGACGGCGCTGCTACAGCAATAACTTCAAAATGGGGAACACATGACAGATGAGACTATGAACCACCGCACCCGGGTTGGGCAGGAACGGCGGCTGAAAATGCGCAATCGCCTGATAGAAAGTGCATTGACCGTGTTTGCCAGCAAGGGCGCCGATGCATCAGTCATTGATGATGTAATCTCGGCCGCCGGCGTGTCGCGCGGTACGTTTTACAATTATTTCAAAACTAACGCTGAACTCGTGGCGGCCATTGGTGAAACGCTCTCGAATGAGCTTGTGGATCTGATTGAAGGCCGAGTGGCTGAAATGGACGACCCGCAGGAAATACTAGCAACTGGCCTGCGTCTGTTTTTGCATACGGCTCGTGCTTGTCCGTCTTTTGCGCAATTTTTATGGCGTGCCGGATTTAATATCAGTGCAGCGGGACACTTAATCTATCAATATCTGCCTGCGCATATTATGGGGGCCATGCAGGGTGAAAATTTTCGTGTAAAGGATGTAAACACGGGGATAGAGGTAATGGTTGGAATTATGCTGGCAGCGATTTTTGGGTTGTCAGTTCGCACCCCTGAAGACGACTATCCAGAGAGGATGGTGTGCCATACGCTGCTGGCTTTTGGAGTTCCAGAGTCGGATGCCAAGCGCTTAGTTTCTCTTAGATTGCCAACTATTGAGTTTCCAGTGGATTCGTTGCTGCAACGTATTATGCAAACTGGTGATCACTAGTGTTCAAAGTTGTATAATCTTGTCTGTTAACATTACTGATTTTGAGGATGACCTGCCATGGATCAACATGCTCTGTCGGCAATTCAGCGGCGCATTCATGCAGCGGCAATTCGTTTGTTCGCTGAAAGGGGAGTGGCACAGGTCACAGTCAGCGAACTCGCTGACTATGCGGGGATGGCACGGGGTACTATTTATAATAATGTTCCATCACTGGAGACGCTGTTTGAGGAAGTTGCTTCACATCTTGCCTGGGAAATGAACGAACGTATCGTCACCAGTTTTCATTCGGAAAACCCGGCAGAACGACTAGCGATGGGGGTTCGAGCTTATCTGCGGCGTGCTCATGAAGAGCCGGAGTGGGGGCGCTTTATTGCACGATTTGCTCAGACTACGGCGTCACTTCGGATGCTGGTGATGGGGGAGCCGGCGAAAGATGTGTGCATGGCCATGAAGGCTGGTCATTTTCGTTTGAGCGAGGATCAGATCCCCACCGTAGTGGCCATGGTTGGTAGTGCTGTAATCGGCGCGATCTATCTGGTGCGCGAAGGGGTAAAAACCTGGCGCAGCGCGGGATCAGAAGTGGCTGAGTTCCTCCTGCGCGCACTCGGAATTGATGAGGCCGAAGCCAAACGCATCAGCCAGAGCGAGCTGCCACCCTTGCAGGATATACACTGAACAATATGAAAATTGCCGTACTTGGTGCCGGAGGTATCGGTTGCTATTACGGCGCACGTCTTATTAGTGCCGGCTACAAGGTAGTTTTTATCGCTCGCGGTGAGCACCAACAGGCATTACGCCGGCAATTAAGTTTAACTCACCCCGGATTTTCCTTTTCGGCTCCGGTTGACTCCAGGACGCTGGAGGAGTTCGGCAACGCCCAGAGTGCGAGTAGCACCGAGTTGATTCTGGTGTGCTGCAAAAGCGCCGATACTCCTGGTTTACTGCAGCAGCTGAAGCCTTGGCTGGCACGGAATCCCCTCTGTACCTTGTTGTCTTTGCAGAATGGCGTCACTAACGAAGATCACATGCTCCGTGCGCTTGGAGCTGAGCGCACTCTCAGTGGGCTTGCGGTGCGCATCGGCGCCCATGTGCTGGCCCCAGGTGTGGTTGAAGCCACTGGTCGTGGGGAAATTGAACTGGGTGCCTGGCCATCGGTACAGGCCAATCCAACAGCCAGTCTGCGGGCGCAGGCTATTTTCAATGTGCTGCAACAAGCCGGTATACCAGTGACCTTGTGTGCTGATATGCGTTATGCCAAGTGGCGCAAACTAGTTATCAATAACGGCGTAAATCCACTGTCGGCGCTGACATTTCTGGATACCCGGGGCATGACGCGCGACCCGGTGCTGCGGCCGTTTATTCACGCTCTGATGCAGGAGACCGTTACTGCTGCAAATCTTGCCGGGGTGGCGATGGACGCCTCGGTGGCGGACGACATGCTGGACTTGATCACGGGCTTCGATGCCATCAAAACGTCTATGCTGGTTGATCGCGAAAAAGGCCGGCCACTGGAATTGGATGATATTTGCGGGCCGGTAATTCAGCAGTATGAGGCTGCAGGCCTGGTCGCTACACACACAGCGCTTGTCAGTACGCTGCTGCAGCACAATCTGTCTTTCCCCTATTAATTCAGGGGTTAATTTCCGACAATTTTTCCGGCCTTCAGGCTGACTCCTGCGGTTTTTGGGCCTCTGCTGGGTCGTATTTCCGCCATTTCTTGTTCTAGATCAATTCCTGATCAGGTTGTTTCCTGCCATGCGCCGGAATTCAATTTGTTTTCTTTTCGCGGTGAACACTTGTGTTCAAATATGAACAAATATAGTCTTTCTACATCGGCAGACGGCGGCGGATCACTCGTCAGAAGGTGTTTGCCTGGACTGTTCAGGAATCTCTTATGACGCGAACAAACACAAATATCGATGCTCAGACCTACCGCTCCGTCATGGGGCTATGGCCCACCGGGGTATCTGTCGTGACCGGAACCGGGCAGGAATCCAGACCGCTGGGCCTGGTGATAGGTTCTTTCACTTCCGTCAGTCTTGATCCGCCACTGGTCGCGTTTTGCCCGCAAAAGTCGTCGTCCAGCTGGATGCAGATGGCGGCTAACCGCCACCTGTGCATCAACTTTCTTGGCGTGCACCAGAGTGCCATGTGCTGGCGTTTTGCTTCCGGCGATATCCATACCCGTTTTGATGGCCTGTCCATCAAGCTGAATCCTGAAGGAGCGGTGAGACTACCGGGCTGCTGTGCCTGGCTGGATGTCGAAGTGGAGCACGAAATTGACGGCGGCGATCACTGGATTGTGCTCTGCCGCGTTATTCGGATGGACAGGGGCGAGACAGATTCGCCGCTGACCTTCGTCAAAGGACGACTGTGTTCGTCTTCCCCCGTGGTCGAGCTGGCCGAAGATCATCTTCAGGTCTGGGAAAACTCGATCAATCAAATACAGAGTCTGTAACCCGGAGAATAACCATGAATAACAAAATGACTAAGGCCGACAGCCAGGCCATTGCCCGCGAGCTGTTGCAGAAAGCCCGTGACCTGCAGCCGGTGTTGCGTGAGCGCGCGGCCAATACCGAAACACTGCGTATGGTCGACCCCCGCACGGTGGCGGATTTTCAGGAAGCAGGATTCTTTAAAATGTTCCAGTCGTCGCAGTGGGGCGGTTACGAATGTCACCCGGCGGACATTTTTAAAGTGCAGGAAATTCTGGCTCAGGCGTGTCCGTCCAGTGCCTGGATTATGGGGGTAGTCGGCGTGCATAACTGGCAGCTGGCGCATTTTTCCAAACAGGCGCAGAAAGATGTCTGGGGTGACGATGCCACGGTGCTGATGTCCTCCTCTTATGCACCAACCGGCACGGTGGAAGAAGTGGAAGGTGGCTGCATTCTGCGTGGTCGCTGGTTTTATTCCAGTGGCGTTGATCACTGCGATTGGATTCTGGTCGGTGCAAATATTGTAAAAGAAGGTATTGCGCTTCCTGACTACCGCACGTATCTGGTACCGAAAAGTGATTTTAAAATCATCGACGATTGGCATGTCATGGGCCTGAAGGGCACCGGCAGTAAATCGGTGGAAATTAAAGAAGCCTTTGTGCCCGATCACCGCCAGCTGCCTGCCATCGCCAGCCAGATGAACATGACACCGGGCATGGTGGATGGCACTGCGGATGCGCCGTTATTTCATGTGCCGTTCCCGACCATTTTCGGTGCCTGTATTACTACACCGGCCTTGGGAGCAGCGCAGGGTATTCTGGATATGTTTACTGAAGCCTCAAAAACAGCAACCAGTCTGTACAGCGGAGCCAAGTGGGGGCAGGAGCAGGTAACACAAATGCGCATTGCCGAATCGGATGCTGAGTTGCGTGGAGCGCGCCTGCAGATGGAAGCCAATTTTAACGAGGTGATGGCAACCCTAGAACGCGGCGAAGATCTGGAGCTGCTCGACCGGGGACGAATCCGCTTTGATCACTGCAACCTGGTTGATATGGCTGATAAAGCGGCCGATCGCATTTTTGTTGCAAGTGGCGCCCGTTCCTTAATGGTGAATCAGCCAATACAGCGTCTATATTGCGACATTCAGGCCGCCCGTGTGCATGCTATTAATAATCGCACTAAATGGGGCAGCACCTTAGGGCAGATGGCCATGGATCATTACCCGGATGACATTCTGTCGATGTTTATCTGAGCGACGTATGCGGCAGCGATTCCTGCTGCCGCTCAATGTTTGAATGAGGACATTTACAATGACAGAAGAATTAAGTTTTGATTTTCTCGCCGACGAGCTGAGCGGCAAAGCGATGACTCTGGGTAAGCTCGGCACCAGACTGAAGTTTGTTTTTGAAGGCGAAGGCCAGGTTCACATTGATGCCACAGGCGATACTCCAGTGATCAGCCGTGATGATGCAGAAGCCGATATTACGGTAACTGCACCGCTTAAAGTCTGGCTTGATCTGCGTTCAAAAAAGCTGGCACCGCATGTAGCAGCGATGACTCGAAAAATCAAAATTAAAGGTGATATAGGCAAGGGCATGAAGCTCG
>Ga0066646_10001222_pt1 | contig 11704 bp, 10 predicted proteins | sample CryGeyCG2114_250_3_FD_59511 | JGI IMG/M metagenome (GOLD analysis project Ga0066646, IMG submission 59511) | Groundwater microbial communities from aquifer - Crystal Geyser CG17_big_fil_post_rev_8/21/14_2.50 | ecosystem: Environmental > Aquatic > Deep subsurface > Groundwater | place: USA...
TTCTGCCGTGACTCCTTGGGCTCTGACCGGTCCTGTGGTACCTCCACTGCTGCCAATCACGCACTTCGGAGGCAAAGCCATGGCAGTTGTGGTCACAGGAGCCACCGGACACGTAGGTGCGAACTTGGTCCGCGCCCTTCTTGACGACGGACGTGATGTGCGCGCCGTCGTGCACGACCGCAACCACGCCCTCGAGGGCGTCGATGTAGAGCGCGTCGCCGCCGATGTCCGCGACCCCGCCAGCCTCGAGGGCCTCTTCGCCGAAGGCGACACCGTCTTCCATTTGGCGGCCCTCATCTCTATCCGCGGCTCCCAGCGGGGCCGCGTCGAGGCGGTCAACATCGAGGGCGTGCGCAACGTAGCCCAAGCATCCCTGAAAGCCGGAGTCAAGCGCTTAGTGCACTTCAGCTCGATCCACGCCTTCGATCTGCGCGACAAGAGCCGCCCCGTTGACGAGGGCCATCCGCGCGCCACGAGCCCAGGCCAATACGCCTATGATCGCTCCAAGAACGGCGGCGAACAGGCTCTGCGAGAGGCCATGGCGCAAGGGCTCGAGGCCGTGATCCTGCATCCCACGGGTGTGGTCGGCCCCAATGACTATGAGCCTTCCCGCATGGGGCGCGTCTTCTTGCAGCTCTACCACCGCACCATCCCCTCGCTCATCGAGGGCGGCTTCGACTGGGTCGACGTGCGCGACTTGGTCTCTGCCGCCATGACCGCGGAGACCCGCGGAGAGCCAGGCGAGAACTACATTATCTCCGGTCACTACACGACGGTGACCGAGCTCGCCGAGCTCGCCCAGTCGGTCACCGGCGTGAAACGGCCCCGTATCTCGACCCCGCAGTGGGTCGCCCGGATTGGCTCGCCCTTCCTCGACCTCTTCGCCAAAATGGCCGACAAGGACCCGCTCTACACCTCCGAATCACTTGGCGCCTTGCGAGCCAACGAGAACATCGACCACGGCAAGGCCAGCACAGCCCTAGGGCACGCTCCACGGCCGTTGGTCGAGTCAGTGCGGGACATTTACAGGGACTTCGACCGGCGCGGGATGTTGAAGCCAGCTCGGAACTCCAAGTGACCGAGACCATCGTTGCCTCCCGCTTGTCAGCGCCGCTCGCCCGTGTCAAAAACTCTTATCCACAGGTTCCCAGTCCTCTTTGCCGGAGAATCCCCAATGCCCCGCAGCGTCCAGACCTTCGAAGTCTTTTGCTCCCCCGCTGACTTCCAGACCGTCGTCCTCGACGTCGAGAAGTTCGGCGATTTCATGGACGAGGTCGTCAGCGCCACCATCGACGAGCAGACCGAGGACACCTTGATTGCCTCTTTCGTCACCGAGACCAACATCGGTGGGATGCAGCTCAAGACTGAGTACACGACGAAGTACACGATCAAGCCGGGCGAGGTCACCTGGACCTTGGTCAGCTCCCCTACCCTCACCAAGAATGAGGGTCGCTGGCTCATCGAGGCCGGCGACGACGACGACGAGGCCAAGGTGACCTACGAGCTCGAGCTCGCCACCAACATGCCCATCCCCGAGCCGATGCAGACCCTGATCACCGACCAGCTCGTCAAAGAGCTCGCCGACTCCTTCCGCAACCGCGCCGAGGAGCTCTTCGGCTAGGCCTGAACACCTCCCAACGAAGAAGGGCGCAGCCATCCTGCGCCCTTCTTCGTTTTCGTGGCAGGCTCAAGCCGTGCGGACTTGAGAAGACTCTCCGCCATCCCTGGCGAGAGGTACGGTCCAACTATTGGCAGAAGAAGACGCGGGGCGCTGATGCAGTCGCTTACGCCGAACGACCAGGCACTCTAATGTACGGGTAGCCTTTGATGAACCACCGTGGTGCGTGTGCCCTACCGAGGGCGCCAAATTTTGGCGGTCCCCACGGCGAGCGCGGCGAATCCGGCCACGAAGACCGTGAGCACGACGCCCGCTCCGTAGGTGGCGTCCTCAAACGTCGCCCCCTGTGCCAGCAGGGCCTCCGCCTCGTCGGCACGCACTTTGGTCAGGTAACCCGCCACGGCTAAGAGGGCCATGCCGAGAGAGACCAGATAAGCGGCGAGGCGCTTATCCTTCGTCCAGAGCTTCTCGACGTCCGACGATTCTGGTCCGGGCCTACACGCCGAACAGACAAGCCCGTCTTCACTGTAGAACGTAGTGCTCTCCTCGACTTCGGCCTCGCAGACGCTACACTCAACCTTCATCGCACGCTCCCGGCTTAACGAGACACACCCATGTCACAGAGACCACCGAGTTTCAACAGAACGCTCTGGACCAGAGTTGCGCCAGCCTGTGTAGCCCTTCTCCTGGCTTTCGCCACCAGTGCCCACGCCAAAACGCCTCCCAAAACCAACCCGACCCTCGAAAAAGCCCGAGAGGCCCTCGGCAACGACCTCGAACAGGACTGCTTCCTCGAGAAGAACGAGGACGGAGAGGGAGGCGGTCCCTGCCTCCTGCGCGGTGACTTCGACGGAGACGGCGGCGAGGACCAGGTCTTGTGGGTTCGCGCCCACTGCGACGGCAAACCCATCGACGAATACGACGAGCACCCCTGCCAGCAAGGCCTGCTCTTCGTCCTCTCCAGCGGCAAGTTCGAGGTCTTAGGCGCCGGACGCGAGCTGACCTGGACCAGCATCGCCGACGACGAGAGCGACGAAGAGCCCGTGCACGAAGACTTCGACTTCGTCATGTCCTGGAAGGTCTTGCCCATGAAGAAGGGCAAACCGAACAAGGTCGAGAAAAAAGTGCTCTCGCGGACCCAAGAATTCGAGCCCCCAGGCCTCGTCGGCGACGTGGTCCTGCTCGACTCCGGCGACGTGTTTGTGCTGCTCTACCGCACGGAAACGGGCTGGCGGCTGTTCAACTTGGGGTTCTAGTGGCTTGCAGTTGGGTTGGGTTCCACTTCAACGCAAGGACGCCAAGTTGGCAGAGGCGCAAGGAACGAGAGGGTTTGAGGTGCACTTCTTCGCTGAGTCCCGCGAATTGTGGCCACCGCTGAGAACGCGCAGCGAAGTGAAGGTAAAACCCTTAAGTTCCTTGCGTCTTCGCGATCTTTGCGCCCTTGCGTTTGGATCAGAACCCAACCCGACTGCAAACCCCCTATTCCACCGCATACGCTCCGGGGAACTTCGACGTCCCCTCCCCCACCTTCACCACCTGCGCCGCGCAGACTTTGTATTCTGCGGTCCCGGTCACGGAATCGCCGACATCGTTCGTCAGCAAGTTCGCCCGCGCCTCCTTGAAGTGGAACGGCATCCAGATCCTGCCGGGCTTCACCTGGCGCGTCACCAGCGCCTTGAGACGCACCTCACCGCGGCGCGTGCTCACGGCGACCTCATCTCCGGAGCGCACGTCCAGCTCGCGAGCGTCTCTCGGGTGAATCTGCACGAAGGCCTCGGGCTGCTTGCTGTCCAGCCCCTCCTCGCGCCGCGTCTGGGTCGCCGAGTTGTAGTGGTACAGCGTGCGGCCCGTCGACAGCACAAAGGGGTAGTCGTCGCAGGGCAACTCCGACGACGGCCGATACTCGATGGCCGTGAACAGCCCCTTGCCGCGCAGCACGCCGCCCTCGTGCAGCGTGCGCGTGCCCGGATGGTCTGGGGTCGGGCAAGGCCATTGCAGGCCGCCCTCCCGATCGATCCGCTCGTGGCTGATGCCGGCGAAACGCACCGTGTCCTTCACCATCTCCGCATAGACCTCTGCCGGACTCTCGAGAGTCCAGTTGGCGCCGGCCTTTCCGGCCAGGTCCAGCAAGATACTCCAGTCGGCGCGAGCCTGTCCGGGGGGCTCCACCGCTTTGCGCACGCGCTGCACTCGCCGCTCTGAGTTCGTAAAAGTCCCCTCCTTCTCGGCGAACGACGTCGCTGGCAAAACCACGTGCGCAAAGCGCGTCGTCTCGTTGGGGAAGATGTCCTGAATCACCAGGAAGTCGACGCCGTTGAGCCCTTTTTCCAGATGCCCGACGTTGGGCTCCGAGAGGACAATGTCCTCGCCCATGACGAACAAGCCCCGGAGCTTCCGCCCCATCTCCTTCATCATCTCGTTGAGATTGAGGCCGGGCTTGGGGTCGAGCGTGACGCCCCAGGACGCTTCGTAACGAGCGAGCGCACCGAAGTCGTCGACACGCTGATAGCCTGGGAAGTAAATAGGCGAGGCGCCAGCGTCATTGGCGCCCTGCACGTTGTTCTGACCGCGCAAGGGGTTGAGCCCCGCCGACGGCTTGCCTAGGTGCCCCGTCATCAGGACCAGGTTGGCCAAGGCGCAGACATTGTCGGTGCCGTGGGAGTGCTCAGTGATGCCCAAAGTGTAGAAGATAGCGGCCTTCTCGGTGGTCGCGTAGGTGCGCGCCGCCCAGCGGATGTCGTCGGCCGAGACCCCGGTCACGACCGCGGCCTGCTCGGGTGTGTAGGCAGCAACGGTAGCCACGACGGCCTCGAAGTTCTCGGTGTTGGCCGCGATGAAGGCGTCATCGGTGAGGCCCTCGGCGATGATGACGTGGGCCATGGCGTTGAGCAGCCAGATGTCGGTCCCCGGGGTGAGCTCGAGGTGCCGGTCGGCGATGGTGCTCAGCCAGATCTTGCGCGGGTCGGCGACGATGAGGGTGGCGCCGCGACGGGCCGCCCGCTTCATCTCCATGCCGATGACCGGGTGGGCCTCGGTGGTGTTGCTGCCGATGACAAAGAGACAGTCGACATCCCGAATCTCGCCGATGGAGTTCGTCATGGCGCCGGCGCCGAAAGTAGTGACCAGACCGGCCACAGTGGGAGCGTGTCAGGTGGCGGCACATTGATGGACGTTATTCGTCCCGTAAACGGCCCTGGCCAGTTTCTGCACCAGGTAGTTCTCCTCGACCGTGCACCGCGATGAACTCACGAAGCCCAGCGCGTCCTTGCCGTGCGCCTCCTGGACCGCCGCAAACCCTTTGACCACGCGGTCGAGGGCCTGTTCCCAGGTCGCCTCGTGCAGCTCCCCGTCCTCGCCGCGAATGAGCGGAACGGTCAGGCGGTCGGGGTGGTCGACGAACCCCGTCCCGAAGCGGCCTTTGACGCAGAGATTGCCGTCGTTGGTGGTCGTGCCGGGGCCCGGGCTGTCGACGCGGACGATGTGACCGCGGCCGTCGTTGGCGTCGGGGTCGACGACCAGGTCCATCTGGCAGCCCACGCCGCAATAGTTGCAGGTCGTGCGGACTTTCTTGGTGTCCGACTTCAACAGCGGCCAGCCAGCGCGCTGGGACATGGCTCCCGTCGGACAGACATCGACGCAGCCGCCACACAGCTCGCAGGACGAATCGAGCAAGCCACGGGCGTCCGCCGTCGAGATGGTGGTCAAGCTCCCGCGACCCGCCAAGGTGATGGCCTGGACGCCCTCGACCTCTTCGCAGTAACGCACGCAGCGGGCGCAGAGAATGCACCGCTCGGCGTCGAACTTGATGTAGGGATTGACGTTCTCGCTGCGTCCCGGACGCGCTGAGCGCAGCGCCCCCAACGGCGTGGCCGCGAAACGCTCGGCCATCTCGAGGAGCTCGTCGTCGCCTCGGTTTTTTTGGCCGATGGGGTGATCGGCCAGGTACATGGAGAGCAGAAGCTGTCGATGGCGCGCGATGCGGGCGTTGTCCGTCGTGACCTTCGCGCCTTCGGCCGCCAACGTCGCGCAGGCGGGAGTCAGTCGGCGTTGCCCTTCGACCTCCACGAGGCAGGTCCGGCAGGCGCCCACGGCCTTCAGGCGAGGATCGTGACACAGAGTCGGGATGCCAATGCCGTTGCGCTGCGCGACCTCCAGCAGCGATTCGCCGTCGACGAACTCGAACGTAGAGCCGTTGATGTTGAGCGTCTTGGTCATCGCGAGAACTCCTCTGGAAAATACTTCATGGCGCTGGTCAGTGGCAGCGCAGCGGTCTGTCCGAGGCCGCAGATCGACCCCTCGCCCATCTCCCACGCCACATCGTCGACGGCGTCCAGCGGTGCGCCGCTGCTTAGGTGTTGCGTCAGCTGCTCGGCCAAGAGCCGCGTCCCTATGCGACAAGGCGCGCACTGGCCGCAGCTCTCCTCGGCGAAGAAGCGCAGCTGGTGGAGCGCCGCCCACGGCATCTTCACTGTCTCGTTCAGGACCACCACTCCGGCCGAACCCAACATGCTTCCCACCTCGGCGAGGGACTTGGCGTCGAGCGGCCGCGTGCGCTCGGAGGCCGGCAGGAATCCTGAGCTGGCCCCCCCTGGGGAGAACGCCTTCAGGGTGCCAACGTAGCCCCCGGCCTCCTCGACCAGCTCGTCGAGGGTGACGCCGAGGGGCAGCTCGTAGGTGCCTGGCTTCTGAACGTGTCCGCTGATGCTGTAGAGCTTGCTGCCTGGCTCCGAACGGCCAAGCCCACGGAACCACTCTCCCCCTCTCATAATGATCTCGGGGAGGCAGGCAATGGTCTCGACGTTATGAACCAGCGTTGGCTTGCTCCAGAGCCCTTTGGTGGTGGGGAACGGCGGCTTGAGGCGCGGCATCCCGCGGCCGCCCTCGAGGGCTTCGAGGAGCGCGGTCTCTTCGCCGCAGATGTAGGCGCCGTGCCCAGAATGCAGGTGGAAGCGGACTCCTCGGTACTCGAAGTCCTTGTCCATCAGGGACTCGAAGGCGCCCCGATAGTAGATGGTGACGTCGTTGGCACCGATGACGCGAGCGGCGATGGTCAGGCCCTCGACGACACGGTCGGGGCGCCGCGCCAGCACCGCGCGGTCTTTGAAGGTGCCGGGCTCCCCTTCGTCGGCGTTGAGGACGACGAATCGCTCGGTCTCGGCCTGGTCCCTGACCGCGCGCCACTTTAGGTGGGCCGGGAAACCTGCGCCTCCACGGCCCTGCAGCCCGGAAGCCTCGAGGACGTCGAGGACGGCCTGCGGTCCCAGCTCGAGCGCACGATTGAGGGCGCGGTTGCTGAAGTCGGGCTCGCCGGCCAGATCGATGGCCATGTCGGAGCGCGACTCGCTCACCGCACCCCCAAGCGCCGCCTCGTCGAGGGCGACGACCTCACCGTCGTTCCAGGTCGAGAGCGTGCGGTCGTTGAGGACGGCCGGCGGCTGATCGCACAGGGCCAAGCAACTGCAGGGGCTTGCCAGCACGCCGTTACCTCCGATGGACTCGAGCACGTTCTCGGAGCCGGCGAGCCTGCAGCTGAGCCCCTGACAGACTCGGAGCTTTACGTCTGGCGCGTTCAAGAGGTGGAAGAACGAGCCCACGCCGTAGATCTGCGCCTCGGCGACACCAGTTTGCTCTGAGATGGCGCGCGCGACGCCGGTGCGCAGCCCGCCCAGATGGCGAATGAGTTCGGGAATCTGACTCTCTTCTCTAGACATCGTGGTCTTCGGGCAAGGGGTCGTGGCGCCAGAGTCGCCCAGAATCTAGGCGTTCGGGACCTGACACGACGGGCTGGTGGGTACAAACATCTTGCGCTCACGGCTGCGAGTTCTTATGGGGCCGGGACGCCTGGCGAGCAACCTGGCGCGGCGAGCGAAGTGGAAGCGTTGGGGTAGCTCGACATGAGCGGGTCGCTGGTCTCGAAGGAAGCCGAAAAACCGTCGGCCGAGATGGCGACGACGTCAGTCCCAGAGAAGTCGTTCCAGTTCGTGCACCAGACGCCGTCGGCCTCCTCGATGGAGAGGCGGAAGGCGCTCTGTGCTTCGAGATCGTAGAGCTGCGTGCCCTGTGCGGCGCTCATCCCCAGCAGCGTCGCGACGCCGGTGGCGAAGCCGGACTCTTTCCCCTTGCGCGTAAGGTAGACCACCTTGTCGCAGCCCATATTGTTGAGCACCAGTGTCGGATGCAGATCAGACCAGCCGCCAGCCGAGACCTGCGTGGCGTTGAGCTCCTTGGCCCTCGCCAGTCCTGGCTCCGCGGGCGAGAACGACATAGCCTCACCCCACGTGGTCTGGCCCAAGCTGCGGAACTTCTGCGTCTTGAGATCGGTGTAGCTCTTGGGGTTCGACTGCACGGTCGCAAGCACGTTCTCGGGGCCCCAATAGCCAAAGACGATGTCGTCGAACGAGACGTTCAAGGTGTAGGGCTGAGCGGCCAAGTAGAGCGTCCGCGCCTCTTGGAACTTGGTGACGGCGTCGCCTTCGAGGACCGAGGTCGAGACCAAGCAAGGAATCGTCTGGCCGATGAGCTGGTCGACGCGGTTGGCGACCTCGCCTTCGATGGGCAGCAGCGCCGCCCGGTAGGCCGACATCAGGCGCACCAGCGCGTCCGAACAGGACTCGCCGTTGCCCGCGTCGAGCTCGGCGACTTGGACCCAATCCAGGCCGCGGCCCGGTTCGGCGCAAGCGTCGAGGAGCGCGCCCAGACCGGGGAGATCGGCGGGCCCCACGGCGGCGTAGAAGTTGGCGATGCGGCCGATCTTGCGGGCCAGCTGACCGAAGTCGAGGAGGCCGGGACGGATGAAGATCGAGGGGTCTGTGGCATCGAAGGCGCCGAAGTTGGCGAGCGCCCCGATGATGTCCTCGGCGTGCCAGAGCGGCGACGGGGAGTTGGCCAGCAGGTCGAGGACCTCGTCGTTGACGAGGTCGGCGACGTCGGGCGAGTTGAGCACGTCGTTGAGGGCGGTGCGGGCGGCGTCGAGGTCCGTATTCGCCAGCTCACTGATCCCCGCCTCTTGGAACTTCGCGATGAGCGGCAGGATGAAGAGGAAGGCCTTGGCTTCGTCCGTTTCACTCAAGACGAGCAGGTAGGCCTGTAGGGACTTCATCAGGAAGGCGGCCCGGGTCGCGGATTCTCGGTGCGTGCAAGCCCTCCCGCCACAATCGTAAACCGCAGGGTTCGAGAGCACACTCTCCAACAGGAACATCGAGATGCTGCCCGAGCTGCCGCCGGCAGCGCCATCGATGAGGCCGTACTCCTCGAGGATGCGGGCGAGGGAGGCGAAGTGAGAAAAGATGAGCTCGCCGTTGCCACGGATGCCGACGCAGAGCATGGCGTCTTCAGAGACGAGCTTCTCGCCGGTGATGGCGTCCGGGTCGGTGTCGGCGCTGCTGTCGTTGGAGGTTTCGACCAGGTCGCAGTCACCGTTGCAGGGCTCCGCCTTGCTCCCCGAGTCGTCACAGGCGGCGAGGGCTTGGGCGAAGAGGAAGAGCGCGGCGAGCAGAGCGAGACGTTTCATGTGGACCTGCTGGGGGCGACCAACACATCAATCGTGCTGAAAAAAACGGTGCGAAATGCCGACCGGGAGAACTCGTAGCCAGGGATGGCGGAGAGTCGTGTAAACCCGAAGGGTTGTGCGCAGGAGGCGCGCAACAACATGACAAAGCTGCGACTTGGGGTCAACACGATTCCATCCGCTTGTTGGCGATGGGGCTCATCGGGGTGCTCGGGCACGCGAAGTCCGGAATCCCCTCCCAAGTTCGGCGCGATGAGTTCACGACGCAACAGCTCCTCTCTCTCAACTCTCTGCGCCTCGGCCGCCCTCTGCGCCTATGGGGGATAAGATCGAAGCAATTTCGACGACATGCCGCCCGAACCAACTTCAAACCGGAATCGTTTACGCGCCTTCCCTGCGGATCCTGCAGGATCCTGCACACCTTCGTTGACTTCCGATGTGGCCAGTGGTATCCGGATCGTTCCGTGCGGAACAGACCGCGCCACTACCACGCAGAGAGACCATGAAGAAGCTGTTCAACCGTCCCGTGAAGTCGACCGTGAAGGTTCAGAAGCCGCTCAACAAGCCAGCCACCAAGTGCTGCGAGATTCGTTGCTGCGAGTAAGCCTGTCGGCGAATCGCACCGTGAGACAGGGAGCTCAGTGAAAGCGAACCCGACGGCGCCCGACGGGGCGTTGGACGTCATCGTCGTGGGCGGGGGAGCGACGGGGTTGGTCATTGCGCAGCAGCTGAGTCGGGCTTCGTTGCGTTGCCTTGTCTTGGAGTCAGGTCCGTTGCTGGGCGCCCCGCCGCCCGCGGATCGGGCCGGCTACGCCAGCGCCGTCGAGCCTTTGTTGAAGGTCGACGAGCGGAGGTGGCGACACCGCGTCGAAGGTTCGGCGGCCCATTGGTACCGGGTCCGGGCGGCCGGCGGGCGCACGTTGTTGTGGGGCGGTTGGTCCATCCGACCCGACGAACAGAACTTTTTGGACGCCGCAGACCTAGGCGCGCCCTGGCTCTTCGGCTTGGACAGGGTGCATCCCTATGTGGAGCGGGTCGAGCGCCTGCTCGGGGTTCGAGAGGGCGTCATCGACCCGTTCTTCGAGCCCGTGGCCGACGAGCTCGAGCTGGAGCTCCGTCCCAAGCGCGCGGCGCTCGGTGCCGACGGTCTGCGGCCCTTTGTCTCCCTGGACGCCATCCAGGGCGTTCGGATTCGCCCACACAGTGTGGTGACCCAGGTCATCCGTGGGCGCGACGGGCGAGTGAGCGGTGTCGAGGGCATCGACGCGTCGACCCAAACGCCCTTCGGGCTGCATGCTCCCATCGTGGTCTTGTGCGCTTCGGCCGTCGAAACGGCGCGGCTGCTCTTGGCCAGTGAGCTCGGCGGGCCGCAAGGTCCGCTGCCAGCCATCGGCAAGGGCCTCGTCGACCATCTGTTGACGAGCTACCTGGTCGTACGACCGGAGAAGCCGCCGGAGGCCGCCCCTGGGCCCCTCGAGCGCGCGGTGAGCGTCGGCCGATTCGTGAACACCGATGGCGAACGGACGCGAGACTACTCGTCGGGATTCACGTTGGAGGTCCGCGGCCCGAGCCGCTTGGACCAGTTGGGCCCGGAGATCTTGGCCAACATGGGGCTCGACGTCGCCTCCATCGTCGACCTCTCCCTGGTCGCCGTCTTCGCCATCGGCGAGGCCGTGCCGCACGCCGGTCGGCACCTCACCCTCGACCCGAAACGCAAGGACAGCCTGGGCCGGGCCATCCCCGTGTTGCACTTGGCCAACAGCGAAGACGACCTCTGCATGGCCCGCGACATGGACGAGACCGCCCTCGCCGTCGCCGACGTGTTGGCCACTCCTGGGAGCCAGATTTTTCCCGTCTACGAGCCCACCAGCCTGACCATCGTAGCCCACGAGGCAGGGACTTGCCGCATGGGGACCGATCCGGAGACCAGCGTCACCGACAGTTTTGGTGCGGTGCATGGAGTTCCGGGCTTGTACCTCGGCGACGCCTCCGTGATGCCCACTGCTTTGGACCGCCATCCGACCCTGACCTTGTTGGCCATGGCCTTGCGCACGGCCGACCACCTCATCGAGCGAGTTCGCCATGGCCGCCCTTGAGGAGGCCGCCGCGCCGGCCAAAGAGTCGACGGGCTGGGCGCTGGCGGGGCTGGCGCTGTTGGCCGTGGTGTGGGGCACGCAGTACGAGGTCATTCGTGGCGGCCAGGCCACTGCTGCGCCGCTGCTGACCGCCGCGCTGCGCTTCGGCACCGTCGCCGTCGTTGGCCAGCTCGCCACCCTGGTCCTGCGCTGTAAAGCCCCGCCTGGGACGCTCGGCGCTCGCATCGGCTTTGGTCTGGCCCAGGGCGTCAGCATGTCCCTGCTCTACTCCGCGCAGAGCGTGCTTCCCGCGAGCCTGACGGCCGTGCTCTTTCTCACGTCGCCGTTCTTCGTCGCAGGGCTCGCCCACCGCTTCTCGCCAGGCGAACGCTTGACGCTCCCAATGGCCGCGGCGCTGTTGTTGGGCTTCGTTGGGGTGGTGACGTTAGTGAGCGGCGCGGGCTCGACGGCTCCTTCGACCGCCGCGCCAACGTTCACGGCGGG
>Ga0066646_10001226_pt1 | contig 11695 bp, 10 predicted proteins | sample CryGeyCG2114_250_3_FD_59511 | JGI IMG/M metagenome (GOLD analysis project Ga0066646, IMG submission 59511) | Groundwater microbial communities from aquifer - Crystal Geyser CG17_big_fil_post_rev_8/21/14_2.50 | ecosystem: Environmental > Aquatic > Deep subsurface > Groundwater | place: USA...
TCAAGCGAAAGTATTATCCGATATATTTTCTACGATCATGCAATTTTATTGCTTGAATACAGGACTTATCAATGCACCGGAGAGATTACTTAACAATGGTGTTCGCAGGGCATTCCTTCCAGAAGAACAACCCATCACACGAGAAGTTCTCAACGCTGCGAGCTCTGCTGTTAATGCCCACATATTGAAAGAAAAAGTGCACGAGACTGATGACTCAGGACTGGTATCTCTCCTGTTTCATCGTTACGAATATGCTCAAGATATTCTTAGCAGAGAGCTTCCAATTGGACGTTGGGAGCGCGTTTCTTCGCTAATACTGAAGGAAAGAAAAGCATTTCTGTCTGAGTGGTTAAATGAATTAAGAATGCCAGCTCTGGTAAAAGTGGCTATTAAATCAGTATCGGAAAATATAGATCATCTTGTTAATTATGGCTATCGGGCTAACTTGCCGTTTGATAAGTCTAAGTCAGACAATCAGTCGCCAACTTACAACGAGCACGCCTGGATGACTTCACTTGAATATTTAGAGATGAACAAATATGCAGACCTGCAGGTTACCGATATCTATACCGGCCAAGGTTATGGTTATAGTCCCATTATGATTCCTAGCTGGGGGCGATATTCAGAAAACTCCTATGCGTTTGGCTTGTATTGCGAAAACCTTTGGACTTCCCTTACAAGAGCATTAGACGGGCGCGCCGCAAAAAGCCCATTAAGCGCATGGATATACAGTATCGATAGGCTTAGATGTTTGGATAAAGCTATCGCTATAGAAAGTTGCGAGGATGTGGTTGTTCATAGCTATGGGTATGGACGAATTACATTTCAAGTTAAGCAATCACTTAGTTCGCAAATTCCGGAAATAGCCATTCGACACAAAATGTTGGCACCCATGCCAACTATTCCGGAAGAAAGGCGACAGCGCTTAATTCCAGCAGACTCAACACATCTTGAACTAATGCAAGTCGCGATGGAGCGTGGGGCAATCGATTATATCGAGCGAACTAACTTGGCTGCATTAGACGATGCAATAGAACGTTATGAAAATACATTTATTAAACATCCACCAAACAAACGTTTGGCATTGTGAGGATTATCCATGCGCTACTCACCAGTAGAAACATTTACAGATAAAGCATTCTATTTATTTGACGCTACATTTCAATGGGCGAACAGGCTCATAAAGTCGAACCCAAGATCGTTTATTGATGTTGAGACCATTCAAGATGGTGAGACTCTGGTAATGGTTGATGGGTCTCTGGTGACAGCGGTAACGATTGACGGTGTTTCGAAAGCCGTGCTTGAGGATGAATTCATCGATATCCTTGATGAGGCTGAGAGAAAATTGATGGCTTACATGTCGGATGGTTGCCATTATCCTTCTTTCTATTTTCTGAGAGACACAGACGGCATTGATGCTGAATTGGAAAACATCTATGGACCAGTTAAAAGGGCGACCAAATCAATTGGACTTGAGATGGATGACCTTATTGACGAGCAAAAGGATGTATTGAAAAAGTATTGTCAAAAGGAACGAGCAATACTGCTACTTTGGACAAATATGAATGGACTTTCAAAAGAAGAAAAGCGTGTTGCGACCAAGAAGAAAATGGAGGATCGAAAAGGAATGCCATTGGCAAATGACGCACAAGATCTTGGTATGGGTGCGGGTATTATGCTATCTCGTCATAAGTCATTTGTATCTGAATTCTGCCAGGATTTAAAGAATGTAAATATCTCTACCCAGGTAATGAATGTTCATGAGTTCTTGCGTGAAATTCGTATGAGTATAGATAGTGAATGGACATCAGATGACTGGGAGCCCTCTCTTCCCGGTGATCCTATTCCTATGAGGCTTGATAATCGCTATAAACCGGATGTGTCAGGAATGCTTTGGCCTCGTTTAAATGAGCAGCTATTTCCAAGAGCTGCAGAGCATATCGATCATGCCACTGTTCAGATTGGAAGAATGGCGTATGCACCCATAACCATTGAATTGATGCCTAAGTCTGCTGAGCCATTTCAATCACTTTTCAAAAGATTGAATAATGAGCGCGTACCATGGCGAATGCACTTGCTTTTACGTGGTGATGGTATGAGCGTGCTCGGGTTCAAGGAGCTTTTAGCATCATATATGCAGTTCACGCCGGGAGCACCAGAAAACAAATACTTGGTGGAGGCCAAGAAACGTTTAATGGCGTTACGGGACCAGGGTGAAGAAATTGTTAAATTGCAAATATCATTATGCACGTGGGCACCTGCTCATGATAAAGATCTTCTTGATATGAGGAGGGCAATTCTTGGGCGATGCGTTCAAGGATGGGGAACTTGTGATGTTGCGCCTGCCGAAGGGGATCCTTTAGAAACAATGATGTGCTCTACCCCAGGGGCAGTGATGGGATCGGTAGCAAATACTGCTGCGGCACCATTGTATGATGCGTTGAAAATGTCGCCACTGACGAGGCCCGCGAGCCCTTGGAAAACGGGGTCTCAGCCATTGAGAACACCAGATGGTAAAATTATGCCATATCAACCCTATTCAAAGCTTCAGTCCGCATGGACGACATTAATTTTCGCCCCAATGGGTTACGGTAAGTCCATGTTTATGAACTCAAGTAATCTTTCGTTGATTCTTAGCCCGGATAATACGGAACTTCCATTTATTTCAATTTTGGACATAGGACCATCAAGCCGTGGATTAATATCTTTGATTCGAGGAGCTCTACCGAAAGAAAAACGACATTTGGCCATGTATGAGCGCTTGCTAAATACCAGAGATTATGCGGTCAATGTATTTGACACCCGCTTGGGACTTCGCAAACCATTATCCAATCAAAAGGCATTTTTGGTTAATTTCCTGAGTTATCTAGGGACTCCTGATGATAAAGCACTCCCGCCTGACGGGGTACTTGGTATGGCCGATACTTTGGTCGATTTGGCTTATTCAGTATGCGCAGATAGAAAATCAGCCAAAGTCTATCAACCTGAAATTGTTCCGGTGATTGATGACCTATTGGCTAAATTAAACTTTGAGTATTGCAGGGGCAAAACGAAGTGGTGGGATGTTGTAGATTATCTTTACCATAACGGATTTTCGCATGAGGCGACACTTGCACAACGATATGCAGTGCCGAGCTTAATGGATATCTCCCATTTGGTAAATGATTCCAGAATCGAAGCGATCTACGGTGATGCACGTGTTGAATCTACAACAGAAACGCTGCCAAAGTTTTTCTGGCGAAAGCTGACTGAGGCTATTAACAAATACCCAGTTATTGCTGAAGAAACAAAATTTGATCTCGGTGAGGCGCGGATTGTCAGCTTAGACCTTGATGAGGTAGCTAAAGGTCAGGGAGCTGATGCTAAGCGTCGGGTTGGCCTGATGTATATGGTTGCCTATTATATTCTGACAAACAGGTTTTTTACCGGTAAGGAACACCTGGGCGAAATGGAAGGAGAGGTCGGAATTTATAATGTTGATTACCGGCCGTATCATAAGCGCTATGTTGATAGTATTAAAAGGATGCCCAAACGGTTTTGCATCGATGAGAAGCACCGAGTGCGAGGGCTTGGAATGGTTGAATCACAACTGGACGAGTCTATTCGTGAAGGGCGTAAGTGGAAAGTTGAGATTATGCAAGCGAGTCAACTACCAGATGACTTTTCGGATGAGTCAGTACGCTTAGCAACAAATACATTTATCCTTGGTGGGGGCAATAAGGCTAACTGTGAGAAAGTTGCACAAACATTTAAACTCAGCCCAACAATGACGCAACATTTGAATGAGTCTTTGAGAAAGCCAAACAGACACGGTGCTACTTTGCTAAGCATTTTGGAAACCGAGAAGGGCGATTTTGAACAGTTATTAATGAGCTCACAGGGGCCTACCTTTTTATGGGCATGTAATAGCTCTTCCGATGATGCTTATGTGCGAGACACGCTTGCCGGTGAAATTGGTGACATAGATGCCAGGGCGTTACTTGTGGAAGTTCATCCAGCTGGCAATTTGGATGAAGAAATTGAAAAAAGAAAGCGGCTTTCCGGACTTACTCAGCGTAAGCAGGCCTACCAGGGAGAGGATCTTAGCAATCGCGACATGGAGTCAGACGAAACACCAAAAGGGATATTGAATGATATTGTTCAAGATTTACTGGCATTATATAAAGCTCGGGGTAGAGATTTGGTAGCTTAATACTTATGCCACCGAACGATGCATAGTTTTAGCGGCTTATTGTCTGCCTTTGTTCGTTTGCACATTCACCGTTGTTTATGTCGACGAACAAGCCATTTTCTATAAGCACAACGCGACAAGGTGATGTTGTAAAGAACAATTGTGAAAGCCTCAACAGAATATTAAGAAGGCGCATGCAACTAAACGGCATAACAGGAACTATCGATTCAGCATCAAGAACACTTACCCTGGATATGTATCGAGAGGGTCTGTCTCTGCTGGCTATTTGGAAACTGCGGGGCGATGCATCGCTTGAAACGACGAAATCGATTTGCTCACGAGATCCTGTGCGTCTTGGTGCGCTGGTCGAACAAATATATTGAGAAGTAAAATGACAGAAAAAGAAAGACCCGATTTATCACACTACTGTAAATCAACCTGTGGCCTTGACGCGAAAGACGTTGCTGCTATCGCCAATGTCCCAAGGCGCACACTCTATGATTGGTGGCAAAATCGGAGAAGGGTGGTCGAATTAATTGTGAAGGGCATAAAGCATGAGCAAAGTACAAAATAATGTGCGGATATTGCACAATATTACTTTACAAATGAGCGGTAGCCGCTCATATTGTTGTTCAGTTAAGTAAATGTTAGGGATATATCGTTATGGCGGCTTTAAGGCATCTGGAAAAAGGCGTAATTGTTCAGGGTAGAACTCATTGGGATTTAGAGATGAGAAAACAGGTTCAGGCTCAGGATTTTGACAGCAGAAGTATCGACTGGGAATTTGGCTATATCAACGCCGCTGGCGATTTTGTCAGCAGTGAAAAGTGACGGAAACTCACATTAATCAGCTTAAAAGACAGCGCATAAAGAAAAAGTATCGTGAGCTGTTCACAAAATCTAATTGGAATATCGCCTTCGGCGATGAAATTGATCAGGAAATTGACCTTTTTGCTTATGTGGTTCATGTAGAAACGGGTTTAGTTAAACTTCTCGGCTTGTGTAATCATAAAGATTCACCCCCTTCTACTCTTACGCTAGATCAGCTTGCGACTCAAGCGGGTAATTTGATTCATCTGTACGCGACCAATGCTTATCAGCACATGCTAAACGAGAAAGAAATGCTTGAACTATTAGGCGCTAGCATTGGTGAATATGCAAAGCGAACCCAGTCCTATCAAGTTGCTTGCGATATGGCAGGTCAAGTCACCCCTCGCATACTGGTGATGCACATGGCCGACCCACTAAATAAGGACTCTATGTTTGTTCGACCTAATCCTTTGCCAGATAAAAATCTAAGTGGCGAAGATATCCAGGCTCTAGCACGATTAATTCTTGCTCAAGACAGACAAAACCATCCTGAAAGGTTCAAGAGCGCTCAAGTGCTCGCGTTCAAAGCAAACAAAGTTGAGATTTAGTTGCGATGAAAAGGACTAGCCGAATAGTTATGAACAACATGGCCGCGCAAAACAAAACCGATCAGCCTTATATAAAGTTGATCCTTGACCTTAAAGGTTCGCGTCCGGCTTGGGTTTCAAAACTCAGTGATCGTGCAGCTTTTTCACTTCTACGGGAGGGCTTTAATTCAGTTGAAGATTTGCGATCTGAGGTGGCGAAAGGTTTTAAAATTACTGATATACCTAACCTTGCTCGCGCCCAGATTAAAGAAGTAAATGAGTTGCTGGGTACCATTTGATTAAGTAAGTAAATTGGATAGTGAAAATTATGGATAAAAACAAAGCTATTGAGCGCGCTAGGAAACTATTGGCTATGGCCGCTGACAGCTCATCACCCAATGAAGCTGTTATTGCCGCAAGACGAGCGCGGTCAATCATAGATAAATTCCAGATCAATAATTACGACCTGGAAGATGTTAGCGATTTTGGTATATCTTCCCCAGGAAAAGCCAGGACAAAAATTCCCCAATGGGAACAGAATATTGCAATAGTCGTAGCACAGCTAAATGATTGTATTGCCAATATCGAAAGAGGGAAATTCCAATATAAGGGGTTTTCTGAGGATGCTGAGGTGGCTGGCTTTATGTTTCTTTACATAGTTGAGAACGGTAAGCGAACGTGCAAGGAATTCATGCAATCCACTTATAATGGTTGTCGAAACTCGTTCAAGCTGAATTATTCATGGGCTATCTAAAGCAAGATTCGGCAATTAATCGAGCTTCGAAAAAAAGAAGTGAACACCTCTACCGGACAATCGCTGGTAGTCGTAAAAAAACAACTTGTAGAAAAAGAGTTCGGCCTGGAAAGTTACGGAAAAAGTAAAAAGACATACGATATTGACCCACTCTCCGGACTTATGGGGCGGAAAGCTGGCGAAGCCACAAATATTGTTACCGGGCTTAAAGAAAATGAACAAGAGCGCATTAGCGCCTAACACAGTCCATCTGTACGGTTTGTGTATTTCAGATTCAGGCTGAGGCCTCAAAACACAAAATTAAAGAAAAAGGAGCTAGGGAAAATGGAACCAATAAGTGCAGAACAGCATCAAATTGCTAAGGTAAGCCGATTGGCAATAACGATACAATGAATGCAGGTCATGCTATCTCTGAAGGGTGTGTATTAGTCACTAACAACACGAAAGAATTTAATAGAGTACCTTACCTTCAGATTGAAGATTGGGCTGTTTAAAGGAAAAACCACGCCTCATGAACAGCATAAACGCACAAAACAAAGCCGATCAACCTTACATAAAGTTGATCCTGGACTTGAAAGGTTCTCGACCAGAGTGGGTTGCAAAACTCAGTGATCGTACAGCTTTTTCACTTCTACTGGAGGGCTTTAATTCAGTTGAAGATCTGCGAACTGATGTGGCGAATGGTTTTAAAATTACTGATATATCTAACCTTGCTCGTGCACAGATTAAAGAAGAAAATGAGTTGCTGGATCGAGTGCGGATAATGAAGCGGTAAAACGGCATTTTTGCGAGAAGATCCATCGGAATATGCAGCTGGACAAGCAGATCATAAAGCTAGACTTTACGGAATATAGCTTTTATCCTCCCTATACTTAGATCCTTGGGTCCAAACGCATTTATATACTCCAGTATCAAGATTTAAATTCTGTATCCTAATTTGGATACCGAAGTATACCGAGCGCTATTTTGACTTGATGCCATTGACGCTCAGTGGCTTTTTCATTCTGCTTGCCTGGCAAGATAACTTTTTAGGATGAATTGAATTCTAGAAATGTGCCTGATCTTCTTTGTTTTTATGCTGAAGTCACGCGTACAACAATAAATTGATACCAAAGGGGGGATTGGTAATGCTGGCAAGACCACTCAACTTAAGGATGACTGTGCTTTGCACTATGTCGTTCCTCCTTATGACCGGTTGTACCAATTACCTTCGAGGTACCATGGTGTCTGATGGCATTATTTCAGATCCAGATGAATACATCTCCTCACCATATGAGTTGGCTGGCGTCGAGCAGAAAGCCTGCTTTGAATCCAATGAGCGGCGTAATATCGCTATCTTCTTCGACGGTACTGAAAACCACGAAGGCTCAGACACCAATGTGTTTCGCATGCGCAACGTGCTGACTGCGCAGCCTGCGGTCAATGGCTGCCCAAGAAACTACGTACTCTACGTCAAGGGGGTTGGCACTGAAGGCTGGTGGCTCAGGAGAAAAATCGGCGCTGGCATTGGCAGAGGCAATGAAGAAGATGTTCGCCAGGCCTATGCCTATATAGCCAATCTCTACCGAGGCCCGCAGGACAGGCTCTATATCGTAGGCTTCAGTCGCGGCGCGTCTTCTGCTCGAATTCTCACAAGCATGCTCCATCTGGCCGGACTGCCCACCAATCTAAAGGACAGGCAGGACAATAGGCTCAAGTTTGCGAAGGACCTGTTCGAAACCTATAGCTCTGACCTCGATACTAACGCCAAGCGAAAGATGCTTGCGAGAATGATTGGAGAGGATCACCAGGTGATGCCGACCGTCACCTTTTTGGGCCTTTACGACACAGTGCATGCGCTTGGCATCACGCATAGCGGTGAACACAAGTCCCAGTTAAAGGAAAACTTCTCTGAGAGCATCTGTAATGTGGCGCATGTTTCACAGGCGCTCTCAATTGATGACAATCGTTCTGAAATATTTACGCCCGCCCTGATTCATAAAGGGCTGCTGGCCGATTGCGATGACAGAGAGTTCCATGGGTTTGTCGAGCAGGTCTGGTTTGCCGGTGCACATTCTGATGTCGGGGGCGGCTATCGCGATAGCGATCTGAGCGCAGTTACGCTCAACTGGATGATGGATCGCCTGCTGTATGCTGAAAAAAAGGCAGATTGCTCACAACCCTCCGAGACCGGCACTGTGGTCGCTAGCTGGGAGCCTGTGTATCAGGACCCGCTTGGACTGTCGCACGATGCTGAAAGCGACATGCGGTTTGTGCACAACTATAACCGGGATTGGCCCAACTTCCTTAAGCCGCCCGCAGATGACTCAGGCAAGACCAAGGAGAAGGGCCTCGATGCTGGCGTGAGAGCGCCTATCCTGCATGAGACGGCCAAAGAGCGCATAACGAGCATGCCGCTAAGAAGGAGAGACTTCAATTGGACTGCGGATCCTCAACTTGCCTGGAACTACCCATGGATTTACGGACGCACAAAACGCGTTCGCAACTACCCAGGCTGCTTTATTAAAGACACGGCCATCAATACAAAGCCGATCGTCGAGCGCGGACTAGAAACTAAATTCTTCTGGGAATATCAGCTCAAGTGGGAAAAGGACGTAAAGAAATTTCAACCTGGCGATATCTGCCCAACAGTTTGGAAGGCACCAGCACTTAACTGTGCTGGAGACCAGTCGGACCCGGAGGCCTGAAAACGCGAACATGAGGCTGGATGGAAAACCGTCTGGCCTCATGCTTCTTGGTAAGTAACTAGAGATCCATCCCGGGACTAGCCTTGAGTCGGCCCTGGAATCGATTGGCAGCCATTGGATTGATTTCAACAGGTGCGCCGCTATCGCGATGGCACGACGCATGTATTCTTTGATCCCCTGGATTTCATTGTCCGATTTGTTGCACTGATACCTAAACCACGCGTGAACCTATTGCGTTTTCACGGTGTATTTGCGCCCAACAGCAATCCACGCTGGTACGTTAAATCTGGTGATCATATATGCAGGCACCTTGCTTTTGCCACTCGGCAGATGGCCTCCTATTGGTTAGATAAAATGATTAATGATGTAACGAGGCGCGATGGCCCAGAATTCCATTTTATGAAAGGCCTTTTTAAGTGTTCAATTGTAAAAAGAAAAGAGGAATTACCGAAGCATTGGGGTATCGAACCTTACCGATACGATAAGGATTATCATAACTATCTGAGACACAGGTACTGTAGATGAATTACGAAGTAAACAGTAATGAGCTTATTGTTCATAATTGGGGCAAAGAGCCTGTGAAGCTAAGGTCTATCATGGAGGTCTACCTATATAAAGTAGCCTATACGTTCGATCAAGATGGTTTTCTCTTCACATTTAATGGGCACATAGAAAGTACCCTTGAGCAATATTGGGAAGAACTCAAGGAATATGATGGATACTTCTGGTCGTCCCATAAAGATAAACCAGCTCATGAAAGCAACAAGAAACACCTAGAAGATGAAATTTCGTTGCTTAAATACCATCTTGAAAAAGGTACTAAGATGATTGTTTATTGGCAGACACCCGAGATGCAGACAAGCATTGGTTTATCCGTAGATGATGAACTTCGGCCAACTTTTGATGAGATTTTTCGACAATGGGCTATTGCGAATCCAGAAAAAGAACCTTTCATAAGAAATGAAAGCTAATTTTCGAAATGGCACTTATTCATCATTGAGCGAAATACGGAAAGAAATAGCTCACAAGGGCCTACCTTTTTATGGGCATGTAATAGCTCTTCTGATGATGCTTATATGCGTGACACGCTCGCCAGTGAAGTTGGTGACATAGATGCGGCAATATATAAAGCTCGGGGCAGAGAATTGGTGGCTCAATTCTGAATTCTCAAAGGAGAAATGCTACCTACATAATATATTTATGCCGCCAAGAGGTGGCATAAATCCGACTTTTCAAAGCTCGGTGAGATTTAATAAATGCGTAATAGAGGTATTTGATTCCGTTTCTTACCAATATTATTTCGCATAAAATTACCACGTTTTATTAATTGTAAGTGCGTAGAGTATCGCAATGCTTGGGTTCGGCAACGAACGTTTTCATGCTTAAAAATAGCACGTCACAATATGACCAATTTCGCAAATATAAGCCAACTCTTAAACTTTATTGTTTTATCAATCAGATACCTTTCTTCATTCAAATGTGATTGGAAATCATTAAGCTCTAAAGCAACACATTGAGAGGAGCTAGTGAAAATTGAATTTGGGACAAGGCCGATACGAGTTTCTACTCTTAGCATTTCACCGCAATCCAATTCAGGGACAAAGATGTTGCGCTTTTCAACTGCTCCTCCTGAATAAATTAAACGAGCAGATATGTATCCTGGTGTAAGTTTAGACGATCCATTATTAGTGACATAAAGAATTGTATCCATATGTCCGTTTTTTACTTTTGTAATCTCAATTTTTGCCGACATAACAAGTATCCTTGTCTATTATTCCTTTGAGTTAGTAACAAATGCATAAGCAGGCTATGCTGTGTAGCTTGAACTCCATGAATTGCGATTAGGCTACCATAAGCATGCAACAGGAAGAAGTTATAGAATGGCTAAGAACAGCTTATCCTGAGTATGGATTGAAAATTCAGGAAATATATATTCCATCCGAAGTAGCGCCTAAAAAAAGTTCAAAGCGAAAGTTCGAAATATTTCAGCAGGCTTTTTATGGTCGTGATTCTAGGCAGCATGGTTGGCTAAAGTGGTTCGCTATAAATTATCTCTCTCTCTTGGCAGAATTTGAAGTTGAAATATTTATCCCACCAGTATTAGGTAAGTATGGAAATGGTGCAGGTAAAGTCCTTCCCAAAGGTCATTCTTATAGATACATACCCGGTTGCAGGTTTCAGCGAGCAGATGTTTGTGGTTTCGATACACTTATTGAGGTTGGAGTCACTTCACCCCAATCTCTTGTAGAGCCACTTTGGTGCTATGCAGTTAAAAAAGTCATTTGGTTGCCATTTCACACTGAACATATTCAATGCGACTGGCAGGATTTTAATGTTAGGAATAAGGCTTTTTTACTCACGCGGCGCAAGTATCAAACTCGTTGATTCTTTTTTATAATTTAGCCAGGATTTTATCAATGGCTTTGGTTACGCCAGCATCATCTTTCAGGGTAGTGTGAACCAGGTCTTTAATATAATTTTGCACCAATAATTTGTCTTCACTGTTTAACAAAGAAATAACGTTTGTGACTTGGATGCAGGCAATAGACCAGTCCGTCTTGAAGTTTGTGAATTGAGATTTTGATATTTCATCAACCATACCGACAATTGAATCCTTATCAATATCGAGGGTGCTGGCAACCCAATTCGTCATCGCGTCAAGAGCCTGGTTATCTAGGTACATATT
>Ga0066646_10001229_pt1 | contig 11682 bp, 13 predicted proteins | sample CryGeyCG2114_250_3_FD_59511 | JGI IMG/M metagenome (GOLD analysis project Ga0066646, IMG submission 59511) | Groundwater microbial communities from aquifer - Crystal Geyser CG17_big_fil_post_rev_8/21/14_2.50 | ecosystem: Environmental > Aquatic > Deep subsurface > Groundwater | place: USA...
TCTCAAGTCATTCATTTAATATTTTTGCCAGATGCAAAGATCCTAAAAACTGTAAATACAATAAATAAATTTTTCGGAAAGTATTAATATGGAAAATAAATATCCCCTGGTTTGGCATAAAGATGACTTCCAGATAAAAGTTTTCTGCTCAATTCCAAATATTGCAACCGGTATTTTAATAAAAGCCTCTGACAATTATTTTATTGTTGATCCGGGTGACGGAATATTAAGAGATCTTAATTCAGAAATCGGTACAAAAAATATTTTAGATGTCTCTGATATTTTTATTTCTCACGGACATCATGATCATGTTGGAGGTGTTTGGACTTTATTAACTTACATGAGAGTGTTGCAAAAGAATACTCCTTTGTCACTACACTTCCCCAAAGGGTGTAAAGAAATTATTTCTATTTACCGTGCTTTTGAACAGGTATATTCAAATTCAATTCCATATAAAATAATTTTAAATGAAATTCCGGATACTAAAGAATTCAAAAGCAGTAAAGGTTTAACTATAAAACCTTTTCCTGTTATTCATAAGGAAATATTGAACGATAGAGTTACAAAACAACAAGTTCCGGCAATCGGTTTTACATTTGAACATGACGGGAAAAAAATATGTTACGGGGGGGATACAGCTTATTGTATTGAATTAGAAAATGCAGCTAAAGGTTGTGACCTTGCTGTAATTGAAGCCGGGCACGATGAGGAAGAAGAAGGTCCGGATGATATGCATATGACACTTGAAGAGGCAAAAAAAATCGGAAATTCAGCAAAAGAATATTTCTTGGTGCACATACCAGAATAATCATTGTTAATTTAATTAATCTTTTTTGTACAAAAAATAAACGGTAAACAATGAAAAATCTTTCAAAGTTTTCAATATTAATTTTACTACTACAAATTATTGTAATATCAAATATCGGTTGCAAAAAAGAAAAAGGACAATACCTTTTCCCAGGTGAAAAACATTTTAAAAATATTAAAATGTTAACTGATGTAGGTGAAAATGCTGAAGCTTATCTTTCTTTTGATCAGAAGAAATTGATCTATCAATCAACTTTCGGTAAATATAAATGTGATCAAATATTTACAATGAATATAGACGGAACCGATAAAAAATTAGTCTCTACAGGAAAAGGCCGAACAACCTGCTCATATTTTTTACCCGGAGATTCAACAATAATTTATGCTTCAACACATTTAGCAGATGAAAATTGTCCACCCCCTCCGGACAGATCAAAAGGGTATGTCTGGAAACTTTATGATACTTTTGACATATTTAAAGCAAATGCAGATGGCACCAATTTGGTAAGACTAACAAATACACCGGGCTATGATGCGGAAGCAACTCTTTCTCCCGTGGGTGATAAAATTGTTTTTACTTCAACAAGAGACGGAGACCCTGAAATATATACAATGGATCTTGACGGAAGTAATCAAACCAGATTAACATTTCATAAAGGTTATGATGGGGGTCCTTTCTTCTCACAAGACGGAAAAAAAATTGTATTCAGAGCAAGTTCACCTAAAACAGAAAAAGAGAATAAAGATTATAATGACTTGGTTAAAAATGGTTTAGTAAGACCAACGGCGTTAGAAATATATGTAATGGATGCAGATGGAAAAAATGTAAAGCAATTAACTGATTTTGGTAAAGCAAGTTTTGCACCATATTTTACGCCTGATACTAAAAAAATAATTTTCTCTTCAAATGTTAAAAGTAAAACCGGAAGAAATTTTGACCTTTATATAATCAATATTGATGGTACAGGATTAGAACAAATTACATTTTATGATCAATTTGATGGATTCCCAATGTTCACCAACGACGGAAAGAAAATTGTTTTTGCTTCAAACAGATTACATAAAAATGAAGGTGACACTAATATCTTTATTGCTGATTGGGTAGAATAATCAGATATAATTGTTTTCGGCTGGATATATTTTTATATTTTTTAAATAATAAGTAGGAGTTTTTATGAAAAAGAAACATCCTCTACTAAGATTTATATTTATTGTATTAATAGTTGTAGCTGCATATTTTATTTATAAAAATTATAATATTCCTAAAACAACTGCCGAAGATCTTGCATTTGAATTCACCAATAACATAGAAAATGCAAATGAAAATTATTTACAAAAAGAAATAAAGTTAACAGGTGAAGTAAAAGCTTTATATAAAATAATGAATACCCGTCAAGTACTGGAACTTTCAACAAATCCTGGCATGCTTCCAATAATTTGTTTTTTTAAAGATAAGGCCGATGAATATGAAGCACAGAAATTAAGAGAAACTGATATAATTACAGTTAAAGGAATTTGTTTAGGAACTTCAGAATATTCTTACGTAAGGGGAATTAAAATTGATGTTATTAGTTTTTCTAAAGAATAAAAGATCAAAATATATTTTAATAAAACCCAATTTCTTTTTAGATTTTGGGTTTTTTTATATTAAAAAATTAAATTAACAACTCTATAAAAATAATAGTTTACAAACTAACAATATGAAAAACACAAAAATACTATTTGTCTGTTTAGGTAATATTTGCAGATCCCCTGCTGCAGAAGCAATTATGACAAAGAAAATTAATGATGCCGGTCTTCAATGGAATATTTCTGTCGATTCTGCAGGAGTTATGGGGTACCACACAGGCGAACAAGCTGATATGCGGATGAAACAACATGCGAATTTGAGAGGATATGAAATTACAAGCATTGCAAGAAGATTCAATCCTGAAAAAGATTTTAATGATTTCGATTTCATTATTACGATGGATAATGAAAATTACAGTGATATAAATGCAAAAGATATTGAAGGAAAATATTACAATAAAATTCATAAAATGGTTGAATTCTGTGCTACAAATAAAGTAGATGAAGTACCGGACCCCTATTATGGCGGAAAAGAAGGCTTTGAAAAAGTATTGGATATTTTAGAAGATGGTTGTGAAGGATTATTAAAAAAAATAAATGATGGAACAGAATAAAAATATTTTTAATAATATTGAAGGAATTACTAACTCTAAAATCATTTCCACCTCTTCCCTTTCCGGAGGTTGTATTAGTAATGCTTATAAAATTACACTGCAGGACAAAAAAAATCTCTTCCTAAAAATAAACAGTTCACATCCAAAAGATATGTTTCATAAAGAAGCTAATGGATTAAACGAACTTGCAAAACCAAATGTTATTAAAATTCCAAAAGTAATTGCTGTAAATGATACTTTTATACTTTTAGAATTTGTAGGAAATGGTATTAAGCAAAAAGATTTTTTTGAAAACTTTGGAAGATCTTTTGCAGAAATGCACAAATTTACATTAGAGACTTTCGGATTTTACGAAGATAATTATATAGGTTCCACACCTCAAATAAACATTCCAAACGAAAAAGAGAAAATTGATTGGACAGCTTTTTATTTTAGCAAAAGAATATTGTTTCAATTTAATCTGGCTGAAAATAACGGTTTTGCCACTGATGAACTCAGAAAAGGAATATCATTTCTTGAAAGTAATATTGAAAATATTTTGAAAGGAAGTGAAGAGCTTCCTTCATTATTACACGGGGATCTTTGGAGCGGGAATTATATGGTAAATGAAAAAGGTAAAGCCAGCTTGATTGATCCCGCAGTTTATTACGGACACAGGGAAGCAGACCTTGCAATGACAAAACTTTTTGGTGGATTTAGTGAAAGTTTTTATAAATCCTACAATGAATCCTTTCCTTTAAAAGATGGTTGCAACTATAGAGAAAATATTTACAAACTTTACCACGTACTAAATCATTTAAATTTATTTGGAAGCGGATATTATTCTCAAGCGGTTAGTTTAATTAAAAGTTACTACTAGTTAGAACCTAATAAAAATACCCGTTCAGTTTTTTCTACCAAACGGGTTTTAAAAAATTACAATTAAATTTTACTTTGTTTCCGATTTTTTAATATCAATCATTTCCAGGTCAAATATTAAATCTGAATTTGGAGGGATTGCACCCATTGCTCTTTCACCATAAGCTAATTTAGCGGGAATAAGCAATCTATATTTTGAGCCCTTGTTCATCATAGCAGTACCTTCCTGAAATCCGTCAATCATTCTTTGAATTTTAAATGGATATGAAATAGGGTCGCCTCTTTCAACAGAACTGTCGAATTTTTTTCCGTTTGTTAAATAACCTGAATAATTTAATGTTATTACATCTCCGGAATCCGGTACAGGGCCAGTTCCTTGCTCAATAATAATATATTTTAAGCCGCTTTTTGTTGTTATATATTTTGTACTGTCAACTTCCCATAGTTCAACTTTTACAAGTTCGTGAGCTGTTAACAATTCGACTACTAATTTTATATCAGAATTTGGTGGGATAGTTCTGAAACCTGTTGGGCCATAAGCTAATTTAGAAGGAATTATGATTGTTCTTGTTCCACCTTCTTTCATTCCAACAATTCCTTCAGTTGCTCCTTTTACAAAACCACCGTCTTCATTTAAAATATATTTTATTGGTCTGTCATAAACATAAGAATCACCCAATCTGGCTTTTATTCTTGTTGTATCTTTTGACCAGTCTGAAAAAATATTTGTTGAATCTTGTATTATCCAGGCTCTAAAATGCAAGGATACAAAATCACCTGTTTTTGCAACATTGCCTGTTCCAACAGTATCGTCTTTAAACATTAAACCGGATTCTGTTTTTACTACTTCATTTTTATCAGAGCATCCGATTATTGTAAAAGCAATAAATAAAATTGATATAAATAATTTCATTATACTTCCTTATTTTTTTGATAAGTCTAAATATATTTATTTAAGTGGAAAATTCATAAAAATAGTTAAAAATTTTATTTTCTATTAGATAATTCATATTATATATTAGTAATAAATAATAAATATAAGTGAAATGCTGTCAATTCTTTTCCTATTAATTATGATAAATTCAAACAATTATAATATCCAAAATAAAGATGTTATAGTTGACTGCAATTATACTTTTAAAGAAGCAATTGAAAATTTAAACTCTCCGAATGAATTAAGTTCAGATCTAAAATTAATTACAGTTTTATATTATTCATTTGATGATAAGTTACACAAGGGACAAATTGTAATACACAAAGATCTAGCAAAAGATGCTATAAATATTTTTGAAATTATAAAAGAAAAGAAATTCAAAATTGCCAAAGTAATACCCATCGTTTTCTATAATTGGTCAGATGATAAAAGTATGCTTGACAATAATACTTCTGCTTTTAATTACAGATTTATAGCCGGTACAAAAAAACTTTCAAATCACGCAACAGGCAGAGCAATTGATATCAATCCATTATTAAATCCTCAAGTGTTTAAAGATAGAGTTTATCCTTCAACAGCAAAATATGATCCTAAAAAGGAAGGAACTATTACTGTAAACTCATTTATTGTAAAAGAATTTAAAAAGATGGGCTGGGATTGGGGCGGGGATTGGAAAAGTTCAAAAGATTATCAGCATTTTGAAAAACTCAAATAGGATATATGGATGTATGATTGTATGAATGTATGTTTTTAAAGATTATGTCCATTCAACCATACAGTAATACAGATTACAATTTGAAAGTGATTTTACATTTTAGACTACTATGAAATTATTGAATATTAAAAATATTAAATGGCTGATAATTATATCTTTTCTTTTCCATTTAATTACATCTGTTTACAGTGTCGGTTTTCATCATCTCGACGAACATTACCAAATTCTTGAGTTTGCAAATTATAAATTAGGTAATAATCTACCTTCTGATCTTCCATGGGAGTTTGAAGCTAAGCTAAGGCCATCTATTCAACCGGCTATTGCATTTCTAATTATCAAAACTTCGCAACTAATTGGAATTTCTAATCCTTTTGATCAAGCAATGATAATGAGGATATTGTCTTCAATTCTATCATTACTATCAGTAATTCTTTTGGTTTATATCTTTAGAGATGAAATTAAATCTGAAAAACTTTTAAAATGGTTTTTGCTTTTATCTTTTTTCTTGTGGTTTGCAGTTTATGCTCAAGTAAGATTTTCATCTGAAGGATGGTCAGGTTCAATATTTTTTATTGGTTTCGCTCTGCTCTATTATTTAAAAACAAAAGAAAAATCTTTAATTGCTTATTTAAGTATTGGATTGATGTTCGGGTTTGCATTCATTTTCAGATATCAAATTGGATTTCTTGTCCTTGGATTGATATTATGGTTATTAATAATTGATAGGTTTGAATTCAGAAAAATATTTTTAATTTGTACCGGAATTGTGTTTGCTATTCTTATAGGTGTATTAATTGACAGATGGTTTTATGGTGAATGGACTTTCTCTGTTTGGAATTATTTTCAGTTTAATATTTTAAAAGGAAAAGTTTCAAATTTTGGTGTTCATCCTTGGCATTTTTATATAACAGAAATCTTCTGGAAAGCCGTTCCCCCATTTAGTTTGTTCTTAATTACACTACCCTTAATATGGTTTATTTTCAAACCAAAAAATATTTTTACGTGGATGTTAGTTCCTTTTTTATTCACCCATTTCTTAATTGGACATAAGGAGTTCAGGTTTTTATTTCCCCTTATAAATATAATTCCATTATTTATAATTTTAGGATTTCAAGAATTAGAAAAAGATAAATTCAAAAAAATAGGTCTGATAATTCAAGGGAAAAAATGGAAATGGTTTATATATTTATTTGTAGTAGTAAATTTTATCTATTTAATTAATATTTGTTTCAGGCCGGCTGATTATTATGTTTCTCTTTATCAATTCATCTATAATAATTATGAAAATGTAAAAACTGAGCTTATTTTTTCAAATGAAGATCCATATTTGAGAGCCCCTGAACCTGCTAATTTTTATAAGAGTAATAACTTATCAACTAGGAGTGTAGTTGATGCGGATAGTCTGCAAGATGTAGTGAATGGGAAAAAATATGATAAATTTTTATTGATGACAGATACATTTTTATTGGATAAAAAATACAGATCACAAAATTTAGAATTCAAAAAAGTGTATTCTAATCTGCCAAAATGGGTTGAGAATTTTAATTATAACAATTGGTTGGCAAGGACGCGGATTTTTACTTTATATGAAATTTCAAAGATTAAAAATTAATTTTAATATCTATTCAGCTTAAATTTTTCTCCTAAATAAAGTTTCTTTATTTCTTCATCTTCAGCTAATTCTTTAGCACTTCCGTGTTTAAATATTCTGCCATTGATCAAAATATAGGCATTATCAACAATGCTTAAAGTCTCGTGGACATTGTGGTCAGTAATTAAAACTCCAATTCCCTTCTTTTTTAAATTACCTACAATATTCATTATATCTTCAACTGCAATCGGATCTACTCCGGCAAATGGTTCATCCAAAAGCATAAATTTTGGATCAGTCGCCAGTGAACGTGCAATTTCAGTTCTTCTCCTTTCACCACCGCTAAGTTGATAGCCGATATTTTTTCTTATGTGAGTAATTCCAAGTTCCTCAAGTAAACTCTCACATTTTTCTTTCCTTTCATTTTTTTCGAGTCCGTTTAATTCCAAAACGGCTAAAAGATTATCTTCAACAGTAAGTTTTCTAAATACTGATGCTTCCTGTGGTAAATATCCAATTCCCATTCTTGCTCTTTTGTACATTGGGACTCTAGTTATTTCTTCGTCATTCAAAAAAACCTTTCCACTCTCTGGTTTTATCATTCCGGTTATCATATAAAAAGTTGTGGTTTTACCTGCTCCGTTTGGACCAAGCAGACCCACAATTTCACCTTTGGATACTTTTAGTGAAGCACCGTCAACTACTCTGCGTTTTTTGTAAATCTTAATTAAATTTTCACTTCTTAACGTTTCTGTCATACTAATTCAAATACTTCTTAATGTTTCTTAATAGCTTGCTCTTTACAGGTTTTATTTTAAAAGGAACATATTTGGGTAAAGTAAATTCATCTTCTTTTCCTTCAACCAGTCTTTCAGGATGAAATTCTGTGTTTGGTGTCCCGTATAATCTTATTTCTTTTAATTCATTATTGCTGAAATTCATTTTAGTAATTTTAGAAGATGATTTTGATAGCCCATTTTTTTTGTCATTATCGTATTGATAATATATGCTTAAAACATTTCCGTAAATTATTGTCTGTCTCAATTTACCCAAATTAAAATAAGAATATAAACTATCACCACTGGTTTGGTCAAACCGTTTTTTATAGTTTTTATTTTGTGAAATCACAAAAACATTCTTATCAACGAACATTTTATCAATTTTATTATTTTTTAAAACAATATTCACACTGTCACCGGATATTTGGGTATTCTCATACCAAAGAACAGGTTGTTTATTTTTATTAATAGTAGTAATAAGTTTTTTATCTTTTCTGAAATATAATGTTTTATCATTAACAGAGGCAAAATTACCTCTTAAAATTTCCACTGAATCTTTAACTATATACATATCAGATGAATCTCTGAATGCCTCCAAGGTATCTGCTTTAATTATCAGAGTATCAATTTTTAAGTTATCGGAATTTGTATTGTTGGATGTTTCTGATGTTGTATCTATTTGAATTAAAATTGGATTGCGTGTAACAAATGAATAATTTCTTTTAGAGTAATTTTCTAAATGTCCGCCGAATATGGTTGTGTTATCTGTGCTATTAGTAAGTTTTACATTCTTATCAGCAACAGTATTTTTGCTGTCTCTAAAATAGTTAAGGCTGTCACAAAATATTGTATTTGTTGAATCAACAATTTTTACATTTCCCATCGCAACTAATCTTTTATTATCTTTTTTATACAAAAGACTGTCAGAGGTTAATATGGAAGTAGAATCTTCAAGTTTTACATTTTTTTGAAAGAAAGCATCGTGCAGATCGAATGAATATTTTCCCATACCCGCAGTTAATGTCATTTCCCCATCAAACAATGTAAGCTTTTCATTTGTTGATGTCCTTTTTTCATCACCGTAATAAAATCCTCTTTCCGTTATAATTGTTATGCTGTCTTGTTTAATTACAACATTACCAATTAACTCAACATTATTGTCAGAAATATACTGTATTGCTTTATTGCATGTAATTACAACTTTACCTTGAGTAATAACAACGTGGTTATAAATTTCTCTTATTATTTTTCCGCCAACTTTTTTCCCAACCAAACTATCACCAATCACCTGAACTGTATTATTGTTGGTTTGCCCTTTTATTGATATTGTTATAATAAATAAAAGAAGGAAAATATTTTTAAATGAAATTTTCATTTATTGCTGCTGGAATCAGTTTTTGAAATATAAGTAATATTATAAACTACATAATTCTGAAGATCCTGATCAGATTTAAAACCATATCCTTTTATGGTTTCTGTTTTTGAAAATATAGTAACGAATTTATCAGAAACAATTTTTTTATCTTTATACCTGAACAATAATTCATCAGTTGTTACAATTGTTCCACTGTCACTTACAGCAACAACACTGTCAATAGCATAGAGATCTTTTGTAACATCGTCAACTCTACCTTTTTTAGAGGTAATTGTGCTTGTTATTTTAAAATCAGAATTATAAAAATCTACCTTAATATTTTCGTCCATTAAGGTTTCTTTTTCTTTTTCAAACACTCTTAAATGACCTGCATAAAGAATTGCTTTTGTAATTCCGGAATCACTAAAAATCACTTTGGAATTCCAACTTTCTTGTGTTGGCATATTTTTTATATCAAGTGAAGTATCAATACTGGGTTTTATTTTTGGATTGTTACAGCTTAAAGAGGTCAATAATAATATTAAAAAAAAATATAATGATTTTTTCATCTTTGGCGTAGACCGAGATTAATAAGATCGTGCAGGTGAATCATTCCTATAGGTTTATTGTTTTTATTTATTATTATCAGTGAAGTAATTTTATAGTTTTCCATTTGCTGTAATGCAAAAGATGCCAAATAATCTTGCTGTAAAACTTTTGGATCGGCAGACATAATATCTTTTGCTTTTAAACCGTTAATGTTTAGAGATTTTTCAAGTAATCTTCGTAAATCTCCATCTGTAATTATTCCTTTTAATATACCTTTTTGATCAACAACACACGTAGCACCTAATCTTTTTGAAGTAATTTCTAAAATTGCATCTTTAATAAAAGCATCTTCATTAACGATAGGAACATTATCTCCTTTTATCATTATCTCGCTTATTTTCAGAGATAATCTTTTACCCAAACTTCCACCGGGATGTAAGTACGCAAAATCTTCTGCTGTAAATCCTTTCTTTTTTAGCAATGCTACAGAAAGTGCATCCCCTAAAACCAATGTTGCGGTTGTTGATGAAGTTGGAGCAAGGTCGTGTGGACAGGCTTCTTCAGTATTTCCAATGTTTAAGAATATGTCACAAGTAGTAGCTAAAGTTGATTTTGGATTTGAAGTAATTGCTATGAGTGAAACTTTTAATCTTTTGAACATTGGTAAAAGATTTACAATTTCTTCAGTCTCACCGCTTTTGGAAATTAAAATAACAACATCATCTTTTCTTACCATTCCAAGATCGCCATGCAATGCATCTGTCGGATGCAAATAAATTGCTGCTGAACCGGTCGAGTTTAATGTTGCAACAATTTTTCTTGCAATCAAACCGGATTTACCCATTCCTGATAAAACTACTCTGCCTTTTGAATTATAAATTACATCAACTGCTTTTGCAAATTGAGCATTTATATTTTTAATAAGATTTTGAACAGCAGTAGCTTCTATTCTTACTACTTCTTTACCGGCTTGGATTATTCTGTCAACAGTCAATAAACTTACTCCATATTTTAAATTTTAATATTAATAGTTTTTTACTGCTTTATCAATTTTTTGAACTTCTATCAATAAATTTTTTAGCTGTGATAAAGGCAATTGAGAAGCAGCATCGCTTAAAGCTTTTGATGGATCGGGATGAACTTCTAAAAATAATGTGCTAATTCCAACAGCAATTGCAGCTTTTGCCAAAGGTAAAATAAATTTCGGATTTCCACCGCTTTTTTCACCGTCACTTGGAATTTGAACTGAATGAGTTGCATCCATTACTACCGGGTAACCCAAATCTTTCATAATCACCAAACCTTTCATATCAACTACTAAATTATGATATCCAAAACTTGCACCTCTTTCTGTTAATAAAATTTTATTGTTACCCGTTGCTTTTATTTTACCTGAGACATACTTCATGTCTTCAGGTGCTAAAAACTGACCTTTTTTAATATTTACAATTTTTTTTGAATTTCCGGCAGCGACCAATAATTCAGTCTGACGGCAAAGGAAAGCCGGAATTTGGATAATATCAACAAAATCTTTTACTTGATCTATATCTTCAGGTGAATGAATATCCGTTAAAATTGATAGATCAAACTCTTTTTTTGCATCTGATAAAATTTTTAATGCTTCATCTCCCAAACCATGAAATGAGTCAACACTGGTCCTGTTCGCTTTTTTGAAACTGGCTTTAAAGATAAAGGGGATTTTCAAATCAGATGTTATCTCTTTAATTTTTTCCGCAGTGTCGAAAATCATTTTTCTGTTTTCAACTACACAGGGCCCTGCAATTAAAACAAAATGGTTTTGATTAGAAATTTTTATATTTTTTAATTCAACAGTCAATATAAGTGCCCTTTTATTTATATAATGATAATATTCAACTCATTAGTGTTTTTAAATATAAATAAATCAATTAAC
>Ga0066646_10001237_pt1 | contig 11645 bp, 17 predicted proteins | sample CryGeyCG2114_250_3_FD_59511 | JGI IMG/M metagenome (GOLD analysis project Ga0066646, IMG submission 59511) | Groundwater microbial communities from aquifer - Crystal Geyser CG17_big_fil_post_rev_8/21/14_2.50 | ecosystem: Environmental > Aquatic > Deep subsurface > Groundwater | place: USA...
GGGGCAAGCGCGAAGGAGGCGAGGCAATCGCGCAGGAGCGCCTCGTCCACCGGATCGGTGCGAAAGCGGCGCACGTCGCGCCGCCAGCGCATCAGATCGCGCAGGCTGTTCTGGAAGTCCTTGGAAAACTGTGACATTCCAGAGCCTTGCCGGGTCACTCCTGGGCCGGAGCCTCATCGGCCGGGGCGTTCGCGGCCTCGACAGCAGCGGCGGCCTTCTCGGCCTTCTGGGCGGCGCGCTCCTGGGCCTTCTTGCCCGGCTCGGCCTTCTTGAGGTTGGCGCGCTCCTTCCTGGGCAGGACGCCCGCGGCCTCGAGCATGCGGCTGACGCGGTCCGTGGGCTGGGCGCCCTGCGCGAGCCAGTGCTGGATGCGCTCGAGATCCATCTTCACGCGCTCCTCGCTGTCCTTGGGCAGGAGTGGGTTGTAGATGCCCAGCTTCTCGATGAAGCGGCCGTCGCGCGGCATGCGCGAATCGGTGGCAACGATGCGATAGAAGGGGCGTTTCTTGCTGCCACCACGGGCAAGGCGGATCTTCATGGCCATTGGGTTGTCTCCTTTAATGGCGTGGGTTTGGCGGGGGTCTGACCCGCCTTACGATTGGTGCTTCTGGTGATGCCGGATCACCTCGGCGATGATGAAGTTCAGGAACTCCCTGGCGAATTCGGGATCGAGATCGGCCGCTTTCGCCAATTCTTCGAGCCGTCCGATCTGTTGCGCCTCGCGCGCGGGATCGGACGGGGGAAGGTCGTGCAGGGCCTTGAGCTTGCCCACGGCCTGCGTGTGCTTGAACCGCTCGGCCAGCGTGAAGACGAGGATCGCGTCGAGCCGGTCGATGCTCTCGCGGTGCTCCTTGAGGAGCCGGGCGGCAAGGGCGGTGGCATCAGTCAATGGGCATCCCCTTCGGCTTGAAGAGCGGGTCGCAGTAATGGTTGATCTCGAGCTCGATCCCGTCACGGATCTGCCCCGAGGCGGCAACAGGGGGCGCGGGATGGCGATAGACCGCGTCGGAGCCGTCAATGGTCGCGGCCTCGGGATCCCTGGTGCAGCCCAGCCGCTCGGCGAGGCGGATCGAATCGAGGTTCTTGGGGTCGATATAGCTGACCGCGCCCTGCCAGCCCTGACGTTCGTAGAAATGGCGGCGCACGGCGTGGGTGGCCTCGAGCGCATAGCCCTTGCCCGATTTCTCGGGCCAGATGATCCAGGCGATCTCGCGCTCGGGCCATTTGGCGGGGAACCAGCCTCCGGCCATGCCGAGGGTCTCGTCCGTCGCCTTGTCGTGGATCATCCACATGCCGAAGCCGCGGATCGCCCAATGCCCGATCTCGGCGGCGTAAAGCATCCACGCCTCGTAGGAATTGAGCGGCCCGCCCATGAACCGCGAGCGGTAGGAGGCGAAGGTCGCCTTGAAATCGGGATAGTCCCCGGCCTCGGGGCCGCGCAGCACGAGGCGGCGGGTGCTGAGCACGGGGATATCGGGATAGTCGCTCATGCGTAGGCCTCCACCGAGCCGTCATCGTCGCGGTCGAGCGCCGCGTCGGGGCCGGGATGGCGATAGAGCAGGTCCGTGCCCATGTGGATATTGTCGTATTCGCGCTCGAACCAGCAGCCGAGCCGTTCGGCCAGCGCGATGGAACGCATATTGCCCGGCTTGATGTTGGAGGTGAGGGTGGTGAAGCCCAGATCTTCATAGGCCCATTGGCGGGCGCGTGCGGCGGCCTCATGGGCGATGCCGCGCCCCTCGAAGCCGTCGAATACCACCCATCCCAGTTCCGGCTCGGGCCAACCCTCGGGGTTCCAGATGCCCGTGATGCCCGCAGCTTCGCCGGTACCCTTCATCTCGATGGTGAAATAGCCGTAGCCGTGGATATGCCAGTGGCCGACATTGAGCGCGAACCAGCGCCACGCCTCGCCCCGGTCGGGAGAGGCCCCAAAGCCCCAGGCCCGCTCGCGGTCGAGCAGGAAGGCGATCATCGGCGCGATGTCGCGCCTCTCGGGCCCGCGCAGGATCAGGCGGGGCGCGTCGAGCACGGGCGCGGGGGTGAGGCTCATGCGATCACCCGCGCCAGATCGTGGCGAATCACCACATCGCCGTCGTCCTCGCCGGTCAGGGAAGGATCGATCACGCCGCCAAGCCGCAGCCCGAGCGCGATGGAGCGCGCATTGGCCGGGTCGATATAATTCACCAGCTGCGTCAACCCGAGCCTGTCGCGCGCCCAGACCATGACCGCGCGCGCGGCCTCCTGCGCATGGCCGAATCCCTCGGCCTCGGGCACCACAAACCAGCCCAGTTCCGCCTCGGGATAGCCCTCGGGCTGATAGATGCCGACCTCGCCGATATAGGCGCCTGTGGCGCGATCCTCGGTTCCGAACGGCCCGTAGCCCCGGAGCATCCAGAGCGCGACATCGCCCGCCCAGACCTTCCATGCCTGCGCGCGGGGCATCATCCCGCGCTCGTGGATCGAGCGGGGCGAGGCGAAGAACGCCGCCCAATGCTCGAAATCCGCCAGCCGCGGCTCGCGCAGGATCAGGCGTTCGGTCTCGAGCCGGGGAATGACGATCGTGACGCTCATGCGCGCGACCCTCGGTGCCATGCATATCCGGAAAGTGCTGTCAGCATCGGTCTATTTCTTCTTGCCAAGGCCCGAGAGACCGGGGGGCAGACCCGGGCCGCCGCCCAGGTCACCCAGGCCACCGGGAAGCTTGCCGCCCATGGCGCGGGCGGCCTCTTCCATCGCCTTGGGATCGTTCATGTCGGGCATGGCCCCCTTGCCGAACATGCCCTTCATGACCTGCTTGAGCATGCCACCCTTGTTGCGGCCCAGCTTCTTCATCATGTCAGCCATCTGGCGGTGCATCTTGAGAAGCTTGTTGAGGTCCGAGACCTCCTGACCGGCGCCCGCCGCGATGCGTTTCTTGCGGCTGGCCTGCAGGAGGGCGGGATTGGCGCGCTCCTTCTTCGTCATCGACTGGATGAGGGCGATCTGGCGGGTGATCACCTTGTCGTCAAAGCCCGCCTCCTGCACCTGCTTGGCCATCTTGCCCATGCCGGGCATCATTCCCATGAGCCCCTCCATGCCGCCCATCTTCTGCATCTGTTCGAGCTGGCCCCTGAGGTCGTTCATGTTGAACTGACCCTTCTGCATCCGGCGCATCATGCGCTCGGCCTGCTCGGCCTCCAGCGTCTGCTGCGCCTTCTCGACGAGGGCCACGATATCGCCCATGCCGAGGATGCGGCCGGCGATGCGCTCGGGCTCGAAGGTCTCGAGCGCGTCCATCTTCTCGCCGAGACCCACGAAGCGGATGGGCTTGCCGGTGATCGCGCGCATCGACAGCGCCGCACCGCCGCGCCCGTCGCCATCCATTCGGGTCAGGACCACGCCGGTCACGCCGATCTTGGCGTCGAATTCGGTGGCGACGTTGACGGCATCCTGGCCGGTCAGGCCATCGACGACGAGCAACGTCTCGCGGGGGCTGGCCACGTCGCGCACGGCGGCAGCCTGGGCGATCAGTTCGGCGTCGATATGGAGACGACCGGCAGTGTCGAGCATGTAGACATCGTAGCCGCCAAGGCTCGCCTGTGTCCTGGCGCGCTTGGCGATCTGCACCGGGTCTTCGCCCTTGACGATGGGCAGCGTATCGACACCGATCTGGCGGCCGAGGATTGCCAGCTGTTCCATCGCCGCCGGGCGGTTGGTGTCGAGCGAGGCCATCAGCACGCGCTTGCCCTCGCGGTCCTTCAATCGCTTGGCGAGCTTGGCGGTGGTGGTGGTCTTACCCGAGCCCTGAAGGCCCACCATCAGGATCGGCGCGGGCGGGTTGTCGATCTTGAGCGCGCCGGGATCGCCCTCGCCGCGCAGCGTCTCGATCAGTGCATCATGGACGATCTTGACGACCTGCTGGCCTGGCGACACGGATTTGGTCACCGCCTGGCCGGTCGCCTCTTTCTCCACCCGCTTGATGAAATCGCGCGCGACGGGAAGCGAGACATCGGCCTCCAGAAGCGCGACGCGCACCTCGCGCAGGGCGGTTTTCACGTCCTCCTCGGAGAGCGCGCCCTGTCGGGTCAGCCGGTCGAGGACGCCGGAGAGCCGGTCGGACAGGTTCTCGAACATCGCGCGGGCTCCTTCGCCGGTTGCAGCCATGCCGCGGGGCGGCGCCTATAAACATGAACGCCCCCACGGGCGCAACGCGCTGGTGGGGGGCGATCCCGGGCCAATACCCAAGGGACCGGAAGCGTTTGGCCTCCGAAGATAGAGCTCGTTTATCCGCGAAGCACGATCCGAGTCAAGCGCGTGTGCGCCGCGCGTCCAGCCAGGCGTTGACGGCGCGCACGATCTCGCCCGAGTTGCGGCTGCTGTCATAGATCTCGGTGATCGGGTGCAGCACCTCGCCACCCGCGCCGTCGGAGAGCACGAGCGAGGGGCGATGCATCCGGCGGCGCACGCGCGAGGGATCGCTGCTGGTGTCACCGCCCGAAAGCGTCGTCTCGCCGGTGGCGCGCAGGACATCGGCGAGCGGAAGGACCGTTTCGCGGTGCCGAAAGATCGTGCGGCTGCGCAGGGTGGCCGTGCCCGTCCGCCCATCGAGGATGAGCTGAAGCCGCTCGACGAAGATGCCGATGGCGGCGATCCCCATGCCGCCGCCGACCAGCAGGAAGACCAGCCCGCCCGGAAGCGTCTCTGACATGACCAGCAGGCCGATCCCGGCAAAGAGCAGGGTGAAGAAGCTGAGGCCCACGGCCATGAGCCCGGGCATTTCCTCGACGATCAGAAGATCGGGGCTGTCGCGGGTGACCTTCACGGCAGGCAGATCCTTGGCGGGCAAGCCATAGCTTACGCGGATCGCGCGCGCCTGCAAAGCCCGCGTTGCGCGGTCACTCCGGCGCGTCGAGAAAGCGCTCGAGCAGGGTGCGCATCCGGCTGGCCTCGTCTTGCGTGAGCCGGGCATGGCCGGGCAGAAACGCCGCGATCTCGTGGCCGGAGTAGCGCCCGAACAGACGATCCTCGTGCAGGATCAGGTTGAGGCGCGCGAAATCGCGGGCGCGGTCATGGCAGATGAGGCATCGGCGCTCGTAAAGCGCACCGGAGGTGAGTTGCTGGCGGAACATCTCGATCATCGGCGCGATGTCCGCCTCGGGCAGCCCGCCCCGGTGCGTCCTGAGAAAGGAGGCGACCGGCACGCCGCGTGAGGTGAGGGGTCGTCCGTCCTCGAGCCGCAGATGGGCGCGGGCGAAGGCCCCGGCATGGCCGTGGCAGGAGAGGCAGTCGGCCTCGAACACGGCATGGGGATCGGGCGCGGGCTGTGCCCGTGCCATCCCGGCACAGGCCATCAGCGCCAGAAGGCCGACGCGCAGGCAGCGGAGAAACGGGTGCATCGTCTGTCTCCCTGACGGTTCCGGCGAGGAGTATGACCGATCGTCCGGCAGGGGCAAAGGCGCCTTGCGCAACGTCAAGCGCGGCGCGCGCGGTTCCGGTTCACTCGCAAACCGATCCGGTGTAATCCAAACCGATGCCGAAAGGGGCACAGGATTGCGAGGGTCGGAGCCACGATGGACAATTGGGACGAGGTGCGCACCGCCTATCACGTGGCGCGGGTGGGAACGGTGAGCGGCGCGGCGGAGGTGCTGGGCGTGCATCACGCCACGGTCATCCGCCATATCGACGCGCTGGAGGAGCGGCTGGGCGTCAAGCTCTTTCAGCGCCACGCGCGCGGCTATACGCCGACCGAGGCCGGCGACGATCTGCTGCGCGTGGCGCAGGCCACCGATGACCAGTTTCACCAGTTGGCGGGCCGGTTGCGCGGGCAGGGCAACGAGGTGGCCGGAGAGCTTGTGGTGACCTCGATCAGCGGGCTGAGCCATCTGCTGGCCCCGGCGCTGGCGGATTTCCAGGGGGAATATCCGGGCCTCATCGTGCGCTACCTGACCGGCGATCGCCTGTTCCGGCTCGAATATGGCGAGGCGCATGTGGCGGTGCGCGCGGGGGCCGCGCCCGATCAGCCCGACAACGTGGTGCAGCCCTTCTTTCGGCAGGATTTCGCACTTTATGCCGCCGAGAGCTATGTCGCCCGGCACGGCCTGCCCGAGAGCGAGGCGGATTTCGCCCGACACCGATTCGTCGGCGCCGATGACGTCAAGACGCGCGCGCCCTTTCACCGCTGGCTCAACGAAGCGGTGCCCGCCGAAGCGATCGTGTTCCGCGCGGGCGATGTGCATTCGCAGCGCAACGCCATTCTCGCGGGGGCGGGGATCGGCTTTGTCTCGGTGCCGCAGGCGCGCGCCCATCCCGAATTGCGCCAGGTGATGCCACCGCGCGCCGAATGGGCCGCGCCGCTCTGGCTGGTGACGCATATGGATCTGCACCGCACTACCAAGGTGCAGGCGTTCCTGCGCTTTCTCAAGGAATGTGCGCGCGACTGGCAGGCGTGATCAGAGAAAGCCCGCTGCGCTCAATTCCCTGCGCAACTGGCGCAACGACGGGGGCAGCGGCTCTCCGGGGGCGGCGGGGACGGTCTGGGCCAGCGCGGCGCTGGTCCAGGGGGTGATCCCGGCAAAGCCCTCGATCTGGCGCGCGATCGCGTCGAAGGCGGCCTGCCGGGTGCGCCGCTGGATGAGGCCGACGCGGGCCTCCGGCGCGATCACGAAGGGCGCGAGGTGAAAGGCCGATCCGTCGGGGCCGAGGATCACCTTCGCGGCGCGGTAGCAGGCAATCTGCTCGGCGATGGAATGGCGCTCGGGATGCAGGATGCCGAAGCCCGCGCGCGACATCCATTTCTCGATCTTCGGTTCATGGGGCACCCGCGCCGCAACCGATTTGAGCCGTCGGCGCGAGATATAGAGACGCTCTGGCCCATCGGGAGGAATGGCGGCGCAGAGGTGGCGGCGCATATAGGCGCGCGCCTCGGGCGTGCCCCGGCTCCATTCACGGTGGCCGAAGCCTTGCGAGGGCACGATCGCCTCGTCCACGCGGATGGGCCGGTCCACGAGATGCACCGGAAGGCCCTGCCCCAGGATGTCGAGCAGCACGCCCAGGCGGCGCGCGAGAATCGCCGCGATATCGCGTCCGGCCATCGGAATGAGCAGGATGCCCTCGGGCCGCGCCCCAAGGTGATCGAGCGCCCAGAGGCGCGGCAGCGCCTCGAGCAGGAAATGCCCGAAATGGTGTCGCCCGATCCCGGCAAAGAGCCAACGCCCGGGCAGGGGCGCGGGGGGCATGTCGGGCGGTTCGGGATCGCCGGTGAACACGGCCGGCCCGATCCGGGTGCGCGCTGCCGCGACCGGGCGGCCCGCTGCATCGAGCACGCCGCAGGCATGGGCCCGCCCGGGCGCCATCGGCACGATCAGGGCCCCGGGCACGCGCGCGATCCGGGCCTCGGGCAGGTGGCGCGGATCAGGGATCACCGGGCAGCTCGCTGTGCAGGAAACGCTCGAAGGCATCGAGATGCACCGCCTCGAACTGACCGAAGCCCTGCATCCAGATCGAGGCGTCGCGCAGGGCGTCGGGCTCGAGCTTGCACCAGACCACGCGGCCGCGCCGCTCCCGGGTGATGAGACCGGCGCGGCCGAGGATGCCGAGATGCTTGGAAATCGCGGCAAGGCTCATCTCGAACGGCTCGGCCACATCGGTCACGGCCATGTCGTCCTCGAGCAGCATGGCGAGGATCGCGCGCCGCGTCGGATCGGCGAGCGCGGCAAAGACGGTGTCGAGGGACTGGGCCTTGCTCATGCCGTCATAAGCCCGCGCCACGCCGGTCCCGTCAACGCCTTCGCGCGCGAAATTCCAGCGAAATCGCCGCTTTCGCGCCGGAAATGGCCGTCGGAGGGTTTGATTCAGGGCAAGGTGCTGGCAGGCTTGCCGGGTTAGGGTCCGCAGACGATCCGAGGAAACAGGAAAGGAAAGAACATGTTCTCGAACATCATGGTTCCGGTCGATCTGGTCCACAAGGACAGCCTCTCGAAGGCGCTCGCGGTGGCGGGCGACATGGCCAGGCAGCATGGCGCCAAGATCACCGTGGTCAGTGTCGGCGGCGCGCTTCCGGGCGCGCTTGGCCATACGCCGGGCGAGTTCCGCCAGACCGTCGAGAGCTTTGCCGCCCAACTGCGCGACAGCTACGGCGTCGAGGTCGCGGCCGAGCCGGTCGTCAGCCACGATCCCGCCGTCGAGACCACCGTCGCACTGATGGAGGCGATCGACAGGACCGGCGCCGATCTGGTCATCATGGCCAGCCACGTGCCGGGCGTTCTGGAACATATCTTCAGCTCGCATGGCGGCTATATCGCGCAGCACGCCAAGGTCTCGGTCTTCATCGTGCGCTGACCCTCAACCGCGAGGTTGAATATGCTCAAACCGCCCCGGAGCGCGCCGGGCGCGGTTGCGGCGCGATGAGCGGCCAGAGGCGGTGGCCACGTCTCTTGAACATTATCAACAGCTTAGGCGCCTCTTCCCGCGCCGGATCGCGTGCTTGACTCGGGCGGATCTTGGCCCTAGCAAGACGCCAACTTCCAAAGGGGGCCGTGCGTGACCGATCCCGACGACAGCGAGCGCCTGCGGCAGCTCGAGGCGCGGATCGCAAAGCTGCGGCAGCGGGACGCCCCGCGCCCCCACCAGGAGGAACATTATTCCCAGGCGCAGCATGCCTGGCGGATGGTGATTGAACTAGTTGCCGGTCTGATGATCGGCTTCGGCATGGGATACGGGCTGGATCTGCTCTTTGGCACGCTGCCGGTCTTCCTTGTCGTGTTTACATTGCTGGGCCTTGCGGCGGGCATCAAGACGATGATGCGCTCCGCGGCGGAGATGCAGAAGACCAACACGCCCGGAACGGGCGCGGATGAGAGGGCGAAGGATGGCGACTGAAGCGCATGGGGCGGCGGAGCCCGGCCTGGTTTTTCACCCGATGGATCAGTTTCTCGTCAAGCCTCTCTTCGACGGGCACGAGGTGGGCATCTTCACGTTGACCAACGTCACGCTCTGGATGGCGCTGACGGTGGCGGCGATTTTTGCGCTCTTGGTGCTGGGCACCTCGGGCCGCGCGACGATCCCGAGCCGGATGCAATCCATCGCCGAGCTGGCCTATGACTTCGTGCGCCGGATGGTCGAGGACGTGGCGGGCAAGGATGGTCTCGTCTTTTTCCCCTATATCATGACGCTGTTTCTCTTCATCCTCTTCGCCAACATGCTGGGCCTGCTGCCCATGGCCTTTACCACCACGAGCCATATCGCGGTGACGGGGGTGCTGGCGATGATGGTGTTTCTCACCGTGACCATCGTGGGCTTCGTGCGCAACGGCGTCGGTTTCCTGAGCCTCTTCTGGGTCAGTTCGGCGCCGTTGGCGCTGCGCCCCGTTCTGGCGCTGATCGAGGTGATCTCGTATTTCGTGCGCCCCGTGAGCCACTCCATTCGTCTGGCCGGCAACATGATGGCCGGGCACGCGGTGGTGAAGGTGTTTGCGGCCTTTGCTCCGATGATCATCATTTCCACGGGCATCGGCCTGCTGGTGACGCCGCTCTCGATCCTGGCCATTGCCACGATCTATGCGCTCGAACTGCTGGTGGCGTTCATCCAGGCCTATGTGTTCACGATCCTGACCTGCGTTTACCTCAAGGATGCGCTGCATCCTCATCATTAAGCGATGCGGCGGGTTCCGCCCGCCCTGGGAACAACCAGACGACGGCGGGATATCTCGCCTCACGACGAACCTAGAAATGCCAATTCCAACGTAAGGAGACATCACTATGGAAGGCGATATCGTTCAAATGGGTGCATACATCGGCGCCGGCCTGGCCTGCATGGGCATGGGTGGGGCCGCTGTCGGGGTGGGCAATGTTGCCGGCAACTTCCTCGCCGGTGCGCTGCGCAACCCTTCGGCCGCCGGTGGCCAGACCGCGACGCTCTTCATCGGCATCGCCTTTGCCGAAGCGCTGGGGATCTTCTCGTTCCTCGTCGCGCTCCTGCTGATGTTCGCCGTCTGAGCCTGACGGGTTTCTGATCCTTACGGTCGGGGGGCGGCGCTGGGCCGCCTCCCGGTGTAACCGGAACATTCCCGAGGGGGATTGACATGGCGAGCGAAGCACAAGCGGCCGATCACGCGGCCCAGAGCGCGTCGGGCCTGCCGCAGCTCGACGCCTCGACATTCGGCAACCAGATCTTCTGGCTGCTGGTGGCGCTGGTGGTGATCTATTTCATCCTGTCGCGCATCGCGCTGCCGCGCATCGCGGCCGTGCTGGCCGAGCGTCAGGGCACCATCACCAACGATCTTGCCGCCGCCGAGGATCTCAAGGCCAAGGCGGTGCAGGCCGAGGAAGCCTACAAGAAGGCCCTCGCGGAGGCCCGTGCCGAGGCGCAGAAGATCGTGGCCGAGACCAATTCCGCCATCAAGGCCGATCTGGATCGCGCAAATACCGAGGCCGATGCTCAGATCAAGGCGCGGACTGAGGAAGGCGAGAAGAAGATCGCCGAGATCCGTGAAAGTGCGCTCGATGCGGTCCGCGACGTGGCCAAGGACGTCACCGCCGAACTGGTCGCCGCGATGGGCCAGAAGGCCGACGGGCGCAGCGTGACCGCGGCGGTCAACGCCCGGATGAAAGGATGAGCCTGATGCGAAAGCTGAGTGTGACCCTCGCCGCGATGCTGGCGGCCAGCCCCGCGCTTGCCGCGAGCGGGCCGTTCTTTTCGCTGGCCAACACCAATTTCGTGGTGCTGATCGCTTTTCTGATTTTCGTCGGCTTTCTCGTCTACGTGAATGTGCCCGGCCTTCTGGGGCGCAAGCTCGATGAGCGGGCCGAGGGCATCAAGGCCGATCTCGACGAAGCGCGGCGCCTGCGCGAGGAAGCGCAGACCATTCTGGCGCAGTTCGAGCGTCAGCAGAAGGATGCGCAGGCCCAGGCTGACCGCATCGTGAAGCACGCCAGGGAAGAGGCCGAACAGGCTGCCGAGGAGGCCAAGGAAGAGATCAAGGCCTCGATCGCGCGCCGTCTCAAGGCCGCCGAGGAGCAGATCGCCAATGCCGAGGCGCGCGCCGTGCGCGATGTGCGCAATCAGGCGATCGCCGTGGCCACAGCCGCCGCGCGCGACGTGATCGCCAAGCAGATGACCGAGGCCGAGGGCGATGCGCTGATCGAGGCGGGCATCGGCGAGGTCGAGGCAAAGCTGCACTGAGAGCGGGAACGTCCCGAGCAGGGGGCCGTGTTCGGGTGGATCGCGGCCCCCGTGTCTTTTGCGGGTGCGGGGTGCTGGCAGAGATCTCCTGCCCGGCTTCGGGCGCTGCCTGGACAATTGAGGGTTTCACATTGCCGCCCGGCTGCGATATGTCAGCCGAGGACGGAAAAGGAGCCGGACGGGATGGCATTCGACTACGACCTTTTCGTGATTGGTGGTGGCTCGGGCGGGGTACGCGCGGCGCGTGTCGCGGCGCAGGGCGGCGCAAGGGTCGCGCTGGCCGAAGAGAGCCGCTATGGCGGCACCTGCGTGATCCGCGGCTGCGTCCCGAAAAAGCTCATGGTCTTCGCCTCGGAATTCCCCGACGCCATCGCCGAGGCGCGCGCCTATGGCTGGGACGTGACGCAGGGCGCCTTCGACTGGACGGTCTTTCGCACCAAGCTCCATACCGAGCTTGACCGGCTCGAAGGAGTCTATCGTGGCATCCT
>Ga0066646_10001257_pt1 | contig 11596 bp, 9 predicted proteins | sample CryGeyCG2114_250_3_FD_59511 | JGI IMG/M metagenome (GOLD analysis project Ga0066646, IMG submission 59511) | Groundwater microbial communities from aquifer - Crystal Geyser CG17_big_fil_post_rev_8/21/14_2.50 | ecosystem: Environmental > Aquatic > Deep subsurface > Groundwater | place: USA: Utah...
GATGATTTCAATGGCCTTACTTCGACTGGCACCTGGGCAACATTCATGGCCGATTTAAGTAGCTATGCAGGCCAGAAAATTCGCCTCCGCTTTAGGCTTGATCAAAGTACTGTAGGTTCTAATGGCGTGGATGCGGGTTGGTATTTAGATGATCTAAGTATTTCTATCGAGTGAAAGGCCAACACTTTAAGTCAGTTACTGTGATCCTTAGGGTTAGACTTTGTAGCGCTGGTGAACGGGAAAGGCATTGCCTTTCCCGTTGATACTGGACGGGGAGAAATCGGGTCGGTGGCAATTGGGAATCTAGTCTCTACCCATAATTGATTAAAACTAAAACGTTTGAGATATCGTATGAAGCAGATTTATTACCTATTTATCTTGCTACTTGTAGGGTGCAGCTCAATGTCCCCTATGGGTGCAGATTATCCTAAAGAACAGACGACTATGCAGATAGACCAGAACACAATTGAATTCGGTCCAGGATTCTTAATGCGTTATCGAGGCTTGATGGACGCCGAAGAAAAATCGAAAGCATGGGAAATAGCGAAAGATCTTCACAAGGCATTGAAAGAAGGTAAAACGCCAGACAGAGAGCACAACCTTAAATACGAAGCTAAGAGAGATCATGAACTTACCATTATAGGCAACATATTCTCTCCTCTACGCTCATTAAACTATGTTTCGGGTATCGTAACCTACGAAGATAGCGAATGGGCAAACAATCTTTCGTCACTCGTCAGCTTCTACGAGGGAATTCTGAAAGACCGAATCGATCCAACATTCAAGAAAATAGATCTACAACTTGGTTACACCCACAAATGCATTCGTGGGTGTGGAGAAAATGAGATCAATAAGCTCTATGAGTTCAATAGCAGTAAAGAAATTGTTAAGCCTGAAGGTGAGTTTGTGCCTAAGCGATTTTACGCTTCAGTCTGTATGCTAAATCAATCACCTGTACATAAGCTAAATGCCTTTTTATATGATGACTCAAACAAGCGAAAAGCAAAATACACAAACCCTAGGGATGGTTTTAATATTCATTTGATGGTCGCACCTGAAACAAGTGTCTTAGAAGGCTCTGAAGATTCATTAGAAGTCATAACCGGTATTAACAAATATTGTCATGGCCCGAAAGATGGCAGGGACCTTTTTGCATATAAATTTGGAAGAGATGTTTACCGCTTAATATCCAAATCAATACCAGAATACTATTCAACTCTTAATTTTAATGATGATTTTGCACTCTACAGTGGCGAAATATGGAGGTTAAACGAATTGGGAGATGCAAATAAGTTCCACGGAATTAAAACTTTAAACTAAAGCAATAACTACTCAAGGTGCAAACTATGAAATACATTAAACAATCCCTCACTGTTCTAAGTATTCTTGCAGCTCTGATATTGTCAGGCTGTTCCTCAATAAAGCTTGTCAATGCGCAGGATCCAGATTATCAGAAAATCACAAATTATGAACCTGTCCAGGGCAAGGCTGTTTTATACATTTACAGAACAAAGCTTTCTGACTTTCAAGGTATGGCAACAACAGTTGATATTGGTTCTGAAGAATTGGAAATCTTCTCGAATATGCTTCATCGTTTTGAAATTCCAGCTGGCAAATATAGCATGGAGCCAAATGGAATAGGTATGTTTGCCATTGAAGATGAGCTAGATATTGAACTAGAAGCCGGATCTGTGTATTTCGTTGAGTTAAGGCACGAAAGTCGTTTTGGTATTCCAAACAAGAGCGCTCTGCTGCAGAAAACTAAAGAAGATCTAGAACAAGTAATGGCATCAGATAATTTGAATATTGCTGTGATTAAAGTCATCTAAGTTTGTTGCCAATATAAAACAAAAAAGTGACAGGGATGTCACTTTCTTAAAAGTATTGCAATGAGCGAACCTAGGGGGCACTGAAAACTTAATAACTTAGCCCAACAGAAAGTTAGAAATGACGGCCAAGGTTGTTTTATTTTATTGATCCCTGCGTCTACTTTGTGCTCTTAGCCTTCGATCATTCGATATTTCAATAAAGGCCGCTTTTGCTCAACTTCACTAGTTATCGCAATTTATAAACTGGCTAAATTATCCTGAATGCAGTGATCAGTCGAGTGACAGCTTGCGGATTTTTATGCTGTTCGCTGTGACTTAAGATGAAATCTTAGGATGGTTGCTAATGGAAAAAGTTAACAACTTTCTTGTTTTGTTAACATCTTTATTGTCCACCCACAGGTATTTTGATTGAAACAATACCATTATTTTTATTTATTATTTGAAATGTCTGCCACACGCATCTAATCACACCCTAGATGTTAGTCTTAATCAGACTGATAAGTAGATTATTTAATGCAACATCATTAACCCAATGATATTCGCTCTTGGCACAAGTGAGGTTATTAACGAACTCAAATTTATTCAGTACTAATCTGATCGAACTCAATACTTTGTGTCAGAACTGGCCACTTACCTACACCTAATTTCAATAGGTCAGATCTAGGTTGACTTAACATTCAATTGTTATTTTAGTTGCCATCCTTAATGGAGTTGAGAGCTTCCCACAGGTCATCGATATCCTCGGGTCTGGATTCAATATTTTGGGATGGATAAACCACGGCATCCGTCAATCCTTCCATTGCGTCTATAACTGATTCTTTCGCCGCATTCTCAGGCTGTCCAGATAATGTGTTCATTTCGACCATATTGTTAAATATTCGCTGAGCTTTAGTTAAGCCATCTTCATCCGAAACAGATTTGAATATCCAGTGATTCTCTGCCTTTGAAAGAGTCAGATTCATTCTAGCAAGGAAGTCATTATCTTGGTTGGTATTGGTTTCTCCATCAGGATCGGATTTTCCGATGTCAGGAATAGGTTGCATGAGATCATCCATATCCATGCCTTCGAAATCATTGGATAATTCCTTCATTGTATCTTCATTATTGATTACTGGCTCGTGTGTTTGACTCTGTTTATTAGAGCTAGTTTGTGATTCATTAAGTATTTCTAGGGTCTTTGACAGGTCAGATGGCTCTTGGGAGTCTATTGATGGGGTGGTGCTTCCATTAGGAGATGCATCGATATGTTTCGAATCATTTGCCTGGAGTTCATCGCCCAACGTGGCCATAAATCGCCATGGCCATTTGTTATCTTCTATGAACCCCTTGATTCCTGATATGCGATCAAGCGTAGCGATATGTGGAACCGAAACAGTATCCTTACCGTCTACAATCCTCTCCATTTCGATATTACGCATGACTTTATTTTGTAGGAGCTCAAGGATGTCAGGCTCTGGTGCCTTGATCTTGAGCATGCGATTTATACGAAAGTTTTTTACCAACTTTTTATCATCGATGCCGTGGTGAAATATCTGAACCCTGTGAATATTCGCTCTCTCGAATACGTGACCTTCTCCTTCTCTCTGCTCCTTTAGATCCTGGAAGTTAATTCGCTCCGCTTCTCTCACGCTAGCGGATAGGTTTGTTTTATAGGTGTCCATACCATCTGTGTCATGCTCCCAACCGGCACCTTCTGCAACCTTCATAGTGCCAGCGAGTTCTTTGAACTTCTTCCAGGTAATTTCAGGATCTTCCAATGCCATCAATATTTTCAAACGGGTATTGCCGAATATCATATCAGCTTCTTGTTCAGATGCCCGGACAAAGCCTGCGAGGTCCTGTCCCGCAAACACAACCGACATCCCGAGTCCACGACCCTGAGTTGCGGTGACGGCAAAACCATCAACCGCTACTTCAGCGTACTCATCAACAATAATTATTGTTGGAATCCTTAGGTCGATAGGTAGTGAATCAATTACATCCTCTCTATCGCCTTCTGCGCGACCACCAAGACCCTGACTCATAGCAGTCCTGATGCTTGATAAAACAACCTTGCCAAGTGCAGCCCGCTCTTCACTGGCTTGCTCCATTGCTGGCACAAGGACCACGAGGATTCGATTGTTCATTACGATATCTACAAAGTCTGCTTCTGCTAACTCAGTCTCGTAGATGTGCCCATAGGTACCAGCTAAGTTTGCAAGTGTCCTTGCGAAATAACCTTCGGCAAAACCAAATTGGCGATGAACTTCTTCAGCTTGTTTTTCCGGAGCAAGATTAGGGTTAAAGCCAGGTAAGGATTTAAGGAAGGTTCTTATTACCATCAGAACTCGCTCTGAGAGTTCAATATTTTGGTAATGGATTCCATTTACTTCTATATGATTCTTTGCCAGAGCCATAAATTTCTCGACTGAGATATATTCCCCAATAAGGCTTGGGTAAATATTTAGAACCCCTTTGTCTCTCAATTCTACAAGCGCCGGCATCAAAGTTCGCAGCATTGCGATCGCTCTATCTAAGAAGTACTGGTTATCGCCTCCGCCTGCAGGTAGCAGGCCCGTTAAGGTTTGAACGGCAGTGTTTGCGGTGCCTTGAGCAAAGGGATTGGTTGTATTCGATAGTCGTTCCCAATACCGCTCTTTCAAAGAGCGATTGCCTGTGAGGTAGTTGATGACACGAATGTCATCATCCCTTCCAAATATTCTGGCTAGTGTTGCAAATTGAAATAGCAATTTTGGTGCTGCTTTAGCATCAACATAAATGATTCCACCACCCATGCAGAATGCGGTACAAGCAGATAACGAAATAAGTGTTTCTGTTTTACCAGCGCCGGTTGTTCCAATAAGGAGCATGTGTGTTAAAAGGTCTTTACCGGCAACCCATACTTCAGCCTTACCCTTGCGTAAATTACCCAATAAAATAGTGCCACTTGCTTTATTGTACTTGTTAGTTTGACCTGGTTTCGGGTCGTTATAATCTGTTTGTGTGGAGAGAGAGGAGGGCAGCTTCATCGGTAGTGATCGGTTGGGACGAGCACTACCAGACCATAGCGCCAAAGTGATCGATATTGGTATAGAAATCCAAGCGATAATTGGATTGTAGAACGGTGCAATAGTGAGTAGCAACAAGGTGCCGATGGTAAGATCCCATTTCGGCGCTTCATCACGCATAAATTGTGTAAAACGGCGCGTATCTCGATAGGCAACCTCTTTTCTTACGCGAGAATGTTCCTCAGGGGCTCTAAACTGTACACTCATTTTTCATGCTCCTGTATATTTCGGAAGATCTTCAGGTAACGGCAACCAGCCTTCTTTTTCCCGAAGATACAATTCAAATTCTGAGACGGCTGTTTCAACGTATGGTTTATGAAGTGGACCTTTTACTGATTTCTCAGCGATCTTATGTGCTCTGGGCCCTGCACCTTCAGTCCATCCACATTGGCCTCCTTCCTGATTGAGTGAATACCATAGAACGCGGTCTATAACTTTGAGCCATAAAAATAGTGATGTCCCAAGGCGACCTTTTTCTCTAGCAGCCTCCAGCATTCTGGCCATAACAGTGGTTACGTAAGCGTGTGAATTAATAAGTTCTTGAATGCGTTCAGTGCTTTCATATTTTTTAATTAACTCGTCGGTACCTGTAACATCTATACTCGCAACATTTTTTTTCTTCTTTGGCGGTATCCAACTACGATTAAACTGATCTAATAGCGCAAAGCTTGCATCTTTGTCGCCGGAGGCAAAGGCAATCAATGCAGCGTAAAGTCCCCTTATGAATGGAGGCAAATCATCGGAGCCTGTCCATGCTGCCCCAAGTTGTTTGATAAAGAGCGCTTCTGTTTTATTTCTATCGAGAATGCAACGATTATGTAGCTTTGCTATTCCCTTGGCATAGTTGTCTTGAATGAATTCATATCCCTCCTTCTTTGACATCGCTTTATCAAACGTAGGGGTAACTATTTCTGGCAATAGGTTTTCCTTAAAATCAATTTTATATGCGGTGATCAACCCATTTTTGATGGCAATCCGTATCGGTGATTCCTCTCTTCGGAAATATCCTTGGTCAGGATCGATTTTCAACAAATCTTCAATTACAGCTGGTCTGATCTGAGGGAACTGGGACATGGTGTTCTGTGCAAGTGTGAAAATGTTCATCACACGTGAAAGTCGGGCAGCCTTTGACCTTTTCCATACATAGGTTATTGTCGCTATGGCAACAAAAGGAGAGAACATACGAGCGCAATATCCGAATATCTCCATCATGTCCACAAACTGCTTGAAGTTCACCTGCCGTGGATCAGTTCGTGGAATCCAATATCTTAATGCTGGAAGATCATCTATGACTGCTTGTGGAATAAGATAGTTTATGATGCTAGGTGGAATACCAATTGACGTAGAAAATGAATAACCTGACTCTAGAATCGGAAGCGAAATCCAGGCACATTTAATTGCAACCCATGAAATATATGCGTGAAAATTAAACCATATCACGGCAAATAAAAGTGCGAGGAGAGCGAGGGCGCCACCAACAATCATTAATACATCGTTGTTGTTATTGTAGTAGGAGCTTTTAGCGGACATACTACTTTCCCTCCAAAAGAATTTTTAGGTTATTGATCCACTTTTCTTGATATTTCAGATTTACTGTCGATGTTTTTGAATGATAGTTAGCGGCTACCTTAAAGAAGGCATCCCAACCAGTTATATTTTCCTTTCCTGCCTCATCCAAACGAAACCTAATAATATAAGCACCAGCCATTAAGTTTATGCAGCCGTTGTATCGGATATCTGTGGGCACGACATTGAATTTTTGGTAGAAGGTTTCCCAGTTGACGCTGTTTATCTGCATTGGCCCGACATCCCATGTGCCATCGGTATTCTCTCTTATGTGTCCTGGATCAGCCCCTTCTGTTCGTAGATATGCATCTAGCACGATATCTGGGATATGGAATTGTTTGGATATTTTTGATTTGCAGTCAGGTGTGATTGCCGATACTTGGAACTCATATGGAGTTGAGTTCACAGCTATTGCTTCCATATCCGCATATGATAGGTCAGCCATCATTTGAGGCCTCCTCATCCACTATTGAATCTTCTAATTCCTGAAGCTTACGAATGATCCATTTATAATCTCGAACAGTTTTGTAAACCGCTAAAGAGCCAATAAGAAGGCAAACAATACTTGCCACTATATAAGGGTTTAACCAGGTGATAACGAAGCGATCTTCATTTCCTGGGTGAAAACCCAGCAACATGAAAACGACTCCTAGAATGAAAAATCCGATCCAAATAAAAATTGAAATGATATTTACTTTCAATGCTCGAATTAAGTAATCCCTGTTAACTTCGACACTTTCATTTACGTCAGTAACTTGCTGCTTTAACTCACTAATAGACAGCTTGGTCATAGTGCCGGCACGATATCCTACGGCTCCAAATATGTTTGACCATGCTCTCTTGTAGACGGGGTCTCGCCAAACAGCTATAGGAGATGTAATGGTTCTAGCGATTCCCTTCGGCTTGTAATGTTCTTTCGGCAACACTAATCCCATGCTTTTTTGTTCAATACTTTGATTTTGATCAAACGAAATTGTATGAGCGCGTGCAATGGCACGTTCTTCAGCTTCTTTGGCATCCTTTGCCCAAACTCTCACTGGCAGTTCATGAACGGTGCCATGATCCTCAATGCAAATTGGGACTTCAAATTCCTGTCCCTTGCCAGTTTTTTGTAAATATATGTCGTAAATGCCATCTATTAGTGAGCGTGCCATTAATTCACCATCCTGCTATTGACATAAATAGCCGTGACAAAACTATCCATTGCCGTGCGAAATCTTCGATAAATATCTTCAAAAGAAAACGCTATAGTTTCTTTTGATTCGGAAATTGATAAATGCCTTCGATTGTCTTGAAAATGCTTGAATTCACTACGGATAACAGACACGAATATACGGCTGGCCTGTATGGTTATGTGGTGCCTGACTTGATCAGCATCTTCATATGGAATGTGGAATTGCGTTAGTTTGTCCACCGCTTTATTGCATGACATGTGAAGGTCTTTGACACACTTCATGTAAACGTCTTCATCGAATGGAATATGAGGATCACTATTTAAAGCATTAAAAATATCGCCACTTCCTATAATGTTTGCGGTTATTTCGCTTCCAGGTAGAGTGTTGAAATCAGATGACCGATATTCTGCACTAATACCGGTTTTTATAAGTGCTCGGGTGATAGGTAGCACCCATTCGTCAAATATTTCTTGGGAGTTTTGCCAATTTTCCGCAATGACACGAATGCAAAATGCGTTAATTGCAGCTCTCTCAGAATCCGATATCGGGATGGCTTTTCTATCCAGTTCACTGTGAACATCTGTAATGAGCATTTTTGCAGATGAAAGCATTTCGTCGATATCTTTATCGATTTCTATACTTTCACAACTCAATGCAGCGGAAAAGAACGGGCCACATGTCTTTATGCCATTAACGATCGCAAAAAGGGTGTCATTTTCGATGGAGTCGTTTCGCTCATCGTGCTCATCGACAATCCCTTGAAGAGCTTCAAGAGCTGGATTATCTACGGTCACTCGGCACTCCTAAAGATTGCTGTTTTAAGGAAACTTGTTGCTTGGTCGCAACTTGTAAGGCCGAATGTAATTTTGCTGCGGATGTTTCAGAGAAGCCGACCGTGGGATTCACAGTAGGCATATAATCCAAACATATTTGATTTCCGTAGAACTTAGTGTCTAGCTTACTTGTAAGAGACATGGTTTCATGAAGGACTTCGCTCAGAAATCCCAAAGTAGTTGCTATACTAATTTCAGGAGAGTTCATTACGACCCGCGACATCAACAACCCTTTTACATCTTCAATGGCTTTTAGTTGAAGCCCAATTACAGGTATTCCACTTAGTCCAGATGCTTGCTGTATCTGCTGTATTCGTTCAACAAATAAAGGAAGAAGACCGTTGCCCTCCATACACTCTCTGATTGAGAATTCGTTTCCTTTCAAAAAGACAGTATCGACATTATTTAATGCAGCATATTCAGAAAAGCTTGCAGAAAGGAATGAAATTACAGTGGCGTTGCCAGCGGGTTCTTGATAGTCGCAGTTAGTGCATGTTGTGGGCTTCCCCCCTAGATTATTAGAGAGCTTTAGTAGGCTGTTACATGCAGGACAGAACTTAAGATATGCACTTGGGATGATTTTCTTGGTCATAGTTACCACTCTGCGTGTTTACAATTAGGAAATTGGTCGCAACCCAAAAATGTTTTGGCGGGTAAGCCTTTCTCTCTGTTTTCTTTCATAATGCGCGTTCTCATAACACCGGATCTTCCATTCTTAATGCACTCTGAACACGCATTACCATCACCTTTGAGCGGATAGAGGGGACCCATCTTGAAGTCCTTATAGGCATTACCACACTCCCTGTTAGTGCACGGCCAGAAACTTCCAAACTTACCCATTTTCCGAATCAACGGAGATTTGCATTTCTCGCACAAAAATTTATCGTCAATATTTACATTGATATCTGGAGGCGAGTCCTTGAGTTTATTAATTTGGGTTTCTGTCCAACTAACAAGATTGCGTTCAAATGCGTTGTGATCAAGTCGTCCTTCAGCAATACCTTGTAACGCGGATTCCCATATGGCGGTCATGGTGGGTGTCTTAAAATAAGCTGGAAAAAAAGGAAACACGTCCCTGCCGAGCGCGGTAATGAGGAGTTTTTTGCCATCGACACGAATGTAACCAACCTTTTTAATCCGCTCAATTATGTCGGCACGCGTGGCTTCAGTGCCAATTCCATCACTTTCTCTAAGTTTTTGACGGATTTTAGGATCGTCAACGTACTTTGATATGTTTGATAAAGCCGCAATAAGCAAACCTTCCGTAAAGTACTCAGGAGGCCTAGTCTTTTTATCGGTGACTTTTGAGTCTTTGATTGATACTGATTCACCTTTAGTGATGATAGGAAGCGTGTTTTCTTTCTCAGTTCCGTCGGCTTCCTTAAGCAATGACTTCCAGCCAATAGTCGTTACAATTTTACCCTTTGACTTGAATTCGTATCCCTTCACTCCGGTTATTATCGAGGTAGATTTGAATTCATGCTTTGGCATAAATTGAGCGACAAAACGAACCGCTACTGCGTTATATATGTTTATAAGAACATCTTTATCGCCAATCGCTTTTGATTTCTTGTCTTTTAATGTCAGTGAATCGTACTTTGAGAAATCAGGTACACACGAAGTAGGAACAATACCGGTGTGGGCAGTTGTCTTAGCGTCGTTATAGCAACGGGGTTTTACTTTAAAGTTGAAGGGTAGGGTTTTAAAATCAATGGTGGTCGCGATTTCTACAACGTTTGCAATTTCTGAGGCGTCTTTAAAATCACCTTCACTCAAGTAAGAGCAATCTGTTCTAGGATATGTTAACGCTTTTAGGTCTTCATATAAATATTGGCAGGCATTAAGTACCTGTTTGGCGGAATATCCCCATTTTTGTGAACAGAACGTCTGTAGCTTTGAAAGTGAAAAAGGTAGAGGCGCGGCCTCAGATTTATCTTCTACTTTCACATCTTTAACAATGCCTTGACCAGATCGAATAAGTGCATCTACATGCTCAACTTTCCTCCGATCAATACAATATCCTTGCTCATCAGTAATCTCTTCTGGTATTTGCCATTCGGCAGAATAACGCCCATTTTCAGCAAGAAAGCTAACCTCTAACCCAAAATGGGCGAGCGATTTAAAATTTTCAATTTCTATACACCTGTTGTATACGAGTGCAAACGCAACGGTTTGGACACGTCCAAGAGATAGTGTTCCTTGAAATCCTTTCTCTTGGGCGATACAGGTGAAAAGACGCGTAAAGTTAATCCCTACTAGCCAATCAGCATGTGCCCGACATTGCTCCGATAGCGATAGTGAACGATATTCACTGTTAGGCTTGATTTTCGAGAAAACCTTTTTCAATCCCTGTGGCGAGAGATCGTCTGGCCAGACCCTGAATACCGGGCCTTTAAATGAGGAGTGTTGTATTACCAGATCGCACAGGAATTGGCCAGAGCGGTCGGCATCTGACGCATTGTATATACGCGTGGCTTTGGCACACAAAGAATTGACTATATTTAACTGATTCTTTGACTTTTCTATCGCTCGATACTTAAAGGTAAGAGGTATGATTGGCAGTGTTGATACACGCCATGGACTTCCCCATTCACCACTATATTCATCGGCATTATAGAGCTCATAAAGATGACCGAAACACCAAGTCATAATCCAGCCCTGACCAGAGATGAAACCCTGTTTGGTTTCCATTTTCTGGCCAGCGGAGAGATGTTCCGCTAATGTTCTGGCTAAACTTGGCTTTTCCGCTATATACAGATCCATAACACACCCACTCAATTTGCATTCGTCGAGTTTGTTTGAGCGGATGTGGGCGTTCAATAAAAAAGTGTCAAAAAGCGCAGTTTTCTAACCTACACGCGGTCTGGCTGCCTGTTTAGAGATGGATTCCAGTTCTTGCTCGAAATCAGCAACTTTATTGTGTTGTTCTGCCACTTCGTCATTAGCCGCATTTGACAGCTCGGTATTAAGATCGCGTTGTTCTATCAATAAAGTTTCTAGCTCCTCTTTATGTTTAAACGGTTTGGTTGCAGATTCTTTCAAGGACGTTATCGCGGCCTCATGTCTTTGAATATCCCTTTCTGCCCACTTGATGTCTCGTTCGAGTACGTTATTAAACAGTAGTAGTGAATCGACCATGCCTCGGA
>Ga0066646_10001260_pt1 | contig 11572 bp, 12 predicted proteins | sample CryGeyCG2114_250_3_FD_59511 | JGI IMG/M metagenome (GOLD analysis project Ga0066646, IMG submission 59511) | Groundwater microbial communities from aquifer - Crystal Geyser CG17_big_fil_post_rev_8/21/14_2.50 | ecosystem: Environmental > Aquatic > Deep subsurface > Groundwater | place: USA...
TAGAGGAGAAAATGAAGGCCTGTCTATCATGGCAAGGAGACTATCCCAAATTAACCCTTTCAGAGCTCCTGGGCAAACTCGAGCACTCCCCTTCTCTCTTTGATAAAATTGTCGCTGTGAGACTGAAAGCCAAGCTCCAAATGCCAAAGTGGAGACACCAACTGCGTGAGCAGATGAAACACTCAGATAAAACCTTTCACCAATTTGCCTATGAGTTACTAGATGATAAGTCTTATTGAAAAAGCTTTTTTCTTAAAAAAAATGCGCCTTTTTAGCGAACTAGATCTTGAAGTCTTGCTTGCTGTTGCAGAAAAGCTCCATGAAGATGAGTACGACAAGGATGAAAAGGTATTCATACCAGGTCAGGTAGCAAACCGGATCTATTTAATTGCCTCTGGGACTGTTCAGATCCAAAATGAGAAGATGCAGCCCATTTGCGAGCTCCATGGGGGTGACTATTTTGGGGATGAGTCAATTTTTAATGATCGGGCAAGAGGCTATGCAGCTACTTGTAAAACAGATTCTCTTCTCCTCACCCTTTCTAGAAGCCATCTTCTTTCCATCATCTCAGAGTGCCCTTCTGTTGCGGTAACGCTCCTTCAATCCTACTCTCAAATCTTACCGTGTAGACATCTATGAAAATCCGTACCCGCTTGCTATTATTCCTCCTTCCTACCCTCATATGCAATATCGTCCTTTTGACCACTCTCATTGCCTATAATTGGAATAGCCTTATAAACATCAACCTCCAAATAGGACTTATTTTTTCGGCAGGGCTTACTATATTCATCATGATTGGGTCCCTTTTCGTTCTCGCTAACAAAATCTCTAGACCTGTCCAAAAGCTCAATAACTCCGCACTTGCCATTGCGGCCGGTCAATACGGGGAGTCGATTCAAGTGAAAGGGCCCAAAGAGATTGTAGAACTTGCAAATACTCTAAATACTATGAGCGAGTGTCTTCACGAAAACATCAACCGCTTGAGGGAAAACTCCCTATTAAGAGAAAGAATGTACGGGGAGTATGAGTGCGCCATGCTTTTGCAACATATGATGCTTCAAAAGAACATTGATGATTGCGTATCCGATGCTGTTGCGATTAAACCTATTACCTTTTTCTCAGAAAGCCCCAGAGGGCTACTTTTAGACTTCCCCAAGCAAGAAAACCCTGACCATTTTCAAATTCACTTGGCTGAAGCTGAAGAAGAAGGCTTTGAAGGGATGTACCAGCTCCTTACTAAATATAAGCTGGCTAAAGAAAGTCATACCCACTCTTCACTCCTTTTAGACCATACCAATGCAACCCTCCAAGTCAACGGTCCCCATATCCCATTATATTGGTCCCTTGATGAGGAAAAATTCCTCCCCTTATCAGATATCTCAAAAGTAGAGTCAGGAGATTATATATTTTTCTTTAATCAAGGCCTTCTCCGATTTTACAAGGGGAAAAATCAAATTGCAGACCTACTCAACAAAGTACTTAAAGTATTTGCATCAGATGGTTTAGAAACCACAGCTACGATGATCCACAAAGAAATCTCCTTTGCCACTAAGCGCAAAGATCTTGAAGAAGATATCCACCTCCTTTGCTTTCAGATATTAAATATATAAATAATTTTAATTAATAATCTATTTAAATTTAATAGATAATTTAATATAATATACTCATAAATATAATAATCATGATATAAAACAAAGGAATACATATGAGCTCAGCAATAAATACAATTATGGGTACAGCCCAGAACTTTGCGTGTGATGCAGCAAAATCTGATAGCAAAACAATCAAACAGCAAGGATTTAATGTGGCAAACGAAGCCATCGGAGCCCAATTAGCTATAAAGAGTGTGGGAGAAGCGCTTCTCAACTCATTACCAGGTAATGAGGACCAAAACAGTTTAAGGAACGCGATCACTACAATGGACAAGTTGATCGAGGAAACTGATGGTGTACTAGATGCAACAGAGAGTAAGCCTACTTGCGGACAGAAAGTAATGAAGCAACTTCAAACTTTTAAAACAGGTTTAGTAGTAGGTCTTTTAGCCTATACTCCGACAAGAGCTATGATAGCTAAGACTGTAATAGTTGCAGGGCAGATGTTGAGTATTGGTTGTGCTAAATATTTCCCTACCGACACTTCTGGATCAGAAAAGTTCCCAGGTACTTTTGCGAACGCAACAGGAACCACCTAATATTTAAAAATTAGTGCCAGCTCATAAGCTGGCACTCATTTTTCTTTAAGCGTTAACTTTTCGAGCTTCGATGTAAGTAACGACATCACCTACAGTCTTTAACTTCTCAGCATCTTCCTCTGAAATTTCAAAACCAAAACGCTCTTCAAAAGTCATAATTAACTCAGTTAGATCAAGCGAATCTGCATTGAGGTCTTCTACAAAAGACTTTCCTAGTGTAACATCTGCAATATCAACGCCTAATTGTTCTACGATAATTTCAATGACTTCTTTTTGTATTGTCATAATTCCCTTTTTTGTTTTTGTGTATAAATACTTAAATAACCATCCCGCCATCAACAGTCAGCACTTGACCTGTAATATAAGAAGCTAGATCACTGGCTAAAAATAAAGCAGCCGCAGCAATATCTTCTGGCTGACCAATCCGACTCATTGGGATTTTAGAGATAATTGCCTCTTTCACAGGCTCTGTAAGAGCTCCTGTCATTTGTGTCTCTATGTAACCCGGCGCTATACAGTTAGCTCGAATTCCTCGACTAGCTAGCTCTTTAGCAAGAGATTTTGTAAATCCAATCATCCCAGATTTCGATGCTGCATAGTTAATCTGTCCCGCATTTCCTGTAAGGCCAATTACCGAAGATATATTAATAATTACCCCACATCTAGCCTTCATCATGGGTCTTGTTAAAGCTTTACAGGTGTTATAAACAGACTTTAAATTTACGTCCATGACAAGATCCCAATCATCTTCACTCATCTTCATCAATAAATTATCCCGAGTAATTCCTGCATTGTTTACCAAGATATCTACTTTACCAAATTCTTTTAAAATTTTTTCTACAGCCTCATTCACTTCCCCACTGTCTGAGACATTCAGCAAATGACAAGAAAGTTTTTGATTAGGGTCTATTTTAGCCCCTTCCATTTCCGCTAAAGCTTGTAGGGACCTTTCTTTATTTGTTCCAAAAATAATGACATCGGCCCCGTTTTGCACATATTTAGTGGCAATCGCTTTACCAATACCCGCTGTTCCCCCAGTTATAAGGGCCACTTTTCCTTTAAGTAATTGCATGACTTACCACCTCTAAATCCCCGACTTTATCAATCGATCCCATTAAACTAATCCCCATTTTTTTATTAAGGCCCGTTAAGGTTTTTCCGCAGCCAATTTCAAGAAAATACTGAACGCCCGCTTCCTTCATTGCAGAAATTCCCTGCTCCCAACAAACCGATTGAGTCACTTGTAAAATTAAATTTTTTTGTATTTCCTTTGAATCTTGAACAAAATTACCCGGCACATTCATCACAAATTGGATATCACTCTCTTGAATGGTGACCCCATTTACAAAGGGGGCGAGCCCATCCTGAGCTACTTGCATAAGTCCGCTATGAAAAGCGCCGCTGACAGTTAAAGGCAAAGTTCTTTTGGCCCCCCTTTCTTTTAAAACTGCTGCTGCTAACTCAACCCCTTCTTTAGTCCCAGAAATAACAGTCTGCCCTGGAGCGTTAAAGTTGGCTACCCAAACATCTTTTAGTCCCCTTACCGCTTGCTCAATACTTTCAGAGTCCAGTCCTAAAACTGCCGCCATAGTACCTGGGACCTTGAGGCAGGCTTCATTCATCAAGCGAGCTCTTTCCTTAACTAGGAGAAGCGTATCTTTAAACCCAAGTCTTTTAGATGCACAAAGTGCTGTATATTCACCTAAGCTAAGACCTGAGCAAACATCGGGCTTAATGTGAGGCAGTTGCTCCTCTACAGTTTTTAAAATAGCCATGCTCGTCACAAAGATGGCTACTTGGCTATATTTAGTTTGAGTAAGGAGAGTGTCAGGTCCCTCAAAGATAATTTTACTTAAGTTTTCATTTAAGAGTTCATCAGCTTCCTGGAAAACTTCCTTTGCAACAGAAAAGGAATCAAAAAAATCCTTACCCATTCCCACATACTGAGCCCCTTGACCGGGGAAAATAAACGCTTTTTTCATTCGGCCCTCAATACTCCGGCACCCCAGGTAAGTCCTGCTCCAAACGCCGTAAGCAGTATCCTTTCACCCTTTTTTAAAGGAGATTTTTTCAATAATTCATCTAGAGCAATTCCTACAGATGAGGCTGAAGTATTCCCATATTTGTGCACCGTTTTAACAATCCTTTCAGATGGCAAGTGTTCAAATCGTTTCGCAATGGCATCGATGATTCTTAAATTCGCTTGATGAGGGATTAACCAACTAATTTCATCTTCAGTAAGTCCCAGTGAATCAAGACAATCCTTGCAAGCAGATTCCATTCTTCTGACTGCATGCTTAAAGACCTCATTGCCTGCCATTTTTATATAGTGAAGTCCCCCCTCAACTGTCTCTACAGAAGCTGGAGCCGCACACCCACCACCTGGCATAAAAATAAGTTGAGACTGCTCTCCATCAGCGCCAAGTTGCACCCCCTCAATAGAGAGCCCTTTTCCTTCACCTGAAACAACACAAGCAGCAGCACCATCCCCAAAAAGGACGCACGTTGAGCGGTCTTTATAGTCGGTAATTGCAGAGAGTTTTTCAGCAGTGACAATCAAGACATTTTTATAAGTGCCACTTTCAACAAAAGACTTTGCCATTAAGAGGAGGTATAAAAATCCAGTGCATGCAGCTTGAATATCAACCGCTGCCGCCCTTTTAGCTCCAATCTCTTTTTGAATGAGGCAAGCTGTACTTGGAAAAAGATAGTCAGGGGTAAGGGTTGCCACTAAAATAAAATCTATCTGTTCAGGGATAAGCCCTGCATCTAAGATGGCAGACTTTGCCGCTTTTGCCCCCATATGAGAGGTGAACTCGTCCGCTTTTGCGATACGCCTTTCTTTAATCCCTGTCCGGGTAACAATCCACTCATCAGAGGTCTCAACCAACTTCTCTAAGTCTTGATTGGTTAAAACCTTCTCGGGCAAATAGGACCCTGTACCTATAATTTTTGCTTTTCTATTCATCATATATTGGTTGGAAGTTTAGCCGATTGAGCTTTAAATTGGAAGATATGTTAGGATCACAAGGCATGGCCCAAAAACTACCAAAAGATCTTTTAACCCTCATTTCCTATTTAAAAAAACTCCCAGGAGTTGGAGCTAAAACCGCCGAGCGCTTTGCCTTTGAGTTCCTCTCATGGGAAAAAGGGTCCCTTCAGTTGCTGGGAAATGAATTAAAAGAAATCCAAGAAAAAATTCCCGCATGCTCAATCTGTGGCTGTCTTACAGATCGAGGCCTCTGCTCTTTTTGCAAAAGTAGAGACCCCTCCATCCTTTGCATTTTAGCATCACCGAGAGATGTATATGCAATTGAAGAAACAGGGAATTATCGGGGACTCTATCACATTATAGAGCATCTCTTATCACCATTAGATGGAAGATACACAAACACCTTGCGAATCGATCGAATAGAAAAACGGATCTTAGATAGTGAGACAAAAGAGATCATTATTGCATTTGATTCAACTCTTGAAGGGGACACCACAGCCCTTTTTCTAAAAAACAGCCTATCTCACTTAAACCTTTCCATCTCACGACTTGCTTTTGGACTCCCGGTTGGCAGTTCTTTAGAGTATGTTGACGGAGGAACCTTAGCACGCGCTTTTGTCGGAAGACAACTTATATAAGAGGGTGTCTACAAAGTGAGGGTTCGTCACTTTGTAGATACCCTCTAAGAAAAGGTCAAGCCTTTAACCTTGCACAAATTTTATTCACTTCTTATAATCGAGCAACTACACGGACGAAAAAATGATCAGATCAATTGCTCTTTTATCTATTTTACTAGCTAGCGCCACTGCTCCACTTATAGGAGCCGAACTTTATGATGAAAAACGGGTATCTCATATTGAAGTTATCATCGATGGTGAAGGTGAATATATTGATCCATCTCCAGTTTTATCCCGCTTAAAGACACATGAAGGGGACACTTTTTCTCAGCTTACTTTTGATAGTGACCTAAAAGAGCTTGCGTCTGAATACGACCGAGTAGAACCAAACTTAAGGTTAGAAAATGGTCAAGTCTATATCACAATTCATATCGCCCCCAAACCAATTATTCACCAAATTCAATGGGCTGGAAATGATCAATATAGCACATCAACACTGCAAAAAGAACTCGATATCGAGCCCAATACTGTATTTAACAGGCAGGAGTTCAATAAATCTTTCAATAAAATCAAACAATTCTACTTTAAAAAAGGGTACTTCGAATCACAAATCAGCTATTCAATTCAGCCCCTTAAAGACAACCAGATCGATATATTGATTGAAGTAGACGAAGGGCGCCCTGGTCATATCAAAGAGATCAATTTAATTGGGTTTACGAAAGCCGAAAAATCCGATATTTATGATCAGATCATCCTAAAAAACTACAACTTCCTCATTAGCTGGCTGACTGGATCAGGCATTTATAGAGATGAGGCGCTCGATCAAGATAGAATGACAATTATCAACTACCTCCACAATAAAGGATACGCTGACGCCCGTGTAGACATCCAGTTAATCGATGATCCTGAAAGTGGAAAACTAATCATTGATATCACAGCTCATAGAGGCCCTATCTATCGCTTTGGAGATGTCACTTTTAGTGGGAACAAACTTGTTACCGATGAAGAAGTGAACAAAAAAACAATCATTCACTCTGGAGAAAACTACTCACCAGAAAAACTCCATGAAACGACCCAAGCAATCAAAGAACTCTATGGCCAAAAAGGGTATATCGATGCAAACGTCCAATATGAAAGTTGCTTAAAAGAAAATGAGCCGATCTTTGATGTTCACTTCACAATTGATGAAGGGGAACAATATAAAGTAGGGCTTATCCATATCTTTGGAAATGTCTCTACAAAAAACAATGTTATCTTAAGAGAGTCGCTCCTTGTACCAGGTCAAACATTTGATGCAAGAAAACTAAAAGCAACGCAGCAAAGATTAGAGGCGATTGGTTATTTCAAAAGTGTGAATGTATATGCTGTAAGATCAGCTGATGATGATGCATTAGGTAGCACTTATCGCGATGTCTATATTGAAGTCGAAGAGACCACAACAGGAAATATAAGTCTCTTTATGGGCTTTAGCTCCATGGATGATGTATTTGGCGGACTAGATCTAACAGAGAGAAACTTTAATATCCGAGGAATTCGAAGAGCACTCCTTAAAGGAGAAATGTCGGCACTTAGAGGAGGGGGAGAATTCTTCCACGCTAAAGGGACCCTCGGTAGAAAACAAAACAACATACTTGTCTCCTGGATGAACCCGTACGTAAATGACACTCTTTGGCGCCTAGGTGTTGAGATCAGTAGAACCTTTAGTGAATTGCAAGAAAATGTTGTCGTTGTCACATATGGTGGATCTGTCTACACAAATTACCCGTTAACCTCTTTTTGGACAGTGGGAATGCGTCAAAGGATCAGACACTCAAGAGATAATTTAGAAATAAAACCTCTTGATGATTCTGTGATTGCTCAAAACTCTGTTAATACTGTCAAAGATGAACTCAACCAAGATGGTCTCATCTCCGCCTTTAGCGGGAACCTTAACTATGACTCAGTAGACAATGTCTATAAACCCCACAGAGGTTGGCGCTCTTACTTTGAAACAGAACTTGCCGGAATCGGCGGGAATTACAACTTCTTTAAAGTCAGCTACCTAAACTCCATCTATTTCCCTGTATGGTCAAAAGGGACACTTAAGCTCCGAGGGGACTTTAAATACATTTTCCCATTCGGAAGTACTTCCAATAACAAGGTACCTTATAGTGAGAGATTCTTCCTAGGTGGCGAGACATCTGTCAGAGGGTATAAGCCATTTTTATTAGGACCTGTTGTTGAACTATTGAATTCATCGGGTCAAAAAGAGTTGACAGACACCCCTTATGGAGGCCTTTCCTCCACCCTCCTTTCACTGGAGTACAATCAAGAAATTTTTAGAATGTTAGATGTCTTTGCATTTTTTGATGTAGGTAGTGTAACTTTTGGGGAACTGCAATTTAGCGAACTGCGCCCGAGTACTGGAGTGGGAGCCCGAATTGACATTGGCAACAGAACTCCAATCCTTGTTGGATGGGGTATACCTCTTGTCAGAAAAGATCGTCATGACCTTCGTCCGGGGAGTCATGATAAAAGATGGCAAAAAGTCTTCTTCTCTATGGGCGGACAATTTTAACAAATTTAAAGGAGCATGAACATGCGTAAAAATTTATTACTTTCAGCAGCACTAGGGTTAGGGTTATTTGCAATCCCGGCATCAGCATCTGAAGCACCTGCAATTGGCGTTGTTAATTTTGCCACTTGTGTTACTGAGTCTAGAGCTGGCAAAAAAGAACAAGCAAACATGGAAAACATGCGTAAGCAAATGTCTTCTCTTGTTGAAGATACAGAAAAAGAACTCAGAGAAATCGCAACTAGATTTGAAGATCCGGAGTACCTAGATAGCCTATCTCCAAAAGCAGAGGAAGATCTCAAAGTCAAATATCAAACGCTTCAAGAAGATTTAGGTCGTTACCAAAATCAATTCTATCAAGTATTGAACCACGCTAACTATCAAATGGTTCAAAAGATCAACAACAATATTGCTCAAGCAGCACAAGAAGTAGCGAATCAAAGACATTTAGACTACGTAATCAATAAAGAAGCTTGCTTTTTTGCACGTGCTGATTTTGATGTAACTGAATCTGTAATCTCAGAGATGGATAAAAACTTTGAAATTGCTGCTGCAGAAAAGCGTCTTTCTGAAAATGGTGTAGATCTCAACAACTCAGATGACACAACACTAGAAGTGGCTGAATAAGTGATATCTAAGAGCTATACTCTTGCTGAGTTGAGCGTTATTTGTAACGCTCAACTCATAGGTGATCCTAACCATACTATTTCTGGGGTAAACGCCCTAGAAGATGCAACAAGTAAAGATGCATCATTTCTTGCAAATGACCGCTATACTGAAGCGATGAAAAAGTCAAATGCTGGTGTGATCTGCATTTCTCCTAAAGATGACCTCCCTCATGGTCTAAATTTCCTTCTATCTGATGATCCCTCAAGACTTTTCCAATCAATAGCAGAGCTATACACCCCTACTTCCTCTTCTGGATTTACCGGCATCCATCCGACAGCCGTCATCCACCCACTTGCCAAGATTGCCCCTAATGTTACGATTGGACCCTATGTAGTGATAGACCGTGATGTCAAAATAGGCCCCAACACCTATATTGGACCCCACGTATCCATTGGATTTGAAGTTGAAATTGGGTCCGATTGCCATATCAACCCGCAATGTACCATCCGAGAGCGCTCTCTTATTGGCAACAGGGTCATCCTCCAGCCGGGAGTGGTAATAGGCTCCTGCGGTTTTGGCTATACCCCAGATCAATTGGGCAGATTTACTAAACTAGAGCAAATTGGAATAGTAGTCCTAGAAGATGATGTAGAAATTGGGGCTAATACAACCATTGATAGAGCCCGCTTTAAGGCAACAATTATCCGTAAAGGATCAAAAATTGATAACCTTGTCCAAATTGCCCATAATGTCGAAATCGGTGAACATAATGTAATTGCTGCTCAAACTGGGATTGCAGGATCCTCTAAAACGGGCAAGTATGTGATGCTAGGTGGCCAGGTTGGGATCGTAGGTCATGTTGAACTTGCTGATCAGGTTATGATTGCAACCCGTGGTGGCGTCAGTAAATCTCTTAAATCCGGTAAGTACCGGGGAAGCCCTGCCCTCCCCATTTCAGAGTTTCAACGCCAAGAGGTACACGTAAGAAAACTTGAAGAATATATACAAAGACTCAAAAAGATAGAGAAAAAGTTGCAATAGATTTCCCCTTCCCCGTATGAAGAGGAAGTATGATTGAAATCTATTTTAAAACTGTCCGGGACACTGAATTCAAGGCTATTTCTGACTACCGACCAGGAAGTTGGATCTATATCAAAGATGCCACCATAGAAGATTTGTCTAAAATTTCTGAAGCGACAGCCATTGATCTTAGTGAGCTCAGAGACTCTTTAGATAAATACGAACTCCCCCGTATTGAAAAGGTTCATGAAAACCTCCTCCTTTTTGTCCGCCACCCTGGAACCAATGAAAAAGGGCTCTATACAGATACTCTTACAATCATTTTAACTGGAACTCTTGTAATAGCCATATCCCCCCACCGAAGTGAAATCATTGAGCAGCTTATTTCTAGCAATACCCCGTTAGGAACAACGCAAAAATCAAAGCTGATTATCAACATCTTACTCAAAATTACGCAAGACTACACAAATAATATCAAAAAAGTAAGACACAGTATTCTTGGTTCAGAAGAGCTTCCACAAGTTGTGAACTCAGATACAATCATTGTCCTTACAAAAAATGAAGAGATCCTCAATCAATACCTAACATCCCTAGTCCCTATGAGAAATTTACTTGAGAATATGGCCTCAGGAAGATTTATGACATTTTATGAAAAGGATATTGATCTTCTAGAAGATTTAATGATTGCGATGCGTCAGTCCGAAGATGTGTGCCGGGTGAATATTAAAAGTATCCGATCACTGAGAGATTCATACCACATCATCTTCACAAATGACGTGAATAAGACGATTAAACTTCTCACTACACTCACAATCATCCTGAGCATCCCTGTAATTATCGTCTCTGCCTATGGAATGAACGTATCACTCCCCTTCCAGAACAAACCTCATGCCTTTGCCATGCTTGTATTTTTTACAGTTCTAGCATCTCTCACAGCCTTCTTTCTATTTAAGCGAAAGAGATGGCTCTAAAGGAGAAGGAGCGAGGGGTTCTCGAGGTACTTTTGTACTGATTTAAGAAATTTTGTCGCATCTGTCCCGTCAAGAACACGGTGATCTGCAGAGAGCATTAAATTCATCCTCTTGCCCACTACAACTGCTCCATTTTTCACCCGAGGACATTCTTCAATGCCTCCGATAGCTAGAATTGCAGCTTGTGGAGGGTTGATAATGGCACCAAAATCACTAATGCCAAGCATCCCCATATTGGATATTGTAAAAGAGCCCCCTTTATACTCTTCAGGCTGTAATTTGCCTAAACGAGCTCTTCCGGCCAGTTCTTTTACCTCGAGAGAGATTTCACCTAAGTTTTTGTAATCCGCATGTCTGATAATGGGAGTAATAAGCCCCCCTTCGACTGTGACAGCCACAGAGATATCAATAGTTTTAAATGAAATAATAGATTGATTGACCGAATTAAAACCGCTATTTGCGACAGGATTTTCCCGCAAAGCTAGAGCGCACGCCCTAATCACAAAGTCATTAAATGTTACTTTAATATTCCCCTTTTTAAGCTGCTCGCGCATTTCGAAAAGAGAGGATGGATCAATTTCCTGTCTAAGATAAATATGAGGAATAGAGGCTTTTGCT
>Ga0066646_10001266_pt1 | contig 11544 bp, 13 predicted proteins | sample CryGeyCG2114_250_3_FD_59511 | JGI IMG/M metagenome (GOLD analysis project Ga0066646, IMG submission 59511) | Groundwater microbial communities from aquifer - Crystal Geyser CG17_big_fil_post_rev_8/21/14_2.50 | ecosystem: Environmental > Aquatic > Deep subsurface > Groundwater | place: USA...
CGATCTGGTGCGGCGCGTGGTTTATGACTCGGCCTACTGCTTTAAATACAGTCCGCGTCCGGGTACACCGGCATCCAAGTCGGAAGATTCCGTGCCCGAAGAGGTCAAGGATGCACGCCTGCAGCGCCTGCTTGAGCTGACCCGTGAACAGTCGCGCGCCGCCATGCAGCAGCAGCTGGGCAAAAGGCTTGAAGTGCTGGTTGAGAAAGCCGGACGTAATGACGGTGACATGGAAGGGCGCACGGCTGACTTCAAGATTATCCATTTCAAGGGGCAGATGCGGCAGGTCGGGCAACTGATGCCGCTAACTGTGACTGAGGCCTATGGCCAGTCGCTGCGCGGTGAGTTGATACTTGCCGGCGACTGAATCGATGACAGTCGCGCTGCATCTGAAACCTTCAGATGTCTTGTCATTGCAGAATTTGTGCGGGGCCGGAAACTGGGTGCTCAACAGGATTGAGCAGCACTACGGTGTCCGTTTTCTCGGGCGGCCCGGAGCATGGGAAATTGAAGGGGATCAGGCTGAACTTGCCGTTAAGGCTGTGTTTAAGCTGATCCGGCTGTTTGGCAGTCGCCCCGGCGAACTGACCCGTGTTGATGTTGAAGGCGTATTAAAGGACACCGTTGTGGAAGAGAAACGTAATCAAGTCAAAAGCGGCGAAGAGAGCGGTGTTATTATAGCCGGCCGTCGCCATATCGGTGGTAAAACAGCGAATCAGCGCAACTATCTGAAACTCATTCAGACTAAAACGCTGACACTGGCAGTCGGTCCTGCCGGCTCCGGTAAAACCTACCTGGCCGTGGCGGCAGCGGTTGCAGCACTGAACAGCAATCAGGTGGAGCGCATTATTCTCACCCGTCCGGCTGTCGAGGCCGGTGAACGACTCGGATTTCTGCCCGGGGATATGCAGCAGAAAGTCGATCCCTATCTGCGTCCGCTGTTTGATGCGCTGAGCGACATGCTCGGTGTGGAGAAGATGAATGCCATGCTGGAGCAGAATATGATTGAAGTCGCACCGCTGGCCTATATGCGCGGGCGCACGCTCAACGATGCCTTTATCATTCTCGATGAGGCGCAGAATACCACGCGTGAGCAGATGAAGATGTTTCTTACCCGTCTCGGTTTCGGTTCCAAAATGGTGGTCACCGGTGATGTCACTCAGGTGGATCTGCCGCGCCATCAGCATAGCGGCCTGTTGCACGCCTTGCAGGTGCTTGAGCATGTCGGCGATATCGGCATCAGTCGTTTGACCGGCGGAGATGTGGTGCGCCACCGTCTGGTTGAGGCTATTGTGAATGCCTATGAAGATATGGAGAAAAAAAGCGCATGATTGAAGTCGTTGTCGATGAAGATCTGGAGCCGCATTTCAGCATACCCGATGGCATACAGCAGGCTGTCATGGCCGCCTGTCATGTCGCCGGGTTTGACGCTATCGAGCCGGACATGTGTATTCGTTTTGCGTCTGACGCCGAAGTGCATGAGCTGAACAGGCAGTGGCGCGATAAAGACCGCGTGACCGATGTGCTGAGCTTTCCGATGCAGGAGGGGGCCGAATTCGATCTGGCGCAGCCGCTGGGGGATGTTGCGCTGGCCGTCCCGTTTATTCAGCATGAAGCCAAACGTCTGGATCTGAAGCCGTCAGCCCATCAGCTGCATCTGATTATCCATGCAACGTTGCATCTGCTTGGTTATGATCATATCGATGATGACGATGCTGATGAGATGCAGGCTTTGGAGCGGCAGGCCATGGCAGACCTCGGCCTGCACGACCCTTATCCGCTGGATGCGGACGATATGGAGAGAACATGACAAATCTGATCCAGAAATGGATGGGGATATGGCGCCAGTCGCTGATTGAGCATATGCGACCGGGCAGGGATGAGGCGGAATTGCTGACCGTGCTCGGCAGAGCTGAGGCGATTCAGTCGGATGAACAGCGCAGCATGTTTGCGCAGATGATCGTGTTCAACGATACGCGTGTGCGGGAAGTGATGGTGCCGCGTTCACAGATTCACTCCGTGACGCTGGATACGCCACTGGACGTTGTTGAGCGAAGCCTGATTGAAAACGGCATCAGCCGCCTGCTGGTGACCGAAGGCGATATCGATCATATTCTTGGTGTGGTGCATGCCCGGGATGTTGTGGCGGCGCGGATCAATGGTAATCAGGTCTCTTTGACCAGCCTGATGCGCCCCTGTCTGCGTGTGCTCGAGCTTGAACAGGTTTCGGGGCTGCTCTCCGAGATGAAAGATGAGTCCTGCCAAATTGCCGTGGTACTGGATGAGTATGGCGGCACGGCAGGGCTGGTGACACTCTCCGATCTGCTCGAAGAGATTGTCGGTGAAATCAATGACGCAAATGAGGCCGACAGTTCCGAGTTTTACGCACTGACCGATGGCAGCTATATGGTGCAGGCAAGCATGCATATCGAGGAGTTGAGCGAAGAGCTTGGGGTGCAGTTGCCGCAGGGTGACTATGACACGGTTGCAGGCTGGATTATTACCCGCCTTGGCCGTATTCCCAAAGCGGGCGAGAGTGTGAAGCTCAGTGGCTTTCAGATTCATGTGCTGGAAGCTGATCCGCGCCGTATCAGCAAGGTGCGTCTGCTGCGCCAAGAACACAAGACTACTTAGGTGGCAGCCAGGGTTAATCGCTTCCATCTGCTGATAGCGCTCGCGCTCGGCGGGCTCATGCCGTTTGCTTTTTCTCCCTACGATTATGCCTGGCTGGCGATTCCTGCTTTGTCAGGCTGGCTGTGGCTGATCTGTCAGGGCTCGGCATTCCGTGTCGGTTATGCCTTCGGTTTTGGCTGGTTTGGCCTGGGTGCCTGGTGGCTCGCACCTACCCTGCATACCTTCGGGCATCTGCCCTGGGTGGCTGCTGCATTCTGCGTAATGCTGGTGGGGGCAGTGATGGCATTGCTGCCGGCGCTCTGGGCCTGGACTGCAGCCAGGGTGGCCGGTCAATCAGGCTGGATCGTCATCAGCTTTCCATTGGCCGCAGTTGCTTTTGAGTGGCTGCGCGGCCATATCTTTACGGGACTTCCCTGGACTGCGCTGGGCAACCTGATGCTGGATACACCGGCCATCGGCTGGGCAGCATGGTTTGGCGTGTATGGCATGGCGTTGCTACCGGCCCTGATTGCGGCTTCGCTGCTGTTGACTCTGACCCACGAGGCAAAAAAATGGGGTGGTTTCGGGCTGTTTCTGGCCACAGCGCTGATCCTGCTGGCGCCGCCGCCTGAAGCCGGTGATGGCAGAGTTTATCGCGCGGCTCTTGTGCAGGGTAATATTCCGCAGGATCAGAAGTGGGATGCGGCTTTTGTGAATGAGACGATGTCCCGATATGCAGGTCTGTCCGCCGACGTAGCTCCTGCCAGTGATATCATTATCTGGCCGGAGGCAGCGGTGCCGTTTTTTCTCTCCCGTGCATCGGGCTGGGATGAGTGGTTAAGTGGTGAAATCAGCAGCTGGAAAACACCATTGCTGTTTGGCGGTCTGAAAATGACCGGTGAATCAACAGCCAATAACGGTCTGTTTGCGCATGATCCGCAACAGAGCGAACGTCAATTTGCCGGCAAACAGCACCTGGTGCCATTTGGCGAATATGTACCGTCATGGATCCCGTTCCTGCATGTCCTGGTACCTGAAATTGCCGATTTCAGACCGGCTGAAGATGGTGGTGTGGTGGAGGCGCGCGGTATTCACTATGGCGCATTGATCTGCTACGAGTCGCTGTTTCCGGAGCAGGCGCGTTCGCGTGTCGAACATGGTGCGCAGGTGCTGGTGAATATCACCAACGATGCCTGGTACGGTACAACCCCTGCAGCCTGGCAGCATTTTCAGGCGGCTCGCATGCGGGCTGTTGAAACCGGACGTTACGTGTTGCGTGCCGCCAATACCGGTGTGACTGCCATTATCGGACCGGACGGCAAGGTGATTTCGAGTCTGCCATGGTGGACTACGGCGGCATTGCAGGGCGAATTTCAGCTGATCGATACACGCACACGCTATGTGCAGTGGGGGGATGCCCCTTTGCTGATGACGCTGTTATTGTTCATCATTCCACTGGTCAGGGGCAGGAGTGTTTATGCATAGAACAGAACAGGTTTGTGTGTTGGGCGCAGGCTCCTGGGGAACAGCGCTGGCGCTGGTGTTGGCGCGCTCCGGCCGGCGACAGGTGCGTCTGGTTGCCAGCAACGACTTACAGGCTGTCGCGATCAATGAGGCCGGTGAAAACCTGCGTTACTTGCCGGGAATTCCGCTACCGAAAAATATCACTGTGACGGCTGATCTGCAGATGGCGCTGAATGATATCGATGTCTGTGTCTATGCGCTGCCGTGTGCTGCCGCCGATGATTTTCTGCCGCTGCTGGTTGGCGGTTCATATCCTGTGGTGGCAGCCTGTAAGGGCTTGCATCCGCAGAGCCTGCTGCGCACCGATGAGATGCTGGCAAAATATATCGATCGAAGCCGTATTGCGCTGCTCTCTGGCCCCTCGTTCGCCAGAGAAGTTGCTGAGGGGCAGCCTACGGCGATTACCATGGCTGCAGAAGATATCAGCATGGCTGCAAAGGCCGCCGCGCATTTTGACGATACCAATTTCAGAATTTATCTCAGTGATGATGTGGTCGGTGTGGCTATGGGCGGTGCACTGAAAAATGTGATTGCCATTGCGGCAGGTATGGCCGACGGGTTGGGGTTGGGCCATAACTCGGTTGCTGCTGTGGTCACGCGCGGCCTGTCCGAAATTGCCCGTTTGACGCAAGCCTGCGGTGGCAAGGCCGAAACACTGATGGGGCTCTCGGGCCTCGGCGATCTGGTCCTGACCTGCACCGGTTCGCTTTCACGCAATCGCCAGTTCGGCATTGCTATTGCACAGGGACAGAGTCTTTCTGAGGCCATTGATGAGATTGGTCAGGTGGTTGAAGGTGTGCGCACTGCCCGGGCAGTGCATCAGATGGCGACTCAGATGCAGATCGAGTTGCCGCTGATGCAGTCGGTGCATCTGGTGCTGGCCGGAGAGTTGACCATTGCCGAAGCTCTGGTGCAATTGATGTCACGACCGGAGAAGGCAGAGTAAGCTGTGGATGCGGAAGAGCTGTTCGTTCAGGCAATGGAGAAAGTAAAACCCATTGCAGAAACGCAGAAAAAACAGCCGAAGCCTGTCACGATGAAAACCCGAGTATTACGTGTTAAACGTGTACATCCGACACTCGACTTACCGTCATCGAACAGTGTTTCGCCGCAAGCCACTGAAGACGCCTGGGTATTAAGGGCAGACGGCGTTTCACGCGAACGTTTGAAACGCCTGGCAGTGGCTGCTCCAGCGGTGACACTGGATCTGCATGGTTTAACCCGCGATGAAGCGCTGGATCTGTTGCAGCATGAATTTGAACTGGCCTTCGTCCACAAGCAACGTGTAATCGCTGTTGTGCATGGCAGGGGGCTGCATTCGCAGGGTAAAGCCGTGCTTAAAGATGCGGTTTATCAATGGCTGCAGGACGGGGCCTTGGCTCGCCATATTCTGGCAGTCATTCCGCAACCGGGCAGTGGTGGCGGCGCATGTCTTGTCCTGTTGCGACGTCAAGCCTGATGGCAAGTCACCGTTTGCGTCAGGTTTGAAAATGATGGTCGACTGCAATTTTCCCCGTTATACTGGTTGCATGAATTCGATCCCCTTTGTCTTATCACTTATCTGCCTGCAGTTGCTGGCTTTTCAGGCCATCGCGGAAGAAAGGGCCGATTTGCCGCCTCCCGTGGTGGCAGAGAGTGCCTCTGACGCTGCCGCTCAGGTAGAAGAAAACAAGCCGGAGAGCGCCCCGAACTTGCGCAAGGAGTTGACTGCTCCCGATAAAAACGCCGTCGTGGATGTGCGCTCATACAAGCGTAAGGATGGGGCGGATATCACCGAATACGGCATCAGAGGGCGCATCTTTAAAATCAAGGTGCAGCCTGCCGGTGGATTCCCCGCCTATTACCTTTACGACAGTGATGGCGACGGCGTATTTGAACAGCGATTGCCCGGTGGCGGCAAGCGTATTTCTCCACCGACATGGGTATTGCAAGAATTTTGAACCATGCCGGTTAAACCTCCGGTTCTCACGCTGATTACTGACAGTTCCCGTTTCTCCGGGGAGCCTTTTTTTGGTGCAGTGACCGCTGCTTTGCAGGGCGGTGTCGATGCTGTGCTGGTGCGTGAGAAAAACATGGACTCTGCCCGCTTGCTCGCCTTTGCATCCCGTCTGCGTCAAATCACGCGGCAATTTCAGGCAAAACTGATGATACATACGCAGGCTGATATCGCACTGGCCGTTGATGCTGATGGCGTACACCTCGGAAGTTCGGATATCTCCGAAGTTGCAGCGACCAGGGCATGGCTGAATGATGCCGGAAAAACCGTTTCGGTTTCGTGCCATAATCTGGCCGAATTGAAAGCGGCCGAGGCTGTGGGCGCTGATTATATCTTTTTGTCGCCGCTGTTTCCGACACTCAGCCATCCCGGTGCGGCGCATCTGGGTATCGAGGCTTTTCAGCAACTGGCCGGTAGCACCGCGCTGCCGGTGGTTGCGCTTGGCGGCATCAACTGCGCAAACCGTAAGCTTGTGCCGGTTAGCAGTTGCGCTACTATCAGTACAATTCTTGGTGCCGATGATCCGCAGCAGAATGCCCGGCTGCTGGCCGGCTGCGGGCGCTGAATCAGAAGTTTTGTCCCCTGTTTGGGGGACTACCGGGTTTGCGGTATGCCGCTAGAGTACCAGATCGTTCAAAGTACAGTTTGACAGGGATGTGGGTCTCTGCATGACGACAACACAGGGAAGTGGGGATTTTAGCATGAATCAGAGCAGGTCTATCAGCAGGTCAGGGGCAACGCCCTACCATATTCTGATTAATCAGGAAGAGAACCTGTTGCGGGTCAAACTTAGTGGCCATTGGGCTTATCGTGATTCAAAGGCATTCTGGGCCATGGTCGTGCGCGAAGCGCTCTCCAGATCACTGCAGAAGGCGCTGGTGATGTTTCAGCTCAGCGAGCCGTTGACATTGAAACAGGCGTGTGAACTGGCCGGCAGTGCCAAAAGCACATTTCTTGAGCATGATATTTACATGGCTGTTGTGGACTCCAATCGCCGCTCCTTCCCCAATGCGGCGTTCTGGCAACTGGAGACAAATGGTGCGTTCAGTTCAGCACTGTTTAATCAGCTCAGTGATGCCGAGCAGTGGCTTGATAATCACTGAAAATAATAAGGCAGAAGCAAGATGAAAAAGTTGATTTTGATTCGTCATGCAAAATCGAGCTGGGATGATCTGGGGGCAAGAGATTTCGACCGCGACCTGAACTCTCGCGGACTCCACGATGCGCCCGAGATGGGGCGCAGGCTTGCAGTCAAAAATATCCATCCGGATGCGTTTCTGGTCAGTACCGCCAACAGGGCTCGTGCTACGGCCAGCCTGATTGCGTCCGAACTGGGGTTTCCTGAGCAGGAGATTCAGTTCAGGGATGAGCTCTACCTGGCCAGCCCGGCTGAAATACTGAAGCAGATTCGTCAGGTGCCTGATCAAATTCAGACACTCGTTGTGGTGGCGCATAACCCGGGTATTACCGAGTTGGCCAATCGCATGGCCAGAACCTATATCAATAATATTCCGACCAGCGGTGTTGTGATGATGCAGATGCCGGTAGAGCAGTGGCAACATGCCGGCGGCAGGGGCGCTGAGCTGCTTGATTTTGATTATCCCAAAAAACCGGAGAAGATCTCCGATTAACCCCACTTTGGGCATATCTTAGCCTGCCTTCTGCGGCCAGCAACCCAGCAGGTCCTCCTTCATTGGGCATGATACCAGATAGTCCACGTGGCCAGGGTTGACATGTATACGCCATAGTCCTTTTCGATCAAGCGCCATCCTGTTATGCATTTCCGTACACACAGAATATTCCTGTTGAAGAAATTCTGCAGGCAACTTGCGGTCAACATCTGGATAGAGGGGCGGGGGGCACAAGTTGGCACAAATATTGCGTGCATGCTGCTGTGTAAATAAACAGATCCAAGGGTACCCTGAAAGAGTCAGGGCATTGTACGCAAGGGCAAAGGAATAAGTTTTCCTTGCGTGCAGAACATATGTTGGAACGACTGACTCAAGTTTTTCCCTAAGGAATATTATATATGGGTAGCGTTGATATCAGAATAAACAGTGCCATAGCACCCTTTCGGATTTTGGTTGTCGATGATATGGCAACCAATCGTCTGGTGGCCCGGTCTGTGCTCGCTCGGTACGGCTGTGAGGTTGAAGAGGCAGAATCCGGTGAAAAGGCTCTTGCCTTGCTTGCCGAACGATCATACGACACGGTTCTTATGGATATAATGATGCCTGGAATGGATGGCTTTGAAGCCTGCCATAAAGTCCGTACTGAACTTGAGTTGACGCTGCTTCCCATCATTATGCTGACTTCACTTAGTGGACCTGATGATGTGGCCAGATCCATGGAAGTCGGCGCCAATGATTTTATCCATAAACCCTTCAATGCCACTGAACTGCTTGCCAGGGTCAAGGCGGCTGTATCACATAAACGCCTTACAGACCGGCTGGATGATACGGAATCCGTGCTGTTTGCTCTGGCACGCATGGTTGAGGCTAAAGATTTAACGACCGGAGACCACTGTGATCGACTGGCGCACAGAAGTGTCGTGTTTGGCAAGCATTTGGGGTGTAAGTATGAAGAGCTGGAAGCCCTGCGCCGTGGCGGCGTGCTGCATGATATAGGCAAGCTGGGTATTCCGGATGCCATTCTGTTGAAGCCCGGTCCCTTGAGCGATGAGGAGTGGGGGGTTATGCGCCAGCATCCGGTGATTGGAGCGCGTCTGTGCAGCGCCCTGAAAACCATGCAATTGACGATTGATATTATCAGCAGCCATCACGAACGTTGGGATGGCTCCGGATACCCCAAAGGTTTAAAAGGTGAAGCAATTCCCCGACTGGCACGCATTTTTCAGCTGGTTGATGTATTTGATGCCTTAACATCTGTGCGCCCGTACAAAAAGGCGTTTTCTGTTCAAAAGGCGATAGAGATTATGCAGCAAGAGTGCGAGCAGGGGTTCTGGGATCCGGAGCTGCTAGGTCAGTTTATTACGCTGCTTAGTAGCCATGTAGGGGAACTGGAGTTGCCGCATGCCTATGTCGGAGACAAGAGTTCACCCATTTTTGAAAGTATCGCAGAGCTGGGCATAGATGCGAATCATTGGGTAAAATGAAGAGCCCCTGCGTGGAGACGGCCAGCATCAATGTACTCTACTTCCATATTGGCGAGACACGCTTCTGTATAAACCTTTCTCAGACAAGCAGGGTGCTTCCTCTTGTTGCGCTGCAGCCGATTCCGGACGCACCTGATTATGTTGCCGGAGTGATGAATCTGCACGGCAGGTCTGTACCTGTTGTGGATCTGGTCTATCGCCTGAATTTGCCGTATACGCGGCCCTATAAGGTGAGCGCATGTATCATTCTCTGTCAGATTGAAGAAAAAATGATCGGCCTTATCGCAGATGATGTTGATCAAATCGGGGTAGTTGAGCCGGAGATGATTCAACTTCACTCCCTTTTTAACGGCGACAAGCCGCCTCTTCTGGGGCTGGTTGAATCAACGCAGGGGATGTCAGCATGGCTGGCACTGGAGCCTGTTCTGGACTTCGACTTCTCCCAGTCTGATGGCCATATAGCCAGTGATTATCACGAAATCCTCAATTCATTTCCTGACAAGATTCCGTGATCGCCATGTCTGGAGAACACCATGCCATCAAAAAAGAACCCTTTGTTACGCCTGAGTGTGAAAGGGCCTTTGTAGATTTTCTTTACGGCAAGCTTGGCCTTGTGATCAAAAAGCATCAGTTGAAAAGTCTGCACGATGCGGTTGATAAAGGATGTCGTCTTTTTGGCCACCTCCGCTGGCAGGACTATTTTGAGGCACTTCAACAAGGAGATAAAGCTTCTGCCGAAATGGAACAGCTTGTTGCCGGTGTCACCATTGGCGAGAGTTACTTCTTCCGTGACCAGAAGCAGATTGCCTGGCTGCGGGATGTCTGGCTGCCGCAAATGATTGAGAAACGGCGCAAGTTGGGAGATAAAAGCCTGCGTATATGGAGTGCGGGATGTTCAAATGGGCAGGAGATCTACACGATAGCCATACTGCTCACTGAAATAGTACCTGATCTGGATGAGTGGAATATCCATCTCCTGGGTACGGACATCAACGCAGAGGTACTGGCCAATGCCCTGCGTGGTCATTATTCATCATGGTCATTCAGGGCCATGTCAGATTCCATGCGGGACAGATACTTCTTCTGTCAAAACAATGGCTACACGATCAACGACAAGCTGCGACAACTGCCGTACTTTACCTACCTCAATCTGGCCGATGATGAATTTCCCTCCATGCTAACCCAGACCAATGCCATGGATCTGATCCTCTGCCGTAATGTTTTTATCTATTTTGACAAGGTCGTTGTTGACAGGGTGATGCAGCGTTTTTCCCGTTGCCTGATGCCCGAAGGAGTGTTGCTGCTGGGAGCGTCGGATCTGATAGCTTCCAGCATGGAGAGCCTCAAACTGGTGCAATTCAGGGATATTTTTTACTTCCATAACAGTGGCGGTGTCCAATGTCGCGACCAGACAGCCTGTCTCCCTGCGGTTACCATGCAGGAAAAGCCTGAAGTAGTTCTCAAGCATCCTCCTCTCGTCGTTGAATCAAAACAGAAAACGGACATTGGTACGCTGCATGGGCTGTTGCATGATGGCCGTTGGCATGAAGCACTGGCCTTCATTGATGCGGCGGTAAAACAACAGGGAAAAACCGCCTCCCTGCTACAGCATCAGGCAAAAGTAATGGCCAACCTGGGCGACCTTATAATGGCAAAGGCACTGTGTGATGAGAGCCTGGGTATCGATCCGCTGAATACACACACCTATTTCCTGAGAGCCATGGTGCTGACAGAGCTGGATGATCATGAGGGGGCTGAATCAAGTCTGCGCAAAACCATCTTTCTGGAGCCTCAGTTTGTCGAAGCCCATTTTCAGCTGGGTCTGTTGCTTATCAGGCGTGAGAAGAGCATTGCCGGAATAAAATCCCTGAATAATGCATTGAAGCTGGCCAGAGATGCTCCCCCTGAAGGTGAGCTGCACCATGCCTCCGGCATGACCTTTAAGCGTTTTGTTGAAATACTGGAACATGAGATTGAAATGTATGCAGTTGATACGCAGGTGAAACCAGATGGCCAATAAGAAAAACACTCCGCCGTCGGATATGAACAGCGAACAGGCTGCCGTTCCAGCCTCTGACGTGATGTCCGGCTGGCGCCCGTCGCGACTGCCCAGGTCCAGGCAGAATCAAAAGGTGCTGCTTGAAAGAGCAGCACTGCTGGCCAGCAAGAGCGGGAATCCGCAAGCAGGAGACAGGCATGAATCTTACCTGCTCTTTCGCCTGGGGGAATCTGAACTCTATGGAATTCAATGGCCTTATCTTGTTGAGGTTCTGCCCTGCAGGAGCCTGACCCGCGT
>Ga0066646_10001269_pt1 | contig 11519 bp, 11 predicted proteins | sample CryGeyCG2114_250_3_FD_59511 | JGI IMG/M metagenome (GOLD analysis project Ga0066646, IMG submission 59511) | Groundwater microbial communities from aquifer - Crystal Geyser CG17_big_fil_post_rev_8/21/14_2.50 | ecosystem: Environmental > Aquatic > Deep subsurface > Groundwater | place: USA...
AACACGCAGCACATGACTTTTCTGAAGCTTTAGCCAGTATTAGCCAGCAAACTAGCAAATAGGTTTACTCATGCGCAAACTGGTTCTTATACTTGTCCGATTTTATCAACTCTGTATTTCACCAGTGATGCCTGCGCATTGCATCCACATACCAACGTGTTCGCAATATACTATTGAGGCAGTTCAGGCCCATGGTGCGTTGCGCGGTGTTTGGCTTGCTGTGAAGCGTCTGTTACGTTGCCATCCGTTTTCAAAAGGCGGATACGACCCTGTGCCGGAAGTGGCTCAGAACAAGGGACTCAATAGTTTTAGGGAGAAATAACATGGAACAACGGAATATGATTCTGGCCTTCGCATTGTCGATGCTGGTTATGCTGGGCTGGGGCGCGATGTTTCCTGAGCAGGAAGCCAGGCCGGTTGCCGCCCAGACCGAGTCTGCTGCCCTGCCTGACCTGACCCCCCCAGCTGCTGAATTACCGGGAATCACAGCAGAAGCTCCCCCAGTCGATATCGTCACTCCAGCGGTGAGCGCACAGGCCGCTGCACCTGCTACTGTCACCACAACATCAGCAGGCGCGGCCAGTTTTAATATCAATAATGATTTAATGAAGTTGACGATCAATGATCAGGGATGGTTTACCCACGCATCATTGAGTAAATTCAATGAGACTCTGGAAGCTGACTCAGGAAATGTTGCAGCGCTGAATATGGGGGAAGGGCACTCGGTTTATGCTAATGCGGGCGTTCTCGGCCGGACTATTGCGAAGCCATTTGTTGTAATCAATCAGGCTGGAAACAGTGTGACTATGCAAGCCACTTTGGATGATGGACGCCTATGGCAGCGTCAGGTCAACCTGACTGCCGGTTCATACATTATTGATATTAATGATCGAATCATTGATGGCTCCGGCATGAAGATGTATCGCCAGGTTGTTGAGCGTCACCCGGATAAAGATGCCAGCACCTTTTATGAGCATATGGGCCCAACCGCGCTGCTCAATGGTAAGCTGATCGAACCTGACTATAATGATCTGGATGAGAAAGGCGCGGAACGCATGGCCTCCATGGGTGGTTGGACTGCAATCATGAGCCGCTATTTTATTGCTGCCCTGATTACCAACCCGGAACATGACTACCCTTATTACTTTAAAGGCGACGGGCGCTCCTATCAGGCCGGCTTGATTGACGATGGTGTAGTTGAAGGCCGTGATGCTGTTTTTAGCGCCAAGTTATTTGTCGGCCCTAAATCCATCCCTGTGCTCGAGGCGGCAGGTAGTGAGCTTGAACGTTCAGTCGATTTCGGCTGGTTCTCTCCGATTTCAAAACCGATGCACTGGTTTCTGATGTATCTCCATCAGTATCTGGGCAACTTTGGTTTTTGTATTATCGTGTTGGTGATCTGCCTGAAGATACTTTTCTTTTACCCAACCCAGAAATCTTACGAATCCATGGCTTCCATGCGCAAGCTGCAGCCTGAGATGACTCGCCTTAAAGAACAGTATGGTGATGACCGTCAGGCCATGGGGCAGGAAGTCATGGCGCTGTATAAGAAGCACAAGGTAAACCCTCTGGGCGGATGTCTTCCGATTATCATCCAGATTCCTGTGTTCTTTGCTTTGTATAAAGTGCTGTTGATGTCTATTGAAATGCGTCAGGCACCATTCATCGGCTGGATTCATGATATGTCGGTTCAGGATCCGTTTTTTGTATTGCCTGTGTTAATGGGTATCTCCATGTATATCCAGCAGCGTCTGAATCCGCAGCCACCAGATCCTATCCAGGCCAAAGTGATGCAGTTTTTACCGTTCCTGTTTACGGCAATGTTCCTGTTTTTCCCTGCCGGTCTCGTACTGTACTGGGTTGTGAACAATGTTCTTTCTATTATCCAGCAGCGTATGGTAATGAAGAGGATGAACGTCGATTAACCCATTGGATTACACAACAATTGCGGCTATTGCCACGCCGGTTGGTCGTGGAGGAGTCGGGGTTATCCGAATTTCCGGCCCATGCGCCTTAAGTGTACTTGAGGCTATCTCTGCCTCAGATCGAACGGTTAAGCCCAGAGTTGCACAGCTTTCATCCTGGTTGGATGAGGATGGTGACGTGCTTGATCAGGGATTGACGCTCTATTTTCCCGGGCCTAACTCCTATACTGGAGAAGATGTGGTGGAGCTACAGGGCCATGGCGGGCCAGTGATGTTGCGAGCCTTGTTAAGCAGGGTCTTTCAACTGGGCTGCAGACCGGCTGAACCCGGTGAGTTTACGCGTCGGGCGGTAGAGAACGGAAAAATTGATCTGTCGCAGGCTGAGGCTGTTGCAGCGTGTATTGATGCTGCAACTGTGCGGGCCGGAAAACAGGCACAGCGTCAGCTTCAGGGTGCTTTCGGCCAGTATATTGAAGGGTTAATGAAGAAATTAACCGGGCTTGTTGCCCATGTCGAAGCAAGCCTTGATTTCCCGGAAGAAGAAATACCAGCGCTGTTTTTTGATCGCATTGCCAATCAGATGCGAGATGAAGTGATTCAGCCCATTGAGGCAATGCTATCAACTGCGAAGTTGGGAGAGCGTCTTTTTGATGGTGCAACTGTCGCTATAGTCGGGGCTCCTAATGTCGGTAAGTCCAGTTTACTGAACGCCTTGTCAGGCCGGGATCGTGCCATTGTCAGTGATATACCGGGTACAACACGTGATGTACTGGAAATTGATTTTGAAGTGCATGGTATTCCCGTTCGCCTGGCCGACACCGCAGGTTTAAGACAGAGCGATGATGCAATTGAGCAGGAAGGGGTGCGCAGGGCCGAACAAGCGGCCCTACAGGCCGATGTCATCGTGTTTGTAGCAGATGCCAGCAGGCCTGATACATGGGTTCCTTCAGTCCATGCTGATGTTTATCTGATGAATAAAACAGACCTCAATTATGATGACATTCCAGATCATTTCGTTTCACTCTGTGTTAAATCCGGGGCTGGCTTGGGCCTGTTAAAAGACAAGCTGGCAAGTCAGCTTGGAGATATGAGTTTGGCTGATGAAGGGGTGCTTGTTACGCGTGAGCGGCATAGAGCCATTCTAGTCGATAGTAAACTGCATCTTGAAGCCGGTTTGCTCACTGTTTATAACGAAGATCAACTCGAACTCACCGCGATGGAGTGGCGCCGGGCATGGTCTCTTCTTGGTGGCATTATTGGTATTGGTGACGTCGAACATATACTTGACCATGTTTTTGCTGAATTTTGCATTGGAAAATAGGTTTTGATCAGTTATTTTCGTTTTCTCCTTGAAACTAAGGGTGGGTTTGCGCCATAATGTCCAACCTTTTGAAGTTTAAATAAGAGGAGATGAGGGGATTGGTGCGCGAACTAACGCATAACCACTTGTTTTAAAAGAGTTTTTTGGGAGATAGCATGTCAGTAAAACATCCAGTGATTTCAGTAACGGGTTCCTCCGGCGCGGGCACCAGTACTGCAAAGGTAGCACTTGAGCATATTTTCGGGCGTGAAAATGTAACACCTGCAATTGTTGAGGGCGACTGTTTCCACCGCTTCGATCGTTACGAATTCCGTGAAAAGTCCAAGGAGTTTGAAGCAGCTGGCAAGCGTCTGAGCCACTTCTCTGATGAGGCTAACCTGTTCGATAATATTGCCGATCTCTTTAAGGCATATGGCGATACCGGTGTTGGTAAGGCCCGTACCTATATCCACGATGATGAAGAGGCTAAGATTTACGGCGTTGAGCCAGGTCGTTTTACCGACTGGCGTGATGTTGGAGCGGGCTCTGACCTGTTGTTTTACGAAGGCTTGCATGGCGGTGTAGAAGAGGTTCTTCCTTATGCTGATTTGCTTCTTGGTATTGTGCCGGTGGTAAATCTTGAGTGGATTCAGAAGATTCACCGTGACACAGCACTTCGTGGTTACTCACCAGAAGCTGTTGTTGAAAATATCCTGTCTCGTATGCATGACTATGTTCACTTCATTACACCGCAGTTCACGAATACCGATATTAACTTCCAGCGCGTTCCACTGGTTGATACATCCAATCCATTTATTGCTAGAGATGTACCAACTCCTGATGAAAGTGTTGTCGTTATTCGTGTTCGTAAACCTGAAAAGTGGGGTGTTGATTTCCCATGGTTGACCTCCATGCTGAGTGGTTCATTCATGTCACGTCGCAACACTATTGTCGTGCCTGCAGGGAAAATGATGTTTGCCATGGAGTTGATTCTTGCTCCTGTAATTCATGATATGATGGAAAAAAGACGTAAGGGCTAAATTATACGCTCATTCTGATTAAGGGAGGCCAATGGCCTCCCTTTTTTATTGCGTTGAAAATATTTCAGCTTACGCTACCGGTCTCCTTCGAAGGAGTGATGGTTTTAGAGAGGTTTCACGTGAAACATCCAGATCAAACTGATGTATTGGTGATTGGTGCTGGCCATGCTGGCTGTGAGGCTGCTTGGGCGGCAGCTAGTCGAGGGGCTCGAGTTCGGCTGATTACCCAAAACCTTGATACCATTGCTAAGATGTCTTGTAACCCGGCTATCGGCGGCATTGGCAAAGGGCACCTGGTTCATGAGGTGGATGCGCTGGGTGGCCTGATGGGGATTGTGGCAGACCGCGCCGCACTGCAGTACAGAGTTCTAAATCGGCGCAAGGGGCCAGCGGTACAGGCGACAAGAGTGCAGTGTGACCGAACAACCTACCATATGGTGATGCGACAAATGTTAGACACTCATCCGCACATTCATCTGCATCAGGGCTCTGTTTCAGAATTATTGTTCGCCGGTGATAGTGTGTGCGGCGCTGTTGATGAATTGGGTATTCACCATTATGCGACTTCTGTGGTGTTGACTACAGGAACTTTTTTGGGAGGCCTGATACATATTGGCGAAAAAACATTTCCTGCCGGACGATCAGGTGATGCACCGATAATAGGTCTAACAGATGAACTTTATCGTCGTGAATTCAATCTTGGTCGTTTAAAGACAGGTACGCCACCACGGTTGGACAAGAAAAGTATAGCGTGGGATACATTGGAAATGCAGGAGGGCGAAAAAGATGTCCTGCCATTCTCAGCGACGCACCAAGAAGTAATTCAGGATCAGATACCTTGTGGCATAACGCGCACCAGTGAGCAGGCTCATGAAATTATACGTGGTAATTTGAGTCGATCACCCATGTATTCCGGTCAAATTGAAAGTACTGGGCCACGATATTGCCCGAGTATTGAAGACAAAGTCGTGCGGTTCGCAGAAAAAAGCAGTCACCAGATTTTTCTGGAACCGGAGGGCAGGAATCATAATGAAATCTACCCGAATGGGATATCGACTTCTTTGCCTATAGATGTTCAATGGGCTTTTGTGCGAGCTATTCCTGGTCTGGAACGGGCTAATATTATCCGGCCGGGTTATGCCATTGAATATGATTATGTGGACCCAACTGAGTTAAAAGCAACGTTTGAAAGCAAGAAAATTGTGGGCCTGTTTCATGCAGGGCAGATCAACGGAACGACAGGTTACGAAGAGGCGGCAGCGCAGGGGTTGCTTGCTGGTATAAATGCTGCTGCGCGAGCCTTGGAGCTGGAGTCCTGGGTTCCTGACCGTTCAGAGGCATATTTGGGTGTCATGGCAGATGATCTGGTGACAAAAGGTGTAACAGAGCCATATCGCATGTTTACATCGCGCGCAGAGTTTCGCCTTCAATTGAGGGAAGACAACGCAGATTTGCGCCTGGGTGATGTAGCTATTCGTTTTGGCCTGTATGGTGTAAATCGCATCCATAGCTTCAACATCCGCAGAGAAAATCTTGAAAGTGGTTTGCTTGCTTCCCAGGAGACGATTGTTGGTACTGGTAAGGTATGGAAAGAAAGGCTGGGTGGGCTGGGGCTTCCTGTTCCATCTCAACCTATGAGTATTGCCTCTTATGCCCACCGGAATGATGTGGAAGTAACTGATGCGCTAAAGCTTCTGGATGTGTTCGAAGTCTGTAGTGCCCGTGACCTCAAGAGCTTACAGGCCCTTGTGCATTATGATGGATATTTAGATAAGCAATCGTTGGAAGTAGATCGTTTTAAGCAACTTGAGAGTCAGGATATTCCGGAAGGGTTTGATTATTCAGTAGTGAAAGGTTTGAGTATTGAGTGTTGTCAGAAGTTAATTCGAGCGAAACCCAGAACCCTTGGGCATGCTTCACGTATCTCTGGAATCACTCCTGCCGCTATCACAAGTATCATGCTCTATTTAAGGAAAGGTCATGTCCGCTGAGGCTTATGTAAATGAGGTCATGAAGTTCAGAAAAGCATTGAACTTGACCTCAATTAACGATCCAGCAGTGTTTTATGATCGTTTTATACTGCCATCTATTGCTATTGCTGAGTGGATGCCGGAAACAGGTCGCATGCTGGACATTGGAAGTGGAATGGGGGTTCCGGGGATTCCTCTTCTGATTGCCAAACCGAATTTAACCGGTGTATTGGTTGAGCGCAGAAAGAAAAGGGCAGAGTTTATCAGGCATGTTGTCAGAAAGTTGGGATTAACTGCAGAGGTTTATGATGCCGACATCAATGATCTGCCCTGTTTGCATGTGGATATTTGTGTCGCTCGTGCTGTTACTGATGAAGAGGTCCTGCTGCAAATGTGTACACCACATGCCAACAAGGGGGCTGTTGCTGTATTTCCGGTCCCGCTTTCCCATCGTCCCAAGCATGTGGTTGGATGGAGTATAATGGCAGAACATACTATTGCTATTAAAGGTGATCATAACGATATTCAATGTATTCGCTGCTATCAATATGATTGATTGACTGTGGGGTGGAGGTTTCACGTGAAACATAATGGGTTAGGCCCTGTTACAGCGGTGGCTAATCAGAAAGGTGGTGTCGGCAAAACTACTACCAGTATTAATCTGGCAGCGTCTTTGGCTGCTCTGGATCAACGCGTCTTACTGATTGATCTGGATCCGCAGGGAAACTCTACCTCCGGACTTGGCGTTGATCAAAAGCAGGTTGAATCGGGAACTTATGATGTGTTGATGGGCGATTTACCTCTTGCCGATTCAATCATTAACACCGATTGCGATCGGCTGTTTCTTTTACCTGCCACCATGGATTTGGCAGGTGCAGAAGTTGAACTTGTAAATAAACCAGGGCGTGAACAGCGCATGCAAAACGCTTTTGCTGCCTTTAGCGGGCAGGTATTCGATCATGTTATTATTGACTGCCCGCCAGCGCTGAGTCTGCTGACAGTCAATGCGCTCACTACTTCTGATTATGTCATGGTGACGTTGCAGACTGAATTTTATGCTATGGAAGGGTTAACTCAGCTCATGGATACCATCCGGAGAATTCGAAGCGGATTGAATCCTGATTTGAATATGGAAGGCATCTTGCTGACGATGGTTGATCGACGGAATAATCTTTCAGTACAGGTGGAGCAGGATGTGCGTGCATATTTCGGGTCTCAGGTTTATGAGAATACGATTCCTCGCAATGTTCGATTATCCGAAGCTCCAAGCTTTGGAGTGCCGGTTATGTATCATGATCTGAAGTCGAAGGGTGCCCAGGCATATCTGGCCGTTGCGCAGGAATTGATGCAACGCAGAAGTATTTAGGGAGAGTACGATGGCAGTAGTGAAAAACAGGGGCCTTGGTCGTGGCCTTAGCGCACTTTTGGCCGATACGCCTACGCCCGAGGTGATGAGGCAGGCATCGCTGATTCCGATTTCGAAAATCAAACCGAACAGGTATCAACCACGAACGCATTTCTCGAACGATGAACTCAGTTCACTAACAGAGTCAATTCGCAAGGAAGGGGTACTGATGCCTGTCCTTTTACGACCACAGGGTGATGGGTATGAGCTAATCGCAGGCGAGCGGCGTTGGCGAGCGTCACAGGCGGCCGGTTTGAAAGAAATTCCGGCAGTCATTCGAGACGTTGATGATCTGCAGGCACTGGAACTGGCCATTGTCGAAAATGAGCAGCGAGATGATCTGACTTCAATTGAATCGGGACGGGCCTATCGCCGTATGATGGATGAATTTGGCTGTACTCAACAACAAGTCGCTGAAAAGATCGGCGTATCACGCGTTCAGGTCAGTAATCTGATTCGACTGTTGCAACTCTCCCCTGTGATTAAAGAAATGATTGAAAATCGACAGCTAAGCATGGGACAGGCACGCCCGCTTGTGGGGCTCCCGTCGCATGTCGCTGAGCAATTGGCCAGCCATTGTATTGCTCAAGGGTTAAGCGCACGCCAGATGGAGCGTGAGGCTAAAAAGGCCTCTAAAGAACCAGTGGATAAATTGAAGAAAGCGCCTGATGCCGATGTCATAGCGTTGCAGGATGAGTTAACCCGCAAGCTGGGGCTACCCGTTGAGGTAACATGCAAGCCGAACGGTTCGGGTGATCTACGTATTGCGTATACCCGGCCAGCTGAACTTGATGGTGTCTTAAGAAAGCTTAGGTCATAATATCCTTTATAATCAATAGGTTGTGATGAGGTGGAGGGGGCGTGCGTGTAGGCAAGACGAATAAGCGGGCAGTAAACTGGCATATGGATTCCGGTGGTGTCCAGTGGGTTGAACAGCGGCTTTTACCACATCGTTTTGAGCAGGTAGTCAGCCTGGATCCTGAGCAAATTGCCATTGCTATTGAGTCAATGCAGGTGCGCGGTGCGCCTAGTATCGGGGCTACTGCCGCTTATGGCTTGGCTCTGGCATGGAAAGAAGATAAGGAGCATTTTTCTGATGTATGGCTGCCGAGGTTTCGAGCAACCAGACCAACAGCTGTAAACCTGTTTCATGCTTGTGACGCCATGCAGCTGTGTGCAGAAGCAGATCCGACAACGCAGCAGATCATTGAGTATGCAAATGCGTATGCGGATGCAGAGGTGCGCGCTAACAAGTCTATCGGAGAGTGCATGGCTGAATACCTCGCAGTAGGCCAGCGGCGAATTCTTACGCACTGTAATGCTGGTTGGTTGGCAGCTGTAGACTGGGGAACCGCGACTTCAGGTATATATCACCTGGCGCATGCCGGCGAACAGCCATTTGTCTGGGTTGATGAAACGCGTCCGCGCTTGCAGGGGGCGCGATTGACGGCCTGGGAGTTGCACCAGGAGGGAATCGATTGCCGTATTCAGGCCGATGGTGCAGCTGCCTGGATGATGGCACAAGGGCAAGTCGATGCCATTGTGGTTGGTGCGGATCGGATAGCTGCAAATGGCGATGTGGCCAATAAAATTGGAACATATGGGCTCTCTCTGGCCGCAAAAGAACATGGTATCCCGATGTATGTGGCAGCACCCTCTTCGACTTTTGATATCTGCTGTCATACAGGCTTCGACATACCCATTGAGCAAAGAAATGATGATGAATTGCTATGTATGGACGGTGTGGATAATTCGGGGCGACTTCAGAGTATCCGTATTGCCGCTGCAGGCGTTGCAGCTAATAACCCGGCGTTTGATGTGACACCATTTGCTAACATTACAGCAATTATTAATGAACAGGGAGTCTGGAAACCATAACTTGTGTTTGGGGCCAGATTTGTTATAAGGTAATGCTATGTCGAAGTTCATGAAGGTAAATATTTTATTTCTCTTTCTCTCCTGCATTTTTAGCTGGAGCGCAATTGCATCTCCCGACACAATAGTCAGTAGTATTGAGATCGAAGGCCTGGATCGGACAGATGAGATTACGGTGCTGCGCGAGTTACCATTCTCTGTTGGCTCCTCCTGGCAGCACGATTACTCTGACAACTCTGAGCAACGACTATTGAGGCTTGGAATCTTCAGCGAAGCGTTTGTGGCACCTCCAGATGAACAAGGGCACGTAAAGGTGCGAATTAAAGAACGCTGGTCACTGTGGGTTTTGCCTCAGGCAACACGAAAAGACAATGGTGTCTCATCGGCATCCGTTGTTGTTGATGAATACAACCTGTGGGGTTTGAATCATCATGCGCGTCTGGGCTATACGCGCAACACCGGAAAAAACTTCTCCGGAAATAATGGCTCCTCATATTCTGCGGCTTATGACTGGCGCAGGGTCGCAGGTTCGAAGCTGGGCATATCGGTTAGCGGTAACTGGGGCCGTTCTGCTTTTGATGCGTATGATCTGGGTGTTAATGTGGCTCAGTATATGCAGACAGGCAAAAGTGCATCAATACTCTTTACTTATGCTTTGGGTGATGTGCCGAATGAGGGGTGGGGATTACATGGTGGATTTTCAGGCTCCAACGCAACGTACCAGTTTGTTTCAGGCACACCTCAAGCAAATGTGATTGGCAATCGCATTAGGGCACTGCTGGCAGGTGTAAGTTATAGCCTGGTCGATGAGCATATCACCTGGCAGGAAGGCAAAGCTTTTAATTACTCGGTATCGCTGGCCCACCGGGGCCTTGGTTCAACAGTAAATACCTACAGCCATACGGCCTCCTGGCGTAATTATTATGCTGTCTCGGGACAGCACACCTTTAATGTAAGACTTAACGGGGGCGTGATGACCGGCGATGTCTTGCGCAGCGGGCTGTTTGATATTGGTAACCGCAATGGCTTGCGTGGGTATTATCCGGGTGAACTGCAGGGAACAAACTACCTCTACGGTAGTGTAGAGGGACGCTTCCCGATCAGGCAGGACTCCAACTTCCAGTTGGTTACTTTTACTGATGTCGGAAAGATCGGCGGCAGGGTGGGGTCATCTGTGACTCGCGGTCTGGCAGTAGGAGCCGGTGGTGGTTTTAGATGGACCATGCGCTGGTTGGCCAGAGGAACGGTTCGCGGTGACGTGGCATACGGCTTTGCCAGCAAGCGCTGGCGTTTTTATCTGGGTACAGGTCAGGCCTTCTAATTTCAGCAGCATACAAACACGATCAAATGAATTACGGTTTGTTTTTTCATGGGGGTAATCATGAGGCGGACAGCCATTTATCCGGGTACATTTGACCCGATCACACTGGGCCATGTTGATGTGGTCAAGCGCGGCCTGAAAATGTTCGATCGCGTTGTTGTGGGTGTGGCGGACAATCCGGATAAACGCCCCATGTTTGATGTACAGACGCGAGTCAGTATGGTGAAAGAGACCTTCAAGAACGAGCCGAACGTAGAAGCGGTGCGATTTTCGGGGCTGCTGGTTGGGCTGGCACATGAATATCAGGGTGATGCCATTCTGCGCGGTTTACGGGCCGCCTCGGATTTTGAATATGAATTCCAGATGGCGACGATGAATCGCCGGCTGGATGAGAAAATTGAGACAGTATTTGTGATGGCCCGTGAGGATTATACCTTTGTTTCGTCACGTTTTATTCGTGAAATATCCAGTATGGGTGGCGACGTGTCCGAGCTGGTGCCACCTGTTGTTATCCCTTACTTGAACAGGAAGTAGCATTTCACCTCTTGTTTTCCATTATGCCGGCAACATATCTGGCGGAAAAATCTGACGTTTTTAATTAGTGCTTGAGTTCATTTGAATGGTCGCTATGATGCGCCACCCTTGCCGGCATAGCTCAGATGGTAGAGCAGCTGATTTGTAAT
>Ga0066646_10001270_pt1 | contig 11518 bp, 13 predicted proteins | sample CryGeyCG2114_250_3_FD_59511 | JGI IMG/M metagenome (GOLD analysis project Ga0066646, IMG submission 59511) | Groundwater microbial communities from aquifer - Crystal Geyser CG17_big_fil_post_rev_8/21/14_2.50 | ecosystem: Environmental > Aquatic > Deep subsurface > Groundwater | place: USA...
GCGCTTTTACCTTTGCGAACTGATTTTTGCCAGGATGGCAATAAATCAGCATCTCCCTAGATAATTTTCTGTCTTATTTCAAAAAATGCGACGTTGTTTGAACTGTCCCGAAGCGGCGAAATTGTGGTGTGACAACGGTAACTGTTGCCGCGCTTGTCTTTACAACTCAGTTCGAGCTGCCACTTGATGCCTTCCAGCACAAACGGCAGTGCATCATTCATCATCGAATGATCGCCATCATCGAGTATGGATAGTGGTTGATCGGTTGACTCGTCGCGTGTGTAGCCGCTGACTTCACTGAATCGGATGTTCACATAATCAATGATGCCATGCTTGTCTGTAATAATAATGGCTTCATCGGACTGGTCGATGGCTTGAGCGGAAAGATACAGATTTGCCAGATCATCCTGATGTTTGTCTTTCAGTTTTTTCCATTTGACTACAAAGTAGCCGGTCAAAAGTGTGAAAAATATGACAAACAGCAGGAACAGCCTGCGTTGCAAGGCAAGTTTTTCCTTAATGAGTTCATGGACACGGTCATCTGCCGCCTGTGCAATTTCCAGCGCATCATCAAACATGATGTCGTTTTCCGAGTCATAGGTAAACGACTGATAAGCATCGCCTTTAAGGCGTGGGCGCAGGTAATCTTCCAGAATGGTGATGGATAACTGTAGTTTTTCCAACAGCGTGTTCAGCTTTTCATCCGAACTCTTTTTTGCCTCTACCTGGCTGAGTGTGACCGCTCCCATGATCGTCGTGCCGCTGAGCAGTTGTCCAATATAAGTGTCGAGATTGGTGAGTGATTCGAAGGTGTTATCTATGTTGTAAATAATATGGTCGTGCTGTTGCTGCAGTACTTTCTGGTCCTTGATGGCAGGCAATATGATCGTGCCGCGTTCAACTTCATGCAGGTTCATATGGGTGCGTTCGAGTTCCACTTTGATCTCCATCACCACATCCAGCAGGGGAGCCTCTTCGATCATCTGTTTGTTCCAGGAGAAGTGGCTGTAAGCGAGAATGCCGATGGCGAGAATGGCAGGGGCCATTAACATCGCACCTGCATGGCTGCTGAGATTTGCCCAATTGGTAAAAAACTGTCTCATTGATGCTCCCTGAATGGTTCCATCATAGCCGGGTCAGGTTAGAAAGTTAAGCCGTGGCTATGCATTTTCACTGCTGAATATGGCCTGCATGACGCGATGGCCTTTTATTTGATGCAAAACAGCCATGGAGACATGCCCGATAAGATAAATCCACAACGTAGTACCAAGCAGTTCGTGGATCTCTTTGATGGTATGAATGGCGGGGGGCATGCTGCCGTCATGTTTGATGCCAAGAAAGATGATCGAGCCGGTCACTCCCAATCCTGTGGCCAACAGCAGCCCGAGACCATGTACCGTGCCTGCGATCAGGTGAGCCTGATCAGGCGAAGGCAGCTTGCCCTTGAACCATCCCGGCAGGTCGCGCCTGATCTCGGCGATCAGGGCCGTGCGCAACCCCTGCTCAAGCCATGGAAACAGTCGCATGCGACTCTCCACCTTGTCCATAATCACCAGCAGGTAAGTAATGGCGATGATCAGAACAACAAATCCGATCATCTGGTGGACTGAAAAGATGAAACCGGCGACCAGATCAATCGGCTCTCCCGGTTTCGGAACCTGCATAAGCTGTTCGGTCAGCAGTTGAACGAGCACTGTCAGCAGCAGGAAAAGGTGGAGGACGCGGGTAACTTTTTCATATCTCATGTTCGCCAATCTCTACATAATTCGCTGAATTGAAAAGGCTTTAATGGCGCCGTTGCAGAATGACAGCCCATCGATAAATCTGCTGCGCCCGATAGTGGCCAGTGCTAGGGTGCGCGCCGAAATCGGATTCACAGGATGAGACATGAAATCGAGATATTCCCTGCCTATTGATCACTCACCCCAGAACCAGCTTGCCGTTGGCTGGCTGTATGTTGCTGTCGGCTTTCTGCTTGCCTCAGGCATTTACCCGCTGCTGCTGGCCATGGCACGCACCACATATGAGATGCCATGGAAGGACTTTTTCTATACCGCGCTGGTACTGCATGTGGACTTCACCGTGCTGTGGTGGTTGCTGGCCATTGCCGGCGTTTTCTGGACATTGAACACAACCAGCCGCTATCTGATGACGGGCTGGCTATCACTTGTCCTTGTCGTTGTCGGCGGTCTGATTATCGGCGTTTCTCCGCTTACCGGTGATGCCAACCCGCTAACCAATAATTATGTGCCCATGCTGGAAAATCGCATGTTTATCAAAGGCCTTATTGTTTTCGGCGGCGGTATTCTGTTGCTTGTGCTGCGCAGTCTGTGGGCTTTGCGCTGTAGGGAAAGCATGACTGCAGATGGCGAAGGTGCCCTGCGTTTCGGTAGTCTGACCGGTGCAATCACAGTCTTGGTGGCACTTGTCGCCCTGATCTGGACATTCATGGATGCGCCGATTTCCAGCGGTCGTTCTTACTATGAGGGGTTGTTCTGGGCCGGTGGCCATGTGCTGCAGTTTGCCCATACCGCGCTGCTCTGTGTGAGCTGGCTGTGGCTGGCACAGGCCTGCGGTGTTGACGTTGCCGTCAAACCGAAATATGTCATGGCTGTTTTTGCGATCGGTGCGGCACCGGTGCTGATGATACCCTGGCCGTTCCTGAGCTTTGAGACCGGCGGGCCTGAATTCATTACCTGGTTTGTCTGGCTGATGCGCGATGGCAATGGCGTTTCTACCCTGCTCATCGGAGCACCACTGGTTTGGGCTCTGCTCAGTCAGGGCGCTGCCGTCAAAGAACAGCGGCATCTGTATGCAGCGCTGATTTTCTCGATCATGCTGTTTGGCCTTGGCGGTATTCTGGGGCTGTTTATCGCTGAAAGCAGCACGCTGATCACCGCGCACTACCATGGTTCGATTGTGGCTGTAACGATGGCATTCATGGCCATGACCTACTACTGGCTACCAGCCTTCGGTTTTGCTACACCTAATTTGAAATGGGCACGTATCCAGGTTTACGCCTATGCCATTGGTCAGATCATGCATATTGTCGGCCTTGCCTGGGGCGGTGGCCATGGCATGAAGCGTAAAGTGGTCGGTACTACTCAGGATATCGGCGTTCAGGCCATGATTTCACCGCAGGATCTGGTGGGTGTAGGCGGTGTGATTGCTGTTCTTTCCGGCATTCTGTTTGCTGTTGTTGTGCTGCCGGTGATGATCAAGGGACGTAAAGTAAAATCAGAGGTGGAAGCATCATGATCGACCCCAGAGAACTGAATAACGACAGGCAACTGGCTTACTGGCTGCTGTTTGTATGCGTAGCCATTTTTATCATGCTGGTGATTGGCGGTGCCACGCGCCTGACCCATTCCGGTCTCTCCATGATGACCTGGGATCCCCTGATGGGCTGGATTCCGCCGCTCAATGAGGCGGCATGGCTCGAGTCCTTTAAACATTACCAGCAGATTCCCGAATTCCATGAACTGAATCCGGACATGGATGTGGAGGGGTATAAGGGCATCTTTATGCTTGAGTATATTCACCGCGTTTGGGGTCGTCTGATCGGTATTTTCTTCCTGCTGCCATTCCTCTATTTCCTGTTTGCCGGCAAGATCAGAAAATCACTGCGCCCGCAGCTTATTGCCATGTTTGCTCTCGGTGGACTGCAGGGTGTGCTGGGCTGGTATATGGTCAGCAGCGGTTTTGATCAGGCGCATGTCAGCCAGTATCGTCTGACTGCTCATCTGATGGCTGCCTTCACGATTTTCGCCTATATCCTCTGGGTAGCAACCGGATTGCTCTACCCCAAACGTGAACCGTCACTGTTCAGCGTTAAACCACTGTTCTGGATCGTTGCAGGCCTGACCCTGCTGATTGCCATTACGATCTCGGCAGGCGGCTTTGTCGCTGGCCTGAAAGCCGGTTTTGCCTATAACACATTCCCGTTGATGGATGGCCACTTCATTCCTGAAGGTTACGGTATGCTGCAGCCATATTACTCAAACTGGTTTGAGAACATTGCTGCGGTGCAGTTTAATCATCGTATTCTGGCTGAAACGGTACTGCTGCTGGTCATCGCGACCTTTATCTATTCCAGAAAGTTTGAACTGGTAGGGGCTGCCAAACGTGGTATGCATATGATGATGGGCATGGTTGTGATCCAGTTCGCACTGGGTGTGGCGACACTGCTTTCTGTCGTACAGCTGCATCTCGCTGTGGCACATCAGGGCGGTGCGATGCTGCTGTTTGCCTTTGCGCTGTATACCTTGCGTATGCTGCAGTCGACAGAGCACAAGTAGGATCAAGTAAGCTTTAATTCATGAATAGCTTCGAGCGTCGCAGCGTTTTTTCGCTGTCGGGTATCTATGGCCTGCGCATGCTGGGGCTGTTCATGATTCTGCCGGTATTTTCGCTTTATGCCGAAGGACTGGAAGGGGTCACGCCGATGCTGGTCGGGTTGGCGCTCGGTGTGTACGGCCTGACCATGGCGCTGTTCCAGATCCCGTTCGGCATGTTATCCGATCGTTTCGGGCGTAAGCCGATCATTGCTGCAGGTTTGCTGCTGTTTGCTATCGGCAGTGTGGTTGCAGCCATGTCCGATTCGATCTGGGGTGTCATTCTGGGGCGTGCTATTCAGGGGTCTGGCGCCATTGCTGCAGCAATGATGGCACTGCTGGCTGACCTGACCCGTGAAGAAGAACGTACCAAATCGATGGCAATCATGGGTGTTTCCATCGGTATGTCATTTACGCTGGCGCTGATGGTTGGCCCGGTGCTCAATGCCGGCATCGGTGTGAATGGTATCTTCTGGCTGACAGCAGTTCTTGCACTGGCAGGCCTTGTTATACTTTTTGCACTGGTTCCCAGTGCAAACCACCGGCGTTTTCACAGTGATGTGGAAACGGTTCCGGCACAACTTAAGCAGATTCTTTTCGATCGGCAACTGTTCCGGCTTGATGCCGGTATCATGATCCAGCACGGTATCATGATGGCGATGTTTACCGCGCTTCCCTTTGTGCTCAGGGATAAACTCGGCCTGCCAACCCATGAACATGCCTGGTTCTATCTGCCGGTATTGATGATTTCGGTACTGGGTATGGCGCCACTGGTTATGCTGGCCGAGAAAAAACAGAAGATGAAACAGGTGTTTACCGGTTGTGTCCTGTTGATGGTGGTTTCCGAGTTGATGCTGGCCACTGACCAGCGCTCGCTGATTGCGGTCGGCATCGGCCTGTTTCTGTTTTTTACTGCCTTCAATGTGCTGGAGGCGAGCCTTCCCTCACTGATCTCGCGCATGGCTCCCGCTGATGGCAAGGGCACGGCGATGGGCATTTATTCTACCTCGCAGTTTCTCGGCGCCTTTATCGGTGGAGCTGGGGGCGGCTGGTTAGGCGGCGCCTTCGGTATACAGGCGGTCTTTTACGCCTGCGCTGCTGTGGCGCTGGGGTGGTTATTACTGGCGCTGGGCATGCGCGTACCGGCTTATCTCTCATCTTTTATGGTACCGGTGCAGGTGGCTGATGAAAGCGCCGCAGAGCAGCTTGCAGCGAAGATCATGCAGATTGATGGCGTACATGAAGCCAGAGTGATTCCCGAAGAGGGCGTTGCCTACCTGAAAGTGGATAAAAAGAAGTTTGATCAACAGCAGGTTATGGGGCTGATTGCAGCCAAAGAATAGCCCTGCTACCTCAGCCTGAGCGAATCAAACCGTATAAATTCAATATTCAAGACCTGGTATCATTCATTGCTCGGCCCCGAGAGTACCCTTCATTACTTTAGACCTTGCGAATTCTGGCTAGCATAAGCATGGACCAGGGTACCAGAACGGCAGCGGTGACCACGGTTGCAATCCATGCAGCCCCGGCAGGGAAATCTATGAGTATATCCAGGCCTCGGGTCAATGGCACCAGCTGCCAGAGTAATATCAGAAGTGTCAGTCTGGCATCACTGATAACATCCCCTGCAGAGAAAAAGCCGATGACTCTGGCTCCGACAGCTATAATGTGCGTTGTCACCTGCCCCAGAATAATCATGTGCAGAGCATTCTCCATGAATGGCTCTCCAAACACGGCAAGAAGTATCATGGCAGCCAGAAACCATGAGAATCCGGCGATGAATGCGACAGCCAGGGAGGTAGGCCCGCAAAAATTCAGCGCTTTGAATATATTAACATAAATCAGATAAACCATAACGGGCAGAATAAACGACAGGGCAATAAATGCCGGGGCGACATGGGTGACAAATGTAGCGTAGGCAGTCAGCAGATAACTTATCGCGATCAAAACAATGAAAACCCATTCCGGCTTTCCCGACAAACGATCGCCTTTCATGACATTGGCAATCAGTTGCAGTCCCGCCATCAGGACGAAGAAGCATGGCCCGGTGACAACAACGAAAAAAGCGATCTTTATATCTGCGAGTTGTAGCCAGGGGGCTGCGGTGAAGGTGATCAGGCCAGGCAGACATAGGGCGGTAATTGAGGGCTTGGAGAAGCGCCCCTCTTTCGCTGCAGCAAACATCAGGACTCCCGTATAGGCAAAAGCAGCTGACATGATCAGCTTGCCGACTTCCTCCAGAGGCGGAAACAGATGCAGAATATAGCCTGCTGCAATGGCAGGAAGCACCCAGAATATTTGTTTGACGGGTTTGGCCTGGCCGCCGTTGAGGTGATAACCGGCGGTATAGACAAAGCCCAGAATAAACAGGCCGAAAAAAAGAAGGATCTGACTTGTTGCATGCAGGTTCACGAGATAAGCGTAGTTATCCGCATGCTGAATCTGACCGCCACGCTGGAGCCAAAGGTATAAACCTGAGGGGAATCCTATAAGCAGGCCAAAAGTAATCGATACCCACCAGAACTGATGAACAACAGGTGCCCGTGAACGCTTCTGCGGCGTGATTTCAAATGTCTCTCTGTTCGGTTTTAAATTAATCATTATTTTTGGCCAGTTTCCTGTCATCGTAGAATCTCTCCGAAGTCTACATGAAGAGAGAGAACAAATATTTATACACAGAGGACGCTACCCATTAGCGGGGGGATGTTGTGAAATGTGTCATTACATGACTTGCCCCGCGCTCGCCCTGGGGTGGTTATTACTGGCGCTGGGCATGCATGTGCCGGCTTATTTCGCCACTTTCATATGAGGTGACCTGCGAAAGTGCCGCAGAGCGGCTTGGCGGCACTAGGACTTAACGCCAGCTATTGATTCCAGTGACTCTGTATATTCCTTCAACCCATTTTGCATCTCAATCATGTTCTCCCAGAAGGCTTCATATAGCTCCCACTTGCGCTCATGCTGGACGCGGTCTTCGCCGGGGTCTCGATTGCTTTCATGTGCTTCCAGTTTGGTGTGAAAATCATCCAGAATGCGACGAATACTGAGATTCAGCACCTTAATTGTAATGGGCCCTAACGAATCAGGTTTTGTTGCGATAGTTGGACCAGCCTCTCGAAGGACTTCCCGCGTAGCATTCAATAATGTATTCAGGGAATCCATGGCAAGGCGGGCGGAACCAAAATCTCTTTCGGGGCCAAGCTCTCTTGTGATACTTGTGATTCTCGTGGAAAACTCGACGTATAGTGCCCAGGCGGCATCACGTTCTTTCGTATTTGGTGTCCATTTAACCGAGCCGATGCCGAAGGGTAATGATCCTGTGAATTCCGTAACCATGTGATCCCTCCCTGTCAGTCGTAAATATCCACCCTGAAGGATGACGAAGTTTGATCAGAATTGCTGACGGTCTGGCGCATCCATGTGGAGTGACTGTGTTTGCCTGATAAAGTATAGGTTATTCAGCCCACTTGATCCATGCACGCAGGGATGCCACGATTTTCTCCGCAGGGTCCTTGTGGCTGGCCAGTTCTCCCAGCTTTCCGTCCGGGCGAATCACATAAACATAGGTGCCGTGGTTCATGGTGTAGTTGCCTTTGGCGTTGGGCGCATTCTTTTCCATCGGAACCATGAACGATTTGGCGGCAGCGGTGACCTCTTCGGCATTACCGGTCAGACCGATGATTTCCGGGTCAAAGAAGCGGGTATATTTGCTAACCGCTTCAGGAGTGTCGCGCTCGTGATCAAGGGAGATAAAGACAGCGCGCACTTTACTGCGCTCATCATCATCGAGCATTTTCAACGCTTTGCCGAAATTGACCAGCGTGGCAGGGCAGACATCCGGGCAGTGGGTATAACCGAAAAATACCACACTGACCTTGCCTGCCAGATCGCCGAATGAAACCGTTTTGTCGGCGTTGTGCAGTGTGAACGCCCCCTGAAACTGCGGATACTTTGAGTCCGGTATTTTGAGCAGGTTATAAGATCCGAAGCCGATCATGGCGATGGCAAGTGTCAAAATAATAATGGGAAACTTACTCGATTTTTCGCTCATAAGGGGTTCTATCTCCATGATTGCGTGCATGATATGGTATTCGCCGGTGACGAAGCATAACATCAGCGCACACGGCAATACAGGAGGGGAGTGATGTCACGGTGAACGACTATCTGGTCTCATTCCTGTTTTATCTGGTGCCGGCCAATATGATCGCGGTTGCAATCATACTTTTAGGGCATCGAAAAAATGTGCGCTTCCATTTTATCGAGTACCTCTTCATCTACCTGCCATGGTTCGGTTTCATTGCGCTGACGATAGTGGTTTTCGGCAGCATGGCTGCGGTTCCATCCATGCCTGCGATCAAGGTGTTCCTGATTATTCTGCAGTCCATCGGCTCGGGAGTTATGGGGGGCGCTATTCTGATGCCGAGGCTGGTGATGAAAGATTCCGAGATGCACCCCATCGCCATTACCGCGATCAGCGCCACGCTGATTACAGTGCTTTATGTGAAATTCAGAATGATGCTGTTTATTATGGTCGAGGGACTTTCAGCAGCCACTTCGTAATCATCATGCGCAGAGTCGGATCGGATCGCTATCAAATCTGTTTGAGGTATTCGATGATTGCCGCACGCTTTTCAGCATCCTTGATGCCGGGGATTTTCATGCGTGTTTCCGGATGCACAGCGGTAGGGTTTTCAATCCAGGCATCAAGCGACACTTCATCCCAGATTTCAACCGGAATACCCTTGGTACGAGGGGTTTGTCCGTAAATACCCTTCAGCGAGGGGCCAACCTTGCGCACGGTTTTGTCGAGGTAATGGCAGGAAGCGCATTCGATGCGTGTGATTTCAGCGCCGGGTAACGCCGCATTGGCGATGTTCTTCATGGTTGAACCTATGACACCGCCACTTTTCGGGTCGCCATCACAACTACTCAGGCCAAAAGCGGCCAGTATAAACAGGGCGGAAACAGCAGTGCGTGACATAACAAACCTCACAGTAATTTGACTGACGCAATGATAGCACATCACTGCCGGCGATTATAAGTGACATTGATTGCGAGAACAAAATTTTGCGAACACTCAAAAATTGGTCTATACCATAACAACGGTACTTCTGTGGGGGAGGTCAAGCTGATGGAGCAGCAACGCAATCAATTAACAACATTTCGTCAGGTTCAGCGTCAGCTGGGCCTTTATCAATTGATGCTTCGATCCAATCCGGTTGATGCGGCATCAGAGTCGCCGGGTGAGCTTTTGGCAGTGTATAAAACACTGCTCACTATGCAGGAGGCAATAGCTACGCACATCAATACGGTTGAATCGCACCTGTATAGACCGGAGAAAGTGACGGTCACACACCTGTCCAAACAGTGTAACAGAATGGAAAAGCTTTCCGACCGGGAAATGGAGGTGCTACAGATATTTGCCAAGGGCTACAGCTATTACGAAACAGCACAGGCATTGAACTGTCAACTGACCACGATTCAGACACACATCAAACGCATCTACAAAAAGCTCAATGTGCACTCCCGCTCGGAAGCTGTCTTTGAGGCCAGCCATCTGGGCTTGCTGAAGATCTGATGCAAGCCAAAGGCTTGATGGCTGCATTGCTGAAACTGAAAGAGACACTTGATCAGCGTCCCTTTTCCGGCATTCGCATCACGACCTGTGCAGGGAACATTTCAGCACAACGCTCCCCGCATGGACGCCCACTGGATTTCGATTCGTTTCGTGATTATGTGAATCAGGAGAATTTGACGGAAGTGGCCAGCACACGTTATGCCGCGAACGGTTCGGTCATAAGCTCTGAAATTAAGCAGGGGTTTGTCAAAATATTTCATCAGACGCTGACCAAGGTGATCGTGAGGTTGTCGAAAAAGTTGTGTGTGGGACATAAATTCTAAGGATGCTCTGAAAAACTCAGAGTATCCGTGCAGGCCATCCGTGACCTGCACGGAAACGCTGAATAAATCAGCGCTTCCCTAATGTGAAAAGGAGAGTGCAATGGCATTAAAAGATGTATTGAAAAATCTGGATGAGGCGTTTGATGATCTGACATCGCTGGAGGTTCAAACCTATACCGGTGTTATCGAGGTGAATACAGAAGGTCAGTTGGGCGATTTTGAGGATTATATCAAGAATCACGGGCAGGCTGGCGGCCAGATCAAACTGGTGGCTGTGACCAAAATGATGTGTGATGGCGATGCGATCAACCTGGTTCCTGAAACTGAATTTCCGGCTCATATCCAGAAGGTGCATGAATCGGCGGTAAAGGCGGGCATTGAACCCCGCCATGGTCTGCTGGCGTTGTTTGGCGGCATGGTTGGCTTGACGTCGAAGTAAATGGCTTTCCAGGTTGATCTGGCCGCAGGCCCCGAGAGTTTCAGAGGGCGAAAGCAGGGTGGCGCAGCATTTGCTGCGGCAATGCCGGCAGAACCGTTGTCTGAGCAATACGGTTTGCTGGAAGAGGCGATACTTCAGGCCGGTTGTGATCACATCATTACGCCACTGCCTGCTTCCGAACCCGGCTCGGCAAAAGAGTATTCGCATTCACGGCTGCGAACGATCCGCAATCGTCTGTTTCTACTCGGATATCTGGAGGCCGATAATGGCAGGGCTACGCTGGGGCCGATGCTTAAAACAGCCGTTGCGGCGTTTCAGGGCGAGGCAAAGCTTGGTGATGAAGCGGTCGTCGTCGATGGCTGGATCGGTGAACAGAGCTGGGGAGCTTTGCAGGAACTGGTCAGTTTTGAAGAGCCATCGAATCTGCAGCGCTGGTTGATCAGGGGGAAGTTGTCTCCGGTGCTGATGCGTGCAACGCACCTGCGCCTGTACGCACTTGGACTGGCAGCCGAAAAACCTTCGCTAAACGCTGATTCAGCACCGGTTATCGCGGGATTGTCCAATTTTTCAGAGGTTGCCGGGCTGTTGAAGCTGGCTGATGGGAAAGTCGAACCAGAGCCGCTGATTGCAACGCTGAAGCTGCTTTTCGATCAGGATGAGCTGGTCAGGCGATTGGCACTGTCGTCAGCGCCGAGGTCCTATGAAGAGAAGCTCAAGGTGAAACCATTTATTATCAATATGGCCAAGGTTGAGCTGTGGCTGCACGGTTATGATATCCAGCCAGACGGATACAGCGAGGGAATGCTGTGCAACTCCGCAGGCAGAGAGCTGGATCTGAAAAAAT
>Ga0066646_10001273_pt1 | contig 11502 bp, 9 predicted proteins | sample CryGeyCG2114_250_3_FD_59511 | JGI IMG/M metagenome (GOLD analysis project Ga0066646, IMG submission 59511) | Groundwater microbial communities from aquifer - Crystal Geyser CG17_big_fil_post_rev_8/21/14_2.50 | ecosystem: Environmental > Aquatic > Deep subsurface > Groundwater | place: USA: Utah...
AAAAAAGCCTTGTACGCTTGGCTCAACCGTCTGGTAGACCGTTAAGCCGCGGGCATCCTATCAGGCTGTTAGAAGTGACTCAAGCTTCAAATTTTTCCATTAATCAGGACAGGCGCTCTAGCATTCATTCAGGAGCGCCCGGGCCGGGCGGAAGGTTGGGCATGTTCGTCTGTGCTCTGAAAATTTCGCTCAGCCACAGACTTTAATGCTTCAAGCTCTTCCGGTAACTTCAAGGATCGTTCCGCATAACTGAGGGCCAGTTTCGCGTGACTGATTGCGGTTTGTCGCATCTCATCATGATCAAGCAGTGTGAACGAATGAAATGCCTGTTGCAGCCGGATTGCTACCTCGATATTAGACGCGCCATCGCGGGCAATCGCATTGAAAGCATCATCGAACATGTCGTTGATTGAAATCGCCATGATTGCCACACGATCGTACTTGACCGGGCAATTGTCGTACTTTTCACGGGTCTGAGCCCAGCGCACAAAAAGCCGGACCAGAGTGCCTATTATATCGATCGCCGTGCCTGCATCGTTTACCGCGGGCGATAGTGCACGGCTGGCAATTTCGGAGAGCACGATCAGACCGAAGCCTGGATCAAGCTGGAACGTTCGCTGGCTTGCGACCACAAAGGCCTCGATGATGGTCTCCTTGACAGATTCTTGCTCGGCGACATCTGTCTTATCGATATAGGCCAGTGGGCTAGCGGGCGAAACAAATCTACCAGGAAGCCCACAGAGGCAGATCGTGCCATCAATTTTCTCAGCCAGGCCCTGTAGCTTCGCAAGATCAACGTTTTGGATATAACCAACCGTTTTCGGATACACCGCTATGCCATGACCAACGATACTTGTACTGACGGCACCCAATGCAGGGAACTGAGCGTGTACTTTCAGCGCGGCATCGGTTGCGGCTTCCACCTTTTCGATGGTATTTCCCATCCGGCCGAGTCTCGCGATTCGATCAACCCAGCGTACGAAACTGAGAATCACCAGAGCGAAGACCACGAACATCACAACAAACAGGACAAAGCGGCCCGCTGTCCCGTAAAAACCGTTGAGTATCGCGGACAGGGCAACAATACTGAAAATGAACGCACCGATGAAAGTCGACAAGGCATTTTGCGACACATCATCACCGACCACCAAAGGAAAGCAACGCGGTGTTGCAGAATTGCTGGCCGATGCATAGGCCGACAACATTGCGCCCACGGCAAACACCGCGATCACGAGCATACTCGCCGCGATAATTTTCAACAGCGACTCAATCGATTCCGCACTGATATCCGGAAAGAATTCTGCCGACACAAGCTGATCGGCCAGGCTTGCAACAAAAGCAACGGCAAGCGATAAGACACAACTTATCAACGGCTTCAGCCAGAGGCGCTCACTTAGTCTTGCGATGTGGAATCTGGTGGTACTAAGAATGCCTAGTGCGGACTCTGATCCTTGACTCATGCTCTCCCTCCATTGATGTAGTTTGATCGTGTTTACCTAGGCTACACGCGACATGACGTATTTTCTTCTATTAATATTAGAAATAGCATGACCAACATATTGAAGCTATTTTCGATATTCCAAGCTGGCCATTTTAATACTCGTTGAAATCAGCGCAATACCGGCTGTCTTGTTTAGCATATTAACAACCCACGCCTTCAATTTCTGCTTTGCAAGTCGATCGCCCATTTGGTTGAACCCACTGTAAACAATAAGATCAGCAAGAAGACATGACATCCCCATCAATAACATTTGAAAAATAATGGGGTCATTCGGATTAACGAATTGAGGAAGCAATGCAGAAAAATACATTAACGCTTTGGGATTCGCGAGCTGTACAACCAAGCCTTGCGAGAAAAGTTTGCCCGGCTTTTCGTACTTGTACTTGCCAATGATTCTGATCGCGCCTGCTTTTGTAAAAAAGGCAACGACACCGAGGTACAACAAATAGGCAACACCAAACCACTTAATCACTGAAAACATCATATTAGAGGCCAGTATTAAAGAGGCAATACCGGTTGCCGACAGCGCAAAAAATATGACATCGGCACTTGCAACACCCAGTACTGCCAGCAACCCCTTTCTTGAACCATGTGCTGCGCCAGCAGATGCAACAGTAATGGCCGCTGGGCCGGGTACTAATATGAGCATGACCGTCGTAACTAAAAATATAAAATATAGATCAATATCCATGTTATCTACCTTTAACCTGGTAACTGCGACTCTATTCAAAACAACCAGCAGCAATGCGACTGTGCAACAAAGGACTGATGCTACGTCTTAAAAGATTTTTCTCGTGTATTTAATGCCAGGCGCATTACTAAGCCAGCAAAAGCCCCGAGTCGACAGGGATAAATTCACTTGCGGCCTGGATCAGTGAGTTAGCGCTCAGATTTGCCACACCGTAAACCTCTACCCTCTTGCCTTTGTCGATGCGCAGTTTATTCACCAGCATATCGAAATCACCATCGCCTGAAACCAGCACAATCACATCGGCATCCGAGGAATACTCCATGGCATCGATGGTAATACCCACATCCCAATCACCTTTTGCCGAGCCATCGGAACGTTGGATGAAGGGTTTTAATTTGACCTCAAAGCCTATCGCCCGAAGAATATTCTGGAATTCATGTTGTTTCTGGTCACCTCGATCAATCGCGTACGCAAAGGCCTGGGTGACTTGCCTATCCTTGGTTGCGCTTGCCCAAAACGCATTATAATCGAAGTTACGTTTAAACACCTGTCTGGACGTGTAATAGATATTCTGGACATCAACAAAAATGGCGACTTTCGTCATACGCTTATTTCCTGAAAAAAGGTTACCGCGAACGCCAAAAGCGTGCAATCGCGGGCTTTACGCTGATTCCGTGAACCAGGATCGATAAGGCCACCACGACCAAGGTCAGGTGGATTAATTCCAGCGCTATGGCGCCTTGCAAGCCATGTTGGATGGCATACATCAAATAGTACATCGAGCCGATCCCGCGAACCCCGAACCAGCCTGTAAGGTGGCGCATAGGCATGCTTGCCTTGCTGCCCAATAAGCCGATGTGCACACTGAGCGGACGGGCGACAAAAAACAAAAAGGCTGCGAAGCCCACTGCCCGCCAACTCCAGGAATCCCAAAAGAGTGAGCCGCCGATTAATAATACGAGCATGATTTCTGCGAGCCGTTCAAGGTGTTCGTTGAAGACAAGAGAACTTTCGTGTACGTGAATATGCTCTGTAGCCTGCGTTGTCTTCGCATGACGCAACTGAGCGTCCATTAAGTTGCTTAAGTTGATTTTTTTACGGCTGGCCAACTTTAATTCCGTATGACGTAATGCCACAGCGGCGCTGAAAACAGCTAAAAAGCCCCAGGCATTGACTAACAGGCTGACGCCATAGGCGAATGCGATCAATCCCAAACCGAGAAAGCTTTCCAGAAAGAACGAGTCCGCAAAGGTCGCACGCATTTTGTTCACCAGCCAACCAACAGCGCAGCCCGCCAGAATACCAATACCGATACCGGCACCACTGGCCCAGATCACATCCACGACTACCCAGCGCCAACCCGCGTCGCCAAGATCATGTAAGCCCAGCAAGCCAAGGCCGAGCATCACGAAGGGGAATGCGCTGCCGTCATTCATGCCGGCCTCGCAGGTCAAGCCAAAACGCAGGCGGTCGGTATCTCCAGCATGCCGAACCTGCACCTCGGTCGCCAGCACAGGATCGGTCGGCGCGACCACGGCCCCAAGTAATACGGCAGCGCCAAGGGGTAATGACAGCCAGTAGTAACCGAACAAGGTGACTAATCCGACCGTGAGCGCCATCGAAATGACCGCCAATTGCAGCGGATTCCGCCATTTTCTGAAGGTCACCGGCGCAGGCATTTTAACCCCGGCACAATACAAGGAAATGAGTACGGCGATTTCGGTAAGCAGCTCCAATAAAGCCGATTGTTTCAGAGGATTAAAATGAAACAAACCAAAGCCCATCGGCCCGACAATAAAGCCGACACAAAGATAGACGATGGCTGAAGTAACCGGCACCCGTTTCATATAGGAGGAGGTAAAACCGACTACCAGCAGCAAGGTTCCAATCAATATAAACCAAGTGCCGACTGTCATAATTTACCCATCAGGTGCATGATTCTTGCAAATCTGCCCATTTTTTTTACGAATCCGGGTCTTGCCGCCGTAGAGCTGCTAAATTCCATCTTCACTTTTCTGTACATCCACGTAAATTTGCACTTATAGTGTGCTCGTATCACAATTTTAGCAAGCATGATGTCTGCTAGGGCTTGTGCCTCTCCAAGAACCCGAGACCACGTTTGCTCAGCTGAGCAACAAGGACGTAAAATGGCAATACCATGGCTGATCAGCCCGGTGCGTTTCTGTGCACTGTTCGTAATATGCTGTCTACTTGGGGCCTGTGCTACGCGCCAACAAAGCCAGCCTCCTTCTGCGGAAAACATAGAGGAACAGGCGGCCGCTGAATCAGGCGCTGAGACGCTGACGGTCACAAGCTCTCACGGTGTTCAGGAAATTCAGCCAACGGTTGTCGGTTATACTGCCGCGACATCAAATGAAGACGCTGCAGCACAGGCTGGCGAGCAAAAGGCCGACTTCGGTGACCCTCTGGAATTTATCAACCGCCCGGTATTTGCCTTTAACGATGTGCTTTACAGCTATTTGCTGATTCCTGTCAGTCACGGCTATAAGAAAATCATGCCTGACCTGCTGGAAACCGGTGTCAGTAATTTTTTTGCCAACATTCGCGAGCCGATTAACGGCGTCAATAATTTACTACAGGGTAAAGCTGCCGCACTTGGTCACAACTTGTCACGCTTTGTGATTAATTCAACCATTGGTATCTTGGGCTTGTTCGATCCTGCCACAGACTGGTTCGAAATAGACAGCCAGGTCGCACATATTGATGATACCTTGCGCAGCTATGATGTGGGTTACGGCCGTTTTATCGTATTACCATTTTTTGGGCAGTCGGATCTTCGCAATGGCTTTTCGCTCCTTGTCGAATCCTTTGCCAGCCCTATTCGCCAGGTAACAGATGACCCGCAAACCCTATACCTGCAAAGCTATGAAGGTTTTCACAGTACAGTACCCAAACTTTTGTCTTATGAGGATTTACGCGATGACAAGGATGATCGTTATATATTTTTTCGTAACTTATACATGCAAAGTGTCTTACGAGACCAGCAATATGCCCAGCCTGAACATGATCAAAATGAGTAAACCTGACCATGCCTAAGAATGCCAGCCAAAACCTGGGCAAGTTCATCATTAAACATGCCAAGCAGACCCTGATACTGTTTTTACTGCTGACCCTTGGCGCTCTGTGGGCCGCTCAATCCTTTAAAATAGATGCGACAGCCGACACCCTATTGTTAAAAAACAACAAGCTCTATATCGAAACCCAGGTGATGAACAAACAATTCTCGCCGCAAGAATTCATTCTGGTGGCTTATGAACCCAAAAATCACCCGCTGTTCAGCCAGAAAACCTTTACTGACATTCAACAGTTAAGTGAAAAATTACGTTCTATAGAACGCGTGGCAACGGTGACCAATATACTCAATGTGCCCTTGCTGTCCTTGGCGGGCGAACTTGACCCCGACCTCAAGCCGGAAGATTTCAGCTGGCAGACACAAAGATATTCTCCCGAAAAAATGCGCCAGGTGTTTGACCAGCACCCTTTATTTACCGATCTGCTGGTCAACCGCAAGCAAACAGCGACAGCAATGCAGGTGGTGTTCAAATCCGACCCGCAACTGCTTGAACTCCAGAATCGGATCACGGATCTGCAGGCAAAGTCCTTAAACGACAGGCTGAGCGAACAGGATCAACAAACCATTGATGCGCTAAAAAAACAGGCGGAACCGATCGAAGATAAACTCAAAAAAGTGCGTCAGAAGGAGATCCGGCAAATCTATCAAATGACCGCAGTATTCGAACAGGATGCGAATTTATATTTGGGTGGGGCTTATGTGATCGGTCAGCAGCTGGTGGCCATCGTCAAAAATGATCTGCTGGTATTCGGCAGTGCCATTGCGACGGCTATCTGCATTATGCTGCTTGTCTTGTTCCGGCGGCTTCGCTGGGTCGTGCTGCCGGTATTATGCTGTGCGGTGAGCGTTATTTTAACCATTGGCTTATTTGCCCTGCTGGATTTACGCGCGACGGTGATTTCATCAAATTTTGTGACCTTACAGCTTATCCTGACACTGGCGGTCGTGATTCACCTGATGGTTGAATTTCGTCAGTTAGCTGAAAATGCCCCCGACGTGACCCAGGAATCGCTGCTACTTAACACCTTCAGCAACAAATTTAAACCCTGCCTGTTTGCTGGCATCACCACCTCGGTAGGCTTTGCCTCGCTCATATTCAGCGGGATTCAACCGGTCATCAGCTTCGGCTGGATGATGATCGTGGCCATGCTTATCTCAATTGCCGCCAGCCTGCTGCTATTTCCATCCTTTCTAGCGCTCTTTAAGCGTCAATCTGAAAGCCCGGCACACACGACCAACCGCCTGGTTATCAGGTTTTTCAGCGATTGCAGCCTGAACTACAGCAAACTTATTATCGTTCTTAGCATCCTCGCCATGCTGCTCGCCATATTCGGTATATCCAGGCTTCAGGTCGAAAACAGCTTTATCAACTACTTCAAAGAGTCCACTCAGGTACACAAAGAACTAAGCTTTATTGACCAGGAGTTCGGCGGTTCCACACCATTGGACCTGGTTTATTTCATTGATGACAAAGAAAAGAAACCGGACCTGCCGCTAAGTGCAGAAAGCATACAGAACTTGCAGAAAATCCAACATGTTTTGCGCCAGAATGAAGTCATCGGCAATATCACCTCGGTGGTCAATTTTACCGAACTGGCAAAGCGAATAAAGCAGGGCCAGCCCTTAACCGAATATGAACTGGGCGTTATCTACACCCTGCTTGACGAAAACTTGAAAGAACAATTGCTGGGAGCCTATTTCGACCCGGACACCAGCCAGCTGCGGGTCAGCATGCGCATCCAGGACAGTACGCAAGGCTTTAACCGCGCAGAATTCCTGAGCAGGCTGAAACAAGATCTCGAAGGGCTAGGGCTGAAACAAGCCGACTACTCGCTGACCAATCTGTTCGTACTCTACCAGGATATCCTGCAACGCTTGTTTTCTTCACAGATATTGACTCTGGGCCTGGTGTTTATCGCCTTAAGCATCGTCCTGCTTGGCGTGTTTAAATCCCTTAAGGTGGCGATGATTACGGTAATTCCGAATATTCTCCCCCCCATCATTATCCTCGGCATGATGGGCTGGTTAGGCATCCCGCTCGATTTGATGACGATACCCATTGCGGCCATCGCCATGGGCATCGCTGTCGACGATACCATCCACTTTACCCATCGCTATCTTGAACAGCGACAAACAGAAAACCTCCAGCAAGCCACGCTCAATACCTTTAACAGCGTAGGTTATGCCCTGCTATACACGACCACCATCATCACGCTTGGTTTTTCATTGTTGAGTTTTTCAGATTTTGTTCCCAGCATCGTGTTTGGCCTGCTCACGGGTTTAGCCATGCTGATAGCACTGCTGATAGACTGCACGTTATTACCCGTGCTGCTGAATCGTTTTATGGCAACGCCAAAACCCCGATAATCTGCCGGAACAGCGGTTCGATCCTACCGAAGAACTCAATGTTCCAGTTAATTTTCTTCTTCAAGCAAAAACCGGCTCAATCGCTGGTGTAAGGTTCTATTCTCGGTACGTAACTGTTCCAGTTCATCAAGCATATCGAGAAACAAGGGAATACTTGACCACTCGATATCAAGATCACGGTGCAAGCGTGCCGCCCGTTTGGCAATGCAAAGCATAGCCGCATCGAAACACCACTCTTCGGGACCTTGCCCTGGCGGTGAAAGAATACCTTCCTCCACAATGGCAATCAGCACTTCATTCGGTAGATCTGCTCGATGACATACTTCTTCGAGCGATAAAGTTATCGTAAGACTCGTTTCTATCATGGCTTATTTACTCCATTCATCCCGAGGGTTAAATCTCGCCTTTTCTGCCAATGTTTGCCAAAGTTGTTGTGTCTCGGTATCGGTTTTCTCCGGTACAACGATCTTTAACACCACATACAGGTCTCCCATACTGGTTTTACCGGGCAGACCTTTTCCTTTAATACGCAATCGTTTCCCGCTCTGACTATTCGGCGGCAAGGTTAAATGAATATTACCGGACAGGGTCGGAACCTCAATTTTGCCACCAATTACGGCTTCCCAGGGAGCCACCGGTACAGTAATAAGCAGGTTATGTCCTTCAACGTCAAACAAGGGATGCGGCACCAGGCGAACATGTAAATACAAATCCCCGTTTGCGGCATCACCGATACCCTGAGCACCCTGGCCTTTTAAGCGAATACGTTCGCCTTCTGTCACGCCTTTGGGAATTTTCACATTCAGAGTTTTTTGCACCTCGCCCAAGCGACGGCCTTGTGCATCATATTTGGGCAAATGATAGGAGATTGTTTTGGATTTATCCGACAGGGTTTCCTCAAGAAATATCGGCAATTCGGTTTCGATATCCTGCCCGCGGTAACTGGCCCGCGATTCGTGCTGACGTTGTGAGCCACCTCTTCGGGCATACGCGCCGCCAGACCCGAAGATTGATGAAAAGAAATCGGAAAAATCACTGCCATTCATGTCTGTCTGCGACGCCTGCCAACCCGGCGGCGGATCAAAGCGTTGCCCATGCTGGCCGTATTTGCGCAATTCATCATATTCGGCGCGTTTTTCCGGATCCTTCAACGCTGCATAAGCCTCAGCCACTTCCTTGAACTTGTCCTCACTCCCCTTATCTTCACTGACATCAGGATGATACTTACGTGCCAGTTTGCGATAAGCCGTCTTGATCGTCTTCAGATCAGCATCTGCTTCAACACCCAGAATTTTGTAATAATCTTTAAATTCCATGCTCAGTCCTCGAGTGGAAAAGTGATAAGTAAAAATAACGCAATAATACGGATATAGCTATAGAAGGATCTATTGAAGCACGGCCCTCACTTTCATCCTGGCAGCCTGTCGGGCTTAGTCTGTTCTACTGCAGAAAGCCCGACAGACTGCTAGAGCATGCATTTAGTGTGTCTGGTATTATTCTAATCTATAATTCTTGCACGCACCCTAGTGAATTGTGGGCGAAAATAATCAGATCTACCTTCATCAGGGAATAAGGTTTCTACAATGCACGCCTTTTATAAACGACTGCCACTTACAGTTATTACATTGTTTATCATGTTGATCTCATCCGTTTCACGGTCCGAGACTATCAACCTGGCGGATTTTGAAGAAGCGACCCTAGGCAAGTATCTTGAATATTTTCAGGAGCAGAAGAATGCCCCGCTGACACTCAGTGAGGCAATGAGATCCTTTTCCAACGACGATGTTTTGCACGGAAGCGGTAACTCTATTTCGCTGGGTATTGGTGTCCGGCCGGTCTGGTTGAAAGTCTCGGTAAACAATGATCAAGTAAACGATACGCTTTACCGTTTGTCTATTGAAACCCCCTGGCTTGACTATATCGATGCCTGGTTGGTGCACAATGGACGCATACAGAAGCACATCGTTGGCGGTGATGCCGTGCCTTTCGAGCAGCGCCCGATGCCTTACCGCGTCTTCGCTTTCGAAACTGCGTTTTCACCGGGCATCACTGAACTGTACTTCCGGGTCGAATCGCTGGGGCCAATGGCGATCCCCTTGCGTATGAGCTCCCTCGATGCGGCGATCAAAAGAGATATTTCATCGGCTTATGAATATGGTTTGTTATATGGAGTCATGGCTGCGCTGGCGCTCTACAATATTGTTCTCTTTGTTATTATCCGGCAAAAGATCTTTGGTCTTTACAGCCTTTACCTGATCGGGTTCATCGTTAACAGCCTGTCTTACACAGGGCAGCTGCATACCGTTATCACGGCAGATTTCGGGCCGTATTTCCAGGATTGGACCGATACCTTTCTAATGATCACCTACAGTATTGCTGGCCTGCATTTTGCCCGCGAATTACTCAACACTCGCGCCTATGCACCCGGGCTGGATAAACTGACCATCGCCGTGACCACGATTATCCCGCTTGGCATTCTCATCGGTGCCTCACTCAATCAGCTGGTATTTTCCCTGATTCTGGCGTTTATCCTGAATTCCAGCTTTGCCCTGCTGTTTATAGCGCTCGGGGTAGCGGCGCTTAAAGCCGGCGCGGACTTTGCCCGCTTGTTTTTGTTTTCTTCTGTACAGGCTGCGATCTGTATCGGGATATCCACCATGGCGGTAGGCGGCATTGTGCCCTACAATGATTTCACCTTTAAAGCCATTGAAGTGGGCATGGCGCTGGAAGCGGTGTTATTGGCGGTGATCATTGCACAACAGTTCCGGATGGCGCAACGTGACAAAGTGATGGCCGAAACCTATGCCCGAACCGACCCCTTAACAGGCTTACTTAATCGTCGCGGTTTCCAGGAAATGGCGAATAAACTCTGGGAAAACTTCGAGCGCAACGGGCGAAATGTGTCAATCGTGTTGCTGGATATCGACCATTTCAAAAATATCAATGACCGTTATGGCCATATTAAAGGCGATGAAGTGCTGGTTGCCCTGGCCGAATGCATTCAGCAAACGATTCGTAAGGGTGATGTGTCTGCTCGTTGGGGTGGCGAAGAATTTATCTTATTATTGCCCGAGACTGACCGGCAGGAAGCGTTAATGCAAACTGAGCGACTCCGCCAAGCGATTGAAACATTAGGCATCACTCATAAAAATAAGACCTTGAGTATCACCAGCAGTTTTGGGGTCTCAGGCACATCGAATAAAAATAACAACGCAGAAATTAGTCCGCAAGCAGGGCAGCATTATGATTTTGAGCGCATGGTCAGTGAAGCTGATGATGCGCTTTATGCCGCCAAAAACAGCGGCCGAAATCAGGTATTTTTCTTCCCGGACGGAGGATCCGAAGTTACCGTTGCCCTTCAGTACCAGCCTGGGAGCTAAGCTTTCAAAGAAATTAGCACCAACTTGCAGCTCCTGTCGACTTCGACCCAAGCAGCTCATTTATATTTGCCTCAATAACCCGATAACCGACATTTCCATAGAGCTTTTGGCGTCCATCATTAAGTATAATGGTCGGACTACCCTGCACCAGAAACTGCTGCTGATCCCGACGATCGGCTTCCAGATCCGCATGTGCCATACCGGAATCCATTACCTCTTGCACGTATTTATCGCTAACACCGGTTATTTTCAAAGAGTCTTTCAAAACAGCGGCATTCCCAATATCCAGGCCTTGCTCAAAAAAAGCCGTCCGGAGTGCGTGTAATACAGCGCGGCATTTCGGTTTATCTACCCGCTGTACCGCCTTCATCAAAAGGTGGGCCGGTGTCGATGACCGGGGCCGGCAATGCTGCCAAATTTCCGGGTGCAGCTGAATATGATCAAATTCTGCCGCAGCCTCATAGACATG
>Ga0066646_10001276_pt1 | contig 11496 bp, 13 predicted proteins | sample CryGeyCG2114_250_3_FD_59511 | JGI IMG/M metagenome (GOLD analysis project Ga0066646, IMG submission 59511) | Groundwater microbial communities from aquifer - Crystal Geyser CG17_big_fil_post_rev_8/21/14_2.50 | ecosystem: Environmental > Aquatic > Deep subsurface > Groundwater | place: USA...
GGAGGACGATATGCGTAACCAATTGAATTTGTTCGATTTAACGTCGGGACAGTAGTGATGCAAACTGGAATCGAAACAGGAGGCTCGATGAAATTGGAAGCCAATAATAGTGCTGCAATCTTCAAGGGAGCCACGGTGCTATTGATTGGTGGCAACGGTTTTATCGGTTCTCACTTGCAGGATGAACTGAAACTACACGGTTATCGTGTTCGGGTGCTGGATCGAAGTCTTGAAAAGTTTCGAATTAAACAGGATGACATTGAGTACATTGAAGGCGAATTTACTGATAACGAGGCTTTAAGTAGGGCGATAGATGGGTGCGACCTTATAGTTCATCTGGCTCAGGCTATAACGCCACTGGGAACAAGCTCCAAGGCTGAATATGCAGCCATTGAGCAGTCAGGGGCATTCGCTAGAATGCTTGATTTTATCAACTATGCTGGAGTCAAAAATATTATATATTTCTCTTCAGGTGGCGCTGTGTATGGCAATCCGTCTTCGAATCAAGTAACTGAATCATCAGAACTGAATCCAGTTTCTCCTTATGGGGTTTCCAAGCTGATGATGGAAAAATATTTACAAATGTATGCTCATTTGCACGATATGAAATATTTGATCATAAGGCCGTCTAATCCCTATGGGCCACGTCAGAACTTTAGATCAGGCCAAGGCGTTATTCCCATCTTCATGCGAAAAGTGATCCGGAATGAAACGGTTACAATCTGGGGGGATGGCACAGCTACAAAGGATTATATATATATTGATGATTTAGTAGTGGCAACCCGAAGACTATTGGAGACTGGGCTTGATAATAATGTATATAACATCGCAAGTGGTGTTAATTACAGTCTCACTCAGCTTTTGAATGAGATCTCATCCTGTACAGATTTGACTCCCAATGTTGATTATAAACCTGTCTACAAGTCAGATGTTCAGAAAATATATTTTTCATGTGAAAAGCTTATCAAACGGACAGGCTGGAAACCGAGAACTACTCTTAAACAAGGTCTGAAAAAAACACGTACATGGCTGCAGGAAACCATAGATTGAATAACAAATTAAAAATTTCAGTTATTATTCCAGCTTATAATTCCGGACGGTTCCTGGCCAAAACATTGGCAACTGTCGCCAAACAGGATTACCAACCCTATGAAGTGATTGTAGTCGATGGTGGTTCTACGGATGAAACCAGTGAAGTTGTCCATGCGTATGGATCGTTTATCTCTAGGTTTATATCTGAGCCAGACAAAGGTCAGTTGGATGCAGTAAGAAAGGGGATTGAGGCTGCGTCAGGTGATGTCTTATATTGGTTAAATGCTGACGATGCAGTAATGCCTGGAGCATTTCGAACAGCTGCAGAAACCTTTTTAAGCGACCCTTCCATTGAATATGTGTATGGTGACAATTACTGGTTTAACGAAAAGACAAAGGGATTTGGTGTGGCACACTCTGTTAAACGGTTATCTTTCTGGGACCAGTTTCTTTATTACGGGCAATTTCAGGTAGAGGCATTTTTCTGGCGCCGGGGCATCTCACATAAAGCCCTTCCATTTGATACTGATTTGAGAGTATACACTGATTACAGCTTTTTCCTTCCATTGAGATACGGCTCAAAAGGAAAGTGGGTGTCTCCGAGACTTGGGGCCTTTAGAGTTCATGATGATCAGATGTCGACAGTGAATCGCTCTTTGGGCGACCAAGAGCGAGAGCGGGTTAAGCTTAAAATGCGTGAAAGACTAGGGTTGAGTCAATCACAGTTTGAGATTCTACGTCGGAAACATTTCTTGTTCTTCATTGCACGTCATAAACTTTTAACGAAGTTGGCCTCAGGTTTCCGTTTTGTTGGGCGAAAGCTTACAGGCGATTCTGCCCGAAATAGGTTATCGAAATCTTTTTTTAATGAGTGGCTTAGTATTCCTGAGAATGTTAAAGGTTCTGATTTGAGTTGGATTGATAGTGGAGATAAATAAAATGACTTCTGACGAAGGTATTCCAAAATTTAAAGCGACGGTAGTATTCACCACGATTAACCGTACCAAAGACCTCAGAAAAGCTATTCAATCTACAATCGAGCAAACGCCTCCAGTTGAGATTATAGTGATCGGGGATGGTTCTCCAAAAGAACTCTTAGATATGGTTCAAGATGAATTCCCATCAGTTAGGTTACATTATACTGATCAAACTCAGGGGATTAGTGTTCAAAGAAATTGGGGCGTCCGCTTGGCTACAACCCCGTATATTTTCTCTATTGATGATGATGCTGCTTTCACATCTCCAGACACAGTAAGTAGGACCCTGAAAGAGTTTGATAACCCATTGGTTGGTGCCGTTGCAATGCCTTTTATAGACGTTCTTAGAGAGCGTGAGCATGGAACTCAGGTTCCCAATGATGAGCTGTATGTGGATTACCTGTTTATTGGAACTGCCTATGCGCTACGTAAAGATATATTTTTAAAATTAGGAAGTTATGGAGAGGTGTTACACTTTCAAGGAGAAGAAGATGATTATTGTGCACGTCTTCTTGATGCCGGGTATGTTATAAGTTGCGGGCATACAGATCCGATTCATCATTTTGTATCTCCAGTTAGAAGTTGGGATAGAATTGCATTTTTAGGAGCACGAAATGCGATTTTATATGCATATATTAATGTACCAGCACTTTATCTACTGCCCCATTTGGCAGGAACATCAATCATGAATATCCTTAATGGAATCAAAAAGAAGACCTTTATTACAACCGTTAATGGCCTTACGAAAGGGTACTTGGATTGTTTTTCTTCCAGTGTGAGAAGAAGACCTGTTTCGATAAATACATATAAATTAATTCGTAAGTTAAGAAGTAATGGCCCAGCCAAGCTGAGTACAGTACAGAATTGCCTTAATAAGCCCCGTTTCGGATGAGATCTCCATGTCAATAAAGTCTTACATATATCATCGAGCCGTTAACTTTATACCTGAAACCCGTATGTATAGGGCTAAATCTTTTTTGCTTTCTTGCTGTGGATATACGGTACATCCTTCAGCACGCATTGTTTCATCAGCCAAGTTTGTCGGAGCATTTAAGCTTGCAATTGGCCATGACTCTTTTGTTGGTCACGACGTTCTTATTACGGGCGGTAAATGTTCAATAACAATTGGTGATGATTGTGATTTGGGTCCAAGGGTATGTTTGGTGGCTGGTTCTCACGAGATTGATATGATTGGAACTCATACTGCAGGAAAGGGTTATTCACGAGATATTATTATCGAAGATGGCGTGTGGATAGGGGCGAACGTTACTGTACTCGGAGGCGTCAGGATTGGTGCAAAGTCAATTATTGGAGCGGGAAGTACGATCATTCACGATATTCCACCTGGTGTTATTGCTTTTGGAACGCCGTGCAAAGTTAGAAAGAAATGGAGTCCCGACACTCAAATGTGGAATAGTACGGAATCATGAATCAGGCAGATTTCTCGCCTGTTTCCAGGTACTTCGGTTGGATCAGTTTAGCCATTATTTTAGCTTATATGCTGCGTGTCACTATACCTGCGCTCTGGATATATCCAATTGCTCCCACAATAGTTGAATTGTCTGGATTTGTTTTTTTACTCATTGCTCTGACAGGCCTTTTCTTTGATTCAAAGATGAAACTATTACCCGTAGCTTTATTGCTGATAATGAGCGTAGTAATAAGTACCATTTTAAGTATTAATTTTGAAACCGCATTGATCAGGTCCCTTCTATGGATGGGTGTTTTTATAGCGGTGGGGCCTGTTATTATGGGCCATAGAGCCAGCATATTTCGCAATCACCTGTGGAATCATTCAATTCTTATTATTTATTTAGTCGTCACATTATCATTTGTCTGGAATATGCTCGGACTGCCTATTTATGGTAAAGGAGCTGCCGGAATTACGGTCCATTGTATGTTGCTGGGTGCTCTCGCCGGAATATCCACCATCTTGTCATTCCATGCTTTGTGGACGCACTCATTTCGCTCTTTGATATATTGGTTTATTTTTGTGTCATCTTTCCTGACGTGCATGCTCTCCGGTTCTCGTTCTGCATTAATGGCAGCTGTCGTTGGCTGCGCATTTATATTTGTTTCGAGACTTGGGAATGCAATAAATAGAATCATCATGATAACGCTGGTGCTGCTAACGGCAGCAGTATCGTGGTTTTTCCTGGATATTGGCAACAGTGACGAAGAAAATTTTAACGAAGCATCATTAGGTGTTCTGGCTCCATTCGCATCAGAAATTGTCATGAAAGGGAGTTCCAATAGCAGAGAAACTCTTTGGATAAATAGAGTGGCTGAAATAGAGGAGAGCCCTGTAGTCGGGATTGGTCTAGGAGTAGAGCTATACAAAAAAGCAAATACTGAACATTTGGAAACTAACACCATTGAACCCGGTTCATCCTATCTGGCCGTTCTTTCAATGACCGGTTTTATGGGGGGCCTCTCTCTCTTACTACTGATTACCAGCCTCGTAGCTAAAATGAAAAAGAACAGTCGTGTGTTTTTCAAAAATGATGCGGTACAGGTTATTGGCGTCGGAACATTCTGGGCGATACATGGCATTGCCGAAGGCTGGATTTTTGCAGGAGGCTCAATACTTTGTCTCTTCTTCTGGATATGGGTTGGCAGGCTGGCACATTTTTATTCCCCACCTTTTGTGCGCACAGCTGATTTATGAAACTAACCTTCTGTTATCGGCATTTAGCCCACTATCATCATGCTCAACTAAATGCGCTGGTTGAAGGCGGCGTTGATGTCACTGTTATCACATTCGATGACTTTAGCGGAGCGGCCTTCGATAACCACGCAAACGAAGAAAAAAAATACTTACTTTTGCAGCTATCAAATAGTTCAGGCGAATGGGATGGCTTCTTTCAAAGGCTGGAGGAATCCCGTCCCGACGTAGTTTTAGTCCCCGGTTGGGGCCATGCATACGCTCTGGTCGCGCTTGATTGGGCAACTCGCCATCAAGTTCCATGTGTCGCTATTTCAGATTCACAGGAATGTGACCAATCGCGCAATTTCATAATGGAAAAAATAAAGAAAAGTCTTGTGAGCTTGTTTTCTGCTGGTTTTGTGGCCGGTCAACGAAGCAGGGACTATATTGTCAAACTGGGTATGCCTGTGGAGCAAATAACAATCGGATGTGATGTGGTGGATAATGACTACTTTATCCGCCGCGTTGAACAGGCAAGAAAGAGTTCTGAGAAGATCAGGCAGTCAAAGGGTTTGCCCGAAAACTATTTTCTTGTGGTAAGTCGACTCATCCCTGTAAAAAACATTGCAACAGTTATTAAAGCTTATGCAATCTATTCCTCTTCAGGTGATGCCCCGGATGATTGGAGTCTTGTGATTGTCGGTGCAGGTTCATTACAACCTGAACTTGAGCAGTTAGCCCTGAAATTAGGCGTTGATTCTTCGATAATATTTGTTGGAAGAGTAAGTTATGAGAATATCCCGGATTATTATGCTTTGGCATCAGCATTTATTTTGGCGAGCACTTCAGAACCTTGGGGACTGGTTGTAAATGAAGCAATGTGTGCCGGGCTACCTGTTCTTGTCTCTGACCTCTGCGGAAGCAGTGCCGACCTGCTAAAAGAGAATGTGAATGGCTTTAAATTCAGCCCTGATGACGAAAACTTGTTGGCGATGAAGATGAAGGATATTTCCTCAGGTTCTGTAAACATCACTACAATGGGTGAATCCAGCCGTGAAATCATTGATGAATGGGCTTTAGATCGTTATGTCGATAATATCAAAAAGGTGGCTGAAATTGCACTTAGCAATCCACGAGGCAAACCAACAATGAATGGCAGGCTGCTACTTTCCATGGTTATCAAGTGGCTCGATAAAAAAGGGGCTGTTCGATGAAAATTCTCCACGCTATTTCCGGCATATGGGAACATACAGGCGGGCCAGCTGAATCAGTTCCAAGACTTTGCTCTGCCTTGGTGAAAAGGGGTATTGATGTATCTATTATGACGTTAAATGGCGAGTTATCAAATGCAGCTTTGGAGAGCCAATCTGATGGTGTGAAAATTATTTCATTCCCACATTACAATCAAATGAGTTTGAATATCTTCAGTGCAGCAATGAGACTTACAAATCAATGCGATATAGTACATGGTCATGGTTTGTGGTTACCTCTAAATTGGGCTGCTGGAAGAGCTGCCATAAAAAACAGGAAGCCTTTGATTGTAACGCCTAGGGGAAGCCTCAACCCTGCTGCTCTTAATCACTCCAGACGTAAGAAAAAAATGATTGGTACTTTATTCGACAATCAATATCTGCGTGCGGCAAGCTGTATTCACGTTACATCCAATGAAGAGCATGAGGCAATAAGGCAATATGGCCTAAAAAACCCTGTAGCATTAATTCCCAATGGTGTACAGGGAATTTCGTATGATAATTTGATGTCAGAGCATGCCTTTAAACAGAAATATGGCCTCCCTGCTCGCTCCAGAATTCTACTTTTTTTATCCCGCATTAGCTGGGAAAAAGGACTCGAAGATCTGGCAGAGGCATGGTCAAGGGTCGCTGTAGATCAACATGATTGGCAGCTTGTGGTCGTCGGTCCAGGGAAGCCTGAATACATAACTAAACTTAAACAGATTTTTGCTAATAGTCATGGGGCAGATAGAGTTTCATGGCTAGGATCACTTGATGGAAGTAAAAAGGCTGCAGCATATGCTGCAGCCGAACTGTTTATATTACCTTCTCACACTGAAAATTTTAGCCTAGTGACTGCAGAAGCACTTGCCGCCGGTGTGCCTGTAATCACGACTCAAGGCACTCCTTGGTCATCGCTTCCTCACAACGGGTGTGGTTGGTGGGTTCCTGTTGGTGCGGATGGTTTAACCCTAGCACTTGGTGAGGCGCTGAGGTTAAATAAAACTGATCTTGTCAATATGGGTGAGCGAGGAAAAACATTTATTGGCGAAAAATACACTTGGCCAGTAATTGCAAAACAGATGCTGGAAGTTTACGAATGGGTACTTGGAGATAGTAATATGCCCTCATGTGTGATTACTGATTAAAGACGGCGAGCGCATTTTTCTTGAAAATGTATACCTATTATTTGTAACAACGTTGATTGAAAATGAAATGAAAGGAATTGGATGAACATTATGAGTAACATTGATATATCCGGATACCGCTATTTAAATGATGGACTAAATCACTCACATGCTTTCTTGCTACCTGGATTACTGCCTATAATTGACCAACTTGCAGTTGAAATTGAAGGGCAACGCATTTTTGAGATTGGGTGTGGAAACGGAAGTGTTGCGAAACTTCTGCATGGCAAAGGTTGGGATATCACTGGTGTGGATCCTTCCGAAGATGGTATTCGAAATGCTCAAAATGCCTATCCAGAGTTGAAATTGAAGGCGGGTTCTGCCTATGACGATTTAGTGGCTGAATATGGCCAGTTTCCAGTTGTATTGAGCTTAGAAGTTGTCGAGCATGTTTATGCTCCGAGGCACTATGCGAAAACCGCATATGACTTGCTTGAAAGGGGTGGGCGGCTCATCATCTCTACTCCCTATCATGGGTACTGGAAAAATTTAGCACTGTCTCTGAGTGGAAAGATGGATGATCATTTTTCTGCTCTCTGGGACAATGGACATATCAAATTTTGGTCCATCAAAACGCTTTCGATCCTGCTTGAAGAAGCAGGTTTTGTAGACTTGCAATTTATACGGGTAGGTAGGATTCCACCTCTGGCAAAATCAATGATTGTCACTGCACGAAAAAAATAATGAACACTCTTTCTTTATGAATTCCGATATTACCGCAATTATACTGACGCTTAATGAGGAGAAGCATATTGAACGATGCTTAAAATCATTAAAGACGGTGGCTACCAAGGTTGTAGTCGTAGATAGTTTTTCTTCGGATAGGACATGCGAACTTGCAAAGCTTTATGGCGCAGAAGTCCTTCAGAACAAATGGATTAATTATGCCACCCAATTCAACTGGGCGCTTGATCATGCCAACCTTGATAGCAAATGGATTATGCGCCTGGATGCCGACGAAGTCGTCTCGCCAGAGCTATCTGACTTGCTACAAACGGAAATCCCCGAGCTAGCTTGCGGCGTATCCGGTGTTACGGTAAACCGTCAGATCCATTTTATGGGTAGGTGGATAAAACATGGAGATATTTACCCGCGCAGAATGTTAAGAGTTTGGCGGAATGGGCGGGGCAGATGTGAAAACAGATGGATGGATGAACACATTATTGTCCAGGGTGATGTGAAACATCTCAATGCTGATATCGCTGATATTAACCTTAACAACATTACTTGGTGGATCAGTAAACACAATCAATATGCTACTCGTGAGGCAATTGATATATTGTTGTCAAAGGTCAAGCAAACTGAATGTCCTGAGCGCGGAACGTTGAGTATGCAGGCTAAAGTGAATAGATGGTTTAAACACACAGTGTATGCCCGCACCCCTATAGGCCTTCGTTCATTCTTATATTTTATTTATCGTTATATATTGCGACTTGGATTTCTCGATGGATGGCCAGGGTTGGCTTTTCATTTTTTGCAGGGTTATTGGTATCGTTTCCTGGTCGATGTGAAGGTCTGGGAAATTCAGCAGATGATGGAAGTTCGCCATCAGAGCCTGGAGCAGGTGGTATTATCTGAATATGGATATGAAATAAATTGCCAATGATGACTCAAATAAAGCGTATGAATATTTTACTGGTTGGTGGGGCTGGCTATATAGGTTCACACATGGCTGATTTTCTTTCCAGTGAGAATTGTCAGGTCATTATAATGGATAACCTCTCGACCGGATATCGTGATGCGGTTTTGGGCGGTGAATTTATCGAGGGTGATTTATCCAATACTTCAATGCTCGATGAACTCTTCACAAATTATAAGTTTGATGTGGTTATGCATTTCGCATCAAGCATCATGGTTGGCGAATCGGTTACTAACCCGGCAAAATATTACCGCAATAATGTGATGAACACCCAAAACTTGCTCGATGTCATGGTACGGCATGGTGTTAATCATTTCATTTTTTCATCTACAGCAGCCATCTTTGGTAACCCGGTATATGTGCCAATTGATGAGGAACATCCGAAGCAACCCATCAACCCTTATGGGCGCAGCAAGTTGATGGTGGAGCAAATACTGAAAGATTATGACAGCGCTTATGGCTTAAAATCCATTTGCCTGCGCTATTTCAATGCTGCCGGAGCCGATCCCGAAGGGAGGCTTGGTGAGCGCCATGACCCGGAAACGCACCTTATTACATTGGTGCTTCAGGCTGCCTCCGGCAAACGCGATGCCATTACAGTTTTCGGGCGTGATTATGATACGGAAGATGGTACCTGTTTGCGTGACTATGTTCACGTAAATGACCTGTGTCAGGCTCACTGGTTAGCGATAAGAAAATTATTGGAGAGTGAAAAGAGTTGCAGCTTCAACCTGGGCAATGGTAAGGGTTTTTCGGTGCAACAGGTGATTGATGTTTGCCGGGAAGTAACAGGCAAGGAAATCCCAGTCATCGATGGTGCGCGCAGGGCAGGGGATCCTGATGTTTTAGTAGCAGATTCCTCTCTAGCCATGATGGAACTGGATTGGAGACCACGCTATACCGACTTGCATTCAATTGTGGCTCATGCGTGGATTTGGGAAAATCATCAGTGATGTTAGGCTCTTGAAATGCACCTGATACATGCTCTCCATCCTGTAATCGAAACATGAAAATATCTGTCATTACAGCTGTGTACAATGCCAAAGGCACTGTGGCTGAAACGATTCAGTCGGTGCTGGCTCAGGATTATCAAGACGTTGAATTGGTCGTCATCGATGGAGCCTCTACAGACGGCACAAAAGAACTACTGGAGTCCTTTCGGAACAAAATCGGTGTTTTTGTCAGTGAACCTGATGACGGAATTTACGATGCGTTAAATAAAGGTATCAAGCATGCAACAGGGGATGTCGTGGGTTTTTTACATGCTGATGACCTGTTTGAGAATAGGAGCGTACTATCCGAAGTGGCAGAAGCATTCTCAGATCCTTCCGTCGACGCTGTTTATGGTGACCTTGTTTATGTCAGCAAAAATGAACCTGGCAAAATAATCAGGTACTGGCAGGCCGGTGAATTTTCTTCGGAGAAGTTGAAATCAGGCTGGATGCCGCCACACCCGACTTTCTATGTGCGAAGACAGCGCTACAAAGCGCTAGGTAGTTTCGACACCTCCTTCCGGATCGCCGCCGATTACGATTGCATGTTGCGCATGCTCGGACATCCGGGTTTTCACTGCCGATATATTCCTAAGCTGTTGATCAGGATGCGGGTTGGCGGCGAGAGCAATCGTTCGTTGGCCAATATCATCCGAAAATCGCACGAGGATTACCGCGCACTGCATAACAACGGGGTAGGCGGCCTCTGGGCTCTGGCATGGAAAAACCTGAGCAAGTTGCCGCAGTTTCTACGGCGTAATCAGGGGAAGATAAAGGGGGCCTGATCTCCCGTGCATCGTGGAATGCCTGCTTCTTTAGCCGCAAGGATGATATATTGCCGGCAAAGCATAATCATGATTGCATTAGCCGGTAAGTGGAATGAATGTTGCTTACATATGCCATTGGAAAAGGATTGATCCGTTTTTTATCATTAGGAGTTGATGATGAGTGTAGAGATGCAGAGTTTGGTTCGCCGCAATCCGGAGATTGTGCACAGCGACATGGATGGCGAGACTGTAATGATGAGCGTGAGTGAAGGTAATTATTATGGGCTCAATGGCGTTGGCTCGCAGATCTGGGAACTGCTGGAGCAGGAGATGAGCGTGACTGAGATTTGTGATGAGCTAATCGGTCGATTCGATGTCAGCGACGCGCAGTGCCGCAGCGAAGTGGTGGCTTTCCTTGAGGAGATGACAGCTAACAAAGTGATCGAAATCGTCTGATCGTGAGATCTCTGCTGCGCAAGTGCAGCTCATTTTTACATATCCCGGCCCGGGAAAAGCTCTGGTTCTGCTGGTTATGGCTGCTTAGCGGCATGATCCGGGCGGCGGTTCTGTTGCTGCCGTTTCGAAAGCTTGCACCTATGCTCGGGGAGCACTGCAGTAACCTGCAACTGGCCACGCTGGCGAGCGAAGAACAGAAGCAGCTGGCCTGGCGTATTGGTCGCATGGTCGATCTTGCGGCATCCTATACCCCGTGGGAATCGAAATGTCTGGTGCAGGCGTGTGCCGCAAGTCTGCTGCTACGTCATTACGATATTCCCTATGTCATCCATCTGGGCGTAAGCCGAGGCGGTGAAGTCGGGGATGTATTAAAGGCACATGCCTGGCTTGCGGTCGGCCCGTGGATCATCGCCGGTCGTGATGGTCATCGCGCCTTTACCATTGTCTCCACCTTTGTCTCACCGGAACTTTTAACGACCAGCGACGGAGCTTCGCGTGCATCGTGATCAGTGGCGGGCGCTAAAGACCGCCGTCGCGGTCTTTTTCCGTTTCTCTCCGGCCCGTCTA
>Ga0066646_10001278_pt1 | contig 11493 bp, 10 predicted proteins | sample CryGeyCG2114_250_3_FD_59511 | JGI IMG/M metagenome (GOLD analysis project Ga0066646, IMG submission 59511) | Groundwater microbial communities from aquifer - Crystal Geyser CG17_big_fil_post_rev_8/21/14_2.50 | ecosystem: Environmental > Aquatic > Deep subsurface > Groundwater | place: USA...
CCTCCCTGAAAAGCCACGCCCATAAGCATGGTCACATGTGAAGCGTTACACTAGCGCGCCGCCGACCGTGGCCCAGCCGATGATCACGATGGCTGGAATGAAGAGGGTCTCCCAGCCGCGCTGGAGATAGACGACGATTGAGCCGATGACGACGGCCAAGCAGCCACCAAAGGCGGTGAGAATGGCCTGCTTTCTGGCGGCGTCGATGCTCATGCTCTGGAATCCTAGGCTTCGGAGTGCGGTCGCTCGATGGACAGGACGGCGACGCGGTTGCGGTAGAGCGCGGCGCACAGGATGAGCCCCGCGATGCCAGCGGCGATGCCGGGTTGCAGCGAGATGGCGGACGAGCCGAGATAGAAGATGCCGGCCAGAAAGATGAAGATGAAGTTGAGGAAGTTGTTGACCGCGAAGGCTTTGCCGCGGGTTCCTTCCAAAGGGGCGTCCTGCAGGAAGGTCTGGATGGGCACGGCGAAGAAGGCGCCGAAGAAGCCGATGAGGACGAGGGTGCCAGCGGCCAAGTCGTAGCCCAGCTCCGAGCCCCCGAAGGCGGCGGTGACGGCGGCGAGGAGCCACTGCGCGACCATCATCACGACGGCGCCCAGCGCGACGAGTCGACCTGGGCGAATCGTGCGGCTGATGAAGGGGACGCAGACGCTGCCGATGATGATGGACAAGGCGAGGATGACCAGCAGCAGAGAGATCCGCCAGTTCTGGTCGGCGGGGATGTTGAGGTATTTCGGGGCGCTCAGGCCGGTGATGGCCTGCCCAGCGACGCCGCTGTCGAACCAGAAGAGCGAGTTGAGGACGAGCACCTTGAAGACTCGGGGGTCTTCTCGCAGCTCGACGATGCTGCTCCAGACGCCGCCAAAGGGGTTCTTCTGGATGGTGAGGCTGGGACGTTGGGGCTGCAGCTTGCGGATCATCAAGGACAGGCCGGTGCCGATGGCGGCGAAGCCGGTGCACCAAACGCCAGTGACCCAGAGGGCGTCGCCGTAGCTGTCGATCAGGGGTCCGGCCAGGGCCTGTCCGAGAAGGATGGCCAGGAAGGTGGTCATGGAGATGACGCCGTTGGCGGCCATGAGCTGGTCTTTCTTCACGAGCTCAGGGATGACGCCATACTTCGCCGGTCCAAAGAAGGCCGACTGCGCGCCCATGACGAAGAGGACGACGAGCATCAGCGCCCACGAGCGGCTCTGTAGCACGTAGACGCCAGCGCCCATGATGAAGATCTCGGCGACCTTCATGGCGACGACGACCTTCTGCTTGCTCAAGCGCTCGCTGAGATCGCCGGCGTAGCTGCTGAAGAGGATGAAGGGCAGGGCGAAGACGGCGAACGCCAGGCCCTGCTTGTCTTCGCCAGGAAAGAGCTCGCGTGCGGCCAGAAAGAGGATGAGCTGCTTGAACAGGTTGTCGTTGAACGCCCCGAAGAACTGGGCGCCAATGTGCCCGTGAAAGCTGCGGTTCTGGGTGAGTCGTTGCATCGAGGGCTACAGCTTGTGAATGACGAAGTCTTTGGGGCTCGAGGGGACTTTGGTGTCGAGGCCGACGAAGGCGTACTCGCCGGAGAGCGCGCCGTCGAAGTCGTAGAGCTTGAAGTGGATGGGCAGGGCGCTTTCGCGGTCGAAGAAGAGCTCGGTCTTGGACCACAGCAGGCCGTCGTTCTTGGAGCTCGAGAGCGTCGTGACGACGCGGGTGGCCTTGTCGTGGGTGTGTGTGTCCACCACCTCGTCGATGGTGTCGACCTTAATGAGCCCCTTGGCCTCGGCCCTGGTCTGAATGTCAGAGGCCAGCTCGATCATGTGGACGAGGCTGGTCTCATGGGTGCGGAAGTAATGGGGATACATCTTGTCGATGATGGGGGAGTCGTCTGACCAGGTCACGGTGCCGACCATTCCCCGCAACCCGGTCTCGCGGGCCTGGAACTTCCCTTTGCCGTCGCGCTCTGGGACGTAACTGCACTGCAGGCCCTCGAAGGGGCCGGGCAACCAGCGAAGGTAGACCGAGCCCGGCCTCTGGTAGCGGAACAGGATCTGCTCGGGCTTGCGGGGTTTCCCGTTGATGCGCTCCTGACAGAAGATGGTGCAGCTGTAGTGGTCGATGGCGTCCATGGCCCGGCGGGCGGCGCTCAAGCACTCTCGGGCGGTCTCGATGTCGCTCATGTTCATCTCCGAATCGTGTCGGTGGGCGGGTCGTACGTGGCTACCATGCATGCGAAGAACAGAGAAGTCTTCTTTGGGCATGGCTCTCTCGCAATTTGGGTGGCGGTGCGAAAATCAGTGGTCCGCTCGGTGATTTTGCTCTGGATTGCGGCGCCGTGTTCTTATAGAGGTAACTTTGATTTTCCGGTCTCAACCGCCCCACCGCCTGGAGGGATGATGCGCACTTCATGGATGCTCCTGGTTTTGTTCTCGTTTTTGGCTCTGGCCGGCTGCGCTGAAGAGGAGTCGGCGAGCGGTGACCAGCTCGTGGCCGCCGAAGACCGCGTCAAATCCGACGACAAGGCCGACTCGAGCGCCGAAGCGGTGTTCCTCAACTTCGAATTCGACGCCGAGATGCTCACGAGCTCTTCGTGGAATCCCTCGTCGCAGATCGAAGACCAGCTTCTCTACACCATCGGTCACCTCAACGGCGAACGTGCCGTTGGTCGCCTGGACAAGGTGCAGCTGACCAACGTCAAGAGCAGCAGTGAGAATGGCAAAACGCGCATCAAGTACCACGCTGTTTTGCCCGTCGCATGGGGCAAGAAGGACCGCGTCCCCACCGCCTACATCTTGAAGCTGCCCATCGACATGACCAGCTCGGCGGTCACCGCGTTCACCGAGAAGTACGCTCACAGCTGTGTCGACTACGGCGCTCACGACGTCACCTCGGGCAGCATGTGGTACTATTATCGGCCGAATAATTCGGGTTGCGCCCTAGCCGAGACCGACATCGTCAAGACCGAAGCGAAGGTGACCGTCAGCGCCGTCGGAACGACCGGGAAGTATCCCGAGTATCATCGAGTCTGGGAAGACGAGGTCCTGCAGGTCGTCGCGATCTTTGGCAAGTACGAGGACGGCGCCACCACCACCGCCGACGCCGGCATCAGCGCCTACAACAGCTTCGTCTCCGTCCTGAAGAAGAAACTGACCCCCTACGCGCTGGTCACCGAGCCCGCCGCCCTCCCCACGACCGTGGGCGTCGGGCAGCCCAGCATCACCTTCGAAGCCAACCTGCCCGACGGCAAGCGCGTCATGGTCTACGTCATGTTGGTGGACAATATCCGTACGACGAGCGCCGACTTCAACACCCGCTACGAGACCCTCTCTCAGCGCGCCGACCTCATCATGTACAACGGCCACGCGGGCCTGGGCGCCAACGTTCGCGCGCTGGCGCAGAAAGGGGACTGGGTCACAGGACAGTACGTGATCGCCTTCCTCAATGGCTGCGACAGCTACACGTACATCGACTCGTCGTTGAACGACGCCCACAAGGCCGTCAACCCCACCGATGACCCAGATGGGATCAAGTACCTAGACATCATCAACAACGCCATGCCGGCCTTCTTCAGCTCTATGGATGACGCGTCGTTGGCGCTCGTGGATGGCCTCATGGCGTATGAGAACCCGCGCACCTACGAGCAGATCTTCAAGGGCTTCGACAGCTCCCAGGTTGTCATCGTCAGTGGCGAGCAAGACAACGAGTTCTTCCCTGGCTTCCCGGGCGACGGCGCGGTGCCCGACGGGGCATGGGCTGGACTGAACGAGAGCGGCACAGTGGTCGCCGAAGAAGAGGTTCGCTTCGAGACGCCCTCACTGGCTGTTGGCGCCTACAAGTTCGACACGACGGGCACCGGCGACGCCGACCTCTATGTCCGCGTCGGCGAAGCCCCCACCTCCGACAACTACGACTGCCGACCCTACCGCGCGGGCACCAAAGAGAGCTGTATCATCGAGTTGACCAATGCCGCCCCCATCCACGTGATGGTTCGTGGCTACAAGGCCCAATCGGAGTTCAAGCTCGTGGGCGCCAAGAAGTAGACAGACCTCGCAGAAAAGGGGCGCAAGGACTTGCGCCCCTTCTCATTTGCTGACTGCGGCGCTGGCTTCGGCGAGCCACGCCTTGAGGCCCCTGGAGTCGCAAGGCGGCCAATGGCCTCGCGCCTCTGAGATGGCGTCGCGGAGCAAGGCCGTCGAGGCAAATCGTTGACTGGGTTCCTTCTCGAGGCAGGTTCGCACGATGGGGCGCAGCTTGCGGGGGAGTTTGAGCTTCGGGAAGTCGGCTTGGCGGATCTTCTCCATGGTCTCGATGGCCGTGGCGCCGTCGAACGGTCGCACCCCGCTGAGCAGCTCCGCCAGTGTCACTCCAAATCCCCACTGGTCTGCTGCGGAGCTGATCTCCTGGCTGCCCAGCTGCTCGGGGGACATGTATGCGTACTTGCCTTTGAGGAAGCGGTTCCAGGTCTTGTCGAGCTCTTTGGTGGGCTTGGCGATTCCCAGATCGGAGAGACAGACCCCACCCTCCTTGGTGCACAAGATGTTGGAGGGGGTCACGTCCCGGTGGACCAGCCCCAATGGCCGTCCAGCGCTGTCCTCGAACTCATGGATGTACTGCAGCCCCGCGAGCATCTCATCGGCGATGTGAAGAATGACGGGGATGGGCGAACGCACCTCACGGGTCAGGGAGCGCAGGTTCCAGCCGTGGATGAGGTCCATGCAGAGGTAGTAGATTCCTTGGTCCACGCCGAGCTGATGGACTCCGACCAGGTTGCGATGCGAGAGCCGCGCCCCCAGCTTCGCTTCCTCGATGAGGGCCCGCTCCATGCGCGCGTCGCCCCTCCACTGCGGCCTCAACACCTTGAGCGCGACGTGCTTCTCGAAGCCGCTCGCCCCGAAGATGACGGCCTCATAGACCTCGGCGATACCCCCGCGACCGAGAAATCGGAGGATGCGGTAGGGGCCCAATTGGGTAGGCTGTTTGGCTTCGTCGAGTTCGTGCATGATGAGGTGAACGCCCGATTCGCAGAAATCGGTCTTCGCTCGGTTGTATTCTGACACAGAGGCTGCGTCTGATGAACCCGCAAGAGCCGTCCACTCACTCCACGGTCGCGACCGCCCACAGCGACGCCTTTCCTGGCGCCTCTTCGTCGACCCTGTGTCAGCTCTTGGTGCTCGAGGGCGAGGACATGGGGCGGGCGGTCATGCTGCGCGGCGACACAGTGGTCGTGGGCACCGACGAAGGCTGCGACCTCGTGCTCGCCGACGACCGAGTGTCCCGCCGGCACCTGTCCGTCGAACCCATCGAAGGCGGGCAGTTCTTGGTGAGAGACCTGATGAGCCTCAACGGGACCCTCTACCAGGGCGGGCGGTTGGTCGAGTCTGCGGTGCCGGCAGGGGCCACGCTCAAGGTGGGGCGCACGTTCCTGCGCATACAGCCGCGTCCTGAAGCGGTCGAGGTCAACCCGAGTCAGTCGAGACGCTTCGGCGAGTTGGTGGCTGAGAGCCTGGCGATGCGCGAGGTCTTCGCCGTCCTCGAGCTGATCGCCGAGAGCGACGTGACCGTGCTGCTGGAAGGCGAAACCGGCACTGGCAAGGAGCTCACGGCGCGGGCGATCCACGAGGCCGGCGCGAGGCGCAAGCGGCCATTCGTCGCGGTCGACTGCGGCGCGATTCCAGAAGGGCTGCTGGAGAGCGAGCTCTTCGGTCATGTTCGGGGTGCGTTCACTGGGGCCGCGTCGAAACGCAAGGGGGCGTTCGTGCGCGCGCACACGGGCACGCTCTTCCTCGACGAGCTGGGCTCGCTCTCGCTCGAAGCCCAGTCGCGCCTGCTCCGAGTCATCGAAGAGCGCACGGTGCGCGCAGTGGGCGCCGACGACGAGCGGACGGTCGATGTCCGCATTGTCGCTGCGACCCAGCGAGACCTAGCCGGCCGCGTCGCAGAAGGCACCTTCCGGCCGGACCTCTACTATCGGCTCTCCATCGTCAAGATCACGCTGCCCCCGCTGCGCATGCGACGGGAGGATATCCCGATCATGGTGCGGGAGCTCCTCAAACGACGAGGCATCGATGCCGGGGCCATCACCGGTCCCGGACTGGACACACTGTTGGCGAGCCATTGGCCTGGAAATGTCCGCGAGCTGCGCAACGTCATCGACCGAGCTTTGGCCCTCAATCCAGGGGTGCGCTGTTTCACCGACCTGCAGATTCGCCTCGCGGTCGGTGTGAACACAGAGTCTGCGATGCCGGTGCGCACGGACCTCCCGTTCAGCGACGCCAAGCGCGTCGTGGTCGACCTCTTCGAGCGACGCTATTTGCTCGACCTCTACGAAAAGACCAGCAAGAACATCTCTGCAGCCGCACGCCTGAGCGGTTTGGACCGCAAGCACCTGCGAACGCTGCTCAAGCGGCACGGGATCGTCGACTGAGCCCGACGTCTGGGAGCACGAGGGACACTTCGAGTCCCAAGAAACACCAAAGGCGATGGCCAGGGTTGGCTATCGCCTCGGGGGTGAGAAGTAGAGGTCTTAATCCGGGGATGTTTAGGAAGGAATGAAGGGGGGAGAAGGAAGGCGGGAAATTTGGGTGAGTAATTACTTCTCACTCCCGAGGCGAGAACCTCAGGCAACAACCAATCTGTACGGCACAAAAAGCACCCTACATGTTTCCATCATGGGTGTAAAGTTTCAACAGCACCGAAAGGTCGTTTTTTCTCAACTATTTTCTTGCGTGTAGACCAAGCCCTTGTTTTTTTAAGACATGCGTTTGGCAGGCCGGGGGCGATTCTCGCAAGGTCTAGCCCGAACGAGCGCCGGAAAATTCCACCAAGCTGGATTTTTTCCCAGCTTCGGACGCTCGTCTTTGCCGTTGCGAAGCGGAAGCGCCTTTTAACTCGCCATGTCGCGAGAGTCCAGTGGGCTCGGATGGCGGTTTCGCGCCGAGAAAATTCCAGACGCACGGTACACGACCTCGAGCGCTTCGAGCGCGCTCGGTGCTGGGGCACAGCGCCGTGCGCGGTCGTTCGACGGGCTTGGGGTCGTCGCCCTGTTGGTGGCCGCTGGCCTCCACCTCTTCGTTGACCATCGGGATCGCGAAGATCTTCGGATTGTGGTTCAGCGAAACCGGATTGTACAAGTTCGGGGACGCGGTCCGCTCATTCGCACGCTTGGAGCTGGCCTCTGCGCTGATTCTCGGCTCCACTCACTCTGTCGAGAGTCGTGATGAGCGCCACGGTTGCGGTGTTGCTGGTCTTCGTGGCACTGAAGCTCGGGTTGGAAGTGGCCAACCTCCGCTGGCGCTCAGCGAAGCCTGGCCCTGCCTAGGAGAACGTCCGTGCCGAACAAGAACAGAGAGGTGCTGCCTGGTCGAAAGCCGAGAACGGTCCTCACCCACGAGGGTGAGGAGCTTCAGGTCCCCGACGACTGGGAGTTGTTGGAGCCAGGCGATGCGACGCTCACGCGGCGGGTCAAGAAGGCCGGCCCCACCTGGACGGTGAAGGTCAAGAAGGGCCGTCGCACCTTCTCCGAAGGCGTCTGGGCCTCGGCCCGCCGGATCGCGCGCAAGCGCGCCGAGCTGGCCGCCGAGCGCAAGACCCCACAACACGCCACGAAGCTCGCGGCGGGTCGAGAGCGCCGAGAGAAGGTCCAGACTCGCTACGAACAAGAGTTTCACGACGCGGTCGTCGAGTTCCTAGACTTCGCCGAGTGCTACCAAGAGCTCGCACAACGCTTGGCCGAAGCCGTCACCCTGCACGCCATCCCCGTGGGCAGCGGAACTGTCGCGCGCACTCAGCGAATCCCCATCGAAGATCGGGCTCGCGCCGCCGTAATCGCGTGGATGCGACACCAGACGACCGCCTACGACCGCCTCCACATCCCGAGGGGAAAAGGCGCCCGGCGTGAGGCGCGCCGAAAGCTCGCCGCTGCCTCTTTCGGGCTGCTCGAACGCTATCGCAAAGGAGAAACCGCCAGCGAGGACTGCCCTTTGGTCAAAGCCCTCGAGCAGTCTTCGCCAGAGAAGCCGGGGAGCGGCGGTGGCCCTGAAGACCACGGCTCGCCCCCCCCTCCGGGCACCGAGCCCTAGTCAGTCATCGTCGTCGTCTTCACCATGCGGCGCGACTGCGGGCTGTCCAGGGGTGACGATGTGGGCGTTGGCTGCGCCGTACTTGTAGACCAGCTCACCGCCCGCCTCGCCTACCCGCACCGCCAAGAACGTGACCGCGATTGCCCCGGCCGTTGCCGCGATCGCAGCCCACTTGGCGGCGCGCTCAGACGGCAGGAGATGCACGACGACCATCATGGCCAGCACCGCGACGGCCACCCAGAAGAAGACGTCCGCGGCTTCGGCGTGGGCCTCGAGGTGGGCCTCACCGACAATGTCCTCGACCAACTCTTCTTCCTCCTCGCCCGTCTGCATCGCGGCAAACGAGCTGGCCACGAGCAACAACTGGCCGAGCAGCGCGATGAGCCACACCCGACGCTTGAACCAGCCAAACCACAGCGAGGCGGCGAGCCCCCCGGCGAGCAGTGGCATGAGAACGGACAAGGCAATGGGCAGGTGAACGAGCTTCGGATGCCACGGCAATTCGGTCATGAAAGCTTCCTTCGATGTGACAGCAGCGTGAGCTGCAAGGCTCACTGCGGAAAGTCCTACGCTTCTCGCCGCAGGTTCGCGAACAGGGGGGTACGCCTCGCTCAGCGCGGCGGATCCAAGCTGAGCGTCGCCCACGGATCGATGATTTCACCGGTGCCGGTGTCCCGGAAGCTGTCGAGGAAGTGCGTCCAGGCCGCCATCCCGACGCGACAGGGTGCGATGCTCTGGTGATCGGTGAGCTCCCATCCCCCGAGCAGACCCGTCTCGTTCGTCCAATCAATCTCCAAGAACCCACTGGTGTTGCCGTCGGGCATGTTGCCCGAGAGAGGGGCCTTGACCACCGGCAACGTGCCCGCGTCGAGCAAGTTGGGCAAGACGTGCGCCCCGCCGAAGCCACGCGCCAAGATCAGGCTGTTGTTGTTGGGGACGACCGTGTCACCCAACGAGATGGCCGACAGCATCTGAATGCCAGGGCGTCCGTCCAGCCGGTCTTGGGTGACGAAGTGAGCGAAGCTGGCGCCGTCGCTCTGATCGACGACGGTCTGCCCGAGCAGAAAAACCAGCTCCCCATCGGTGCCCGACAGGGAGGCCGGAAGCAGGAGCTTGACGGCTTCGGAGAAGTCGCTGTCGGCGACCACGTCGATGATGCGTCCGCCGCCGGCCACCAGCACTGCGGCCTCGACCTTGTCCGTCAAGGCGAGGAACTGAGGGGCCATGATGCCGCCCAAGGAGACGCCAAAGTAGCTCATGTGCTCGCTGGTGATGTCGTCGCTCCCGTCGTCGTCGAGGTCGAGGCCGTCCCCGATCGCTTCGACCAGGGCCAGCTTGTCGGCGGTTCCCTGATAGAGGCTGCCGGCCATGGCCAAGGGATCGAAGGAGAGCCCATTCACGTCGCTGACGCCGAGCCCAAAGAAGTGGAAGAAGATCTCGAGCGGCTCGATCCCACCGTTTTGCGGGTGCAGGCCGTGACTCGGGGCGTCAATGCTGACCACCGCCCAGCCGCTGCGCAGCAGCTGCGTCGCTTGGCGAGCCTGGGTGCGGTCGCCGCCGAGCCCGTGCCCGAAGAGCATGATGGGCAGCGGACCTGCCGTTGGGCTGGGCTCGGGCAGATAGACCACGCCTTGGAGCTCGAGACGTGCGGCGAGTGGACCGCTGTCGCCGACGTTGACGTGCCCGTCGTCGGAGCGCAGATCGGGCGACTCGAAGTGGAAGGGGCAGCTCTTCAACGCCCCGGACGTCGAACACGACTCGAGGACCAGTGGGTAGGTCTCGGCCATCACCCGCGCCGCCAGCGCTCGACTGTGTTCGATGAGGCTCTGCGTGGTGAAGACGGTCATTGCCGCCACGTCGTCGCGGCTTCCCAGGTGTCCGGCCGCGATCAGGGCGTTCAACGCCTCGTCATAGCGCGACTGCAGCGGCGCGAAGTCGCCTTCGGCGTTGCCGGCGAGGAGCCTGCTCAGCGCCTCGTTGGGTTGGGTGCGCTCCCCCTGGAGCCCCAACACCGTCCGCTTCACGAGGGCGACCCCGCGCACCCCAGCCGGCAACGCCACCATTGGGCGCATCATCAAGCCGCGCCTATTGTCGGCGCGACTGACACGCACGGGCACCACATGAAACGTTTCGCCCTCCAACCAGCCGACGACGATGCTGCTGCCGGGCTCGATGGTGGCCATCGGCGCCGGAATCATGGCCTGGTCGAGGAAGCCGTCGAACTGCAGCCAGAGCGGGGCGCTGGTCCCGAACCCGTCGAGGGTCGACAGCATGTCGAAGATCTCGCGAAATCCCGTCGGGAAGCGAGACAGCGCCGGGTACCGCGCGAGGGTGATGTCGAGGCGCTGACCGTTCGGTAGCGCCGCGTCCGCGACCGTCAAGAAATCGTCCGGGATGGCAGTCAGGTCGTCCCCAAAGGGCTCCCAGACGAAGGTTAGGGCCTTGACGCAGTCCACCGCACAGGTCTCGCTGGTCTCGGTGTCGGCGCACACGCCGTCTCCGCACCCTTCGACTTCGCTCGCGTCGGTGCCGAGGTCGTCGGCGACCTCTGAAACCTCATCGGTGTTCGCGGCATCGCTCGGCGAGCTTTTCGCCCCGTCGTCGCAGGCTGCAAAGAGGGTGACGAGCAGACACAGGCCGTAGTGCGCAAACCGGTCAGTCACGTTCATGACTCCTCATGAGGGGTGAAGACGCCTCGTGGAGGCGATCCGAAAGCCGCCGCAGCATAGCAGAACTCGGCCGGCCGCGGGGAGTGCCGGCGCTGTTTTCTTGCTGGCTCTCCAGATCAAGGTGGACGCTGCCGTCCCAGGTGTGTACCCAGAAGTCTACGAACAGATGATTCCACCTGTTCGCGAGGACGTTTGGGTGATTCGATGAAAGCTCTGGTGCAGATCGGCACGGTGATCGCCAACGACGGCGCCAAGGTGGTGTTGTTTCAGCGCGACGAGGATTTCCAGATTCGCGTCGACGGCTTGGAGCTCATGAACAGCCGGACGCATGGCTCCGAAGAGGACTTGGCGACGCTCAGCGTGGAACGTCTCAAGAACCGGACGAACCCGGCCGTCCTCATCGGTGGCCTAGGCATGGGTTACACCCTGCGGGCCGCTCTGGACGTACTTCCAACGGAGGCGAAGGTCGTCGTCGCCGAGTTTTTCGAGGCCGTCGTAGAGTGGAACCGTGGGCCGCTCGGCCCGCTGGCGGGTCGTCCCCTCGACGATTCACGGGTCGTCGTGCGGGTCGAGGACGTGCGTGAGCTCGTGCGCAAAGACCGACCCTACGACGCCATCATCCTCGACGTGGACAACGGCCCTTCGGCGTTCACGGTCAAGAGCAACCAGCACCTCTACTCCGAGCACGGGCTGAAGATGCTCTTCGCCTCTCTCGACCCAGGTGGGCTGCTGGCGCTCTGGTCTTCGTACCCCGATCCCTGGTTCGA
>Ga0066646_10001282_pt1 | contig 11481 bp, 13 predicted proteins | sample CryGeyCG2114_250_3_FD_59511 | JGI IMG/M metagenome (GOLD analysis project Ga0066646, IMG submission 59511) | Groundwater microbial communities from aquifer - Crystal Geyser CG17_big_fil_post_rev_8/21/14_2.50 | ecosystem: Environmental > Aquatic > Deep subsurface > Groundwater | place: USA...
CTAAGGGATTTATCGTGACACTTAAAGGAAACGGTCAGTCAGTTAAAGGAAGTAATGAGTCAGAACAGCTGCCCTTGATAAAAGTACACCTCAGTACGCAAAAACTTCATTTGTTCACCGCTTCAGGTGAGACTGTCTACTCGATTTCCAGTGCTAAAAATGGCGCGGGTCAGAATTCCGGTTCGGGCTGTACGCCGCTTGGCCGGCATTATATTCGTGCAAAAATTGGTCAGGATATGCCCGTTAACACTGTCTTTAAGGGCCGTCGTCCGACTGGTGAGTTATATTCAGCCAAGTTGGCGGAAATATTTCCTGAGCGGGATTGGATTCTAACCAGAATACTTTGGCTAAGTGGTAGGGAACTTGGATATAATCGGCTTGGGAAAGTTGATTCTATGCGACGTTATATTTATATTCACGGCACGCCTGATTCTGAACCAATGGGCGAGCCCTTGTCTCATGGCTGTATCAGAATGCGTAATATAGATTTGGTGGCGCTTTTTGATATGACGTCGGTCGGAACAGATGTTTTAATTTTCCCCTAACATTAATAGCTCGAATATCTTACCTAAGTGACTTTGTATGCGGAATCTATTGAATAATGCCGATGACTTTATCGGCCCTTTAATGTTAGATATTGAAGGGACAGTCTTGTCTGAAGATGAAAAAAAACGTCTGGCCAATCCTCTTGTCGGCGGGCTGATACTGTTTAGTCGAAATTTTTCCAGCCCGACACAATTAAAGCAGCTTATTCAATCAATTCGAGAGCTTGCGCCAAATATTCTAATCGCTGTTGATCACGAAGGCGGTCGGGTGCAGCGATTCAAAGAGGGATTTACTGTGCTGCCCCCGATGGCGACGCTCGGTAAGCTCTTTGATCGTTCACCGGAAGATGCTTTACAAAAGGCCAAAGATTTCGGTTGGATAATTGGTTCAGAATTACTTGCTTATGATATTGATCTGAGTTTTGCGCCTGTGCTGGACCGGGATCATGGTGTTTCAAGTGTGATTGGTGATCGAGCCTTCTCGCGAGATGCCGATACCATTATCGAGTTAACCAGCGCTTTTGTGGATGGTCTGCATGAAGCGGGGATGGCCGCAACGGGTAAGCATTTTCCCGGGCATGGCGGTGTAGCGGCAGATTCTCATCACGAAATTCCAGAAGATAAGCGCAGTTTAAAAGCGCTACAAGACGATGACTTGTATATTTTCAATGCTTTAATATGCGATGAGCAAAAGCTGGATGCCGTTATGCCGGCGCATGTTATCTATTCATCTGTTGACAAATTACCCGCTGGTTTTTCCAGTATCTGGCTGCAGAAGATTTTACGCAAAGAGTTTGATTTCGATGGTGTCATCTTTAGTGATGATCTGGCGATGGAAGGCGCAAGTGTTGCCGGCAGTTTTGCTGAGCGTGCAAAGGCGGCTTTAAATGCAGGTTGCGATATGGTTTTGGTCTGTAACCATCCAGAGGGTGCCAAAGAAGTTTTAAACTATCTGGAGACGCTTAATCAGGCCAGTCCGCAAATTTTTGTAAATAAGCGTTTAAGTGGCATGCGTCTGGATTCTTCGAAACAAAAAACCATAGAAGAGCTCAGGGCCAGTAAACGCTGGCTCAGTGCTACTCGTGGACTTTAATTTATGCGCAGTGAAGGTAATCGCAGGTAGAAAATCATGATAGGTATTATCGGTGGCACAGGCTTATATGAGCTAGAGGGTTTTACTCTTTCCGAGCAGGCATGGTTTGAAACACCGTTTGGTGAACCAAGCTCAATGTTGAGTTTTGCTAAGTTCAATGAGCGAGATGTCGTGTTTCTGGCTCGTCATGGAAACCCGCATAAGCTTGCACCTAACCTGATTAATTATCGGGCCAACCTGAGTGCGCTTAAGCAAGCCGGCGCTGAGAAAATTATTGCGATTAATGCAGTGGGTGGCATTCATCCCAAGCTGGCGCCAAAAGCGATCGCCGTACCTGACCAGATTATTGATTATACCTACGGACGGGAAGCGACTATCTTTGATGGTTGCCATATAGAGGCAGTGCAGCATATTGATTTTAGTTTTCCCTATGATGCCAAATTACGTGCCGCTTTAATTGCTGCAGCGGAACAATGCGGCCTGGATGTTTTGGCATCGGGCATCTATGGCGCGACGCAGGGGCCTCGACTGGAAACGGCGGCTGAAATTCAGCGAATGAAACGTGATGGTTGTGACATGGTCGGCATGACAGGCATGCCGGAAGCGGTGCTCGCGCGTGAATTTAACCTGGACTATGCCTGTCTTGCATTAAGTGTCAATTGGGCTGCAGGCCTGACAGATTCTATTATTACGCTTGAAGAAATTGAACAATCCGTAAAACTGGGGATGAAGAATGTTCATCGCATCCTTAAGCGTTTTCTCGAGCTTAACGTTTAGCCTTGTTTAACCAGCGATCAAGCTGGTTAGCAAAGTTCTGCTTATCCTGTAGGTTGAGAGGAGCCGGGCCACCGCTATGAACACCACTGGAACGCATGGTTTCCATAAAATCACGCATCGTTAACCGCGCCTTGATATTTTCGCGTGTATATAGATGACCTCTTGGTCCAATAGCCATCGCGCCTTTTGAAATGACCTCGTCCGCAAGGGGAATATCCTGGGTGATAACCAGATCTCCCGCCTGGGTTTGATTGACTATCCAGTTATCTGCCACGTCAAAACCGCTACTCACCTGAATGGATCTTATATTTTTAAAGGGCGGCAGGGAAAGCTGCTGATTGGCTACAAAGGTTATCTGAATGCCTGTTCGTTGCGCCGCGCGGATCAACATCTCTTTGATGGCAACCGGGCAGGCATCGGCATCTACCCAGATTTTTGCTTGGATTTCATTATCATTCATCGGCATTTACTGTGTTGCCATAAAAGCATATTCGGGAGCTTCAATATCATTGATAGTGATAATGACGCCCAGCACAGGATGATCCAGATAATGTATCTCACCTTGCTTGATTCGTCGTGATTCATGCAAATGATGAATATTGAAGTAAAGCTGTTGTTTGCCAATGCTGTTTGTAAAATTGAAATTATCAGGCAACGGTAGGAGAAGGTTGATAAGCGAACCTGATTTTTGAGGCGTTAAAAACCAGGCTTTGGTGTCTGCAAATGGAAAATACAGGCTATCAGCCAGATAGAGTGTGAATTCCGCATGGGTATAACGCGATTTCTTTAATTGAAGCTGCCCGAACAGGCTAGTTTTATCGTTAATCGCTTTAAATATCTTTAACGGCGGTATCGTTTCATTGCTGTCAAGCTGCTGTTGCCAGGCCCCATGATCAAGCAGTTTGATATCACGCCTGCTTCTTATTCTGTTAAGTGCATCAGCCAGTTCCATGCTTTCAGTTTTTAATTTTGTATATTGAAAAGGCGACATTGGCTGTGGGTTATCCAGCAAATAGCTGAACTGTTTTATAGATTGTTTAGGGTAGGGCGTATCTTCGTAACGCAGGATATGAGCATCGGTTTTTAAGTGCTGAAAAATAATGTATTCAATCTGATGCCAGGACGTACTTGCGCTTTCTTCTGCCTGGGATGCTGTGTGCCCCAGGAGCAATGCTGTCATTAGTAGTAGCTTAGTAACGAGCCCGGGTGTGTTGAAAATTGTGTTAAGCACGGATTAATTAAACCTGAAGCAAGAGTTTACGCTATCAATACGCTGTCAAATGGCAGAGACAAGTTTGATAACGATAAATAGATTAAAAACAGGCAGCTATATTACCATCGGGTCTGCATAAAAGCACTTTTAGAATGTGTTGCCAATTGATGAATCTGTACGGATAATGCCTGCAAGGCCGCCAAGATGAGAGTTTAAAAAAAATCACCAATATAGTTTTTTAAAGCAGCCTGGTTGCAAGTTTGCTTCGTATCGAGTGTCCGTGTTGATTTTGGCCGGGAGGGTTCGGTATGTTGCATGGATATGCTGACTGGTTCACTCAGACCTTGATTTTCAGGTGCAGTTTCTTCCATGGTTGGTTGCTGAGCGGATTTGCGCTGTGTTCCAGATTCCGGTATCTGCTGTGCACATTTACTGTCAACCTGGCTGGATTCAAACGATTCTGCTTTGAATACGCGATAAATTGCTAATAGAACCAGTGCAAGTGTTAAGAGCTCAATAATGTGTATTGGAAAAACAATCAAAGTTACCGCCTTTATGTTTATCTTACTAAAATCGCAATCTCGCTTAAGGGTAGACCATTTTAGCAAAGTGTTAGTTGAATAAATTCGAACCTTTTGTTGTTTTTTGGTGATTTTACGATTGTTTTTATCTTACATAAAAAGCAAAGAAGCCTGGAATCATGTGTGCTAAAATCGCTTTTTTTCGGACATTGTCAGGTAGGTAGGTAAGTGAGTCAGCAAATAAGTAATTCGAGTAATGCAAAGAGAGTCGGCATGGTTAGTTTGGGTTGTCCTAAAGCGCTTGTTGATTCTGAAAGGATTCTGACTCAATTGAAACTGGAAGGTTACGAGGTGGTGCCGACCTATCAGGACGCGGATGTAGTGGTGATCAATACCTGTGGTTTTATCGATTCAGCCAAACAGGAATCCTTGGATGCCATCAATGAAGCGATGAAAGAAAATGGTAAAGTAATTGTTACGGGTTGTATGGGGAAGGGCAAAGATGCCGAAACCATCAAGCAGCGCAATCCGGGTGTTTTGGCTGTCACGGGGCCGCAGGCTTATGAGGAAGTGGTTAATGCCGTACATGAATGGTTACCGCCGATGCAGGATTACAATCCGCATACTGACTTGATTCCGCCTCAAGGCGTAAAATTGACGCCACGGCATTATTCATATTTGAAAATTTCAGAAGGCTGCAACCATAAATGCACCTTCTGTATTATTCCTGATATGCGCGGCAAGCTGGTCAGCCGGGAGGCCGGTTCTGTACTTGATGAAGCAGAACGCCTAGTGGCTGCGGGTACCAAAGAACTTTTAGTTATTTCGCAGGATACCAGCGCCTATGGTATCGATCTGAAATATAAAACCTCTTTCTGGCAGGGGCGGCCGGTTAAAACCCGTATGCTCGAACTTTGTGAAGCGCTCGGAACAATGGGTGTATGGGTGCGTTTGCATTATGTTTATCCGTATCCACATGTCGATGATATCATTCCTTTGATGGCCGAAGGCAAAATTGTGCCATATCTGGATATACCGTTTCAGCATGCCAGCCCGAAAATCCTTAAGGCTATGAAGCGCCCTGCGGCAGCTGAAAATAACCTCGAAAGAATTAAGGCCTGGCGTGCGATTTGCCCTGAGTTAACCATTCGAAGTACCTTTATTGTTGGTTTTCCGGGTGAAACAGAAGAGGATTTTCAGTTGTTGTTAGATTTCCTGGAGCAAGCCCAGTTAGACCGGGTAGGCTGTTTCACCTACTCGGCGGTGGATGGCGCACGCGCAAACGAGTTGGCGGATCCGGTACCTGAAGAAGTTAAATTAGAGCGGCAGCAGCGTTTTATGGAAGTTCAGGCAAAGATCAGTGCACAGCGCTTACAGGCGAAAGTCGGCAGCATTCAAAAAGTATTAGTTGATGAAGTGACGCCGGAAGGTGCGGTTGCCAGAAGTCAGGCAGATGCACCTGAAATTGATGGTTGCGTATTTATCGATGGTGCTACGCATTTATCTCCGGGAGACTATGTCACAGTAGAAATTGAAGAAGCCGATGATTACGATATGTGGGGGCATTTGGTTTAAATGGAGCCTGTCCGAGAACGGCGATCGTCGCGAGGCTTGGCCGCGTAGCTCAGTCTATTTTCGGGCAGCTTCCTGGTTAAGCATAGGTAAGCATGTCCCGATATTCTTTATGGCTTAAATGATTTACCTGGTTGAAGGCCACCAGGCTTTGTTTGTGCGGCTTCATCAATACCTCGGTAAAGCTGGTATTTCTTATCTGAAAATTCAGATTTATCATTGTCTTAGCGTTTATTTCAAGAATCTGCTTTAATAGCATGGCGATGGCTCCACCAGAGCTGACTATAATGGTCGGTCTATCAGTGGCGTCATCTTGTGACGAATGGATGGCGCGTGTAATCCGTTGTGAAAAATGTTCCCAGCTCTCCAGTGTTTGATTTTCTGTGTCCAGCTCATTGCAAGACCAGGCAAGCATGGACTTTTTCAGGATAGTAAAAAAAGCACGTACATCGTTTGCAGCTGGCATCTGTTCTGGATGTTTGTGCAGGTAAAGTTTTATCAATGACTTGAAGTCGAACTCATTCCAGTCCGCGTTCTCCTTAAGTTCCACACTATCAGATAAAGCATTCATGATCGCATTTGCTGTTTGCCGGTGTCTCTGCAGGCAGCCAGTTATGATGGTTTGGGGCTGCCATCCAGACTGTTCAATATAGTGGCCCAGAATTTCAGCTTGCTTGAAGCCCAGCGGTGAAAGTGCATCATAGTTGCTTTTCCCCAATGAGGCTTGGGCATGGCGAATTAGAATAATGTTTGCCATAGCGCAAACTCCTCGAAGCGACAAAGCCAATAGCATAGCCAACTTTGCTGTTCTGATAAAATCTATTTGCTGAATAGCCGCATATCAATATAAGGAATGAATGCAATGAGAAAATCATTAGTTGAAACAAAATTCAGGCAAGGAATTAGTTGGTTTAAAATGGTTGATTGCGGAAATATGACATTTCTAAGAAGTATTTATGAAATTACTGTTACATTTTTGGATGTCAGGCTTTATAGTTCGACCCAATAAAATTTGGTAATGACGAGGCTGACTAATGGGTCTAAAAGATATTCAAAAAGTTGAGCAAAAAGCACTGCAGCAACAAACTCAATTTGTGCGATTCGGACTAACGTTTTTCTTCATGGCCGGAATTATGCTGTATGTCTATTTAATGTCTAAAGGCATGCACGGTAGTATTGTGCTCCTGGCTGCATCGCTTATTGGTGGCTATATGGCTATGAATATCGGCGCCAATGATGTTGCCAATAACGTCGGGCCGGCGGTTGGTTCGAAAGCAATCACTTTATTTTGGGCAATAGTTATTGCGGCTATATTTGAAGCTGCCGGGGCATTGATTGCTGGCGGAGAAGTCGTATCCACCATTAAAAACAGCATTATAGACCCCTCGAAAATTTCGGATAATAAGACGTTTATCTGGCTCATGGTTTCGGCTTTGCTGGCCGGTGCTGTATGGTTGAATTTAGCAACCTTATTCGGTGCCCCGGTATCAACTACCCATTCGATTGTCGGCGGCGTTCTCGGTGCAGGAATCGCAGCTGGTGGTTTTGCAATCGCTAACTGGGAAAAAATGGGGGCAATTGCGGCAAGCTGGATTATTTCACCGGTTTTAGGTGGCGTAATCGCGGCAGGATTCCAATTATTCATTAAAAAGAAAATCATTTATCAGCATGATATGCTGCAGGCGGCGAATAAGTTTGTACCGATCTTAATCGCACTGATGGCCTGGGCATTTAGTACCTATCTGGCACTGAAAGGTCTCAAACAAATCTGGAAGCTGGATTTTTTAACAGCTTCATTGATTGGCCTAGTGGTAGCCACTCTTTTTTATCTGATTGTTAAACCTCGGATTGCTCGAAAATCTATAGGTGCAGAAAATAATCGGGAAAGTGTCAATAATTTATTTACTATTCCTCTGATTTTTGCTGCGGCTTTACTGAGTTTTGCGCACGGTGCGAACGATGTGGCAAACGCGATTGGACCTTTAGCGGCTATTGCCGATGCCATTCAAAATGGTGGTATTTCGAGTAAAGCGCCCATCCCGTTATGGGTAATGATGATCGGTGCCTTGGGTATTTCCCTGGGGTTGTTGTTGTTCGGGCCCAAGATTATTAAAACCGTGGGCGGCGAAATCACCGAGTTGGATAAGTCACGTGCTTTTTGCGTGGCTATGGCTGCAGCCATAACGGTCATTATTGCTTCGCAATTAGGTTTGCCGGTGAGTTCCACGCACATTGCAATTGGTGGTATTTTTGGTGTCGGCTTTTTGCGCGAGTACCTTAAAACAAGTTATGCAAACCAATTGCAAAATATGATTTCGGATCATGAAGGGGAAGAGAAGGTCAGGCTGCAGAAGTTTCTGGAAAATTTTCAGAATGCGTCCGTGGAAGAGATGGAAAAAATGCTTAAACAAGCTAAAAAGCAGAAATCCGAGCTGGGCCTGAAAAAATCCGAACGCAAGCAAATGAAAAAGCTTTACAGTGAGAAGCTGGTTAAGCGTTCAGCGGTAAAGAAAATTGTAGCAGCCTGGATTATTACTGTACCTGCCTCCGCCAGTCTTGCAGCAGGCGTATTTTACATGCTGCATGATTTACCATTAGGTTGATGTACGGCAATTAAATGCCTTGTTATTCATTGGCAAGGTATTTAAATACTACTAAGCTTAAGGTTAACAATTTAATCAGGAAACCGTTATGCCAAAGCAAACCGCGTTACATTTAATTTCTGACCTTCATGAGCGTTTTGGAGATGAAATAACCAGCCCGGAACAACAAGCGCTTCTGGAGCAGGTAAAATTGCATATCCATAATATGAATGATGCAGAACCCGCTGACCCTACTTTTCTGGAAACCCTGTCTCAGTTGACGGCTGAGATGGAAGTAGAGCATCCACGTGCAGCGACCATATTAGAACAGGTATTAACGACCCTCAGAAACATAGGGATTTGATATAATTTACCTGCTGCTGCCGCCCAAAAACTCGCTATCTCGCGAGTTTTTTTTGACTTTACATTATTCCTTTTCTTCACGGTAGGAGCGGAAAATTTCTTTAAGTGGACGTTTGGCCTTAAAACCAAAGGTTTTATTAAAGTTTTCGCCATTAATGACAACAGGATATTTAAAGTAATTCACCAGATACGATGGGAACATCTTAAGACTGAGTAAGCCCGTAATAAATTTCGGTAGCGCTGGCGGTATGGAAGGAATAGGAACGGCTGTGCAGCCACAATATTCAAGTGCGTCTTGATAAGCAATCCAGTCATTAGTGGCAACATTGTAGACACCTTTTTTACATTCCTTGTGCGCCAGGCTGACGGCATCTGCCATATCATCTATATGAATAAACTGCATGATCGGCGAGAAGCCCATCAATACCGGTGCGTAGTCACTCGATAATAGGCTGCTGATAGTATTTCTTACGCCAGGGCCGACAATGTTGCACGGCCGCAAAATGGTGATATTTAAATCTGGATAGCGCCATAAATAAATATTAGCAAGGTTTTCCAGCTCAACAGAATCTACCAGATCCCGGGTTAACTCGGCGGCTTTCAAGGGCGCAGTTTCTTCAATCAACGCAGGGTTGTAAGGGGAGGCGCCATAAACATGATAGGTCGAAAGCACAATGACATTGGAAATGCCATATTTGTGACTTAAATCCAGAAGCTTCTGTGTGCCCAGTACATTCGCATTATAGCGACGCATGCGCGTTTCTTCAGACGAGCTAATTCTGCCCAGATGAATGACGCTGTCAAACTCGTAGTGTTTGAATAAGTCTTCAAATCCCCGCTTGGTAAAATCGATTTTATAGCTGGCGATATCATCACTATGATAAGTGAGTTTTCGGAAATCGACGGCCACGATATTATGGGTGTCGCGCAGACGATTAATTACCTGCTGTGCCAAGGCCCCGGCAGCACCGGTTATCATGACAGTTTTCTTTCTTGCGGGTTTTCTTCTATCGGCTACGCGTTTATTGATTGTGGCACGAATAGAAGTCGATGCTTTTTTGCTTAATTTGGTAGTTTTACTGGGTTTATCAGTTTGATTGGTTTGAACGGGAGTTGTTTCAGTACTCATTCAAAAATTCCTTTTCGCTCATCTAGCCCTTTGGCAATTAAATCATTAATAGCGCTTTTTACCTTTTCAACACGTCTGGTTACCTGTTCTTCGGTTAAGTCTTCATTTTCGAAATAAATCGGTTTTCCAAAATTTAGCCGGACCTTGGCTGGAAAAATAAACGGCAGCGCCACAGGTACATAGGGCACGTTTAATAGCTCTGCCAGCGGTTTTATATTGGCAAATGCAGGAATGGTTTCTTCGCAGCCGACTACGCCGACTGGCACAATCGGTGTGTTGTGTTTCATTGCCAAGTGCAGGAAACCGGTGCCGAAACGTTGCAACTGGTAACGGTCTTTAAATAATTTACCGGAGCCTCTAACACCTTCAGGAAAGACCACAATTGCTTCGCCATTTTCCAGCATGCGTGCGCAGTTAACGGGATCGCCCAGGACCGCGCCGACCTGATTCAGAAAGTTACCTAAGAAAGGCACAGTCGGGAAGAAACGCTCGATCATGGCTCTTGGTAGTCGGGGCTTTTTTTTGCGGGTAGCTATCGCATACGCGATTAAGGTGCCATCAATGGGTAATTGGCCGCTGTGATTGGCCACTATGAGCACCGGGCCGGTATCAGGTACATGTTCGATACCGCTGGTCTCGACACGAAAGTATTTACTGTAAATACCGGAAAAAAGTGACATGACTATTTTATTGGTGTCGGTATTAAATCCCCAAGGGTCATAACCCAGTGAGCCTACTGGTTTATTTAATCGGTCTAATTGTTCATCCAGTTCTTTTGGAACCAATTTTTCTTTCAAAAAAGACTTTAAGCTCATTGCGTTTCCTTGCTGTTTGGGTGAGTCTTAAATTAGATTGTGCGGGCGTAATATTATGCCATAAATATCGAAACAGAAGATTCAATTTTTCGATATTAGCCAGCTAAGTGATCATGATCAACTATGCTTAGAATTGGCTATAAAGCATTGAGCAGCCCCATTTCCTTTGAGAGTGAGTAATAGCGTGGATTTTCCGGTTTTATTGAACGCCCTGACGGCACTTTTTGTGATTATCGATCCGATCGGGACAGCCTTGATTTTTAATGGCATTACACCGGGTCACAGCCAAAGGCAGCGAGTGCTTCAGGCGTTTAAAGCGAGCTTGATCTCTGCCTTGCTGCTAATCCTTTTCGGGAATTATGGTGCAAATTTCTTGGCTTATCTCGGTATCAGTATCGATGCCTTTAAAATATCCGGTGGTTTATTGCTCTTCTATACAGCCTTTCAGATGATTACCAGCGAATTAAAATTCAGCATGCAGGGTGCAGTCAACGATGTATCTGTTTTCCCTATGTCGATTCCTTTATTGGCTGGTCCTGGCTCGTTAACTGTTGCCATTATTTTATTTTCGAATGCTTCGACAGCCGGTTCGCAATTGGCTATTTTTTCGGCCGTGCTAATCATTTGCACACTAACGTTTATCTGTATGAGTTCATCTATTTATATCAAAAAGATTATGCGTAAAACCGGTGATGAAATATTACGCCGTTTTCTGGGTGTCGTACTGGCGGCCTTGGCTATACAGTTTATCGTGGACGGCTTGGCATCTATGCTGCATGTTTAAGGCTGATCTTCAGCTCTATAGCTTAAGCGCTTGATCCAGACTGATGGCGGATTTGTTCTGTGCCTCCGCGACGGCCTGGTTGCAGAG
>Ga0066646_10001322_pt1 | contig 11320 bp, 17 predicted proteins | sample CryGeyCG2114_250_3_FD_59511 | JGI IMG/M metagenome (GOLD analysis project Ga0066646, IMG submission 59511) | Groundwater microbial communities from aquifer - Crystal Geyser CG17_big_fil_post_rev_8/21/14_2.50 | ecosystem: Environmental > Aquatic > Deep subsurface > Groundwater | place: USA...
GGAGTTTTGTGAGTTCTTTGCTCATGGCGAGATAGGTGATGTTCTTTCCTGTTTCAAGATAAGTGGTTTTTTTCTTATCAAGAAAATGGTTATACACGAACCGACACGCGCCGATATGCCGGAGTAATATTTGTTCCTGCGAACGGTTCGGATAAAGTTTTGCTCTGTAGCCACGGGTTATCGTCATGGACATGATGATACAAAAATCTATGTTTTTTGTCAATAGGGTAACTTTATACATAATTCCCTTTTGTGATGTGTTTAATTCCTTGCATGATTTTCGTAGCTACCTGCGGAACGATCGCTCCGCCATAGGCTTTCAGAGCTTCTTGTCGCCACCTTGCGTGGCTGATTTGCCCTTCGGGGAGTCCCCTTTGGGAAAGTCCACGTATTTTTACCGGTTTCGTGCTCGGCTGTATCGCTTTGTATAAGAGCCATAAACGATACCCTTCTTCCGTAATTGCATGTGCAGTTTCGAATGACAGCTCTGGCACAATATCTGAAAATTCTCTGGCACATTGTTCTGTATGTTCCCATCTATATGATGGGTAGATATTTGATGCCCGTCTGATTTTTTCGAGCCACACTGATTGCAAACTTCCCTCTCTATGTCCATCTTCAACCACCTCCTCTGATAACTGCTCGGGTGACTGCATTCTGCGTATGTATTGGCACACGACTTCGAGCAATACCGGCGTTTCTTCCAACGTGAGTAGTCCTCCAATCTTCCGTTGAACCTTCTCCGACTGAATTTCTTTTTGCAGGTAAGGCAGCTCTTCGGTTCTTCTTTGATACGTGGGTGTACCATATCCCATCATTGTACCAAATACATCTAATCGAAGCGAACCCAACCAGGTGGAAAATTCATCATCCACTCTGTCATAGCAGGTTGTAAACGCAACTTCTTTCCAGTCTCGTGACCAATTCGGCCAACTTGGTCTCTCATTTTCAGCTTCGGAGCCTTGGCATTCCAATACTTGTCTTCCATCTTCGCCCCTCCCACTCCTTCGCTCGCTGTCGGGGTTTTCAGCATGAACATCTTTTCTCCCACCCCTTGTTGCTTGCTGTTCGGCCAGCGCTTCTTGTAGTCCTGAGCCGTTATCGTCGGGAGCATCTCTACTTCCACTTCCAGTCCCCTTTTCGGATTGCCCGCCTCTACTTCCTTTCGGCTCGCTCGACCGTTTCCGCCCACTCTCGCGGTGGGCAGTAATCCAAATCCTGTCTCTCCTGTGGGGCGCACCCGTGGCGCAAGCTGGAATAATAAGCGGCCATACGGAGTAACCCGACTCTTCCAAGTTAACGCACGTTGTTTCGAGTGCCAGCCCCCGTTCCCAACTAACAAAACCCGTAACATTCTCCGCAATAACCCATTCGGGTTGTAATGCGTGTATAATTGAAAGCATCTCCGGCCACTTATATCGAGAGCCTGCTGTTCCTTTTCGTTTTCCTGCATGTGAAAATTCTTGGCATGGAAATCCGCCTGTGATAATGAACGGTTTTTCATGGATTAGTTTTTTGGTATTGCCTTGTTGTGTTTGTGCCACAGATAGTGACACGGCTGGCATAGCCACATAACCTCCAATGGTTTGTTGTAATCGGGATGGTGGGCTTGTATTTTGCTCCTGCCGTCCTTCATCACGCCGCTGTCCTGACATTGTTCGCATTTCAATTTCCTCTTCATTATCCCTTTTTGTATCGCCTTTTCTAACAGGTTTTGGGCATTGTCGCTTGCATTCGTCCCTCTGTGAAAATGGTTCTTCTCCCCATAGCGTAGATTGCTTCGCATTTTTACGCCCCTCCTCTTCAATATCTTCCATATTGCCTGTCTTGTGATACCGTAAAAGTTGGCTATTTCTTGAATTGACATCCCTTTTTGATAAAGGCTCGGTGCGTTGTCGTATTTCTTCTGGCGTGGAAAACCCATGTAATTTATTGTAGCTATTGGCTGGCAACCCTGTCAACTCTACGACCAGATTATCTATGTCTCCATAAATGTCGGCGTTAGGCCAATGCTTTCTTAAAACAGCTTGGCAGAATGGGTTAATCTCAACAAAAGTATGCTCCACGTCACCCCACACGGCTTCCGCCGCAAGGGAGAATCCACCGATTCCTGAGAATAAATCTATGTGTTTCATACCTACTAGAAACCTCTTTTGAGCTTTCCAAGAGGCATGAGGGCTTGGATGCTCCGAAGAAGTACCTAATGCCAAGCCCGTGCCGAGCGCACCATCATCTTTTCTGGGTTGCGCGTACGGAGCGGGTTTTACCCCGCCTCAAGGCGAGGGAGCGCGGGCGGGCAATTTCCCTTTACTTCGAGAGGATGAAGTCTAGCGCACCCTTGCTCGAACCCTTGCTCTTTGCCTACGACAAGTCGGGGAGCATAAGCCCCTCCGCGGGTATGTCGCCTCCCCGCCTTGAAAGCCCGAATGGATCGGACGCTCAAGGCGAGGCTCTCCGGGGAGAGCTACCGCTTAGAAGCCCACATCAACATATCTTAGCAGGATCTTTCTCATCTCGCGAAGCGTGGCTTCCAGTATCTGATCCTTGTCCGGCGCGTTCAGTTTTGAAAATACCACATAATTCCCGGCAAGCCTTGTAATATCTTGGTTGTCCTCCCACGACATTGTCCCGTTCTTTACGATGAAGTGAAGTCCTTTTACCGCAATCTCGTTCTCCAAGTGAAAGAATACATCAGCAAGAAGTTCTTTCTCCCAATCCTTGAAAGGGTAGCTATCGTGATAGTCAGGGTTCATATAATGTTATGTTTCATATTATGTTTATATTCTGTCGTAAATCTGGCCTTTAATATCTTCGTAAGACTCAATAACGTTCCGAGGTTCAATTCTTAGATTGCCGTCCCAGTATTCCTGTATCCGTTTATCAAGCTCGTCCGTTTGTTCAAACAGGAGGATTTTTAACCTTGGCCCGTCCTGCTCGATTCTTTGGACAGGAAAGCCTAAAGCTTGAAGTGTCGCGCTTAAAGCGAGGTTTCGTGTTCTGAATATCTTTTTCATAGTAGTGAGTCTTTTCTTGACAGGCGTTTAGTTCGGTATGGCTTAATTTTCTCCCAGAAGTCCTCGGCTCGTTCAAAGACGGAGAGGACTCTTGACTCATCTAGCGAAATCTCCTCGACCTCTACCTTTCCATTGCTCGTGGAAGCGATAATGAGCAGGTTCTTTGGATACACTCCTGTAAGAGAAAAGTGCTGAGCGTTATACCAAGCGAGCTGGTTAAGATAGGAATCAAGATAGGAATCAAATCTTGCGGAAGTGGTTTTGAGTTCAAGAATCATATTCTTTGCGTATCCGTCCCAGTATCCAAGAGTCGGTATCCCTAGTACATCTATCTTAGCTTTATGCTCGTACTTCATCTTATAAGGCTCTAGAATGCCCTCTATGGCCTTTTTAATCTCTTGATGGCATCTAACCTCCTTTGGCAGGTATTTATCCGTTCTAAGAGCTTCTTCTCCGCCTCCTAACACAAGACTGTGAATGTCCGTTCCTTGGATCATAGCAAAGGTCGGAGGTTCTCGAAGGCCGAGAATGTACCGACGATACCACTCCTCTGAGTCCCGCTCGAAAGTAGTGATCTCAGACCAAGAGACAGGTTTTATGCCTTTATTTTCCATTACTTATATGCCTCACGCGGGCTCATATATTATTTATGAAGTATAAACTGCTCGACTTTTTTCATATCCTCCTCCGACCATTTGCCGTCCGCCTTCATGCGTTCAATTACTTTCTTAATCGCGTCTTCTGACTTTCCTTCAAGCATTTCAATGATCTTGTCTACCGTGTCCGCAAAGTCTTTTGGAGGCGTATAATTGCACTTAGGGTACATATTACAAGAGAGGAATGTTCCGTACTTTCCGGTCTTTTCCACGATCAGGCCAACCTCGCATTTAGGGCAGGCGTTTATATCAGACTTGCTCTCCGAAGATGCGTTCTTTGAAGATGCGTTCTTTGAAGATGCGTTCTCCGACCATTCGGCCTTCGCTACTTTCTCTCTTACGTTTTGTTTTCCTACGATAGCCTTATTTACGTCATCGTTTTCTGCATCATCTCCGGTCGGAATGAGGAAGTTTGATGTCAATGTATATTTAAGTGCGCCGGTGATAGCTTTGTAAACACCTTTATCGCCCTTATCAGCTCCGACCCCGACAGCATTACCTTCAATGTATTCATTTGTCTCGATGTCCGTCATTCGCCAAGTGCATTTTACGGTCGCTGCCGTTTCAAACTTTTCTCCTATCGGGTCGAGCCTGATGTCGTTTACAGAGAATGTGAGAACGATCCCATGTTTTATAAACGCCTCGTGAAGCTTCTCCTTGATAACCGCCTCAGATGCGTATGAGTACCCGTGAAAAGAGTTCTTCTTGTCCTTTTGGATATAGCTGATCTCCGACATGATTGCATGAACCTTGGCTAATATATTTTTCATAAAGTTTTCTTTATTATTCGGGGCGACATTTTAGTTTCTCGGCAAGCTGAAAGACAGCGCGTAGGGAGAATATTTTCTCTTACGGCCTTCACGAATGCGTCATGCGGAATCTCCTCCTCGATTAACTCCTGAAGCTCATGCGTAAAGTCTGGAGCGGCAAGCTCCTTCGCTCGCTTCACGTCCACGAACTTCTTGTAGGGTTGAATGAACTGAAACTCTAAACTAAGCTCAGGAATCAAGACCTCCTCCTCTGAGTCCTTTACAATTTCCTTTACAAGATTCTCCTGTTCGGTCACAAGCTCTTGAACCTTGAGATAGTTCTGAACGATCTCGTGCCTCTCCAAGTCCTGTAACCTCTCTATAGCTAAACGAAAGCCGTTCACGGCTGTCTCTACGTTTGTTTTCATGTAGTAAGATATGATGTTAATTATGGTTCTATGATAACGTACTTAGTAAGAAAAGTAAAATTTTGTAAAAAAGAGCGAGTTTAGTATAATAAAGCTCCTCTTTTCCAGTACCTGAAAAAGGGCTGGCCTCATAGAAGGAAGCAAGCGAGGGAAAATCATGTCTCTGGTGAAAACTGGGGGCTTTTGATATTGGCGACTATCCCTTGACATATTGTAGCAAGTATGCTATAGTGTATGCATAATGAATAACACTACAAAATAAATATGGAAACCGTGGAAATCTTAGCTATCGTTTACTTCTTAATCTTTTGGGGAATCATCTTCTTAGCTCTTGTAATGGGCGGGATTATGTCCGCTATTATTGCCTATTTCGTTCTTAAAGTCTTGGGCTTTATCGTAGGCATTCTCTTAGCTGTTATCGCAGGCCTCGCAGGCCTCTACGCTCACTATGCATAAGCTCCGAGATGCACGCCGTAAGGCAGGGCTTTCTATCCACAGGCTCGCAGAACTCTCAGGAGTCCATTACGTCACGATCCAGCGAACAGAGACGGGAAAGACCAGTCCTTCGGTTGAAATAGCCCGAAAACTAGCCAAGGTATTGAAGCTCTCAATAGAGGAGATATGCTAAAGGATGCTCCTCATCAAATGCCCAGTAAAAGCTGGGTATTTTGATACCTTGCATTTTTCCCGCGTGTTGGTAAAATGGAGAAACCATGAGTGGTGACATGGAAATATCTCCTTATCGGTCTGGGTGGCGTAAGCCTGTCATCACCCCAGACCCCGTAAGGGGATTTTTGTTTTATGAAAAAGGGCTGGATACTGTTACATAGGCAGATAGAAGAATGGCCTCTTTATTTTTCCGAGCCATTTACAAAGGCTCATGCTTGGATTGACCTGCTACTTTTGGCGAATCACGAGGCGAAAACAATCAGCATACGGGGTAATTTAATTGAGATAAATCGTGGAGAAATTGGTTGGAGCAAAGAGGCATTGGCCGCCCGATGGAAGTGGAGCAGAGGTAAGGCGAGACGCTTCCTAAAATGGTTAGAAACGGAACAACAGATAGTGCAACAGGATTCCGCTACATTAAGCAAAATAACTATCATAAATTATGATGCTTATCAGAAAACGGTACAGCAGACGGTACAACAGAAAGCCAACAGAAAGCCAACAGACGGTACACAAACAAAGAATAACAAAAGAACTATAAAGAACTTAAAGAAAAAAGAGCATGTGCATTTCGATAAGTTCTGGGATGCCTTTCCTAGAAAGGAAAACAAAAAGAAGGCGAGACAAGCCTGGGAGAAGATTAACCCATCCGAGGAGCTGGCCGGAGAAATAATCAATCACGTTTCGAGGATGAAGGAGACGAAGCAGTGGAAGGAGGGCTGTGGCAGGTTTGTGCCGCACCCCACGACCTATCTTAATGGCGAACGGTGGGTGGATGATCCCCCTGGGGACGCTAAACCAAGAACAGACCGCTTCGCACATCTAACTCAATCAGGCGATTAAGAATATGATAGTAAAATTAACATGCAAGAAATGTAATAAGGAGTTCGGACACGAAACATCGGAAATATCCGAGGAGCAGTGGGCCGAATTGGACGAGAATGAGCGACAATCCGCAATATATTCGATTAGTACGAAGTATCCCTTAAGCGGGCATTGCGGGGAGTGTTTTAAGTATGAGCAGGAAAAGCTTTGGCAGGAAAAGCGTGTCTGGCTGTATAAAAAGTCCGGCCTTCCAACAATGAGCCGCAAAATGACCTTTGACAGCTTCAAGCCAGAAAAAGCGAAGCGAGCATTTGAAATGGCAAAGTTGTTTGTGAAGTACGACTTACCGGATGATTATGCGGAAGATTGGGACGAGCGTTGGGAAGAGATGGACAAAGCCTTCGGCGATAAAAGGGGATTATTTCTCTACGGGAAGCCAGGTTCAGGGAAGACTCACTTGGCTTGCGCTGTGGGACACGCCACGATTCAGCAGGTTCGATCGTGCAGGTTTGTCCTAGTTCCTGACCTCCTGTTCAAAATACGGGGGACTTATGGGAGAGACGAAGGAGAAACGGAGCGCGACATTTTAGAAGACCTCTATTCACCAGACCTCTTGATCCTTGACGATATTGGGTCGGAAAAACCAACCGAATGGAGCCGGTCTGTCCTGTTCCAAACCATAAATCAAGCATATTCCGGGGAGTCAAAGGATACGGGTATTCCGCAAAATATCGTTATCACATCGAATTATTCGTTACAGGAACTTGAAGATAGGATTGACGATCCCAGGATCACGTCACGCATAGCAGAGATGTGTCACCTGATCGAAATGAGGCAAGAAGATTACCGTGTAAAACCATTCTAGCCCATGGCCATGAGATCTTGTAACAAATGCCTCGAAAATAACTGGAGCTTTCTCTTCAATGAAGGTTGGATCACGGCAACCTGCAACATGTGCGCCGCCGAAGTTATGTTCGAGACTCGGAATGAGAAGAAGAACCCAGGCTCCTCTAAGAGCCTTGTGACCAAGCCGCTCGATCCCTGCTACGATTGCGGACAGAAGACAAACTCCAGGAGAATCCTGCATACGCACATTACGGATGACGGCGAGAACGGGGGCTGGAAGGAGTGGGCATATTGCCGAGCCTGTAAAGAAATAAAAGCGTGATGCACTCCCCTCATGGTACACTCCAGGTATGTTGAGACAGAGCGGGAACAAATACGGAGCAAAGAAGTCCAACTATAACGGATACATCTACGATAGCGGGCTTGAGGCATCTTATGCCGCCGAGCTTGATATCCGAGTGAAAGCCGGAGAGATTGAGAGCTTTGAGCGTCAGCATTCGGTTGACTTGATCGTGAACGGCTATCACATCGGAACGTATAAGCTGGACTTCCTTTTGTTTCATCATGACGGCACGAAAGAATACGTTGAGGTGAAAGGATTTCCAACGCCCGACTGGAAGTGGAAGTGGAAGATATTCAAGGCCATGTACGCAGATAGACCTAAGACCATCATCACGCTGGTTGGAAAGGGCTACAATCCGAGGATGCGGAAGGTTAGGGACTGAGGAGTATTCTCTTAAAGGTTATTCGTGTATAGTTATAAAATAACGCAGAGACATGAATAAGATCCTACAGGGCGATTGCCTAGAAAAGTTAAAAGAGCTTCCTGACGCTTGCTTACAGATGTGCGTCACATCGCCGCCTTACTTCGGTCTCCGTGATTATGGTCACGATGGGCAAATCGGCCTTGAAGAATCTCCCGATGAGTACGTTCAAAAGCTCGTGGAGGTATTTCGGGAAGTGCGTCGTGTTCTGAGAGACGATGGCATTCTTTTTCTAAATCTCGGAGATTCCTACGCATCAATAAAGGAAGGCAACACGAACGGGACGCAAGGGAATGTAAAACAAAAAGCAAGAGTCAACGATGACAAACGGAAGCGAACCATCCCGCTTGGCCTCAAACCAAAAGACTTGATAGGTATTCCGTGGCGTGTTGCTTTCGCTTTACAACAGCCGTATTACACCGGCGCGATCAAGGATGAACGCGACCGCGCGCATCAAGCCATAATGGACTTGCACAATGGCATTGAAACGTCCATTGATTATCCAGCGCCTCCGTCAATGTTTGAGCCCGGCTGGTATCTCAGACAAGATGTGATATGGAGTAAAAAAAATCCCATGCCCGAATCGGTAACCGACCGATGCACGAAAGCACATGAGTATCTCTTTCTCCTCACGAAGTCAGCGAAATACTATTTCGATAATGAAGCGATCAAAGAACCGAGCAAAGCTGACTGGGGAACGCGAGATCGCACAAAAGGGAAGTACCACAATGAGGGTAGTGGTTTACAGCCTCACGGTGGCTTGGAGAAGTCTTACGCGATGGCGAACAAACGATCCGTCTGGACAATCAACACCAAACCGTACAAGGGCGCGCATTTTGCTGTGTTTCCTGAAGCACTTGTCGAGCCGTGTGTGCTTGCAGGAAGTAAGCAGGGAGACATCGTTCTCGATCCCTTCTGCGGAAGCGGTACGACGCTCGCCGTGGCTAAAAGCCTCGGAAGGCAATACCTCGGCGTGGAATTAAACCCTGAGTATATTAAGCTGGCTGAAAAGAGAATAGCGGAGAAGCAAAAACCCCTCCTATGAAGAAATGCTCTAAATGTAAGAAGAGTCCTCCAAGAAAAGGCCAGAGATACTGCGCATCATGTCATGCTGAGTACATGAAAGAATGGCACAGAACGCATAAAGCTGTTTCATACGAAATACTAGCGGCTCTTTGTGATGACTGTAAGATGAAAATACTATGACCCCCGATGAGTTTTATAAAAAAGATTCCCTTAAAGGAGAAAAATGCGTTGTCTGTAAGATGGCTATTCTTACAAGATCATCCGGATGTGCGACGGTTGATTTAGAAAAAGGGATCGTAAAGCCCTTTCATGCGAAGTGTTACCGGGAAGTGCTAAGATACGACGTATGAAAAAACGCAACGTGAGTGAACTCGTACAGAACCCAAAGAATCCTCGTGTCCTGAAGGATAAGCGGTTCAAGGAATTACAGAAATCCCTCAAGGAAGACCCAGGCTTCATGGACGCAAGGCCGATTATCATAAATAAAAACACGGGAGACGTTGTGGCTGGAAACCAGAGACTTGAAGCGGCGCGTTCCCTTGGTTGGGAAGAAGTACCAGTTTACGAGGTAGCCCTCTCAAAAGAAGAATCTGACAGGTGGAATTTGAAGGACAATATCCACGCCGGGGAGTGGTCATTTGACGAGTTAGCCAACCACTTCGATTTAGACTTTTTACAGGACGTGGGATTCGACGAAAAAGAGCTAGAGAAGATTCTAGGCAAGCAGACCGTAGAAGACGATAATTTCGACGCTGACGGGGCTTTAGAGGCAATCACGGAGCCTACTACCAAAACGGGAGATTTGTGGCTCCTAGGGCCACACAGGCTCTTGTGTAACGACTCCACTTCGAGGGAAGACGTAGAAAGGCTCATGGACGGGAAGAAGGCGGATATGGTGTAAAACTTGCATTATGTTTATATAGGTGGTAAACTTCATATATGATAAGCAAGGAATTAAACATAGGGCGAGCGGGGCAATATCTCACATTGGTTGATTTGCTTTCAAAAGGTATTCAAGCGTTTGATACAGCCGAAGGAGTTAGTTTTGATGTAGTGGCAGAATACAATGGAAAGTTGATACGGCTTCAAGTAAAGGCAACACAGAAGATGAGAGTGATTAGAGAAGGCGGCAATCCGATTTATTTTTTCCACATTAAGAGGGCAGGCAAGAATGGAGCGAGATTTTATGATAAAAAGGACTTTGACGCTTTCGCTCTTGTGGCATTAGATAGACGAGAAGTTTATTATTTGAAGTTTGATGAGAGCGTAAAAGCGAATAGTATTTGCGTTAGAGATAAAGAAGTGAAATATACAGCACAAGCGATGGGAGGAAAGAAAAACGGCTTGTATTTACAGGATTTAACTTGGGAAAATTTATGCAAAAAGTTGTAATAATAACTGACCCTCCGTATGGTATGAAACTTGATACTGATTATTCAGGGATGAAAGGTTGGCATCAAAGTAAGAAATACGAAAAAGTTATTGGTGATGAGAAGCAATTTAATTATAGAGATTTTGAATACTTAAACGCTGATGAGGAGTTTTGGTGGGGAACAGATTATTATGTAGATACATTGCCTAATTACGGAAAAGACGGTAGTTGGTTTGTATGGGATAAGAGAGTTGATGAGAGTAAAGATAAAATGTTTGGCAGTGGATTTGAAATGTTATGGTCAAAAGTTAAGCATCAAAGACGATTATTACGGGCAATGTGGGCAGGATTTATGGGAGATGCTGAAGCAAGTAAAAGGGTTCATCCTACTCAAAAACCGACAAAAATAATCGCAGAGATTATACAAGAATATACAAAACCGAATGACATAGTCCTTGATCTCTTCCTCGGCTCCGGCTCAACCCTCATCGCTTGCGAACAGACGGGGCGGGTTTGTTACGGAATTGAGTTGAGCTGTCATTATGTAGATGTTATAATTGAAAGGTATGTTCAGCATACCGGAAACGCCCATCTGTTCAGGAACGGAGAGCCATATGAATGGAAAGCCAAGGGCGGGAGGGAATCGAGATTGCTGAAAAGCTCAGACAAAAGCTCGGACACCCGATAGAGTACCGAAAGCTTGGCTAAGGTTAGCGTAAAATAGAAAATTATTATACTATGCCAGCAGGAGTAGCACCAAAAGGTTTCCACGGAAAGAAAGGAAGATCAGGAAGGAAATCAACGTGGGATGAAAAAAAAGAGGTAATTTGGCATGATGAGAAATGGAAACTGGACTCCGATGTACCTCAGCTTAAAGCGAAGCTCGCTACAGGAAAATACTCTGTACGAGATGTTTTTCTTGCTAAAGCTCTTCAAGGAAACGAAAAGATACTTGGTATTTTTGCTAATAA
>Ga0066646_10001327_pt1 | contig 11307 bp, 9 predicted proteins | sample CryGeyCG2114_250_3_FD_59511 | JGI IMG/M metagenome (GOLD analysis project Ga0066646, IMG submission 59511) | Groundwater microbial communities from aquifer - Crystal Geyser CG17_big_fil_post_rev_8/21/14_2.50 | ecosystem: Environmental > Aquatic > Deep subsurface > Groundwater | place: USA: Utah...
AACAACTGAGGCGCTCCATTTAGAGCTCTCTTACTCCTCTGAAGTCATGCCATCCTGATAACGAATCACCTGATTTCGCCCGGTATCTTTGGCCTGATAGAGGGCGATATCAGCAAGTTTCGCGCACTCCCAGAAGTCATCGTTATCATTCGGGTAAACAGACAGCCCCAGTGACATGGTTTTGGTCAGCGGACCCTTCGGCGTCTTGAATGAGTGCTCCTCCATCGCCTTGCGAATACGCTCACCGGAAATCATGCCGCCCTCCGCATCAGCATCTATCAACAGCGCAAGGAACTCTTCACCCCCGAATCGAACCAACAGGTCGGCTTCGCGAAGTGTTTTTCTCATGACTTCACATGCACCTTTCAACACATCATCACCAACATCATGTCCATATGTATCATTAACATGTTTAAAGTGGTCCAGGTCGCACATCAGGATACCAATCGTACTGTTTCGACGCAGCACTCCGGAAGTAACTGTCTCAAGGTGCTCTTCGAGAAAACGCCGGTTATAGAGATTGGTCATCGGATCACGCAGGGATGATTCGCGCAGAGACTGCATGAGCCGCTTGGTTTCAATCACAGGCGCAGCTTCATCCATAAATGATTGCAGTACTGGCAATTCAGAGATCACCATACGCTTCTCTTCTTCAGAATAGACCACCTGCAAGACACCACCAACCGAACCTGAAAGCATCATAGGCAGGCAGAGATGATACAGACCATCCTCTGCATTTCGCCCTGCAAACGATGGGCAGATGTTTTCGGCATCATACGAATTGGTAATCATCGCTGTCCGCTTGGCACGGCAAAAATCACAGTTCAGAATCACATCCTTTTTACACCACAGATCCATCTCTTCAGGCAACCCGCCGGTAAACACTGCATGCAGCCGATTCCTGGAGTTCGAGACCTCATAAAATGAGTAGCGGCTGAAATGCAGATGTTGCTCCAGCAGCTGCTGCAATCGGGAATAGACATCTTCAAGTGTGCGATCATTCTCAATAATCTGTTTAAATTGTGAGACCATCGCCATGGTATGCACTACCGACACCGTGGTATGCAAAAGATTCTCACGCTCAGCAATCTGACGATGCCCGGTCAATGTATCGAGATCCTTGGTAATCGAACCGATACTATTATCGAGCACCTCCATTAAGTGGTTGGTACGCTCAGCAATATCACCAATTTCATCACTACTTCGTCTGATCATACGACCGGAAAAATCGCCCTCCTCAGCCATAGCAACGGTGTTATTCAACTCCGCTGTGGCATGCTCAACCGGAGACAGAAAACGTCTGAGCGCCACCGCCAGAACAATCGCAAACAGTACAAATAGTAGCGCGATGGCAATGGTGTTTCTTATCGCCTCATCATACTGCTGCGTGACATCCATATTCAGACTGACCACACCTAACACATCGCCTTCGGCTGCATCATGGCAATTCAGGCAGTTGGTATAACCGCGGCTACTGGCCACATAGGGGATGGAGTAGATAAAACGAATGCGATCACCTTGAATGAGCTGCTGCTGCTCCTGACCTGTTGCCAGTACAGATTTTTCAACATCCGTAACCTCACCTTTTAGTCCAACAACCTTTGATCCCATCTGATCAATCACTGCTTGTGCAGGAATAATGCGAGCACCCTCCAGACCGGGAATGCCCAGCAGATTCTCCATGTAGGGAAGCTTATGTTCCGGATTTCCTTCGGTCATCTCATGGGTCACAGTCAGGCGAACCATCTCCGCACCCATCTGTGCCTGGCGCTGTAGTGCATTGAGACTGTATGAACGATAAGAGACCAGCGAGATAGCGGCAAAGACCACAACAACAAGAAGGGTGCTGACTACAATTAACAGCTGACTTTTGCGATGAAGTTTCATAGAGCCTCCACCCAACCCATGATCAAAACGATCCATGTAACACTGGCCTGAGTGTTATTTATTTAACAATTACCATGCCAATAAAAGGATTATCCAGATTTATCTCTACACTCCCCCGGCAGAAGTGGATCACACAATCAGAAGGCAGGCTCAAAATCGCTTAGTTTCTGGCTCTCAATAAATGCGAACAGCGTCGCTTTTGCAGCTTCTGTATCTCTCGGATCACAGACCACAACATCTCCGGGATCGACCCCCATTGTCGCCGCAATATCGGCAGGAGAGAGCGCACCGTCCAGATCATATTTGGTCACCATAATCAGCTCCGGGATATTGATACGCTCTCCAAAGTGATCGTAGATATAGCTGGCCTCTTCAATCGATTCAGGGTCGGAGCCATCAACCAGATACAGGATCGCATGCGCGCCCACAGCAAGAATCTCCCACATAAAATCGAAGCGGCGCTGGCCGGGGGTGCCGTAGAGGTGTAACTCCATACCTTGATTGGGATAGCAGATGCCGTGATCCATCGCCACGGTCGTAAGCTCTTTCAGATCGGTCACATCATCTGTTGCACGCTCATTGGTACAGACCACAGGCACATCACTTAGCGTGCGGATCAGCGTTGTCTTTCCGGCATTCACCGGCCCGGTCACCACTATTTTCACAACGCTGTTAGCCACCTCACCTCCCATGCAGAGCAACCCCTTCAGTTGTCCCCCTCACCCGGGAGTGAACTTATCCTCAATCGAGGATCAAATCCACCCTTGGCATAGATTTGAGTTTGGCATCATCGATTTTGGTGCGGCAGCCGAACAGTCGTTCAGTTGTGATGCCATGCGCTTTAAGTGCATCCATCACTACATCAGCACGTCTCTCTGCAAGCAGCAACAGCTCCTCATCGCTTCTGGCTCTGGCTGGTTCCACCTTAACAGCCGCATCAGCTGCTGGCGGTCGCGCCACCAGCTCACCCTCAATGCGTGTGGCAACACCACAGACTCGAACACGGAACTGCTCGCTCTTTTTCAGCAGCCCGGCAATTTTGGAAATATAATCTGTCATCTCAGGATTCAGTGATACACCAAGCTCAGTAAAACCAATGGGTGTCAGTTTCGGTTTGGCCGCCTCCCTGATCAGATCACTGGCCAGATCAGCGGCAAGAATGATGCTACCGTAGGGTTGCAACGCCAGCGTGGCATAGGTCATCGCCCCGGCACTTAATGAGGACATCAACGCCTTATTGATAATGGCATTAAGATTGATGTTCGGGTCATCAAGATTACCGCTAATCGGCACCTCCATCTCAATATCGCCACGATCATCGCGCAACATATCCAGCGCCATGTCGACCGGCATACCGATACTCTGCTCCGCCTTACCCGGCTGATCAGAATCACCGAGTTCCAGCTTACGGATCAGCAGCTTGTTTTTGGCACTGATTTTATTCTTATCAATGTTGACTTCAGTGTTCAGATTGAACTGTCCGGTCTGAATCGATTTGCCGAAATCCGATTCAATGAATCCGCTCAAACCCGGCATCTCGAAGTTCTTCACGGTCACCATGAGCTCAGTTTTCAGATTTTTGGCATGCGGACGAATCTTACCCTTGGCACTGAACTCACCGTATTTGTCGATAACCATCTGCATATCAAGTATACCGTCACGCTCACCTGAGAGATCCAGTGGCGCGAATCGGAACTTCTTGACGCTCATTTTCGTATCAAGTGGCGGCGAGAGTGACTCATCGCGATAGGCAATTTTACTGCCCGCACTGATCAACAGCTCATCAACAATCACAACCGGATCTCTGGACCTGTTAGCCCTGGCTGTCGATTCAACCGGCTCTTTTTTGTTTTGCTTCCGGACCTCAACTTTCGGTTTGCTCTCCAGCTCATCCAACAGAACAAACTTGCCACTCTTCTGCTTAATCAGCGTGGTATCCAGATCGTTAAACTGTAATTTTTTCAGGTGGTAGATGCCATTGGTATCCAGCGTTGCACTGCTGGCAACAATCGCACCAATTGAACCCATCGACTTCTTGCCTGATGCAGGCAGTTTGACCTTATTCAGAGCGAGCGAGTCAAAGCTCCCCTTCTCAGCAGTTGTCATGGCAAAATTCTTAAGCGATACCCCATCAATAGCAGCAAGGAGCTGTTTGCCCTGCTGCTGTTTGAGATCAAGTCCCTGCATAGCCAGTGATTGCAGACTCACTGTTTTGCCCGGCTCCATCTTCAGGTCGGTAAGTTCAAGACGTTTCAGACGCATGCGATCATCGCCACCACGCATGCCATCACTCTGCAAGGTTTTGAGAATCAGGGAGGCCAAACCGATCTGACCCTTTAGATCCGCATCAATCTTCTGCACATCAACCGAATCAAACTGTAAACGACCAGCGCCGGTAAGTTGTGGCTGCAGGCTCACATTGCTGATGTTAACCGATTCAACTTTATGATTGTTGATGCCAGCTACCTGCAGGTTATTCACTGCAAGCGACTCCACGGCTGCCAGCGGCTGACCATCTGGCCGGGCAAGCTTAAGACCGGCAAGTTTAAGCGCGGTATCCTCACTCCTCAGCGAAGCTGCAATATCCTCTGCACCCATGGAAAAGAGCAGCTTTGCTGTCAAATCAAGCGCGTCGTTATTCACCCGGTAACCAAAACCACTGAACGTTGTTTCACCCACTTTCAGCGCCGTCTCCAGCTTCTGTTCACTGCCCGTCAAGTTGGAGAGATTAAGTTGCAGAGAATCGACCGGGAGACTGAGCTGCATCTGCTGGCCATGCACATCAACAAGCAGCCCCTTGATCCGGAGATCATCCACCACCGCCAGCCATAGTTCATCTGCTGACTCAACGGCGTCTGCCTCCCCATTTTCTGACGCTACTGCAGGCTCAAGTTTGATATCAGCCAGCTGCCACTGCTGCGCATCCTGATGCAGCTTCAGGTTTACGGTGTCGAGCTCCAGGGAGCGTACATGAACAATCCTCTTGAACAGCGGCAACCAGTCGATGTTCACAGCCAGACGTTTGATATTCAGACCATCACCGGCCTTTAACGCCTGCAGCACAAACTCGCCGGAAAAGAGATTGAGATCGACATTCTCTATCTCAGCCTGCGGCACACCATGCTCCTGCAGCCACTTCTCAGCCGAATATTCGATGGCCAGCGGCAGCAGCGCAATCAGCAGAAGAAGTAACACGGCAAACGTTGCCGGAACAGCGATTTTCCAATTCAGTCCGGAAGAGTATGCAACTTCTGTTACACCATCGGTTGTGGCTTCTGATGAAATTTCTGAATGCTCTTCAGCCATCTGATGACTCTCCTCTCTCTTTAGTCCAATCCGATCTGATCAATCTCAATGGTTCTGAGGTCAGGGTTTTGTGCATCCGGCCACAGATGCACCTTGATGGCATCCTCAGCAATCATATGCGGAGCCCGATCCGCCCACTCAATCAGTGCAATCCAGGGAGGCTGCAGATAGTCACGTACACCCAGCATCTCAATCTCATCAGGATCATCCAGCCGGTACCAGTCCATATGTGTGACACGGCATTCAGCGCCCTCATACTCCTGAATAATGGCAAAGGTGGGGCTGGGAAGTGCAGCATCGGTGACTCCGAGTGCACGCATCACGGTACGGCAGAAAAAACTTTTTCCCGCTCCAAGTTCACCGTAGAGCGCCACCACATCTCCGGGTTTAAGGGTGGCAGCAAAACGCTGCGCTAAGGCCGCTGTTTCCGCCTCATTGTGACAGACCGTTTTCAAGACTTTTATTTAGCGTCGACCAGAGCTTTGATGACGTCATGTTTACAGATCATGCCAACCACTGATCCACCATCAAGCACAGGCAGATGCGCTACTGACTTATCGCCCATGATCGAAGCGATTTCATTGAGATCAGTATCAACATTTACAGTGATCACATCTTCATTCACCAGATCCTCAGCCGTCATCGCCTGCATGCGTGCCAGCTCCTCTTCAAACTGCGCCTCACCCATCGGAATCACCATATCAAACAGGGCAACGGCGGTAGGTACATGCAGGTTCTTCTGTTGGTCAATCAGATCATTTTCGGTAATTACACCCAGCAGGCGCTGATCATCATCTACAACCAGAATGCCAGTCAGATCCTCAACAGCAAAACGGCGGGCAATCTCATCCACCATGGTGCTCAGATGGCAGTATGGCGGATTGGCATTCATGATGTCGCGGGCAAGAATTTTTAAATAAGGCATAGCATCCTCCTGATACCTTCATTATAGACCAGATCGGGGTGATGATACACTCGCAATGCATGGTACAAAGCGATCATAGTCTTCCATCAGCATCAGGCAAGCTGCCCCATTCAAACACGCTACAACAAGCGCAATCATTCCATCAGTATGAGAAAAAGCCACCCTACAGCTGTGCGTCAGGCCTTCTCAGTCAAGGCGCAGTGAGCGCAGCTTGCTTCTGCAAACAGGTGAATTGTAACGCAGACTGAGGTCGGCTGCCGCGCACCCACTTAAGCTTTGTGGTAGATTTTGGAGCCAGTCTTCACGAACTCTTCTGACTGCTCTTCCATACCGGCATCAATTGCTTCACGCGTCTCCATGCCGTGCGCTTTGGCATAGTCACGCACATCCTGAGTAATCTTCATCGAGCAGAATTTCGGACCGCACATCGAGCAGAAGTGCGCCACCTTGCCACTCTCTTTGGGCATGGTTTCATCGTGGTAGGCGCGAGCGGTATCAGGATCGAGGGAGAGGTTGAACTGATCCTCCCAACGGAACTCAAAACGCGCCTTGGAGAGTGCATCATCACGCTGCTGTGCACCGGGATGACCTTTGGCCAGATCAGCGGCATGAGCTGCAATCTTGTAGGTGATCACACCGGCTTTCACATCATCGCGATTTGGCAGCCCCAGATGCTCTTTGGGTGTCACATAGCAGAGCATGGCACAACCATACCAGCCGATCTGGGCGGCACCGATACCGGAAGTGATGTGATCATAACCCGGTGCAATGTCGGTGGTCAGAGGGCCGAGTGTGTAGAACGGCGCCTCATCACAATGTTTAAGCTGCTCTTCCATATTGGCTTTGATCATATGCATCGGCACATGACCAGGACCCTCAATCATCACCTGCACATCATGCTTCCAGGCGATCTTGGTCAGCTCACCAAGTGTACGCAGCTCACCGAACTGCGCCTCATCATTGGCATCGGCAATCGCACCGGGGCGCAGACCGTCACCAAGAGAGAAAGAGACATCATACTTTTTCATGATCTCGCAGATATCTTCGAAATGGGTGTAGAGGAAATTCTCTTTATGGTGAGCAAGGCACCACTTGGCCATGATCGAGCCACCACGCGATACAATGCCGGCCAGACGTTTGGCGGTCAGCGGCACGTAACGCAGCAGCACACCGGAGTGGATGGTGAAGTAATCGACACCCTGCTCGGCCTGTTCAATCAAGGTGTCGCGGAAGATCTCCCAGGTGAGGTTTTCAGCAACGCCATCCACCTTCTCCAGCGCCTGATAGATCGGTACTGTACCGATCGGCACGGCTGCGTTGCGGATGATCCACTCGCGTGTCTCATGAATATTCTTGCCGGTAGAGAGATCCATAATGGTATCTGAGCCCCAACGGGTCGCCCAGGTCATCTTCTCAACCTCCTCCTCAATCGAAGAGCCGAGAGCCGAGTTGCCAATATTGCCGTTAATTTTCACGAGGAAGTTACGACCGATAATCATCGGCTCCACCTCAGGGTGGTTGATGTTGGCAGGGATAATGGCGCGCCCACGGGCAATCTCATCACGTACAAATTCAGGCGTGATCACATGCGGGATCGATGCGCCCCAGCTCTGACCCGGATGCTGCTTGGTAATCTCGCGCAGATGTTCACGGCGCTGGTTTTCACGAATCGCCACATACTCCATCTCAGGGGTAATTATACCCTGACGGGCATAATGCATTTGAGAGACATTTTTGCCCGCTTTGGCCACACGTGGCTTGCGAAGGTGAGCGAAACGCAGGCTATCTAGCTTCTCATTGTCGCGGCGCTCACGGCCATAGTCGGAACTCAGATCGGAGAGCTCTTCGGTGTCATCACGCTCGGCAATCCACGCCGCACGAATGGCAGGCACGCCCTTCTTCAGATCAATCTCAATCTCGGGATCGGTGTATGGGCCGGAGGTATCATAAATCAGAATCGGGTGATTCTCTTCAAGCCCTTCACTGGTCTGGGTTGGCGCGAGGGTAACCTCACGCATCGGCACGCGAATATCAGGTCTGGAACCCTCTATATAAACCTTGCGGGAGTTGGGGAACGGCTGCTCTGCATCATAGTTGTTCTCCACGATATCCGTACTGTTTGCCTGCTTTGTCATTCTTCCTCCAGAAACCCGACCACACTCAGCTGGGGTCGGAACTATAACGGACTCGCATCGTAGGGCATAGCCACCATCCGGAAAACCATTACAAGAGTGAGGATGGACTTTTGCCGAGAACTGCTAGAATAGCCCCATGACAATGAACATACCCCGTTTATCCGCATCCACTGCCGACAAGCTGCTGCAGGGTTTTGTAACCGTTTCACGCAGCCGCTGGGCAGTGTTAAAAGCCTCCTGCCCCACCCTGCACGACTACCTGCAGGGACAGATCACACAGGATATAAAAAAACTCACATCCGAATCCGGCATCCATGCCTGCCTGCTCTCACCCCAAGGCAAAGCAGTCAGTGAGCTCTATATTTTTGAAGGGTTTAATAACGAAATTATATTGCTCACCCCCGCCTCCCATGCCGTGAGCACAGTCGAGCGGCTACGCCGTTTTGCGCTCGGTCACCAGCTGCGCATCGGTGTGGTGGCTTCTCTCGCGATCTGTGCTGTGCAGGGGGCCAATGCCGCAGCACTGCTCAAAGACTTCGATATTGCTGAGCCGGGTAACAGCTGGCTGGCCAGCAGTCGTAGCGACAAGGGTGAAGCTATAGCCGTAGTGATGCCTGCCTCGCCGCGTGGCTTCTGGGTGATTGCCAGCTCGGAGAAGATCGGTGCAGTTCTCGCTCAACAGCCGCAGGCCGGGGAAGATGAGTTTGAAGCGATGCGCATTATTCGCGGCTTTCCCGATTTCGGAACAGAGTGGGATGACTCCATGCATCCACTCAATGCCAACCTGATCGAATTTGATGGCGTCTCTTTTGATAAAGGGTGTTATGTCGGTCAGGAGGTAACCGCCCGCATGAACTGGCGTGGAGGCATTAAAAAAAAGTTGTACCGCGTCGTTATTGAGGGGCAACCGGCAACACTTCCCTGCCCCATTTCAACTACCGCCAGGATCGGCGAGTTGAAATCTGCAGCTATCGATCATGAGGGCAACTGTGTCGGTATCGCACTACTGCCAATTGAGATCGCTGAATCCGGTTCGGCACTTTCACTTGATGATGGTAGTCTCGTGAAAACCTTGGAGGCCTGTCATGCCTGATACGCAATCAGCTTTTATCTGGTACCACACCGACAATCTCAACATGGCTGAGATGAAGGAGTGGCTGAAACTGGTAAAAGCGCAGACCGGTGCCAAATGCAAACTCTATGAGCGCCGTAAAGATGGCAAAACCACCTTCATGGAGACCTATGCCAACATCTCCGAAGCCACCACCATCGCCATTGAAGGGCTGGCTGCCGCTCATCCACTATTTCAAGGCATCGACCGCCGCTGCGAAAGCTTCCTCAGAATTGACAAACTCTAGGCGATCTCATCAGCTCATGGTGATCTGATTCATTATCGCTCCCCATAGAGGGCGTCCTTCAGTCACCCGGTTTCAATAGCATACTGCGAACGTCTGCTCCCGACCAACTTCTAACGCTCATGATGGGGATCCCGTAGTTCCCTACCCTAGATTCGCATAAGAAATTCACTGTATCAGGGTTTAATCGTATTGCGAAAATTCCATGACTATCCTTGATCATCATGGCTAACGCCCAGCTCACCGGAATTTTGCGGAGCGCCAGCGGAGCAAAATATCCGTGTGCAGCTGATTGTTATGTTTATTTTGCATTGAATACTGGACCGAGCAATGCACACAAATCACCAATGGCATTGCCATATTTATGCTTGGTGTATGTTCTATAAAATATACGTCTAACTTGCAATGTATCCAATCCAGTAACTTGATTTACCCCATCAACAAGATTAGTCACTTTCTTCTTGGCTAGTTCACGCGGATTCTGGCTAATTAAAGCTTGGTAATCGGCAGACTGAATTAGTCTATCAATGTTGACTGCGTGACCTGGAAAACATCTCCTTAGTTCATCGCGCATATATCTACCTTCAAACATATCAACAAGCCCTACTTCTGGTGTACACGGTAAGTAATTCAATATATTTTGTGACCTTTGAAAAAGATCTAACAATCGGTGATCATTTCGCTGCCGCGCAGATTGTAGTGAAACAGTCTTTACATCTTCATCCAAGAAAGCAATTCTACGAACGTAGCTAGGGAATATTTGAGAGGAGCCGTTAACAAACTCCAAGACTTGGACAAATCCACCGACTGGAGCAACCTTACAGAGTGGTTGATAGTTAACATTCGGGTTAGTTACTGCCAAATATTCTTGTACCAACTGCTCGAGAAGCATCTTTGCTTGTTTATCTTCGACAAAAAATACGAAATCCGCACCTAGCTCATCGTCGAAGGCGACCTCACCAAGTATCTGTGCTGGGTAAGGCTTCCTAATAGCGTCGATGGTGTTATTTCCAATATTGGTAAGATGGATAAGATTGTTCCTTCCTGCCGTTTTTATAATAGAAGAGGAATGGGTGGAAAAAATAATAGTTGTATTCTTTGCCCGACTTACAGATCGTAATTGTTCGAGCAACCGAACCTGTGCCTGAGGATGGAGTGCCATTTCGATTTCGTCAATTAAGACTAGGCCGTTATCTGGTATTTCTGCCAAGCGCGTAGCAAGACGAAGAATGCAAAGTTCTCCCAGGCTAAAACTTTTCTCGGAGTAAAATTTATATGCATGCCCTGGACCGAGACGATAAGGAATCAAGAAAGCTTCATTTCCTCTACCTCGTCTCGTGTTAACAAACTTCAAATTACTCCATTTGTCATCTGCTAATACAGCTACTAGAAAATCTTTAATATCACTACTAGCATCTCTAAGCCGATTATGGGTAATTTCATCTGCGTAAGGCTCAATTCGATCGGAATTTGCTTCAAGGTATGAAATAGCTGAATAAGGGAAATTGCCTAAAATAGTAGAATTTGCACGAGGGGATGCCCGCCATCTTTGCCCTCCATATCTATATGATACGGATTGACCGTTGATTTCATAAGTTATTGATGCCTCATCGTAAAGATCAACTCTATTAGCTAATGGACTAGGAGTCTGTCGGACTTCAAGCATGCGCCCATTCATTTACGAACCCCTGCATTTTTG
>Ga0066646_10001360_pt1 | contig 11176 bp, 9 predicted proteins | sample CryGeyCG2114_250_3_FD_59511 | JGI IMG/M metagenome (GOLD analysis project Ga0066646, IMG submission 59511) | Groundwater microbial communities from aquifer - Crystal Geyser CG17_big_fil_post_rev_8/21/14_2.50 | ecosystem: Environmental > Aquatic > Deep subsurface > Groundwater | place: USA: Utah...
GCATTCATATATTCGAGAAAAGGAGGAGGAGATTCTACTAAAGGGAGACGTTTTTTGGCACGCTCGCGGTTGATGCGCTTCAGCATGAGAAAGTCGAGTGCTGCGGGGTTGTTGCTAAGAAAGAGGAGAGGTTCTGTTTCGGTGTAATTGGCGTTAAAAGTAGTGCTCCCGATGTATTGGTAGCGCTCGAGGGTGAGGATTGTGAATGCTAAAGTATTTTTGAGCTCTGGGATGGCGGCGATTTCGGCGGCAGCGATGGAAGCCTGGGCTGGGTTGGTGAAGAAACGCGAGTTGTTGCTGACGTTCCATAGGGATATGTTTTGGACGGCACCCCCGATGCCCAAGGCTTCTGTGCTAGTCACCATAGGGAGGTTTATCCAAAAATCCACATTGAGAAACAAGACGGTGGGAAGGAAGCTTTTTCTGTCTACGCCAGTGCTCGAAATGTTGTTGGAGTAAGGGGAGAATACTTGGGAGAAAAGGTTAATTTCACGAGAAGGCAAGGCGTTTTCGTAGAACCAATTAACATCCCAGTATTTGCCTGAATCGAGCGCTAAAACGGGAGTGCCATCAAACGTTTTTCCGCCATCGCTCAGCGGAGGAAGGAAGCCAGCATCGCGCAAGTAGCGTGCATATTCGTCTACAATAAAAATATCCTTTTTCTCATAACCCTGCTCGATGAGGAAATCGATAACCGCTTCAACGAGGTTATGGGGTGTAGATAGCCCAGGGCCGGAACGCGAATAAACCTTAATGCCGACACGCTTATAGGGACCCGGTTTGAAGTGAACGTTATTTTGCTCTTCGAAGGTTCGGATGAGACACCTTGTAGCCCTTTTGTAATCCTGTTTGGAGAAGTTATCTAAGCTGAATTCGAGTATTTGAGAATGCTCTTGGGTGAGGGTATGCGTTTGTGCGGAAGCCAACAAAGGGCAACTGAAGATAAAAAAAATCGTCAAACAGCATTTTAGAACTTGCATTCTTTAATGGGGATAAGAGAGTGTTATAGAGAGTACAATGAAATCTGTAATAATCAAGTTAATAAATTTAAGTTTAATAGTGTGCCTGACCTTTGCCTGGACGGGGTGTCAACGTGAGACAGAGGAGGAGCGCCAGCAAAAAATACAATATTTGATCAATGAAGATATAAAAACATCTGAAAAATTTGTGAACGAAAAGCAGTACAGTAAGGCGATTACCCTACTGGAAGACCTGCATGAATCCTTTCCCGAGCACCCTGAGGTATTGGAAGCCTTGGCCTGGGTGTATTCGCAGATGGGAGACGTGGCGTTAGCTGGGTTTTATTACGAGCAATCGTATTTGGCAGATACAAGCCACATAGAATTTGCACTGTATGCTGGGGAAGCGTACGCGAAGTCTGAGAATTGGGAGACCGCGATCGAGTATTACCGGATATACCTTAATAAGGAGAGCAAAGACGCCCGTGCGTGGAAGTTGTTGGCATATGCTTACTTGAGTAGCGGGCACCCTAATTTATCCCTAGACGCGTATGTGCGTGGAGTTGAGCTTGAAGAAGAAGAACCTGATCTTGAAGAAAGTATATTTATAGGACGGTTATCGTATGAAGTGAAAGATTATATGAAAGCCAAGTATTGGTATAACCAAGCTTTGATACAAGATCCTGCGAGCGCGTATGCCTTGTTAGGCTTAGTGGATGTGGCTATCGCGAGAAAATCGTACACGCAGGCTGAGTATTATCTTAAGAAATTAGAAACGGCATTGATACCCGATGCTGAAGCAGCGAGACTTGAACAAGACAAAGAGATCCTTGCGAAATGGAAAGTTGAGCAAGAAGAACTCGAGAAGAGCCGCTTAGAGAAAGAAAGACTGCGCCTCGAGGAAGAACGCGCTAAAGCCGAAGCAGAAAAGAAAGCGCAAGAGGAAGCCCAGAGAGCGCTTGCTGAGAGTGAAGAAAGTAATGAACTTGGCGATGGCAAAGTTGAGCCTGAGACGGAATCGAGTAAGGTACCCGGAAGCGAAGTGGGCACTGCAGGAGGAGGCTATGTCCAAAAAAAGCCTGTAAGCGCGATTGATTATTATAAAGAAGCGAGCCGGTTAAGACGCGAAAATAAGTATAAAGATGCGGCGAAGCTCTACTGGAAATCGTTAACGATTGACGATACCGACGCGGACGTGTGGTATGAGCTTGCGGAAACCTATTTTGAGAACAAGCAATTGCGAGACGCGGAGATGACCGCATTGGAAGCGATTCGCAGGAACCCAAAAAATATATTATACACGTTACTTTATTTAAAAATAGTACAGAACGAGCGAACCCCGCAGTATTTTATGGAAGAGCTGTTAAAAGCGAGGGCGAATTTCCCGGGTTCACCAGAAATAACATTAGCTGTGGCAAAAGGGTATAAAGATATTGCGCACAATAAGCACAATGCGTTGCAGTTGTATGAATTATATTTAAAGCAAGCGCCACAATCTAACCAGAAGGCTGAAGTCGAGAAGACGATAGAGCAATTAAAAGCAGAGACAGGGAAATAGATGTCGTTTTTTAAACGAAGCTGCCTTGAGGAAATCAAGCTAAAGGTGTCCATCGTGGACGTTGTGGCTCCCTATGTGACCCTGAAGCAGACCGGGAGTTATTTTAAGGGATTGAGCCCCTTTAACCACGAGAAGACCCCCTCCTTTTTTGTGCACCCCGACAAGAACTTTTTCAAATGCTATAGCAGCGGGAACTCCGGGGATATCTTTCGGTTTATCCAGTTAAAAGAAAATTTGGCATTTCCCGAAGCGGTGGAAGTGTTGGCCAACCGCTTTAATATACCCCTGGAGTATGAAGACGGTCAGGATAAAGAAAGCATGTCTGAGCGTAAAGAGCTATTTGACATACACGAGATAGCCGCGGAGCATTATCGAAAAGCATTTTTAGCAGACACAAAAGAAGGTGCCTGGATAAGAAATTATTGGGAAAAAGACCGTAGTTTTTTATTGAATACAGCAAAAGAATACGGTGTTGGGTATGCGCCCCTGGATGGTCGTGATTTATTAAATGAGCTATTGGAAAAAAAGTTCTCGAAAGAAGCATTAACATCCTGCGGATTATTTTATACCGGAAAAGGGAACAATCGTCCTGAGAACTGGCACCCCAGATTTCAAGGACGGCTCATGATCTCTATAAAAGACATACAAGGGAGAGTGATAGCGTTTACCGGAAGGGCACTTGAAATTACCCCTGAAAAAGACCCCGCTAGAGATGCGAAGTATATAAACTCCCCCGAGACGCCCCTATTTTCGAAAAGCCATGTATTATTTGGCCTAGATAATGCCCGACAGCACATAGCCCAAGAGAACCATTTTTTATTAGTAGAAGGACAATTGGACGCGATACGATGTTGGGAAAAAGGCTTAAAGACAGCCGTTGCGCCCCAAGGAACCAGTATCACAATGGAGCAGATGGGCTTACTCAGACGATACGCGTCTAACATAACCTGTTTTCTAGACGGTGACCGAGCGGGTAAAAAAGCAGCCCTCAGGATGTTGCCCATGGCCATCAAAGCAGGCCTGGATGTTCAATTTTTGCCCTTAAAAGAACAAGAAGATCCAGATGCGTTTCTAAGCAGTTACCCAAAAGACGACATAAAGGCATACCTGGAAAAATCAGTTATCAGTGCGATGACCTTTGCTATTGGCATGTATTTCCCGAAAGACAGGACATTAACCTCAAGAGAGAAAACAGACGGAATAGAACAGTTATTCGAGATTATTACCTGTACGAATTCCGCTATCATGCAAGATGAGTATTTGGATGAAATATATAGGTTAACCCATATTAATAGGCAGACCCTGCAAGCGGACTTTCAGACATTTAAAAGAAATAAAAAGATCCAAAACGAGCCAGAAAATGCGTTATACACAACGGCGAAAGAAGTCATAAACACAGATTCCGGGAATAATGAGAAGTTGACAACCGTTGAGTATCAACTACTATTATTGATTTTGAACCAGGAAGAAATAGCTAAAAAAATAGCCGAGGTAGTGAATCCTGACTGGATAATGTCGAGTGACCTGTACGGGACCCTACTGAGACGGGTTTTGGCAGAAATTCGGGAAGGCGAATGGGACGGATCAGATAAAATGAATGATTTACTTGAAAATGACGCAGAAAGAGATATAATTTATTCATTATTGTTAGACGATCTCCCCTTTGATGAACCAAAAAGAACAGCAAACATGTGTATTAAACAACTGTATAAACAGTATATTCATGCGCGGCGTGACCAGCTTGACCAACGGATTGCAAATTTGGGTAATGGGGAACAAGAGGAAGTTATTAATTTACAGAATGAGCGTGTAAAGTTGAGGAAGGCGTTATCTGCGGCACCGGCAATTAAATAAATTTATTAAGATATGGCGAAAGCAAAAGAGACCAAAAAGAAGCAAGTAGTAAAAAAGAAGGCACCTGTGGCAAAAAAGACCGCAAAGAAGAGTGTCGTGGCGAAGGCAAATACTGCGAAGAAAAAAGTTGCTGTGAAGAAGCCTGTCGCGAAAAAGGTTGCGAGTGTAAAAAAACAGGTTGTAAAGAAGAGCGCCGTGGCGAAGCCCAAGGCTACGAAGAAAAAAGTTACCGTGAAGAAACCTGTTGCGAAAAAGGCTACCGTGGCAAAGAAAGTTGTGCGGAGTAAGGCAAAGGAAGTAGCGCGGGATAAGAAGGTGTCTGCGAAGAAGAGTAAAGTTTTGGAGAAAAAAGTTTCTCAATCGAAGAAGGTGGTTGCCAAGAAAGGCAAGGATACGAAGCCTGTGGTAGCAAAAAAGGTTACTAAGCCTCCGGTGCCAGCGAAGAAAGCTATTCAGGAGAAAGCGCACGATAAAAATAATAGTGCCAAGATGAAAGAATTTGATAACAAAAAGGCAAGTAAGAAGCCTTTTGTGGCGGCTCCTGTTGAGGAGAAGCAAAAGAAGGGGGATACTAAAGGGTTGGGTAATAAAGTGACTGCAAAAAAGATTGAAGTTGAGATTGAGGATGCTGAACGTGGTGACGGCGATGACGGTAATGATGGTAAGTTGAATGAGAAGATCAAGCAGCTGATTAGCCATGCGAAATCCCAGGGGTATTTGACCGTTCAGGATATTAATGAGTCCCTTCCAGAAGGGATTAATAATCCTGAAGAGATTGAGAATGTTATTTCTATTTTAGAGAATCTGGAAATTGATATTCTGGATACGGAAGAAATAGAGCATTACAAAGCGCGGATGCAGCAGACTGAAGATAAGATGATGAAGTCTGCCCAAGGGGATGTGCTTGATGATCCTGTTCGGATGTATTTGAAACAGATGGGCCAAGTACCTCTATTGACACGTGAGCAGGAGGTCGATATTTCCAAGCGCATTGAGAAGGCCGATAGTGATGCACAGACAGCTCTGTTTTCCGTGCCCTTGACGGCGAAGTTTCAGATTGAGCTGGCTGAAAAGTTGGCTAATCGAGAAGAGCGTTTTGACCGTGTTATTTTAGACAAGAAGATTGATAGCCGAGAGGAGTACTTTGAGACGCTCCCCAAGACGATTGAAGAAGCGAAAGCTTTGTTGATTAAAACAGACAAAGCATGGAAAGAACTTCAGGCGGCTCCGGTGAAGAGTAAAAAAGCAATTCAGACGCGTTATAATAAATATACAGAACAGTTAAAAGAAGTCCTCAAGAAATTTTACTTCAAGCTAAAAGTGTTTGAAGAGCATTTGGATAGCCTTGTGCCTGTTGTGCATGAGATTGAAGATGCTTATAACAAGATAGCGATCGCAGAGAAATCCTCATCAATTCGCGCGAAGAACATAGACGTTAAAGCCTTGAAAGCTAAATTGAAAGGGTTTGAAGCGGAGTACCAGATGGATCCCGAAGCGTTTGTGAAGATGATACGTTTTGTGCGCAAGAACCTGGCGGATTCTCACCAAGCAAAGACGGAGATGGTGGAAGCTAATTTGCGCCTAGTAATTAGTATTGCAAAGAAGTACACGAATCGCGGTTTGTCTTTCCTGGATCTGATTCAGGAAGGTAATATGGGCTTGATGAAAGCGGTGGAGAAGTTTGAGTATCGCCGTGGGTATAAGTTTTCAACGTATGCTACGTGGTGGATACGCCAAGCGATTACCCGTTCGATTGCAGACCAAGCGCGGACGATTCGTATACCGGTGCATATGATTGAGACGTTGAACAAGGTGATCCAGGTGCAGAAGCAATTGTTGCAGGAATTGGGGCATGAGCCGACTCCTGAAGAAGTAGCGGAAGAAATGGAAATGCCGGTTGAGAAAGTGCAATCTATCATGAAAATGGCACAACAACCGATATCCCTGCAGAGCCCAGTGGGGGAGAGCGATGATACGAATTTTGGTGACTTTATTGAAGACAAAGGCGCTGAGAACCCGTATGACATGACCGCCTTCAGTTTGTTGCGCGAGAAGATACTTGATGTGCTTTCCAGCTTGACGGAGCGTGAGCGTAAGGTGCTTTCCCTTCGATTTGGTTTAGCGGACGGTTATAGCCGGACGTTGGAAGAAGTCGGACAGCTCTTTAAAGTAACGCGTGAGCGGATTCGCCAGATTGAGGCCAAGGCTTTGCGTAAGATGCGCCACCCGACCCGTTTGCGCCAATTGCACGGTTTCTTTGAAGGTGATACGGATACCTCTGGACCTGGCTTTGATGCGTTTTCACAGAGTTAAACTATTATGAGACGAGCGGCACTGACATTTCTACTGGCTATTATAACCCAGATGGTGTGTGTTAATGCCGTTATTGCCGGCGAAAGAAAGTATACTGTAGTATTGCATAATGAAACGAGTATACCGCTTTTCCTTCAATTTGTAGATGTGGAAGAAAGCATTGAGACGGATGGGGCGCATAACAATCTTTATGAGGTTAGCCCCAAAACGGTCTTAACCCTATTTGACGGCGTGACGAAGGCGGAAATTGGTGGCCGCCAGTTGATGCAATTTGCTAATGTAGTGCCCTATTCGGCACCCGTAGACGAATGCCGGATACTCTTGTTTAATGAAACGAAAGGCAGCCTGATACGCTTTAGATACCTGAGCCCTGACGGCAAGGAATATCAAGTACAGTTAGCCTACAGAATAGAGAATAAGCGCATCGGAAGCGATGAGCGCGGGGATTACCACAAGACCTATTTTATTGTCTTTAATATGCTATAGCGGTGAAGGGGGTTGTTTAAGTTGCAGGAGGAGTGAAGTTTTATTCGAATTGCATGAATTTTTAATAAAAAAACTTGCAAAAAGATCTTAATGAGGGTAGAATAAAATAAAAAGCGAGGGCATGAGAACACGGGAGAAAGCAGTAGATGAGTTTAGAAAACATTTAAAAGAGGGGTGTGTGTATAGGCGTTCTGAAATGAGTTCTTGGTCTAATGCGGTGGATCGTCATTTAGCTTTATTGCAAGAGGATCATACCCTTGAGAAATTATCTGGTGGGCTTTATTTTTATCCTAAAAAATCTGTATTTGGTTTAACGAGGCCTTCAGAGGAAGCTGTTGTAATAACCTTTCTTAAGGATGATCGATTTTTGATAACGACACCGAATCATTACAACGCCCTTGGGGTTGGGACCACACAGTTGTACAATGAAACTGTTGTATACAACCGCAAGCGCCATGGCTTATTCAGATTTGGGAAACGGCAGTATCGCTTTGTGCGCAAAGATTATTTTCCACTACAGTTAAGCGAAGCGTTTTTGATGGTGGATTTGGTTGATAACCTTAACCAGCTAGCGGAGGAGAATAAGAAGGTTATACTTGAACGTGTTGCGGAAAAAGCAAAGGCATTAAATCGCAAGGAACTTTTGGTAGCTGTTAAAGAATATGGTGGTGTGCATTCCAAGAAGTTTTTTGGCAGCTTATTTAGTAAAGATTTGAAGCATTATGAAAGCCCCGTACTTGCATGAACATTCGGAGTTTTCGGATACAGGGGTAGGCCGAGCTTTCGGGAGATATTGAGCCGAATACAGGATAATATCGAAAGGCTGTAATAGAACTGCGAGTCACGAATTTTTTTGTGCTACACGTAGAGTATCAGTTTTTCGTCCTGGTTTTCAGTTTTTTTGATATAATCGGAAAACAAGAATTGAGGCGTTTGGCCATCATTGTTTTTGATGGATTTTATTTTATTCCACTCTTTATTGCTTAGGCCATATTTGAGTAGCACATTTTTAATAAAGTTTAAACTTTCGTGAGCAAGGTGAAGGGGAGTGTTGCCGAGGGTATCCTTGCATTGAAAGAGTGCACAGATAGCTGATATTGACATAATATTACTCTTGAGGATTCTTTCGAGAAAGTCTCCTCGGAGTTGGCCTGTTTGAGCGATGAGGTGGATGCCCTTTTGCTTTTTGTCTTTATCGATGTATAAATCGAAGATGGGCTTTGCGATTTCTTGAATATATTTGAGATTGGAGGAATCTGTTTTTTTTGAGAAGTCTTTTAGGATGTAAAACAGACTATTAACATCCCTATTTTTAATGATCTTAGCGAGAATGATCTCGGATGGTGTATTGATGGATGGATAAGTTTTGTTTGTGAAAAATTCGGATACGTCAAAAAAGATCTTTATTTTTTCGATGGGGAGATTTGCTTTAGGATAGAGCTTGAGAAAAAGATTTATTAACTTTGGAAACTGACGGTTTTCAACGGCTATATGGAGGGTGGATTTGGGATTTTTTTCTCCCCCCGTTACTTTTAAAAGACAAAATGTGTTGATGAACTTTATGTTTGAGGTGACGAAATCCATGCGGGATGGCGTGTAATAGAGTGTCTTAAGTGATTGAATAAGAGAGTTATTTTTTGCAGCTTTCTGTAAGGGATTATCCTTTTCTTGAGAGATGGAATTGCCGGAAGAAGAAATCTCAAGAGAGAGCAGAGCATAGATATCTTCATAATAGAAACCCAGGTCATGAAGCGATTGTAGAAAGGTGTGCAAGTAGCCTTTTCCTGCTTCGACATGCATGAGCTTTATGATTTTTTTAGTGAGCTCTTTATCCTTAAAGATCTCTTCAGGAATTTTTTTACCGGTGAGTTTTTGGAGCGATAGTGCATATGAGTTGTTATTGATTACCGTGAAGTTCTTTTTTTCGATTTGCTGCTTGTAGACTTTTTTAATCATAGGGCTATAGGGGGGTAAATGCGGGTGGCTTTAATCTATCATGATGGACATATTTTGAGGGAGTTGACAAGCGTGCGTTGTCAAAATAGAATTTGCAGCACGAGATATGTCGAGCGGCTGGATATTACTAAAGTGTTGGGTGATTGGGATAGCGATTGCGGCACCCGTTGGGCCAATCGGGATGTTGTTTATACGCAAGACCCTAGAGCTTGGCGTTGCTGGAATGGTAGGAGTTGGCTTGGGGGCTGCGATGGCGGACATAGTCTTTTGCATAATTGTGGGAGGAGGGCTAACAACGGTCTCCCTGTTTTTGAACGATTATTCTCTTTATATAAAGCTTATAGGCGGGCTAATCTTGTTATACTTGGGTTTTAGGGAATGTATTAAGATAGAAAGAGTGTCTGCGGGGGTAGTATCGAGGCGGAAAGTGATTCTCACTTTAGTGCCCCTGACCTTTGTGTTAACGCTTTCTAACCCGGTTGCGATATTTAGTTTTATAGGTGTGTTTTCAGCGGTTGGGCTAGTGGGATCCACCTTATGGGATATGGTTTGGATGGTTTTGGGGATATTTCTAGGTTCTCTAAGTTGGTGGGGAATATTGGGCATTATTACCTTTAGTTCGAAACGCTTTATGTCACAAAACGCGCTACGAATGATTAAAATTGTGTCCGGGATCGTATTAATCAGCTTTGGGCTGTGGGCAATTGGAACCGTCATTTGGCATAAAGGAGCATTGTGATGTTGGCTTGTTGTTACAATAGTTGTTATTTGTAAGATTCTCGTGTTTGACAGGTTAGGGGAAATGCGTATAATCAATATCCCTTATGCCAGAGTATTCTAATTTTAAGTTTGAAATACAAAACAGAGATAGCGAGAGCAAGGCGCGTTATGGTGTTTTGAAGACACCGCATGGTGATTTAGAGACACCGAACTTTATCTTTTGCGCGACCAAAGGGGCGATGAAAAGCGTGACAACGGAGCATCTAAGAGCTGCCGGCGCTGATATTATTCTTTCTAACACCTACCACATGTTTGTGCAGCCCGGGCCTGATCTGGTTGCTAAACACGGCGGGTTACATAAGTTTTTGAACTGGGATAAACCCATGTTGACGGACTCTGGCGGCTTTCAGATATTTAGCTTGGGGCACGGCGGTGTAGCCTCTGAGATTAAAGGCAACCGGCAGTTGACTTCTCAGAAAATGCTCAAAAAAATTGACGAAGACGGCGCGATCTTTCGTTCCTATGTAGACGGTACGATGCATCGATTGACGCCAGAGCTTTCTATTGATATACAACGTAAGCTTGGCGCGGATATTATTTTAGTACTAGATGAGTGTACGCCCTTTCACTCGGATCGTAGATATACGGAACGTTCGATGCAGCGAAGCCATCGTTGGGAGAAAAGAAGTTTGGAAGAATTCATTCGTGGGGACAATGGTGCGCAGTGCTTGTACGGGATTGTGCAAGGCGGCATTTATCCTGATTTGAGAAAAGAAAGCGCTTCCTTTGTGGCTAGCGAAGATTTTTTTGGACAAGCTATTGGTGGGAGCCTAGGAGGCGGCAAAGAACAGATGTTTGACGTGGTCTCCTTTACAACGCCATACCTGCACCCGGATCGCCCAATACATTTGCTTGGCATTGGTGGTATTAGAGATATTTGGAATGGGGTGGAACAGTGGATTGATACGTTTGATTGCGTGCACCCGACCCGTTTGGCAAGACATGGGGGTGCTCTCGTACACCCTGCTATGGGAGAAGGTAAAGAGCATATCAATATTAAGAATGCTCGCTTTAAGGAAGATCTAGGGCCGATCGAAGCTGGGTGTGATTGTTATTGCTGCCAGAATTTTACACGAGCTTACGTGCATTACCTGTTTCAGGCAAAAGAGCTGATCGGGGGGACGTTGCTGACGATCCATAATATACGCTTTATGTGCCGTTTAGCAAAAACGATACGAGAAGCGATTCGCAATGGGGAGTTTCAGGCCGTTAAGAAGACCTGGATGTAGGTTGGCTGAATCGACTGTATTTAAAATAAAGAATAAAAAAA
>Ga0066646_10001384_pt1 | contig 11098 bp, 11 predicted proteins | sample CryGeyCG2114_250_3_FD_59511 | JGI IMG/M metagenome (GOLD analysis project Ga0066646, IMG submission 59511) | Groundwater microbial communities from aquifer - Crystal Geyser CG17_big_fil_post_rev_8/21/14_2.50 | ecosystem: Environmental > Aquatic > Deep subsurface > Groundwater | place: USA...
GCACAGTTGCAGGAGTGGGGTGGTACACTGCTCTCATTCTCTATCGCATCCATTCCCGGCATGATCACGTTGCTGGTCTATGCGGTACTGGTGCCGGTGATGGTCTTCTTTTTCCTTAAGGATAAAGAGAAAATCATCGCATGGGGACAGCAGTTTTTACCCACGGAACGTTCTTTGCTGCAACGTGTATGGGTGGAGCTGGATATCCAGATCGGCAACTATATTCGCGGCAAGTTCTGGGAAGCGTTTATTGTCGGTATCACCATGTGGCTGGTTTTCTGGTGGATGGGTCATGAATATGCGTTGCTGCTGGGTGTACTGACCGGCATATCCGTGTGGATTCCGTTCGTCGGTGCGGCTGTCGTGACCATACCGGTTATTCTGCTCTCCTTTTTCCAGTGGGGCTGGACAGAAACCATGGCATATAGCGTGCTGGCCTATGGTATAGTGCAGGCGGTTGATGCGAATGTGATCGTGCCGTGGCTGTTTTCTGAAATTGTAAACCTGCATCCGGTAGCCATTATCGTCGCCATTCTGATGTTTGGGGCACTTTGGGGTATCATCGGCGTGATTATCGCCATTCCGATGGCGGCACTGGTAAAAAGCGTGGTTTCTATTGTACTTGAACGGCGTCAGGCTTCAGTAAGCAATTGACAGCAGCAGGGCGCCTTTTAGGGTGCAGCAGCTTTAGATATTGCTTTTATAAACATGGTTGGGCCGATGTTCATTGATGTTATGCGGGGAAAATTGAATGACTGATAAAATTGCAGAGAAGACTCCGGTGAAAGATGAGAAGCCATCTGCTTTTGAAGCAGAAATGGAAGAGTTGAAGCGTGAGATGCGTTCTGCCCAATGGGCCGAATGGGTACAGAAAAACCAGAAGAGCATGATCGTCGCTGTCGGGTTCCTGCTTGTCGCACTGATGGCCGGCGGCCTGTGGATTGAAAATCGTAAAGCACAGGCTGAAACGGCTGCGAACCTGTATCAACAGGCCGTTGCTGCAACAGACAGCGTACAAAAGCAGGCACTGATGGAAGGTGTCATCAAGGATTTTGGGTCCGGTGCTTATGGTGCGCTGGCCCTGTTGCAACTGTCCAACCTGGACAATGCCAACCGTGAGACGCATTTGAATGCGTTGATTGCTCATCCTGCAGCCATGCCTGAGTGGGTATGGCAGGCAAGACTTGATCTGGCAGCGCTGAAGATTGAGCAGGGTGACAAGGCTGCAGCGATGCAGCAGCTGGAAGGGCAGTTTGGCAACCAGTACCAGCAGTTGCGCCATTATCTGATGGCCGAGGCATCTGCAGATGAGGCGGAGAAAGTAAAACATTTGCAGCAGTCACTTGATGCGCCATCGATTGATGACAACCTGAAGCAAAAGATTGAGTCACTGTTGGCCGGGCAAGCCTCCTGATGGCAAAACCGATGCGTTGGAAACAGACAGCTGCGATTGCATTGTGCTCACTTTCACTGAGCGCCTGTTCAACCGTCTCCTCATGGTTCGGGAGCGATGATGAACATCCTGTAAAACATGTGGCTGCTCCAGTCAAACCGCTGTTTGTTGAAGCTCAGGCCGGCGGCATGGATACCGTGTGGCGGGTTGATCTGGATCAACGCGTGGCAGCTTCCCTGCCGGGTTTCAGTCAGCCGGTGGTCTATCAGGCAAATGGCGGCGAGAAGATTGTTGCCGGTGCCCAGGATAAACGGGTCAGGGTTTACAGTGTTGACGGCTCCGAGCTGAAACGTATTGCTCTGGGTGCCGCCTGTGAATCGGGGGCATTGCAGTTAACCAACGCTCTGATTGTCGTTGGCGATGTCGAAGGCGGCCTCTACGGGCTTGATATAGAGAAGGGCGAAGTGAGCTGGAAAGTTGAACTCCCTTCCTCATTCACAGGCACGCCGGTCGCTATTGATGGCGACTTTATTGTTCAGACAGTAAACAATCAGGTCTACCGTTTTACTGCCAGGGGAGAAAAGCTGTGGAGCTTCTCCGGATCAAAAGGTGGGCTGGGTATGCACTTGAACCCGTCGCCGGTGGTGCATCAAAACCGTGTCTATGCTGCGATGAATAACGGTGAAGTGGTTGCGCTCAATGCTGATCAGGGAAGCTTTTTATGGGCCCGACAGTTATTGCTCAATAATACGGCCGCAGTACTGAGTGAATTGAAAGTGCCTGTATCCACACCGACAGTTGTTACATCTGCAGTGTCCGGGCGCGATGAGGATACATTGGTTGTTCCTGTCTTTCAGGGCGACATTACCTTTTTATCACTGCAGGACGGCAGCACGTTGAACAGCCGTTCCATTTCCATCAAATCGACTGCACTGTTAAAAGATAAACGTATATATATTGCTGATGCAACAGGCGCTGTCAGTGCGCTTGACGCCTCAAATGGCGAAACCTTGTGGAAACAACAGGTCACTTCGAGTGAACTCAGTGGCCCGACAATGTGGCAGGGTGACCTCTGGGTGGCCAATGAACATGGCAAGGTGTTCCGTCTCTCTGAAGAGGGCAAACTTAAGGCCAGCGTGGAACTGAACGGTCGTTTTGATCGGGAACCTGTGGCAACAAAAAACGGTGTGCTGGTTCGCAATAACCTCGGCATTCTGTACCTGTTACGTTAAAATTGAATACCGGCTGGTGATACTGTGACTACAACTGTTCGCGAGATTGCAATAGGGAGACTTCCCGTTATTGCTATTGTCGGCCGTCCCAATGTGGGTAAATCCACACTGTTTAACCGTATCGTCGGTCAACGTACTGCCATTGTGGGCGATCGCCCCGGCGTCACCGTAGACAGGCTGGAAACCGAGTGTTTGATTGGTGAGCAGCAGGTTGTGCTGGTCGATACCGGCGGTATCGGCGAGGGAACCCATGACGCCATGCAGCCGGCGATTGATGCGCAGGTGGAAGCAGCTCTGGCCATTGCCGATATTGTACTGTTCGTTGGCGATGCCCAGGCCGGTTGTACACCGGTAGATGCCGCCATCGCCGACAAGTTGCGCCGCCACCATATTCCCGTGTTCATGATTGTGAACAAAGCCGAAAAACCCAATTCAGAAATGGATTTCTTTGCCCTTGGCATGGGTGACCCCATCGCGGTTTCAGCTTCCCACGGTAACGGAGTAAAAGAGTTTGTCGCCAAACTGGCAACCAGCCTTCCACAAGCCCGGGACAGTGAAGAACACGCCAAACCGATTGCCAGCATTGCCGTGATAGGGCGCCCCAATGTGGGTAAATCCACCCTGATCAATGCCTGGCTCGGACGCGAGCGCATGGTGGTCAGTGATATTGCCGGTACAACCCGCGATGCCATTGACAGTGAACTGGCTTACGGCGACGGTTTTATTCGTCTTGTCGATACAGCAGGCCAGCGTAAACATGGCCGCATTGCCGATGTCATCGAATTTGTTGCCCGCGTGAAAGCCGTGCAGGCATTTCAACTGGCCGATACGGCGGTGATGGTTCTGGACGGCTCTGAAGGTGTGGTTGAGCAGGATATGCGTTTGATGCAGCTGGCCTTTGATGAAGGTTGTGCCCTGATTGTGGCGGTAAACAAGCTGGATCTGCTCAGTGAAGAAGAGTGGAAACATTATGTGGAGCGGCTTGATTTCCGAATGCGCGGCTTTCCGGAAATTCCGGTATTCCGTATCACGGCCAAAACAGGCAAGGGTGTGAAACAGCTGCTGGGCAAGGCGATTTATGCCGCCAAGCAGAACCGTTTTGAAATCGGAACCGGCGAGCTGAATCGCTGGCTTGGTGCGGCTCAGGAAGCGATGCATCCGCCCAGTGACAACGGCTCTGTAGTCAAAATGAAATATGCCTCCCAGATTGCGACTTCTCCGATCAGCATCAAAATCTTCTGTAATCGACCGCAGGGATTGAAATCCAGTTACCGCAAGTATCTTGAGCAGTCCTTTCGTAAAACGTTTAACCTGATTGGTGTACCGATCCGTTTCAGTTTTTCAGGCAGCAGTAATCCCTATGCGCCGGAGAAGAAACGCTAAGCCATGCGAAGCTTTGAGGAGACACGCACCATTGCCTGCGCTGCGTCGACGATGTTCGATGTGGTCATGGACATTGATGCCTACCCCTCATTTCTGCCCTGGGTGGCCGGATCAACGGTACTGACCAGGCAGGACGGTGAACTGACTGCGGAGCTGGTTGCTGATCTGGCCGGCTCACGGCATAGTTTTAAAACGGTTGATCGTTTTATCACCAACAAGCTGGTGGAGATTCGGCTGCTGGAAGGGCCGTTCCGCTTTCTCGAAAGTGTATGGACATTTGAACCGCTGACTGACGAGCGCTGTCGTGTCCATTTTTCCATCGAATTTGAGTTTCGCAGCATGATGGTTGATCTGGTGGCCAGTCCTATTTTTGCCACGGCATGCAAATCGATGGTGCAGGCGTTTGAAAAGCGGGCGATGGAGTTGAAGGGGGCCTGATATGCATGTATCTGTGATTTATGCACTTGCCCAGGAACAATTTATTGAACAACTCGATGTTGCCGAAGGTACGACTGCGGAAGATGCCGTGCGCATGTCAGGTCTGCTTGAACAACACCCGGAAATTGATTTTTCGGTTAACAAGCTGGGGATTTATGCCAAGCTGGTAAAAAATGATCTGGTTCTGAGTGACGGGGATCGGGTGGAAATTTATCGGCCGTTACCACGCAAACCGCGCAATGCCCATGCTGTTGATGATAAAAAAGAGCGTATTCGGGCCAAAAAAGAGCGTGTTGCCGAGGATGAAGCATAAGACACTTGCGCTTTGCCGGTTTCATTTTACCATGACAGGGGTCCTTTAGGAGGGGTTATGACAGTTTCAGAAGTGATTGCACAAATCAGAGCGGGCAAGAGTTTGGCCGGTGCCAATCTGCCGGGGCTGGATTTCTCAGGACAGGATCTGTCCGGTGCGGATCTCTCGGGTGCAAACCTTAGAGGCTGTAACTTTTCCGGCGCCGATCTCTCCGGCGCTGACATACGCAATGCCAACCTGGACGGCGCTTCACTGGTGAATTGCAAACAGACCGGCACACGCATTGATCTGCAGCGCGTGCTCTCACGCATTCGCAGTGGCTGGACCATGGACGGGGTGGATATCTCCGGCATGGATCTTTCCGGTCAGGATCTGCGCAATGCCAAAATCATTTATGCCAATATGTCCGGTTGCAATCTTGAAGGTGCGGACCTGCGCGGTGCCGTGCTGAATGAATCTGATCTCTCTTTCGCCAACCTGACCAATGTGGATTTCACCGGTGCATCGCTCAAACGTGCCAACCTGACGCGTGCCAATCGTACCGGCGCCAAGATTTCCAAGTGGGCCATGAAAAAATGTTATATCACCGGAGCGACAGCTTACAAATAAGCGTGGGTATTTATTATGACAGGGGCGGCAGTAATCTGTCGCCCCTGTTTTTTTGTCATTATGAAAGGCGGTTGCGGAAATCTTCGTAGTTAAACCGGCGCACCAGTTCAAATGTGTTATCCGTGTGCCAGATGCCGATATCGGGATGGCGCACGCCGTTGAACATGGTCGTTTTCACCATGGTATAGTGAATCATGTCTTCAAAGACCAGACGGGTTCCGGCCTGCAGCGGTTCATCAAAGGCGTAATCACCGATCACATCACCGGCCAGGCATGAGGTGCCGCCAAGGCGATAGGTATAGGCTTTCTGCGAAGCCTCACCTGCACCGGTAATCGTCGGGCGATAAGGCATCTCCAGCACATCGGGCATATGTGCTGTCGCAGAAATATCGAGAATGGCGACGGGGAGTCCGTCAGTCGGCACGATATCCAGTACGGAAGTCACCAGTGTACCGGTACGCCAGGCAATGGCGCCGCCCGGTTCGAAATAAACTTTAACGCCCCATCTCCTGCGGAAATCTTTAATACGGTTGATCAACTTGTCGACATCGTAATCGGCATGCGTCATCAGGTGGCCGCCACCGAAATTGACCCACGCAAGGGCGGGAATCCATGCCGCAAACTTTTCTTCGAAAGCATCAATCAGGGTAATGGAAGAGTCGGCCAGGTTTTCACACAGGGCGTGGGCATGCAGCCCCTGCACGCCGGTCATGTCCACATCAACCAGATGTTCCGGGCGGATACCCAAACGTGAGCCGGAAAAGCAGGGGTTGTAGAGGTCGGTGGCTACTTCCGAAATACCGGGATTGACGCGCAGCCCGCATGAGGTTCCGGCTTTCAGAGCACTGGCGCCGAACTTCTGCCACTGCGATACCGAATTGAACACAAGGTGATCGGCAAGGCCGAGAATTTCATCAAACTCATCGTCACGGTAAGCCGCCGAGTAGATGTGGTTTTCACCGCCGAACTTTTCATGTGAAAGTTGCAACTCATACAGTGAGCTGGCTGTGCAGCCGGGCAGGTATTGCTTCACCAGCGGAAACACCGACCACATGGAAAAACCTTTAAGCGCCAGAATGATGGTGCAGTCAGCTTCATCCTGTACCCGTTTGAGCACCTTCAGGTTGGCGATCAGTTTCTCTTCCTCCAGCAGATAGCAGGGGGAGGGAATGTTTGAAATATCAACAGTCATGATAGAGCCTTTAGTAGAAGCATTTTACCACAGAGGACACAGGGATAAGCGGATAAAGTCTTTTCTCTGCGTCCTCTGAGTCCTCTGTGGTGAGTTTGTTATTCAGGCAGGGCATCGACGTCGATATCGGTTTCGATATCGGTCCAGGGCAATCCCTGCACATTCAGGGCGGCCATAAACGGATCAGGGTCGAATTCTTCCATATTGTGAACGCCGGCTTTCATCCAGTGGCCCTGAATCATCATCATCGCACCGATCATGGCCGGTACACCGGTGGTGTAGGAGACACCCTGTGCATTGGTCTCCTTGTAACACGCCTGATGGTCGCAGATGTTATAGATATAACGGGAAACAGGTTTGCCATCCTTGGTGCCTTTGACAATCACACCGATATTGGTTTTGCCGACAGTACGCGGCCCCAGTGATGCAGGATCAGGCAGCAGTGCCTTGAGGAACTGGATCGGCACAATCTCACGACCCTCGAACATAATCGGCTCAATTGAATCCAGCCCGATATTGCGGAACACTTCCAGATGTTTGAGGTAGGCGTCGCCGAAGGTCATCCAGAAGCGCATGCGTTTGACACCTTTGAGATTGATGGCCAGCGACTCCATCTCCTCATGGTAAAGCAGGTACATGTTTTTCGGCCCGACCTGTTCAAAATCGAACTGTTTTCTGATCTGCATCGGGCGCGTTTCAATCCACTCACCGTTTTCAAAGTAGCGGCCGTTGCTGGTGACTTCGCGAATATTGATTTCCGGATTGAAGTTGGTGGCAAAGGCATAACCGTGGTCGCCGCCGTTGCAGTCGAGAATATCGACATAGTCCATGGTATCGAAATGGTGTTTCTGCATATAGGCGGAAAAGACATTGGTCACGCCCGGATCAAAGCCGGAACCGAGCAGCGCCATCAGGCCTGCCTTCTCAAAACGTTCGCGGTAGGCCCACTGCCAGCTGTACTCGAATTTTGCTTCGTCCAGCGGCTCGTAATTGGCGGTATCCAGATAGTGTACGCCGGTCTCAAGGCAGGCATCCATGATGGTCAGATCCTGATAGGGCAGCGCCACATTGATAATCATAAAGGGTTGAACCTGTTTAATCAGCGCTACCAGTTCGGGCACATTATCGGCATCAACAGCCGCAGTCTGAATGGTGCGTCCCGTCTTCTCGGTAATTTCCGTTGCAATCTGGTCGCATTTGGATCTGGTGCGGCTGGCCAGCCAGATATCGGAGAAGGTGTCCGGATTCTGTGCACACTTATGGGTTACAACACGTCCAACGCCGCCGGCGCCGATAATAAGTACTCTGCTCATGGAAGAGACCTCTGTCTGGATGGTTTGCCCGCTAAAGGGCAGGGGGATGATAATGGGTGCAGGCTACGGATACCAGATTTCACACGGACCCCGCTGCCAGCGAACCACGATTTGTGCACTTCACGCCTGAGCGACAAACAGTTAATCTGTTGCCATGTTTGATTTTACTGACAGAGATCTGAAAGAACCGCACGATATCCGCATGATCGGTGTGCCTTTTGACGGCACGGTATCATTCCGCCCCGGCGCCCGTTTCGGCCCCTCTGCGATTCGTGATGCATCCGATGGTGTCGAAACCTATTCGCCGCTGCTCGATTACGATATGGAATCGGTCAGCTATGCCGATATCGGTGATCTGGAATTGCCAATGGGTAGTGTCGATGTGGCGCTGGCGATCATTAAAGAGTCGGTTGAGGATGCGCTCAGGGAAGGCGCGATTCCTTTTCTTCTCGGTGGTGAACATCTGGTTTCACTTCCGGCTATCGAGGCCGTGTATGAAAAGTGCCCTGATCTGGTGGTGGTGCAGCTCGATGCCCATGCCGATCAACGGGAAGACTATCTGGGTGTAAAACTTTCTCATGCCTGTGTGATCCGGCGCGTTTCCGAGTTCCTCGGGCAGGAGCATATCCGCCAGCTTGGCATTCGCTCCGGCACCAGGGATGAATACCGGCTGATGCGCGACTACGGCACCCTGACAACCTTCAGGGAGCATGACCTGAGCGAACTGCGGGCATGGATCGGGGATCGTCCGCTCTATTTGACTGTCGATCTCGATGTGTTTGATCCGGCCTGTTTTCCGGGAACAGGTACGCCTGAGCCGGGCGGCATCGACTGGTGGACCTTCCAGCGTTTCCTCGGAGCACTTAAGGGATGCGATATTGTCGGGCTCGATGCTGTGGAACTGGCGCCGCAACTCGACAGCAGTGGTTGCTCATCGGTTCTGGCGGCCAAATGTGTGCGTGAAATGTTGATGCTGGTGTCGATGAAGTAATTGCCGGTTTGTATTAAATCGGGCGGCCCTGCCAGAACAACATGAGTATATTAGTCTTTACTTATTTATAGTGAGGGGTATAAAGCGTCCATGGAAAGAAAAAGAGCGGACAATTTTGAACTGCAGAAAAAAGTGCATCGCGCCATTGTTAAAATTGTGGCCGGCATGATGCTGTTTATTATCTTGCCCGCTGTTTATCTTATTGGCGTGATGGTCAATAACGGCAAGCCGCTGGCTGTTGGTAAGGAAGCTCCGGCATTCGGGTTGCTCAACCAGAATAGTGCTTATGTGAAAAACAGTAACTATATGGGTAACTGGTGCCTGATTTACTTCCATAATGGCAGCAGGCCTGAAGGGCTGGATCAGGCCAAACATATCAGGGAACATTACGAAACCTTGCAGCAGATGAAGTTAAAGCTGGTTGGCATCAGTTATGACTCGGTACCTTTCCATCATGATCTGGCTGAACAGCTGCACCTGACGCATGACCTGCTATCGGATCCTGAAGGTGACGTGATCAGTGAATATTCAGCCCACACATCGATGAGCCATATGGCTAAAAATATTGCTTATCTGGTGGATGGTGCCGGCATTATCAAAAAAGTTTATGCAGGGCTGGAGATTGAATCCCAGCTGCAGGCTGTTGAAAATGATATGCGTGATTTAGCCAGCCTCTGACGACTGCTACTTCGCTTTCTTGACCAGACCTTTACACAACTCGGTAATTGCGATTTGGGCAATTTCAGGATCAAACTGACTGCCGGAATGTTGCTCAAGCTGTTCCAGGCAGAATGAGATGGGTCGTGCCCTGCGATAGGCACGGTTCTGGGTCATGGCATCAATCGCCTCGGCTACCGCAATCAGGCGGGCACCGAGAGGAATTTTTTCTCCGCACAATCCATCCGGATAACCTGTGCCGTCCCAGCGTTCACCATGATGCATAATCATTTCACGTTCCGCTGACAGTGATTTGATGGGCGCCAGTATTTTTGCCGCAGTTGCCGGCGTTTCAGTAATGATTTTGCGTTCAGTCAGCGTGAAGTTACCCGGTTTTAATAAAATGGAATCGGGGATGCCGACCATGCCGATATCATGCAGCAGTGCAGCTCTGGTGATTTGACCTAACAGGTCACTGTCGAGTTTCATGATTTTACCGAAACGAACAGCAATCTGGCTGACGCGAACAGAATGATCCTTTGTGTATGAATCACGGGCCTCAAGAACCCCGATCAGGGCAATCAACGCCTCGGATACATTGTCCTCTCCAGTCATCACTTCGCTCATTTACAATGCTCCATGGCGATATACTTACAGTTAAGCAGCATAATTTACAGGTACTCGATAATATACGAATGTAGCCACCGCTTCATTAGAAAACAACCATGCAGCGGGTTCCATCATTTACTAATCCATGGTGAAGAAATATGATTATAAGCTATGCAGATAGGTCTTCCTAAAGAGATAAAAAATCATGAACATCGCGTGGCACTGACACCTGCAGGTGCTGCCCGATTGATCAGTTCCGGCCATCAGGTTGTTGTTCAGTCCACGGCCGGTGCAGATAGCGGCTTTTCTGATGCCGCGTATAAACAGGCCGGTGCATTGGTCGTGCCTGAGGCACTTCAGGCCTGGTCGCAGGAATTGGTTGTGAAGGTGAAAGAGCCTCAGATTTCCGAGTATGCTTTTTTGCGGCCGGAATTGACGCTGTTTACCTATCTGCATCTGGCGGCATTTCCCGAGCTTGCAGGCGAACTGCTTGTCAGAAAGGTGTGTGCAATCGGTTATGAAACGGTTCAGACCGATGCAGGGGTGTTGCCGCTGCTTAAACCGATGTCTGAGGTGGCCGGCAGAGTTGCTGTACAGATGGGCGTCTATTTTCTGCAGAAGGAGAATGGCAGCGCATTCCCCGGCAAGGGGTGTTTGCCTGCCGGAATTGGTACGGTACCCCCCATGCATGCGGTGATTGTTGGTGCAGGCAATGTCGGCATGAATGCGGCGGATGCAGCGGCCGGTCTCGGCGCACGCGTGACGCTGCTGGAAACCAATGAAAATCGTATCAGGCAACTTCAGCGGGAAACACATGAAAATATCACCGTGGTTCACTTCAGCCATGACGGCTTTTATGCGCTGTTGCCAAGCTGTGATCTGCTTATCGGGGCTACGCTGATACCCGGTAAACATGCCGCCCAACTGCTGAGCCGGAATGATCTCAAGCAGATGCAGCCCGGCACTGT
>Ga0066646_10001392_pt1 | contig 11050 bp, 11 predicted proteins | sample CryGeyCG2114_250_3_FD_59511 | JGI IMG/M metagenome (GOLD analysis project Ga0066646, IMG submission 59511) | Groundwater microbial communities from aquifer - Crystal Geyser CG17_big_fil_post_rev_8/21/14_2.50 | ecosystem: Environmental > Aquatic > Deep subsurface > Groundwater | place: USA...
GGGGATTCCCGGTGAAAACTTCCGAGATTCGACAAAAATTTCTCGATTACTTTGCATCCAGGGGCCATGAAGCTGTGGCTTCAAGTTCGCTGGTGCCGCACGGTGATCCAACACTGATGTTCACCAATGCGGGCATGGTGCAGTTCAAACATGTCTTCCTTGGCAATGAGACACGTCCCTATGTGACGGCAACTTCTTCACAGAAGTGTGTGCGTGCAGGTGGCAAACATAACGATCTGGAAAATGTCGGCCATACGGCCCGCCACCACACCTTTTTCGAAATGCTGGGCAACTTCTCCTTTGGCGACTACTTCAAACACGATGCGATTGCCTATGCCTGGGAATTCCTCACTGTTGAATTGAAGCTGGAACCTGCACGTCTGTTTGTCACCGTGTTTGAAGAAGATGATGAGGCGTATGACATCTGGACCAAAGAGATCGGTATCCCGGCGAACAAAATCGCCCGTATCGGAGCCAAGGATAATTTCTGGTCCATGGGTGATACCGGCCCGTGCGGCCCGTGCTCGGAAATATTCTTCGATCATGGCGCCGATGTCTGGGGCGGCCCTCCGGGCACACCGGAAGAAGATGGCGACCGCTATATCGAGATCTGGAATCTGGTGTTCATGCAGTATGATCGTGACGCCGTCGGCACACTGACACCGCTGCCGAAACCTTCGGTGGATACCGGCATGGGGCTGGAACGTATTGCGGCTGTCATGCAGGGCGTACACAACAATTACGATATCGACCTGTTCAAAAACCTGATCAGCCAGGCCTGCAAGGTGACCGGTGTACGCTTTGGCGAGGATACCGCCAAGGATGTTTCCCTGCGTGTGCTGGCTGACCACTTGCGTTCGGTCACGTTTTTGCTCGCCGATGGCGTATTGCCGAGCAATGAGGGACGCGGTTTTGTGCTGCGCCGTATCCTGCGCCGGGCCTGCCGTCACGGGCGTCTGCTGGGCATGGACGAAGCCTTTATCTATAAACTGGTGGATACACTGGTGGCGGAGATGGGAAGCCATTTTGCCGAGTTGAAAGAGAATCAGTCTAATATCGAACAGGTGATCCGCATCGAGGAAGATCGTTTTATCAAAACGCTGGATAAAGGTTTGAAACTGGTGGAGCAGGCGGCAGCCGATGCCGGTGAGGGCGGTACCATTCCCGGCAAGACGCTGTTTGCCCTGTATGACACCTTCGGTTTCCCGACCGATCTGACTGCCGATATCCTCAAAGGCAGCGGCATTCATCTGGACATGGACGGTTTTGAAACCTGCATGGAAGAGCAGCGCACTCGGGCGCGGGCAGCCTGGGGTGGATCGGGCGAATCAGCTTTGCCGAAAGCCATTTATGAACTGCGTGAAGAGCGCGGACCAACGGAATTCCTCGGTTATTCGACACTGAAGGCAGAAGGTGTGATTTCCGGTTTGATCAAGGCTGGTGAAGCAGTTACCTCGCTAGAAGAGGGCGATGAAGGCTGGCTGGTGTGCAACCAGACGCCGTTTTACGGCGAGTCCGGCGGTCAGGTGGGTGATACAGGTGTCATCACCAGCGATGCCGGCGAATTTATTGTCAGTGACACCAAAAAGCTGCTGTCCGATCTGTTCGTGCATGTCGGTAAGGTGAGTAAAGGTTCGATCAAGTCCGGGGCTATTGCCCATCTGCAGGTTAACGCCGAACGCCGCGATGCGATTCGCCGCAACCACACGGCTACGCATCTGATGCACTCGGTATTGCGCGAAGTGCTCGGTGATCATGTCAAACAGGCCGGTTCACTGGTGAATCCGGAGCGTTTGCGTTTCGACTTTAACCATTTCCAGCCGGTTTCCCGCGAGGAGATTGCCAGGATCGAAGCGGCAGTGAATGCAGCAGTCTGGGCTAACGATGTTGTGGAAACCCGACTGATGACGCAGGAGCAGGCGATTGCCACCGGTGCGATGGCACTGTTCGGCGAGAAATATGGCGATGAGGTGCGTGTGGTTTCAGCCGGCTTCTCTACCGAACTGTGCGGTGGTACGCATGTATCGCGTACCGGCGATATCGGGCCGTTCCGCATACTCTCCGAAACCGGCATTGCCGCAGGTGTGCGTCGTATCGAAGGCGCAACAGGCGTTGCGGCCTACCAGAGTTTTGTGGCCGATATGGACACATTGCATGAAACGGCCGGTTCACTGAAAGTACGTCCGTTTGAAGCGGCCGATGCCGTAGCAACGCTGCAGGGGAAACTGAAACAGGCCGAGAAAGAGCTGGAAAGCCTGCGTGCCAAACAGTCGTCAGGTTTGCTTGATGATCTGGTTAAACAGGCTGTGGACGTCGATGGCGTAACACTGCTGGTGGCTGAAGTCAGTGGCGTGAAGGATATGCGCGATTTTATGGACAAGGCCAAGAACAAGCTGAAATCCGGTGTGCTGGTGTTCGGCATGAAGAGCGGCCCGAAGGTGCAATTGGTGGCCGGAGTGACTGCCGATCTGCTTGGCCGTTTCCACGCCGGTAATATTGTGCGCGATGTGGCGATGATCTGCGGCGGCAAGGGCGGCGGTAAACCTGATATGGCCATGGCCGGCGGCACTGAACCGGATAAACTGAAAGAGGCGCTGGCCTCCGTTTCAGGCCTGCTGAAAGGTTAAATGATGACGGGGAACGTCACTGCCAGATTGCAGCCGCTGATGGGTAAGCTCGGGCCGGCGGGTATGATCGCAGTTGCCACGCTGCTGACCATTGTGGTGTCACTGACCGTGACGCTCACCGTAATGAACCTCGCCGGTGTTCAGGGCTCAGTGGGTTTTCTGATCAAACTGGCGATACTGTTCCCGTTGCTGGCCGCGCCGCCGGTGGTATATCTGTTGCTGAAAATTATCGGGCAACTGAACGAGACTCAGACCTCGCTGCAACAGGCAGAGGAGCAGATCAAAGTGCTGGGCCGCCTTGTGCCGGTATGCTCATGCTGCAATAAAATCCGCGATGATGAAGCCTACTGGGATGATCTGGATGAATATCGGACTCTGAGCAGTGTCGAGTTCACACACCATGGCACCTGTCCTGAATGCAAAGAGAAAAACTATGAGGCCTTTTTAAGGGAACAAAACCGTTCATGACGGCCACATTGACCGCGTTTCTGACCCAGCCGCTCGCCATCGGACTGATGGTCGCGGTCATCGTGTTTCTGCTGGGCTGGCTGCTGACCTACCACAATCAGCGACAACAGCTTGCGCAACTGGAGCAGGAACGGGAAGTCTTGCGTGATTCATATCAGGCGCTGGAGAGCGCATTCACAGAACAGCGTATCGCCCATGCAACCCTGACAGAGCGCCTTGGACAGTTGGATAAACAGCTGGCCGGTGAACGTCAGCAACTGGCTGCAAAAGAGCAGGCCATTGTCCGTTCCAACGCCGAAATTCTCACCCATTTTTCCCGTATCTCTGAGCTGGAAACCACGCTGGACAAGGAAAGGCAGTCGACCGAAGAGAAGCTGGCGCTGCTCGAAGAGGCCAAGGCCAAAATGTCATCCGAGTTCAAGCTGCTGGCCAATGCCATTTTTGAAGAGCGTGGCAAAGCTTTTTCCGAGAAGAATCAGGCCAGCCTCGACGAAGTGCTTAAACCGATGCGCGAACAACTGGGTGATTTCCGAAAGCGCGTGGATGAAGTACATCTGAACGATTCAAAAGACCGTGCCTCTTTGCGCGAGCATCTGGCGCAGCTGGAAGGACTCAATCGCCAGATGTCGGAAGATGCGGTGCACCTGACTCAGGCCCTTAAGGGTGAGAGCAAGGCGCAGGGCAACTGGGGCGAGATGATACTTGAGCGTATTCTCGAAGCCACGGGCTTGCGTGAGGGGCATGAGTTTGCCCGCGAGCAGTCATTCACCGATGCAGAGGGCAGGCGTTTCCGCCCCGATGTCGTGGTCTATATGCCGGGCAACAAACAGGTGATTATCGACTCCAAGGTGTCGCTGACCGATTTTGAGCGCGCTGTATCCGCTACTGATGATGTCACGAGAAAGGTGGCTGTTACTGCCCACCTGCGCAGCCTGAAAGAGCATATCAAGGCGCTCTCATCCAAGCGCTACGATCATCTGCCTGATGTGAATGCGCCGGATTATGTGTTGATGTTTGTACCCATTGAGGGTGCTTACCTGATGGCTATTGAAGCGGATCAGAGCATCTTTGAAGCAGCATTCGAGCAGCGTGTGGCGGTCGTGACGCCGTCAACACTGTATGCGACGCTGAAGCTGATCGAGCAGCTCTGGCGCTATGAGCGCCAAAGTGAAAATGTGGTCAGTCTGATTGAGCGGGCCAGCAAGCTGCACGACAAGATGGTCGATTTTGTCTCCTCATTTGAAGAGATCGGCCAGCGCCTGGAGCAGGCACAGGCCGCTTACGGTACGGCGCACAATCGCATTAAATCGGGTCGCGGCAATGTTATCAACCAGATCCAGGATCTCGGCAAGCTTGCCGGCAAAACGAAAAAAGAGTTGCCGAACCATTTGATAGAAACTGCCGCACTGCAGGATCAGACTGAAGAGACCAGTTGAATCGGGCTTCAAATGCAGGCAGCAGATTCGCATTCCTGCTGTGGTTCACATCTTCGCTGCTGCTTGTTGTCGGCATGGTCTTACCGATGTTTTCATTTCATAAGTTCTATATTTTCAATGATACATTCTCGTTGCTGGGCAGCGTCACCTACCTGCTGCAGGAGGGCGAGTTCTTTCTGTTTCTGATTCTGTTCGCCTTCAGTATTGCTCTGCCGCTGTACAAAATGGGGCTGTCATTGTTACTGGTGAGTCATGCTATCAAAGACCCTGAACGCAAAATAAAAACAGTTAAGCAGCTGGTCATGGTTGGCAAATGGTCGATGACGGACGTATTCGTGATCGCTGTTCTCGCTGCCACCGTAAAGCTGGGCATGATCGCCACAATCGAAGTGCATGCCGGTTTATATGTTTTCGGTGCAGGCGTGATTACCAGCATGCTGCTCGTACACAGGTTGCTTTCAGGCTATGAACTGAAGCCGGTATAAAATTGGTCAGCAGGCAAATAGTTGTATTTTCCTGTGTGTGTAAATGAATAATCCACCGGGATTGAATCTAAGAGATGGAGACACGATGAATCATTTTCCTGAAAAAACCTGCGACATCAGCCGCCTTGTGCGCAACCCGAAGCTGGTTGCTGCGGCACTTGCCGGCAAAAAAACCGAACAGCGCCGTGACGGCATCTATGCCTATCCGAACGAAACGTTTGATCTTGATGGTGTGTCGTTCATCGTAACCGGTCTGAAACGTCAGAACATCGGCGACATGACGGATCAGGATGCTCAGGCCGAGGGTTATCCGTCACTGGAAATGTATAAGGCAGTGATTCTGAAAATGCACAAAGGCATGGAGTGGAAAGCGGACTCTCAGGTGTGGGTACACTGTTTCGAGCGCAAGGTTTAATCCTTAATCTTAAGCTTTTGTTCGCATACCTTCATGCGCAACAGATAGATGATTGTGAACAGGATCAGGCTTGCACCAAAGGCAATGAGATAAGGGTTGGCCAGTGCAAAGGCGACTGAGTAACCACCAAACAGAGTGACGGATAACAGGGCGATGCGTCTGGAGTTGCAGGAAACACACTCGTATTCCTGCCAGTTTTTAATCATCGGGCCGAAGGTTCTATTGTTCATTAACCATCGGTGCCAACGCTCTGATGACTTTGCGAAACAGCCTGCTGCGACAAGGATAAAGGGAGTGGTTGGCAATAACGGCAGGAATACGCCAATAAAACCTAATCCGAGAAACATGAATCCCAATGCTTTATACAGTGCCATGGCGCCAATCATATCCATCCTGATATGATAGCCAAGTGAAGCAGATTCACGCATCACCAAGAGAGCTATTTATGAGTAAGCTGCTGAATGACATTGTCGCGAACGCAACCGGCGCCAGCGCTGTCGAGCGTGCCGCTGTGATCCAGTCACTCTGGAGCGGTTACGGTGAAATTGTGCGTTATGGCTTGATCGGGGCAGAAGCATCAAGCGCAGTGCTCAAGCATGTGATTTTTCCGTCCACAGTGAACCATCCGCGTGGCTGGCATAACGATCTGTCGCATCAGCGCAAGGTGAAGTCCTATGAAGTGGAGATGGCCTGGTATCATGATTGGGCGGGGTGTTGTGATGAAACATGCCGGGTGCCGCGCTGTTATGCTTCGGAAACAATAGGGGATGAGCATCTGATTGTGCTGGAAGACCTAGATGCGGCAGGATTTCCACGGCGCAACGGCTCGCTGGATCCGGATGGCGTCCGTCTATGCCTGAAGTGGCTGGCGAACTTTCATGCTACATTTATGGGGCAACAACCTTCAGGTCTATGGCAGACTGGAACCTACTGGCATCTGGCTACGCGACCGGATGAGTTGGCGGTGATGGCTGATGCCGGTTTACGCGATGCCGCTCCGGTGATCGACTCCCTGTTAAGCCGTGCCCGTTTTCAGACACTGGTGCATGGTGATGCCAAACTGGCCAATTTCTGTTTCTCGTCAGACAACTCGGATGTTGCAGCTGTGGATTTCCAGTATGTCGGTGGCGGCTGCGGTATGAAGGACGTGGCCTATTTTCTCGGTAGCTGTTTGAGTGACAGAGAGCATGAGCAGTTCGAGAAAGCCTTGCTGGACTATTACTTCAAGATGTTGAGCGCCGCGCTGGCGGAAAAGCAGGTCAACGTGGATGTGCATGCTGTGGAGCATGAGTGGCGGGGATTATTTCCTGTGGCACAGGCCGACTTCTATCGTTTTCTGGCGGGCTGGATGCCGACACACTGGAAGATCAATGATTATAACAAGCGGGTAGCGATAAACGTTGTCTCGGAACTAAGGATACTCTGAAAAACTCCAGGGATGCTGAAAAGCGAAAGCCCTCCGGGTGGAGGGCTTTGCTGTTGACTGATTAAGCGAATAAACCGGGTGTAAGGATGAGGTTCTGTTTGACCTCCAGCTTATTGGTATGCCTCATACGTTTATTCATGGCTCTTTTTAAACGTCTTTTTTCCTGAGTATGCCACTGATGAAGCTTTTTCCACTCCATGGTAACCAGCGTGGTTTCTTCAGGTGAGGTGTGTTGGTGTCTACCGAGCATAAGCGTTCTCCTTGGTGTTGGATTTGCTCTTCAAGCAGAACTATTTATACCAGAATCGGGGTGTTATTTCAAACGCTTTCTTTTGATTGAACGTGTGGAATTTATGATTCTGATGCTTCCCGTACAGCGATAATGTCGACAACAAAATTCAGTACCTCACCGGCCAGTGGGTGGTTGGCATCAACGGTGATTGTGTTCTCAGCTACATGGATGACCGTAACCAGTTCAATGCCGCGCCCGGTGTCAGCCTGAAAGCGCATGCCCGGTTTAATTTCGTCATCAAAGTGGAAAATATTGCGGGGGATATGCTGAATCAGTTGCTCGCTGCGTTCACCATAACCCTCTTCCGGTTGCAGGCTGACAGCGATGTGATCACCGGCCGACTTTCCGGTCAGCTCTTTTTCCAGACCAGGAACCAGTGCCTCGGAGCCATGGATATACTCGAGCGGGCCACCATCACGCGATGACTCAATGATTTCACCATCGGGTTTGGTCAGTGTGTAATGGATGGAGACTATGCTGTTCTGTGTTACTTGCATGGCAGCTGGAGCCCTTATCCGCCGACAATCGCCAGCAGTACACCTGCGGCAACAGCGGAGCCGATAACGCCGGCTACGTTCGGCCCCATGGCATGCATCAGCAGGAAGTTATGGTGATCCGCCTCCAGCCCGACCTTGTTGACGACGCGGGCAGCCATCGGTACTGCGGAAACGCCTGCGGCACCAATTAATGGGTTGATTTTTCCGCCGCTAAGGCGGCACATCAGCTTGCCCATCAATATGCCTGCAGCCGTGCCTACGGCAAATGCCAGCATGCCCAGCACCAGAATGCCGAGCGTTTCGACGTTGAGGAATTTCTCGGCAGAGAGCTTGGATCCTACAGCGAGCCCCAGGAAGATAGTTACCGTGTTGATAATCTCATTCTGCGCGGCGTTGGAGAGGCGTTCAACGACGCCGCATTCGCGTAGCAGGTTGCCGAAGGTCAGCATGCCGATCAGCGGTGCAGCAGTCGGCAGGAAAATCACGCAGAGCAGCAGCACAGTAAGCGGGAAGATGATCTTTTCGGTACGACTGACCGGGCGAAGCTGCTTCATCTTTATCTTGCGCTCTGTCTCTGTGGTCAACAGGCGCATGATAGGCGGCTGAATAAGCGGCACCAGCGCCATGTAGGAGTAGGCGGCAACAGCGATGGCGCCAAGCAGATCAGGAGCCAGCCTGGAGGCCAGGAAGATGGCCGTCGGGCCGTCGGCACCGCCGATAATACCGATGGCAGCCGCATCGGCGAGCGTGAACTCAAAGCCCGGAATGGCGTTCAGCGCCAGTGCGCCGAGTAGCGTGGTAAAGATGCCGAACTGCGCTGCGGCACCGAGCAGCAACGTTCTCGGCATGGCAATCAGGGCGCCGAAATCAGTCAGGGCACCGACACCCATGAAAATCAGCAGCGGGAAAATGCCGGTTTCGATGCCGACATGATATATCAGGCCGAGCATGCCTTCGGGCCCGGAAATTTCGGCGACCGGGATATTGCTCAGAATGGCACCAAAACCGATCGGAACCAGCAGCAGTGGCTCGAACTTCTTCACGATAGCCAGGTAGAGCAGCAACAGGCCGACGCAGATCATCAGCGCCTGTCCCCACTCAAAATTGGCAATGCCGGTGGTGATCCAGAGTTTGTCTATCAGTTCATTCTGCATAGTGATTGATTGCTCGCTTATGGTAAATCGTGTCAGGCGATGGTGACCAGTGCCTGACCAACATCTACTGCATCGCCTTCTTTAATCTCGATGCTGATGATGGTGCCACTGTGGGTGGATCGTACTTCCGTCTCCATTTTCATGGCTTCCATGATCAGGATAACATCACCATCATTGACGTGTTGATTCGCTGTGACATTGATTTTAAAAATTGTGCCTGCCATGGGGGCGCCGACCGATATGGCCGGCGTGTTGATGGCCGGCGTCGCCGCCGGAGCCGGGCTTGAAGCAGCGGCTGCAGGCTGAATCGAAGTGACTTCTCCTTCCGGTGAAACCACGACATTGTAGTTTTTACCATTGACCGCGATGTTATAGCGTTCTGCAACAGCAGCTTTTTCAGGCTTGGCCGGTTTTTCTGTTTCCAGCCATGGTTTGGGTTCAAAGGCAGCCGGGTTGTCGCGGTTGCTCAGGAATTTAAGGCCAACCTGTGGGAACAGGGCATAAATCAGTACATCCTCAATCAGTTTGTCGGACAGTTTGAAGTCCTTTTCAGTGGCAAGTGCACAGAGTTCCGAGGTCAAATGATCCATCTCGTCTGCAATCAGATCGGCCGGACGACAGGTGATCGGTTTAGCGCCTTCAAGTACTTTCACCTGCAGTTCTTTATTCACTTCGGCAGGTGTTTTGCCGTACTCACCCTTGAGCACACCGGCGGTTTCCTTGGTAATGGTCTTATAACGCTTGCCGGTCAGTACATTGAATACGGCCTGCGTGCCGACAATCTGGGACGTGGGCGTGACCAGAGGCAGGAAACCAAGATCCTCGCGCACCTTAGGAATTTCTTTGAGTACTTCAGCAAAACGGTCGGAGGCGTTCTGTTGCTGCAGCTGGCTTTCGAGATTGGTCAGCATACCGCCGGGTACCTGTGCAACCAGAATGCGTGAGTCGATACCGCGCAGGGAGCCTTCAAATTTTGCGTATTTCTTGCGTACTTCGCGGAAATAGTCAGCGATCTCTTCCAGTAATACGAGATCCAGGCCTGTGGCACGCGGTTCATCTTCCAGTATGGCAACCATTGACTCGGTAGCCGAATGGCCATAGGTGTGGCTCATTGATGAGATACTGGTGTCTGCCATGTCCAGACCCGCTTCTACTGCTTTCAAATAAGTAGCGGTGCTCATGCCTGTGGTGGCATGGCACTGCATGGCGACAGGAATCGAAACCGACTGCTTCAGGCGGGTCACCATCTCTTTTGCCACATACGGTTTAAGCAGGCCGGCCATGTCCTTGATGCAAATTGAATGGCAGCCCATATCTTCCAGCTGTTTACCCATGTCGATCCACTTATCCATCGTATGCACCGGACTGACAGTGTAGGAGATGGTGCCCTGTGCATGTTTGTCGCAGTTGAGCGTGGCTTTCACGGCAGTTTCCATGTTGCGCAGGTCATTCATCGCATCAAAAATACGGAAGACATCCATACCGTTTTTTGCTGCGCGTTCCACGAATGCATTGACCACATCATCCGCATAATGGCGGTAGCCGAGAATATTCTGCCCCCTGAACAGCATCTGCATACGGGTATTGGGCATGGCCGCGCTAAGCAGGCGCAGACGTTCCCATGGATCTTCTCCGAGAAAACGGATGCAGGAGTCAAAGGTGGCACCGCCCCAGGTTTCAAGTGACCAGTAGCCCACACGATCCAGTTTTTCGGCAATGGGAAGCATATCCTCAATGCGCATACGTGTGGCAAGTAAGGACTGATGGCCGTCACGCAGGACGAGTTCGGTTATTCCCAGCGGCTTATTCATCTGAAGGTTTCTCCTGGTAATCTGTTCGAATACTTATGCGTTGTGATCTGCGCGATAGCGTTTGACTGCTTCGGTGACGACCTCAAGCAGGTCATCCCGGCTGATGTCAGCAACTGGTCCTGCGGCATTTGCCTCGAAATGCTGAATGATACGGGATACCAGCGACACAACACCTACCAACAGTCCGAGAAAGAGGAAAACTACCCCCATTCCAACACCCATTAACTGTAAGCCTTCTGCTAAAAGTTCACTCATCGCTATCGCTACGCCCCGAATTTTCTTTGGATTAGAAGCCTGAACCCTAGGTGAAAAGGCGGTTTCATTCCACTTTGGATGTGCTTTAGGGAGATGCTGATTTATTGCCATCCTGGCAAAAATAAGTTCGCAAAGGTAAAAGCGCGGTTTTTCCTTTGCTTACAAATCAAGCACTTGCGTGCCT
>Ga0066646_10001394_pt1 | contig 11046 bp, 7 predicted proteins | sample CryGeyCG2114_250_3_FD_59511 | JGI IMG/M metagenome (GOLD analysis project Ga0066646, IMG submission 59511) | Groundwater microbial communities from aquifer - Crystal Geyser CG17_big_fil_post_rev_8/21/14_2.50 | ecosystem: Environmental > Aquatic > Deep subsurface > Groundwater | place: USA: Utah...
CGTTGTGCTACTCAATTAGGGGGTGACGTCGGCATCAGGAAGGTGAGCGCATCAATCAGACCATGCTCTTCAGCCACAGGAATAAATGCATCGGGGAAAATCATCCCCTCCTCACTGCTCGGCCAGCGTACCAACGCCTCAACACCTACTACCCGTTTGCTGCCAATTTCAACTTTTGGCTGAAACCAGGGCTCAAGCTCTTCGTTTTCGATCGCGTGAAGAAGCCTCTTTTTTGACACCAGTTGAGGAGCAGCGCGTTTACCATTTCGAATCACGCTTCCCCGTTTGGTAAGAAGTCGGCTGAGTTCGTCCACCTGCAACGGTTTCGACACGGCCCCGAGAACGGAAAGGTTTCTGGCTTTGGCAAGGCTCTCCGCCATGCTAAGCGTGCGACTATCCTCGCCACTGAAAAGCACAATATCCCCTTCAAATCCGCGCTCTGCAAACATCCGCAGCAACTCTACACCATCCACATCGGGCATATTCAGATCACATAACACCAGCGAAACAGATCTATTTTCCGAATCAATATAATCTATGGCCTGCTGCGCAGAATCGGCCGTATACACGGCTTCAAAACCAAGACGTCTGAGTATGAATGCGGTTGCTTTAAGAACAAACGGTTCATCATCTACAACCAAAACGGATTGATCTGATAACATTGATTTCATCTAACAGTCCTCATGTTCACGCATGTACGCTTTAATCCAATCTGAGGCTGACTGATACAAAGATTGAAACTCATCCATTCGATCAGCAATGCCATCGATGTCACCAGCCTTTCCGGCCTGCTCAAGCGCGAGGCAACAATCCGACAGTGCCAAGGCCCCAACGGTTTTTGCTGAGGACTTCAGTTTATGCGCCAACCGACCGATCTCCATAGCATTTTGGCTCGCAAAAGCTGTGCCAACTCCCACAACCGTCTCTTCACTGCTGGATATAAAACTGGCGTAAAAACCGACAAGCGTTTTGGGATCTTCACTGCCCAACAGTTTCGGCAATACTGTGGCGTCGACAGCTTCGCCTCGCTCTGGTGCCTCAGCCACATCTGATCTATCTGTTTCATCGCTGTTTGAAACCGGCATCCAGTTACTAATCGCCCGAGCGAAATCTTCCAACTGTATTGGCTTGGTTAAATAATCATCCATACCTGCAGCTAAACATTTCTCAGCCGTTCCCTTCAGCGCATCTGCAGTAATGGCAATGATCGGAATGTGTGATTTCCCCTCCTCTTCAAGGCGGATCGCACGTACCAGATCGTACCCATCCATTTCAGGCATATGGCAATCGGTAAGCAGCATGCCATAGCCCTCTTTGCGCCACATATCCAGTGCCTGCAAACCATTTTCTGCCATCTCGGCCACATAACCGAGTTGAGCCAACTGCATGCAAATCACATTGCGGTTGGTCTCATTATCTTCGGCCACAAGAATCAGCCGTCCACTTTCCCGTGCATCATCAATCGTAGGCAGCGCTGCAAAATGCTCGTAGTCGGTCTTTTGAGTGCCTATTTCCAGAGATTCTCGCCCAGCCAGGGATGCCACAGCATTAATCAGCGTGCTGCGCCGCATGGCGTTGATATCGATGGTTAACGTATCCTCATTTACAGGTCGCACATAACGCCGTCTACCAGAGCCAAGGCTAAGGAAGCGAACCTCTCGACTACCGGATGCCAGTTCTCGCAGCGTGTCGTGCAGTTGGCTGTTTGCCTCCTTCTCTATCTGACTATCGATGACAATCAGAATTTTGTCTCCGTCCTGCACAAGCGCCTTGAATCGTTCAACGGCATCGGCAGGCGTTGTCGGAATAACGTCTGCTCCGGCATAACGCAGGTAGGTATCGATAATCCTGACAGCTTCAGGATTGTGCTCTAACAGCAACGCCTGCAACCCGCTCAACTCCCCTGCTGGAATCACCTTCTGATCGGATGTTTTCTGCATATTAAGCCTGATAGAAAAGAGTGAGCCTTCATCCAATTGACTATTAAGCTCAATCTCTCCCCCATCATCTCAGACAAACGTCGTGAAATTGCCAGTCCGAGTCCTGTCCCGCCAAAGCGTCGTGTTGTCGAGCTTTCCGCCTGCACGAAGGGTTGAAACAGTCTCTTTTGCTGCTCAGGGCTCATGCCGATGCCGTTATCTTTTATCGCCAGACAGATTTGTGCTTCGCCATTGTCCAGATGCTCCAAAATAGCACTGACCTCGACACACCCCTGCCTCTCTTCAAGATTGGCGGAAAACTTGATGGCGTTACCGACCAGATTGTAAATAATCTGACGCAAACGAATCGAGTCCCCACACACTTCGGGAATGGCCGGATCACAAAACACCAATAATTGGACATGTTTTTTCGCCGCCAGTGGCTGCAGCGACTCCACACATCCTTCTACCAGACGCTGTAAATCCAGCGGAGCATGATCAAGCTCAAGACGACCGGCTTCGATCTTTGAGAAATCGAGAATATCGTCAATGACCCCCATCAATGTAAGGGATGAGTCACGCGCTGTTCTGACCATCTCTTTCTGGTTGGATTCAAGTCGCGAATGATTGAGCAGATCGATGATTCCCACCACACCATTCAGAGGCGTACGAATCTCATGACTCATGGCAGCGAGAAATGATGATTTCGCTTGGTTGGCCATCTCCGCCTCCTCTTTCGCCTGCCTGATTTCCATCTCTGCCTGCCGTTGCCTGGTGACATCGCTCTCCAGAGCAATGAATTCGGTCACCTCTCCCGACTCACCTCTTACCGGCATAATCTCGATATGTAGAATATACTCTCTACCATCCTTGCCATAGTTGGTGATGTCAGTTGCGACCCGCTCCCTGTCTCTTATGGCATCACTGAGGAGACAGACGGCCTCTTTCTCCGTTTTCGGCCCCTGCAGGAATTCGCCCGGTTTCCTGCCAATCACCTCATCGAACGAATAACCCGTAATATCTGTAAAACCGGGGTTCACCCACTTGATCTTCTGATCGAGCCCGGTAACCACCACCCCGTTGTCGGTCTCGGCTGCCACAAGGGATTTCATACGGAGATCTTCTTCGATGCGCTTGCGCTCAGTGATATCAATACTGAAACAGATCAGCTTGTCATCCTCTTGCTCATCCTGTGAAGGCGAGTACTCAATAATGACTTCCACGGGGATGAGTCTTCCATCCTTTGCTTTATGTAAGAGCTCCAGTCGCCCCCCGCCTGATTTGCGCAACGCTTGAACAGTCTCGTCATATACTTCCTGTGGATATTCAGGAGCCCAGGCACTAACCGGCAATTCAAACAACTCTTCAGATGTATATCCAAGATACTCACAGAAACGTTCATTCACTTTTAAGAGCTGACCAGTTCGCGCATTCACCCAGTATTCGCCGATACCGGAGCGCACCAAAGCTGACTGGGTGACCGTCAAAGCACTGTTTAACTCTTCAGTGGCCTCTTTCTCTCTGCGCAACTGCTCTTCTGCTACACGTCGCTCAGTGATTTCCATATGCGAAGTAACTACCAATACCTTGCCACGAGACTTGAAACGGGTAGCCAGCATCTGAAACCACCTTTTTTTGTCTGGGGCATGGCAGGGGTATTCAAGAGAGAAGGTGCTCTCTCTGCCTTCCAACATGGCTGAAAGATGTTCAGCCACCTCTTCAGCATTCTCAGAATGCTTATCTATCGCTTGTTTTGTTGCTGAAAGGTAGTTCATACCTACGGGATCCATATCTTCAGGCAAGCCGTTCTGATGAGCAAAAGTACGCCAGACCCTGTTCACAAAAACGATCTCGCCAACTTCATTCAGTACGGCAACGTGTGATGCCAGCGAGTTCAGAACCTGCTCACTAAACATGCGCTCTGCCTCAAGATCCTGCTCAGCCTCTTTGCGCGCTGTGAGATCACGCAGCGTTCCTGCAAAATGGGTGCCGGATTCAAGTTCAAAACGGCTGATCGTCAGCTCCGCAGGAAACAGTGATCCATCAGCACGTTTGGCTTCAATTTCGCGGCCGATACCGATCACATGTGCCACTCCGGTCTCCATAAAGCGGGAGATATAGCCATCGTGTGCATCACGATGGGGTTCCGGCATCAACATGCTCACATTCTTGCCGATCAACTCTGAGGGCAGATAGCCAAACACCTTCTCCACTGCCGGGTTGGCACTCTCGATAATGCCTTTGTGATTGATAACGATAATGCTGTCCACGGTATGTTCCACCACAGCAGCAAGACGATTCTGCGTTTCACGAACCTGCTTTCGGCCTTTGCCAAAAAAGAGTGCCAGCAAAAGCATAGCAAAGCTTGCCACGCCAGCGGCAGCATAGACCAGATTGAACATCTGGAAGAAAACGTCATAGGCCTCGTCATAGTCCTGCTCAACAGCCAGACCCAAATCCAGCTCCTGCTCCCATTTCCAGGCACCCACTACCTTTTTTCCGCGATAATCGGGATAACCGGAGACATTGGAAGCTTGCTCTCCCAGCGTTGCACTGGCTGCCATGCGATTCAAGCCGGAGTTACGGTTTACTCTGTTATCACGCACATAGACCCGTGCAACGCTTGACTGATCCGGCTCGATTAATCCCATGCTGACCAGCTCATCCCTGAAGCGACTCGGGCTGAGCATCAACCCCTGCCGATCGAAGATATAGGCTTCTCCGGTTTCACCCAGCCGGGCCTGATGCAGCAGAGAAAACAGTGTTTCATTCGGATCAATGCGCAGGGTCAACAGGGCAATAATCTTGCCGCTTGTATCACGAATCGGAGCACCGACAAACATGTTGAGATCACGTGTGCCTACAGCAATTTCCCTCTGTTTCGGCATCGGCACATCAGAGAGCTGTACCCGGCTCATCACCACCTCACCCCGCCACATTTTCTCCATTGTGTCACTCTGGCTAGTCAGCAGGTTGAGAGTGCCCACGTTGATGTCTCTTGATGAGGCCAGACTGATGTTGTCGGGAGCAATGATAAAAAAGCCGCGCAAAGTGCCGCCCTTCAGGAAGCTTTGAAAAAGTCTCCTAACCATCTGTTGCGCAGGCGAAGCAAGCAGAGCCTGTTGATCCCTGGGATTTTGCAGGAGTTCCTGCGTAAGGCCTAGAATTTCTGTATCAGAGGCAAGGTTCTCCGCAATTGATTTTTTCTCGTGACTCCATAGATGAATCGCCTCATCCGTACTCTGCAGAAGTGTGGTCAGCTCACTTTTGACTCCGAGATCGTAACCGCCCCGAATAATTTTGGTGGAACTGAATGCAGCAACCCAGATAAGGGAGAGTGCCAGAAGAAGCAGAAGAAGTTCCGAATTCTGCAGACCCATCCAGCGCATAACTGCAGCAAACAGACTACCATGCTGTTTGCTGGCTGCTTTTTCAGCGGAAATATTCTCGTCCATTCATCCACCTTTGCTGCACATAACTCAGGATACTTCTGTTCAATATCCGACTGTTTCACTAGAGATTAAGTAAAAAAAAACATTCTATCAACCCGATCAATCAGTTAGAGCTGTGGTGAAACCTCCAAAATAGCATTACGAAACATCATCGTTTATTAGGTTGATATCAGATCCTCAACAACAAACTGCACGGCGCCATTGCCGCGATATTCGTCCTTCTGCAACTGCCCGACAGCTGAAATGGTCAATCCGGGTTCAATGGCATCACTGATGGCACTGGCGCCGAAAACAATTCCGTCGATCCAGTTCTGACCGTCGGTCAGCTTCAGGCGAACCACCCCACCCTTGAGGTTGCGGCGATCAGCAATCTGCAGGTCGTTAATCAGCCATGTACAGGCAGGATTACCCTTGCCCAGCGGTTCAAAGCGGGCCAGCCGTTCGGCCAGCGCAATATGCATGGCCGGCAGTGTCAGCACGCCATCGACAGGTAATGCAAGGTGGTCGGCAACATGTTCAGCCTGTTCGCTAATCACGCGCGCGAAGGATTCGACAAATTGATCCCATTGCCCTGCCTTGACCGTGCCGCCACCGGCACCGGCATGGCCGCCAAAGCCCTCCAGATGCTCACTGCAGGCGTTCAACAGATCACCCACATGGAATCCTGCTCTGCCACGCAGGGAAACACGCACAGCGCCATCGGGTGTAACAAAACCGACGGCTGCCGGTCTGCCGTGTTTGCGCGCCAGACGTCCGGCTGCAAGACCGACCACACCGGCATGCCAGCTCTCATCATACACCGCCAGCACATCCGATCCGTTCAGCTTGGCCTCGCACTGCTTGAACACCTCGGCTTCAACAATGCGCCGCTCTTTATTGGTGGTGTCGAGCTCTTCAGCAAGCTTGCGGGCCTCATCGGTATTTTGCGTCGATAACATACGCATGGCCGCTTCCCCGTGCTGCAAACGTCCTGCGGCATTGATACGCGGCGCCAGATAAAAGCCGATGGTTTCCACTGTCACGGCTTTTTTCACCTTGGCCACAGCCATCAGCGCCTGCATGCCGACTGAGGGTTGCGAGTTCAACCGCTGCAGGCCGTGATAAACCAGAATACGGTTCACGCCGACCAGATCCATCACATCGGCCACAGTGGCTACGGCAACGCGATCAAGCAGTTGACGCAAATCGAAATCGGGACGCAGCCCTTTATCTCCGAGTTTTTTCCACACGGCCATGAGCAGAAAAAAGGCCACGCCGGTGCCGCACAGGGCACGCCCGGCAAAACCGCAATCGGCACGCGCCGGATTCAGCAGGGCATAGGCTGCAGGCAGGGTTTCCTCAGGCAGATGATGATCGGAAATAATCAGATCAAAACCCAGCCGGTTTGATTCATCGCAGGCATCGAAACAGGTGGTGCCGGTATCCACACTGACACCGAGCTTGCAACCTGCTTCAACTGCCGCGCGTACCGGCTCCACACCGATGCCGTGCCCGTCATCAGCCCGATGCGGAATGGAGAATGAGACGCTGGCGCCTGCCTCACGCAGTGCCTGAACCAGTATCGCTGTACCGTTGACGCCGTCAGCATCGAAATCACCGAAGATATGGATGGCCTCATCGGCCAGCATGGCTGCGGTCAGACGTGTTGCGGCCTTCTCCATATCGGTCATCAGAAACGGATCGGGCAGATCGACAAGGCGCGGTGAGAAAAACGGATCAGCTTCGCTTAAACCGCGTGCAGCCAGCAAACCCTGCCAGGCAGCCACAGGATCATTGGCCTGCAGCGGCGCTCCGCGCCAGTTCAGTTTACACCCCTTTGCCGTTCTCTGTTCAGGTAACATCACGCAACAACTCCCTGCAGCAGGCTGACCAGTGCACTTTCATCTTTCACCGACTTCGGTTGCCAGACGGTTTTGCCGAATTTCGGCAGCAATGGTTTACGCAGCACAACCGCATAACCCTCGCCTGAGAGTATGATTTTTTTCGGCAGCGGTGCATCAGCCCTCACCAGTTCGGCAAGGCGTTCGGCCTCGGAGATAATCAACTGCGCATCTTTTCCTTCCACCAGCGATTGCAGTACCGGGTTACGTGTTGCCACTGCGACTCTTTTCGCGACCATTTCCATCGGCCAGTCCAGCGGCGCCGAGAGCCAGATGCCGTTCACGTCCACCTGCCCCCGCTCATGGCGGGCAAGCGACGGATGCTGGAAGAGCAACATCTGGATTTCGGAAAGCAGCCTGTTCAGGCGGCCGCCGTCTTCTCCTTCATGATGCCGGTTGGGCAGCATTTTACCCGAGAGGCGGGAAAAGCTGAGCGGGTATGCCTGCATGGCATCGCGGCACACAAGCAACAGGGCTGCGCCGATGACCAGCAACTGCATGCCCTCTTCCTGCAACAACGGGTTGAGTACCCTGCTCAGGTGATGTGCATCCTCAGCAGACCACGGAAACAGCCCTTCGGGATAGACCCGCAAATTGTCGCGCGAAAGCTGCGCATGGTACGGAGAGGCAAGCCAGCACTGGCTGGTTGAGGCAGGGATTTGATCACAGGCATCAGCGACAAGGGCCGTGCAAGAGACACCGGCCAGTGTGGCATACCAGGCCAGAGGATTACGCTCGGCGCATTCAAACCACTGTTGTTTGCAGGCGCCCAGCTGCCTGTCCCATAAAAGCAGATCAGGATGGAGAGTCACTCCATCCTGATTCCTGATTAATGCCTGACTGACGATCAGCGTTAAAGCGGACACGTTTTTCCGACTCTGGCTTACGACTCCAGAGCCCGGCGTACGGCATCTTCGTTGGCGTCAATCGTCACCGGTGCAGCAACACCCTTCATGGCTGTATCCGGGTCTTTCAGACCATTACCGGTCAGCGTGCAGACAATGGTCTGGCCCGGCTGGAAATAACCGGCTTTGTTGAGCTTGATGATGCCCGCGACCGATGCGGCGGATGCCGGCTCACAGAACACGCCTTCAAGGCAGGCCAGCATGTTATAGGCTTCGAGAATCTCTTCATCGGTCACCATATCGATAACGCCGCCGGACTCGTCACGGGCGGCTTCCGCCTGCTTCCATGAAGCCGGTTTACCGATACGGATGGCCGTAGCAATCGTTTCCGGGTTATCAATCGGGTAACCCAGCACAATCGGTGCAGAACCTGCAGCCTGGAAACCGAGCATTTTCGGTAGCGTTTTGGAGATGCGTTTTTCCTGATACTCCTTATACCCCATCCAGTAGGCCGTGATATTACCGGCATTTCCCACAGGCAGGGCGTGGAAGTCCGGCGCAAAACCGAGCTCGTCGATAATCTCGAACGAAGCGGTTTTCTGACCCTGAATACGGTAGGGATTGACAGAATTCACCAGTGAAATGGAACCATCGGCTGAAATCTCGCGTACCAGTTCGAGCGCATCATCGAAGTTGCCGCGAATCTGGATCACTTTGGCGCCGTAACGCATGCCCTGGCTCATCTTGCCCAGCGCAATCTTGCCGTCGGGAATCAGCACATAGGCTTCCATGCCCGAGTTGGCGGCATAAGCGGCAGCCGAAGCGGAGGTATTGCCGGTAGAGGCGCAGATGATTTTGCGCGAACCGGCATTATAGGCCTGAGTGACCGCCATGGTCATGCCACGATCCTTGAACGAACCGGTCGGATTCAGCCCTTCAAATTTAAGGAAGATATTCAGTTCCGGGTTAATCGCATTGCGCAGGTTGTGCGACTCGTGCAGCGGCGTATTGCCTTCATAAAGCGTGATGACCGCATCATCCTTGCCAATAGGCAGAAATGCGCGGTAGCGGTTAATGATTCCTTCGTATCGAGGCATGATATCTTCCTTTTATGCTACGGCTGATTCTTTACGCAGAATCAGCACATCTTCTTCTACGGCATCAAGGCCGGTAATGCGACTGATCGCCGCCTGCAGGTTTCCTTCGGTGGTTTCATGCGTGAGCATGATGATCGGCACATTATGACTCTTATGTCGCTCTTTCTGCGTCAGCGCTTCCAGACTGATGCGGTGATCGGCCAGAATCGAGGCAACCGCTGCAATCACACCCGGCTGATCTTTCACCATCAGGCGGATGAAATATTCACACACGGTATCTTCCATCGGCATGGTCGGAATGATGCGGCGTGATGACTCCACAAAACCCATCGGTGGTGCCAGATGGGTAATGGCATCAGGAAATCCGCTGGTGATATCCATGATATCGGCCACCACAGCCGAAGCTGTCGGACGCTCACCGGCACCGCGACCGAAATACATGGTGTGTTCAACAAAATCGCCGGAAATCTGTACGGCATTATAGGAGTCGGAGACCTGTGCCATCTGGGATGAGAGCGGCACCAGTGTCGGATGCACACGCATTTCAACTGCATCGACGACGCCATTTGCACCATGCGGTTTGGCAATGCCGAGCAGCTTGATGCGGTAACCCAGCTCATGGGCGGCCTGAATATCGGTTGCGGTGATTCTGCTGATTCCTTCGGTAAACACCTCTTCAAACCTGATTTTCGAGCCGAACGCCATGGCTGCCAGAATGGAGAGTTTCTGGGCCGTATCGATGCCTTCAACATCGAAGGTCGGGTCGGCCTCGGCATAACCGAGCGCCTGTGCCTCTTTAAGCACGTCGGCATAATCAGCGCCTTCGTTTTCCATCTTGGTCAGGATGAAATTGCAGGTGCCGTTGAGAATGCCGTATACCGATTCAATGGCGTTGGCAGCCAACCCCTCGCGCAGTGCTTTCATGCACGGGATGCCGCCACCGACTGCCGCTTCAAAACCGATCTGCAATCCTTTGCCTGCAGCCAGCGGAAACAGCTCTTCACCATGTTTGGCAATCAGCGCCTTGTTGGCGGTGACCACATGTTTACCGTTGGCCAGAGCGGCCGCCACAAAGGTGCGGGCCGGTTCATAACCGCCGATCAGTTCAACCACCAGATCAATATCATCGGCTGCAACAATCGCATTGGCATCATCGCACAGACGCACACCGGTAAAATCAAGGCCACGGTCACGTCCCAGATCACGGTCGGCAGCAGCGACCAGCCTGACCTGCTTGCCAAGGCGACGGCTGATCAGATCCTTCTGCTCGATCAGGATACGGGCGACTCCGGTACCGATCGTACCAAGGCCCAGCAGCCCTACTCTCAATTCAGTCATTTAATAACTCCATTTTTTCACCACAGAGATCACGAAGGACACGAAGAATAACATGAATAGATATTTCGTGATCTTCGTGGTTAATCCGCCACTATTTCCCTGCGTTGAGGAACTGGCGCATGCCGCGCAGAGCCTGGCGTGTTCTGTGTTCATTCTCGATCAATGCGATACGCACATAGTGATCGCCGTAATCGCCAAAACCGATACCCGGAGAAACGGCGACGCCGCCCTCTTTGAGCATACGCTTGGCAAATTCCAGTGAACCCATGGCTTTAAATTCATCGGGAATTTCTGCCCAGATAAACATCGATGCTTTCGGTTTCTCGGCCATCCAGCCCATCTTGTGCATACCGTCAATCATCACATCACGACGCGACTGGTACATCGCCCGAATCTCATCCACACAATCCTGCGGCCCGTTCAGAGCAGCACATGCTGCAATCTGCAGCGGCTGGAAGGTGCCGTAATCGAGGTAGGATTTAATTTTACCGAGTGCAGCCACAATTTCTCTGTTA